>JABLTN010007695.1_pt1 | contig 64159 bp, 54 predicted proteins | sample 7160141 | NCBI WGS metagenome assembly JABLTN01 (sample SAMN14651226, study PRJNA627086) | human gut metagenome | isolation source: feces | host: Homo sapiens | reverse complement strand
GTATGCGGTAAACCATCTTACTGTGATTGGATCAAACACAGTATAATGGCGAATCCACGATGCTACAAATGTGAGGTCACTTCATATTATCTGCCAGCAAAAAATCTCTTCCAAGGATGATTCTTCCCCGCTCATTGCATCCCTGCGGATAATAATCCTCTTCCAAGGATGATTCTCATAAATCTTGCAAAAGCCGGAGAAAACCGGAAAAAATTTTTCGCTCCGGACAGCCGATATGACAGATGCACAATTCCCTTTTCCGCGCTATAATGCTCCTCATGAAAAAAGAAGAGAATATATTATCCAACTATACCTTTGTCCGTGGTATGCGGGACGGAATCCCGATCTGCCTCGGATATTTTGCTGTCTCCTTTGCACTCGGCATTGCAGGCCGCGGAGTCGGCATGAATGCAGTGCAGGCTTTTGTGATGTCGCTGACCATGGTGGCCTCGGCCGGCCAGTTTGCAGCCATCACCCTGATCGGCGCAGGAGCAGGAATCATCGAAATGATTACCACAACCGTTGTCGTCAATCTCCGGTATCTCCTCATGAGCTGCTCTCTGACGCAGAAGCTCTCTCCGGAGACGAAGCTCCTTCACCGGCTTGCACTTTCCTACTGCATGACAGATGAAATCTTCGGCCTGTCCATTTCTGTGGACGGCTTTCTTCGGCCTGTCTACACCTATGGAATTACCGTGATCTCTGTTTCCGGCTGGTGCCTCGGAACCGTCCTTGGCGTTGTCGCAGGGAACATTCTCCCCGCGCTTGTCACCAACGCTCTCGGCGTTGCCATGTATGGAATGTTTCTTGCCATCATCATTCCGCCAGCAAAGGAAAATCATTTTCTGGGAGCTCTGGTCGCTGTCTCCATGGCAGCAAGCGGCCTGTTCTCCATTCTGCCGTATCTGCGGGCCATCTCTTCCGGCTTCCGCGTGATCATTCTGACCATTCTCATTGCCGGCATTGCCGCAGTGATCCATCCAATCGAAAATCCGGACATAAAAAAGGAGGAACAAAACAGATGAATACACCCATTTCTTCCTCCCGGATCTATCTGGCACTGATGGTCATGGCTCTGACGATCTATGCGGTACGCGTCCTTCCGTTCCTGTTCCTTCGGAAGCCGATTCAGAACCGTTTTGTCCGCTCGTTTCTGTTCTATGTTCCTTACGTCACGCTGGCCGTGATGACCTTTCCCGCAATTCTCACGGCAACAAGCCGGCCGCTTGCCGGGCTCCTTGCGCTCCTTGCAGGGCTTGTCGTGGCCTGGGTTCGCGGCGATCTCTTCACGGTTGCCATCACCTGCTGCGTGGTGGTCTTTGCGGCAGGGCTTTTCTGAATCGCTCTTTTCAGAAGTCTGCTTCCCGAAAGCTGTCTTTTCAGACGTCTGCCGACGCCATGTCACCTGTCCTGCAGTCTCTCTCTGAGGAACTGCGCAAACCGCGCCGCCGGCTCGCTGATCCCTGCGTTCTGCTCCCTCTTCTCCACTGCCTTTTCGACAGCCTTTACCACTACAGTCTCACCTGTAGGTACCAGAAAACATGCCATATCCTTTCCTCCTCATACTATCCGGCACCGGCCTGAAAGCCGTTTTGCCTGTTTCTGTCCATTATAAGATATCCGGGGATTCGGAAGAAGCTTGCGGCGGCCCTTGTCTCAAGCAAAAAAATCCGCGACCTATTCCCCGAAGGAATAGATCGCGGATATCTCATGTCTGATTCCTGTTCAGGACAATCTGCGGATTCTCTGCGCAATCTCCTCATCCTGCGTCAGATCATAGACCATCCGGTAGCAGTCGAGTGCCTGCTGCCAAAGGCTCCGGCCTTCCGCCTCCTCGCCTGCCTTGACAAGAAGTGCCATCGTCACATCGCTTGCATGCAGCGGAATGTCCGCTTCCCGGAGCTTTTTCTGAAGCTCCGCCACCGAATCCTCCGTAAGCTTTCTTTTCAATGCCGTTTCCAGATAGCGGATGTCATGCTCCGCCTGCTCCGATGGCGCGAACAGCAGACTGTAACGATTGACACAGGCGGAGAGCTCCGGCTGATAGGACTCCAGATACCAGCAGCCAAGCCACCTGTAATATGCCGCAAGCTCCTGTCTCGTACAGACATAAGGATAGAGCTGTAATGTCTTTTCATGCAGCTCTTCCATGCGGCCCAGATGATAGCAGCAGCGAAGCATGGCAAGCCGGATCTCCGTGTCCGCAGGATTCAGCTCCAGTGCCTTTTCATAATTCTGCAGGGCAGCGACATAGCCGCCCCGCTTCATTTCTTCTTCGGCCTTTTTCTTTCGTTCAAGGAGCCGATCCATCGGAGCAAGAGAATACTCCTTTGGATTCTCATAATATTCAAACAGATACAATTCTGCGATGTGATCAATGCATACTTCCATCAGGTCACTCCGGATAGGTCATGTGCTCTTTCGTAATGTCATACAGGGTATTGTTCAGATAGCGGGCCGCGAGCCATCTGGCCATCCCAAGGTTCTGATCCAGATAGTTTCCGCAGTCTCTTGCCGCAGCTCCCGGGATGTCCCCCTCAAAGTCACGGATGAATTCAAACATTCTTGTGATCAGAGGTGCCACGTCCTCCGACGTCAGATCACCCTCAAACAGAACATAGCAGCCCGTGCGGCATCCCATCGGTCCGAAATAAATCACACGTTCCTTCCACTCCGGATCATTCCGAAGAAAGGTTGCCCCAAGATGCTCAATGGTATGAAGCTCCGCCGTATTCATCACCGGCTCGCGGTTCGGCGCTGTCATCCGAAGATCAAAGGTTGTGATCGTCACATCTCCAAAATGATCCTTTCGGGAAACATAAATTCCGGGTTCCAGCTTCAGGTGATTGACGGTAAAGCTTGCAATTTTCTCCATAATAATTACCTCGTCATTTACTTTCTTCTGCGCTTATTTTCCCGCAGAACCGGTGAACAGTTTCATTTTCACTTTTCCGTGATCAAACAGATTATAATAGGAGAGCTTCCGATAGTCATTCAAAAGCTCCTCCTGCGACGCTTCCTGCAGGTCATGCAGGTCTCCTTCCGCATCCAGATACCCGAGAATATTGATGGCAGGGTAAGACTCCCGCACCTTCCGGACAAAACGGTCATAGGCACTCCCGGAAACTCCTGCATTTTCCAGAAGAAAACTGCGAAGGAAGTTCGGCGAGATATACTCCGGAGCCTCCGACGTCTCAGGAAGCTCGAAGTTCGCCCACATGATATAAGGAACCGTATATTTCTTCTCCCTTTCCCCGAGGGATGCGCCCTCCTCGTACATGCCGGGTGCCATGGCCTTCAGCACCTCCTCGTTCAGGCCGGGCTGATGATCTCCGAACATCAGAATGATCGTCTTGCGGTCTGATTTTGCAAAATACTCCGTCAGTTCCTCAAACGCCCGATCCGTCTGGTACGCCAGGGAGAGATATTCTTCGAGCTGCGCATAATGAAGCTCTGCCTTCTTCGGCTCCACCGTCACATCCACTGCCGGCACATCCGTGTCGTAGCTGCCGTGATTCTGCATCGTGACGTTAAAAAGAAAAACAGGCCCCTTCTCCTTCTGCTTCTCGTAGATTTCCTCAAGGTTCCTGAAATCCGAGGAATCACTGATATAAGTCCGGATCCGTTCCGTATAGGTCAGATTGTCCTCCGACGAAATAAAATCATCAAAGCCAAGAAGCGGATACACCTTATATCTCTTATATCCGGATTCCAGATACGGATGAAAGGCAGTTGCGGAATATCCCCGATTCTTCAGGAGCCGGGCAAGAGACTGCTGCGTGCTGTTGATGTACTGCGTGTAGGGAACAGCGTCCGCGTTCAGAAACGAAACCGAATTTCCTGTAAGGAACTCATACTCGGTGTCTGCCGTAGTTCCTCCGTAGACAGAAGACAGCATCCAGCCCTTCTTGACGTTCGGCCCCTCCAGAGAATGAATATACGGAAGTCCGTCCTGATTGGTTTCAAAGCCATAGACGGAAGGCAGATCTGCAAAGGCTTCGTTCATGACAACAATGATATCCACCGGTTCATCCTTGTCCGCCTCTTTCTTGTCCGCCTTCGGATTCTCCGTCCCTGTGTCTCCGGCATCCGTCTCCTCATACTCTTCCAGAATACGCTCTGCCTTTTCCGCAGAATACCCGGCGGGAACAGGCTTCTCCAGGTGTCTCTTTGCAAAGGACAGATAGCTGAGAACATAGCCGTGATGCTTCGTTCCGATGTTCGTGTTCCAGAGATTGACAGCCGGAAGGTTGGAAAGAACGACCGCAGTCAGCGCTGCTCCCACGGCAAAACCGACAACGCGCTTCTTCCGATTCTTCTCCGGAAGCGCGCCTCGGTCCTCCTTCACAAGGGCAAGAATCAGAAGAGCTGCTGTCACATAAACAAGAAGAACATCCGGCGTAATGTCCAGCCGGTACTGCAGCATGACATTCTTCGCCGTACCAACCATGGTAAGATCCGACAATTCAAAGGCCTGCGCGCGGTATTCGAAGTAGTAGTGGTTGACCATCGCAAAGAAGCCCCACCAGATCGTACCGATGAGATACGCGAAATGCTCTCTCCTTCTTCCAAAGCACCCGTACAGGATCGCATAAGGAACCGCGTACACAAGGAGATTCAGAAGCGCCGACCACAGATTGTCCATGAGAAACATATCTCCGTACAGCAGCTCCGTCATGCCGAAGCAGTACACGGAAAGGAGCAGAATCCGGAGCCCCGGAAGCTCACAGACTTTTCTTTTTCCCGAATCATTGTCCGAATAACCCGGCGAATCCTTCTGAGGTTTGTTCTGTGGCGCATACAGAAGCAGAAGGAAAAGTCCTTCCGCTGCCAGAAGTGCCGTGTGATACAGAGTCTGCACCCCCGTCCATTCCGCGGATGCATACTGCCAGAGAAATACAATTCCTGCAAAAGCCTGCAGAAGGCTGACGGCAGCTACCGTCTTCCGGGTCAGCTCCTTCGATGCTGCATTCTGCAGCGCCAGCTGCCTCGACATCGAATGCTTCTTCAGAAGCGAAAGGGCAACGCCCTCTGTAAGAAGGCAGACCATCAGAAGCAGTGCCGCATTCTGAAGCTCTTCAGCCGCGATGTGCTCCCAGGGATTCACGGTAAATGACAGAAGATCGAACGAAACTCCCCGGATGGAGGTCGGCGTCACGGTAATGGAGGACGTCATATCCCAGGGGCCGGCATCCTCAAAGCCGACGTAATTCTTCCCGTCCTGCAGACGGACCGAACCCTGCTGCCAGCAATCATCCAGATAAATCCAGGTCCGGCACCCGCTTCTGCTGCAGTTGTCCGCTTCGAAGCCGATGCAACGGATTGGAACCGTATCATCAAAGTCAAAATGAATTCTTGGGTCCGCCGCTTCTGCCCGAAGTCTGGTTCCTTCGCGCGACAGATTCCGGAGATTTGCATCCTCCGCTCCGTACAAGGTGGCAAGCGGGACCTCCACCTGCGGATACTGATGCAGCAGATAAGCAGCCTTTGCGGCAAAAATGATCAGAATCACCGCCGCTGTCAGTGCAGGTGCCAGCTTCCCCACCGGGATCCGCCTCCGCATTGCCCCTTCGTGCTCCCGTTCCGGCTTCTTTTCCGTTTTCTTCCCGGCTCTTCTTTTCGATTTTTCTTCCATGACGTCTCTTGTCCCCAGGCAGTTCTCTGCCTGTTCTCCCCGGCTGTCCGTTTATTTTGTGTAGGTCTTGTACAATGCGATATGATCGTAGATGCTGCGCCACTGATTATAGGTCAGCGCTGTGCAGGCAATGTACCCGGTTCCGCTGTTTCCTTCCTGGTAGCTTACCGCGCAGTTTCCGGATTCATTCACAAAGCCGGTTTTGCCGCACACAACCGTCCCGTTCGTATCATGATCTTCTATTCGCCGCAGGAACCAGTTGGAAATCTGAATTCCGTCCGGATTCGCCTTCGTTCCCTGCGTTGTCCAGGTATGCTGGGACAAAACCTTCCTGCACAGCTCATTGTCAATCGCGGCCCGCATGATCACACTCATGTCATAAACCGTGCTGTAATGATCCTCATCGTACAAGCCTACGCAGTTGGTAAAATGCGTGGTGTCCGAAATGCCAAGCTCCTTCGCCTTCTGATTCATCAGCTCCGCAAAGGCCTCCTGTGAGCCGGAGGTGTATTCCGCAAGCGCCATCGCCGCATCCGCTCCGGAGGGAAGGATGGCGCCGTAAAGAAGATCCTCCACAGTTGCTTCATCGTCTACGCCGTACCCTACAAAGCTCGAGCCGGAGCGGTAAGACTCATCGCAGATTTCCTGCGTGATCGTCACCTTATCCTTCAGATTCTCCTCCGGATTCTGCATCTGCTCCACCGCAACCAGAAGCGTCATCACCTTCGTCATCGACGCCGGCACAATGCGGTCAAATGCGTTCCGCTCCGCAAGAATCTCTCCGGTGTCTGTATTCACAAGGATGGCATACTGACTGTCCACATAGTCCGGAGCCTTTGCCGCCTCCTCCTTCTCGGTGCCCGTCATACTGCTTGTTCCGGCGGTCTCCGAATTCTCCGTCGAAGAATCCGTCTCCGAAGATGCCGTATCCTGCGACGTACCGGAGGACGAAGCCGTACTCTCGATATGCCGCTGCGCATCATAGATGGAGATGTCCGTAAGGCTCTTTCCGAGCTGCATGGTATTCTCCGTTTCGTGGAACACGTAGGGAGCGGTTCCCTCGTTTCCACTCTCCGTTTCACCTGCTGCATCCATCGCGGTGCTGTCCGCAGTCTCTGCCTCCGCGGCTTCCGTATCCTCTGTCTGAACACTTGTCTGCAGCGAACCGGACGCATCCTCTGCCCCCTTCGTTCTTCCTGTCAGAAGAAGCACCAGAGCCACAACCCCCGCTGCACCGATTCCGATTGCTGCAGCCGCCATTTTCTTCTTCCTTCGAAGCTCCCGTTCCCTTTTCTTCCTCCGGATGTTCCTTCTTCTTCGCCGCTCCTGCTCCTGCTTCCTTCTTGCCTCACTGTCATCCTCCGGACTCCGCCTTCCCCCGGAAGGATACTCGTTCCAGTCTGTATTGTATTCGGTCATTCCCCATCCTGCTTTCCGATATTATTTGTCTTAACAGACAATATGCAAATATTTTACCACTCTCTGATCTGCAAAATGTGAACGGTACGTGAACACTCCCCCTATGTTATAATGAAGTATCTATGTCAACTATTCTGTATCAAGCTTATATTGAAGAAGGTAAAAGATCACATGAGTTCATTCAACCAGCAGACTGCCAAAGCCGAAACTGAGAAGCTCTCCATTCTGAAAAAGCTCTCCTATGTACTGGATGCCCGTCAGAGGCGCCAGTGCCTCGGCATCTTTGTTCTGATTCTCATCAGCGGCGTACTGGAAACGGTCGGTGTATCCATGATCGTTCCCATTGTATCTGCCATCACCGCACCTGACACCATCACCGAATATCTGGACAAGTACCCGTTTCTCCGGAACTTTACAGACTCTCTTGGCCTGACCACCACGTTCCGGCTGACCATTGCCATGCTGGTTGCTCTGATGGCCATCTACATCATCAAGAATGCCTTCCTTCTTTTTGTAACCTACCATCAGAACCGCTTTATCACCAATGCGCGCAACGACATGATCAGCCGCGTCCTGCGTGATTTCCTGAACCGTCCCTACGAAGACTATCTGGGTGCGGACATTCCTACCGTCTTCCGGATTACCGACAGCGACATTCCCCAGACCTTCTCGCTGATTCTCTGCCTTCTGCAGATGTCGACCGAAATCGTCGTTTCCATGTTCCTCGGGATTTTTCTTCTGGTTGTAAACTGGCAGATGACGCTGTTCATTGTTCTGATTCTTCTGTGCATGACGCTCATCAGCACGAAATTCATCAAACCGAAGCTAAACAGCATCGGCGCAAGAAACCAGCACATTCAATCCCGCATTGCCAAATGGAGACTGCAGGCAATCTACGGTCTGAAGGATGTCAAGGTTTTGAACCGCCAGGATTTCTTCATCCGCAACTATTATGAAAGCGGCAAAATCGGTGCCGATGTCGCCACGGATTATGCGGTCTTCAATAACCTTCCCCGCCTCATGATCGAGACCGTCTTCATGGTCAGCGTCATGGGCTTTATCACCCTCTACATGCTCGGCGGAGGAGATGTCACGGCTCTGATTACGCAGCTGATGGCTTTTGCGGTCGCTGCCGTCCGGATCCTTCCCAGTGCCAACCGCATCAACACCTACATGGCTCAGGCTGCCTATGAGGAGCCCAGCCTGAATTATCTGTACGACAACCTGACCGAGTCCAATAAAACCGAGGGCGAGATGCGCGCCCGCGCCTCCGAGATCGCAGGTCCCGCTCTGCACCTTTCCGACCGGATTGAGCTGAAGGATATTTCCTTCCACTATCCGGACAGTGACACTTATATCTTCCGTCACGCCAATATGGAAATTCAGAAGGGCCAGTCTGTCGGCATCATGGGCCCCTCCGGTGCCGGAAAATCGACCATCGTGGACATTCTCCTCGGACTTCTCCATGCAGAGTCCGGACAGATTCTGTGCGACGGCGCTGATATTTTCTCCAACTATGATTCCTGGCTTGCCCAGATCGGCTACATTCCGCAGAGCATTTACCTGATTGACGAATCCATCCGTGAGAACATCGCCTTCGGCATCGATGCCGACAAGGTCAGCGAGGAGCGCATCTGGGAAATCCTGAAGGAGGCACAGCTCGACGAGTTCATCCGCAGTCTTCCGGAAGGACTTGATACCAGGATCGGCGACCGGGGCGTTCGTCTCTCCGGCGGTCAGCGCCAGCGCATCGGAATCGCCAGAGCTCTGTATCATAACCCGGAGATTCTCGTCTTCGACGAGGCAACCTCCGCACTGGACAACGACACGGAAGCTGCCCTGATGGAAGCCATCAACTCGTTCCATGGAAAGAAAACCATGATCATCATCGCGCACCGTCTCAACACCATTGAGAAGTGCGACCGGATTTACAAGGTAGCGGACGAAACGATTACGCTCACCACACTGGAAGGAGAACGTCACGCATGATCGGCGTAGAATTCATCCCCGGGTTCGGACTCGGGAATCAGCTTTTCTTTTTCATCTCCGCACGCTGCATCGCGGAGGACCTCGGCTATGATTTCGGAACCGTCAATCCGCAGCAGGTCGGCAACGTTGCCCAGTCCAACAAGGGCATGTATTTTATGGATCTCGATCTCGGGACGGAGATTCCAAGATCCGAAATGAAAAACTATACCCGTTTTGACGAGCAGGATGACCGCCTCTTCATGGGCAATTCCCACCATGACATGACAAACGGCTGCTACATCAGCGGCGCAGATGAACGTGTATACGGAATCAGCGATCAGACGCTTCTGTACGGAAATCTTCAGGACGAGCGTTATTTTGGCGGACATATTGAGGAAATCCGGGAATGGCTGAAGGTGAAGCCCGAATACGAATCCAGCGAATATACGGCGGATGACCTCTGCATCATCAACATGCGGGGCGGAGAATATACCGGGCACCCGGAGCTCTACCTTGACCGGCGCTATTGGCTTCACGCCATTGCAAACATGAAAAAGATCAATCCCGACATGCGCTTTATGATTGTCACGGAGGATGAGGAGGCTGCCCGCAAGGTGCTTCCGGAATATGAGTGTCACCACTTCGATGTCGGAAAGGACTACGTCACCGTGAAAAACGCGCGATACCTGATCCTTTCCAATTCTTCGTTCTCGCTGATGCCGGTGATCACCAGCACCGAACTGAAATATGTCATTGCTCCCAAATACTGGGCACGACACAACATCAGCGACGGCTTCTGGTCCTCTGAGCAGAACATATACAGCTTCCTTCACTATCAGGACCGCAGAGGCAGGATCTGCGAGCCGGATGAGTGCCGCAGAGAGCTGGAGGAATATAAGAAGACCTCCCGCCTCTATGCCCGCCGGAATGTCCGCCCCGGAAAGCTCCGGCACACCGGGCAGGTGCTTCGGCGCAAGGGCCTGTACGGGCTCTTCTTCCTTCGCAAGATGGAGCGCTCCGCTCTTCGCCGTGCAGGGATCATTCCTACGTGGAAGGCATCGGAATAAGAGTCTTTATAAGAAACAATCGTCAGGAAAGGTCACAACCATGGAATACCGCAACGGGAAGCTGCAGCTTCCAAATGTCACGCTGGTCGCCGTGAGCAGCGTGAAAATCTATGAAACCATCAAGGCCATGAAATACTCCATGCGGGGAATCGACTTTGGCGATGCCATCTTCATCACCGACCGGAAGCCCTTCGGTCTGCCGTCCTGCATTCATTACCGGCACTGTGAGAAGATTGATGGCATCGACAAGTTCAATCACTTCATGGTCTATGAGCTTGCACCTTACATCCGGACCGATTTCATTCTTCTGGTTCATTACGACGGCTTTGTAATCCACCCGGAGAAGTGGTCCGATGATTTTCTCAGGTACGATTACATCGGCTCTCCCTGGCCGCTTCCCACCAACGATTATGCCTACCGGGATTCCATGGGAAACATCTGCCGGGTAGGCAACAGTGTCTCCCTTCGTTCCAGGAGGCTCCTGTCCTATCCTTCGGAGCATGAGCTTCCCTGGGTGCCTGTGGATGACGGCTTCTACAACGAGGATATTTTCCTCTGCTGCCATTCGAAGAATCAGATGGAGGCCGACGGGCTTGTTTTCGCACCGCTCGATGTGGCGGTGCGTTTCGGAAGAGAACACCCGCTTCCGGAGAACAAGGGCGTTGAACCGTTCCTGTTTCATAAGTGGCGCGGAGAGAACGAGAGCTACCCTCGTTTTATCGCCCCGAAGACAAGACTTCGGAATGCTCTGCGGCCGTTCCTTTTCTGGAGAAAAAGCCGCGCCTGGAGGAATAAGCATGGTCTATGACTGCATCCCTTTTTTTAACGAACTGGATATTCTGAATCTGCGTCTCCACGTCCTTTCCGACTGCGTGGACCGTTTCATCATTGAGGAATCTACAAGGACCTTCTCCGGCGAGCCGAAGGAGCTGTGCTTTGAGAAGAACAAGGAAATGTTTGCGCCGTTTCTCTCGCGGATTGATTATGTCGTCGTATCCGACGACGTGCTGTGTGAGGACGGGCTTCATGTCAATCCCGCCGCAGAGAAGTATGCGCCGGAGATCCCTGACCAGCCTCTTACGCACCGGCGTGATTATTTTCAGAAGAATCATCTGATGGACCAGCTGAAGAACCTGAAGGAGAATGATATCATCCTGTTCGGTGATCTGGACGAGATTCCGAATCCCGACACACTGAAAAAGGTGATAGCCTCCTTCGATCCTTCGAAGGTCTATCACCTCGCACAGCGCAATTTCTATGTCTTTCTGAACATGGAGGAAAAGCCGGTGCGTCTCCACTCCATCACCGGGGAATTCCCCGATATTCCGGAGGATCAGCGCAAATGGCTCGGAACCAAGATCTGCAGCCTTTGCAGCATTCCGAAGGAGGGCATCGTCCGCCTTCGTGATCTCATTCCCGTCACCGATCCCCGCTCCGTCCGCGTGGACAACGGCGGCTGGCATTTCGGATACATGGGCGGTCATCACGAAACCAATGTGCTGAACCGGATCGGAACCAAAATCCGTGCCGCCGCACACCAGGAATACAACGATTCCGAGATTATCGCAGAAACCATGGACAAGCTGATCCTCGGACAGGATATCTTCGGCCGGAATGCCCACTTCGAACGCGTGGAGCTGGACAGCTCCTACCCGGCTTACCTTCTCGAGCACCGCGCAGATTATGAGTACCTGATTCTTCCGCCCATCACAGCCTGGATGCGCTTCACCCACCGCTTTGATCTGAAGGTCGGAAGATTCTGCAGACGGGCCATTCGCCATGTAAAAAGAAAGCTGGGAAGAAACCGTTGACCGCGTAAAATGATCCCGCAGCCGATGTTATTATGTCGGCTGCGGGATCATTAAATGTAGAGACAGATTTAAATCAGAAAACGCAATTAACCTTCAAAAAATCTTTTTGGATTATCAACAAGAAGTTTCTGAATGTCACTGTCATGATATCCAAGACCTTTTAGTTTTGGTACAACGACTTCGCAAAAATAATTAAAAGTCCGTCTTCCAGCCGATTTACGAGGAAACTCCGAAAAATCATCGTAATCCGCATCAAAAACAAGAACAATGTCATGGGAAACAACCAGCGAATCTGAGTAGCCCTTCTGGAAAAGTTGATCTAACGTATTAACCCTGTTCTCTAAGGAATTAAATTCATCCAGACCAAACCGATCCAATCCCAGATAGCTTCCTTTTTTCGCAATTTCAGAAAGCTTTTCAATGTCATTATAATCGCCTGTATGACCAATAATCACCTTCGATAGATCAACACCATTTTGCTCGAATATGTTCTGTTGTTCCACCGCCATATCTATACTTTCCGTATGTGTTGTTATTGGAATACCTGTTCGCTTACAAACCTCGCTGGCAATCAAAAGCAGCTTACGATTGACCTCTGTAAATCCTTGCGGGCCTGTTGCACATTTGAGTACTGCTGGTTTAATTCCTGTATTTTCAATGCCATCAACAATCTCTCCAACTAATAAGTCCACAAAGCACTCGGCAGATTTACCGACAATCGGAAAATTTTCAAATGCAAACAAACCGGTTGCTGCAAGAATATTGACTCCAGAAAGAATAGAGGCCTGTTTTAAAATTCGAACATCACGACCGCTGTTGATCGGCGTTGCGTCAACAATAGTCTGTATTCCGCTAATTTCCTTTGCTGCTTTCAGTTTATCAGAAATATAGGTGACTGCCTTTTCTTCGTCCACCCACTTTTTTCCAAAGGCATTTCTCAAAGATACATCGAAGCACACTGCATGCTCGTGAACAAGCGTTTTTCCAAGGTTGCATACATCAATTGGTCCCAAAACAGTATTGACCATTTTGCTTCACTCCTTTTCCAAATCAACATATGGAATTTTCATTAGGAAATGTATCTTTGCGTTTTCCGCTGCCAGATAAACCATTTGTTTCTCATCATCCAGAAACACATGCGGATAAAACATTGGCTCGTCACATAGTGTCATCTTTTTATTCCATGATTGCATCTCATCGTAACTTATCCATAATGACAGAGGTTTTCTTGTGTCAAAAATTACCCCCTGATAATTTGAATTCGGATTATGGAACAGCAGAATTTTATCTCCCTGCCGAATGAGAGTGATCTTTGAATTTGGATTAGGAATATCCGTTTTCTCGGCCTTACTCCATGTCACCCCTCCATCGTGGCTGATTGATCGATACAGAAAACCACTTCGTTCGGCTCTCATAAGCATCACCAGATCACCATTACTCAGTTCCACAACATTGTTCTCCCACAATGGATACTCTGCCTTCAGATAACCATGAAGCGAATAGGTCTTTCCTTGGTCAGTGGAAATAACGACCCCAGTCCTTTTCGGCCATTTCATTGTCAAGGTATCCTCGACCGGATCCTTTTTCCAATCCCATGCATCTTCGCATTCTTGCCAGTATACCGGGAAAACCCAGGTTCCATTTTTTAGTACACAACGTTTTCTAAAACAATAATTTGTAATTCCTGAAGGAAGGCTTTTGGGTGTCGTCCATGTCCGTCCGCTGTCATAAGAAAAAGACTGATAGACGACCAACTCTCTATATCTGCACTCCGCATTGTAAGTATGTACTAAAGCGCAGACCGTATTCCCTTCCACATACATCTCAGGTGCCCAGCAAGCACGCTCAGAGTGTGCAAACAGCGTAGTATGTTCACTCCATGTCTTTCCATCATCTTCGCTTCTGACAATTCCTACTACATTGGTTTTATGCGGTTCTGTCGGTCCACCTGTAAGTGTCAAACAAACAATAGAGCCATCTGGCATCCGCTGAATAATCGGTTCTCTGGCATAGCCAAACTGTTCATTTGGCTCTAAGATTACTGTTACAGGATAATGAAATCCATTTCTTATCTTTTCCATAATACAGTTATCCCTTTCGGTCATTCTTCAAATATTCATACTCCTCTTTCGTTAACGGAATGTCCATCGCTTCTACGCTCATTTTCACTTCGTTGAACCGTCCGGAGCCAATAATAGGAATTGTCGGAAATTCATCCTTCCATAACATAAATCTCAGTGCAATTTGAGTTGGATCACATCGATAGTGCTCTGCCAATTCAAGTACTTTCTTTAAACGCAATCTGCTAATCGAATTTTCATAAAATTCTCTTGGCGTCGCGTATGCAGGATTATTCATGAAATCATCTCTACTGGCGCATGAAAAATATCCTTGTGCCTGGGAAGAATAACACATCACCGCCAAGCCTTCCTTTTGATGCATCGCATACATTTCATCGGTCATACCAAACATAATCTCTTGATCCAACCGTTCTTGATTATATTTCGCCAAATTGTACATAACCTGGTTTCCTACAAAACCAGGAATGTTCTTTTCTCTGGAATATGCCAATGCTTCTTCAATTCTGGATGTACTCCAGTTGGAACATCCAAAATAGCGGGTTTTCCCTTCTTTTACCAAATCCACCAATGTATCGATGATTTCCTCTACACTAATCTTTTCATCATCATGATGTAACCAATATAAATCCACATAGTCGACCTGAAGATTTTTGAGGCTGTCATCAATATCATGCAGTATGTCTTTGCGCGAAACTCGTGGAGAGTGCATAGTATCATACTCTGGCGCTGCCCCTTTGGTATCCAATATAATCCTATCTCTGCATTTTCTGCTTTTTATGTATTCGCCTAAAAATAATTCGCTAACAGAAGTTCCTCCTCCCGGTTTCCACTTACCGTAAATATTAGCGGTATCAATAAAATTGCCTCCTGCAGCCAGGTAATAGTCCAAAACACGTTCTGATTCCACTGGATCAACTCCATGAGGGCCACCACCAAGACACAACACAGAAACTTCTAAATCTGTCTTCGGTATTACAAGTCTTTTCATTTCTTTTTCCCCTTAAAAAACAATACATGTTGGCTGCTCAATCGCTTCGATCAAAGATCTCAGTTCCATACCGCCTTGATCGTTCATTTTATAAACCGCCAAGCGATTGGTCTCCTGCAATCCTACAATGAGAAATTTACCATCAGGTGTAAATTGAAAATCTCTCGGACAACCATTGGGCACAATTTCATTATGTACATGTGTCAATAAACCGTCTTTTCCAATTCCATAGACTGAAATAGAATTTGCAGTTCTATTACTTGCAAGAACAAATCTCCCATTTGGCGAGATTCGAATTCCAGCAGCCCCTCCATATCCAATCGGCTGTGTCCGATCATACTGCAAGATCGTAAATTTTTTATCCTGATCTGGTGTGTACGCTAAACTGATTACTTCCGAACTGCTTTCTGTGATAACATATGCGAATTCTCCGCTTGCAGAAAACACAAGGTGTCTGGGGCCACTATCGGGCGGAAACTGTAAACTATCAATCACATGCCAAGAATTCAAATCGTATACGATTACTTCATCAGTTCCGACATCCACTAAACACAAATATTTCTCATCAGGAGTTACTACTGCACAATGAACATGGCTGTTTGGGTCCACTTTTTCTCTGAGGTGCTTTTCACAAACTACCGTCTTGTTCTGATAGCAATATACTGCACAGGATGGAGTTCCATAATTAGCGACAAACACTTTATCGCCATGCTCTTCGGCTGTAACAAACGTTGAATAAACATCGCCTGTCATGAAACGTTCTTTCGTTATTAAGGAACCATCTTCCTCAATCTCAAACACTTCCAGTCCGCCAAAAGCCACATTCTCAATAACTGCATAAATATAGTTCTTTTTTTTGCAAAGATAAGCCGGACTCATGGATTCATAACATACTTTGTTAATTAACTGTCCATCTTCATCCATCTGTACACGCACAATGTTCCCAGGCGGACTTTGAGGAGTGGTTCCCACATAAAACTGATACATATTCGACCTCCTTGACTAAGCTTTTACAGCACCTGCCGTCATGCCTGATACAATGTACTTTTGACAGAACAAATACAGTATCACGATCGGTATCGATACCATCATCATATCTGCAAATACCAGATTCCATTGGCTTGCATTTTCACCATAAAAATAATATACCGTCATAGGCAGCGTTCGATTTGCCGCTGAACTCATAAAATATAATGGCAAATGAAAGTCGTTCCATGTCCACATTGTGGTAATAATAACGCTGGTCGCCATAACCGGTTTCATCAATGGAAAGATGATATGGAAGAACAGCTTTATTACATTACATCCATCTATAAAAGCTGCCTCATCTAATTCTCTAGGCACACTTTTTACAAATCCGGTCAGCAGAAAAATACTCCAGGATGTTCTCATTGCAATATATAAAAACGCCAGTCCAATCCTCGTCTGCTGAAGATGAAGTGCCTGCATCAGTGCAATCGTCGGCACAATGCTTACCGGAACTACAATCCCCATACTCAAAATCATGTATAATACTTCTGCAAGTTTCTCTTTTCTCCTTGCAAGAACAAAAGATGATACTGATGAAAAAAGTTCTACTGCAGGGACTGTTAATAAAATCATAAGAAGGCTATTTTTTAAAGCAATTCCCAGTTTTCCTCTTTTGAATACTTTGATATAATTTTCGAAATGCCATTCTGTAGGCAACGTTATATCGAAACGATTTGCTTCAATTGCTGTTTTAAAGGAACCAAATATCATCATCAAACAAGGAACCACGATTAAAAGGCTCAAGAAAATCATTAGAACTTCCAGTACATATAATCTGATTTTTTTCTTTTTCATCATGATGCATATTCCTCCTGCTGTCGGAATAGTTTCTGAATAATTCCAATTCCAATAAATAGAATAATAGACAGCATTAGTTCTACTGCTGTAGCACGTGCATAAAAGCCCTGTGAAAACAGTTTATATACCTCAAGGTTAATCGTGGTTGATGCCCAACCAGGTCCTCCATTTGTTAATACCTTTACCGAATCAAACACTCGCAGGCCGCCACATAAAGTAAGCACAACGCTCATCCGGATTGTTGATGCCAGCAACGGTAAAGTTATATTTTTAAACTGCTGCCATACATTTGCTCCATCAACAATTGCCGCCTCATAATACTCTTTCGATATTGCTTGAATTCCGGCTATATAAAGCATCATATGAAAACCAGTCCATACCCATAGATCCAGCAACATTACTGTTGGAAGTGCCAGATCCGCATTACCGATCCAGTCAATCAAAACTGTCTTTCCCGCGATCATTCCCAAAAACTGGTTAACCAAACCCTTCATCTGGAATAGTGCTTTGAAGATTACGCCAACCACCACGTAAGACAACACAGATGGAAGATAAAAAACTGACCGAAGCACGTTGGCAGTCTTAAATTTTTGTGTCAATGCCAACGCCAAAAGAAGTGCAAACACATTTCGTACTACAAGGATCACTCCAGCAAAATATAAAGTATTAGATAGCGCTTTTTGAAACTCCGGATCCTTCCATATGTTGATATAATTTGAAAGTCCTACAAACTCCATAGTTGGATATTTGATGTTCCAGTTTGTAAAAGACAGTACAAATCCCAGTCCAATAGGGAGGATGTAAAAAACAAAAATAAATGCCGCTGCTGGTATCACCATCCAATATGGGTATAATTGTATTTTTTTTCTTTTCATTTTCTTTTATCCCCTCCACTCTCTACAAAAGATTCGCCTGTGTAGCTGTTGGGTAATGACGATAATATCCTGCCGTTGGAAGTAAAACAGCTTGCCGCCCATTTGAGACGGCAATGCTGTTTTTATAAATACACAAGTTTAAAAGCCTGGTACTCCGTTCTGTTTCTGGAACTCTGCGAACTTTTCATCCCAACGCTGCCACATCTCATCTACAGTCGACTGTCCGCTAATGACATCCGCATACAGGAAGAATAAGTAGCTATCCAGTAAAGCCTTCTGGTCATCCAGATACGCATTAAACTCTAATGCGGCATTCCCCTTCTGAACATAGTCCTCGTAGATGTGCGCCACTGCCGGATGAAGCTTTGCGGTTTCACAATCTTTAAATGTTGCTAAGGTTCCTGTTTCAGTATTAAATCGATTCATGTACTCCGGCTTGGAAAATTCATTAATCCATGCCAGGCAGGCATCCTTGTTTTCACCATTTTTGTTCACATACATCGCAAGCACGAAATTCCCCATTACCGCCATATCCTTGCCATCAAATGGAATAACGAAGGAACCAATGTCAAGATCAGGGTTTTGATTTACGATATCCTGCAGCACCCACTCGTCAGCAATCACCATCGCTGCAGTTCCGCCAGCCATATTAAGCACTCCATCATCAATTCTTGTAGACATATGATCCGGGTTTACATAACCCAAATCATAGAATTTCTTGAAATCTTCCGTAACTCGTTTAATTTCCGGGACATCTGAGAATTTCAATTCACCAGACTGGAGTTTGTCATAAACTTCTTTCTGATCATTCAACGCAACGCCTAAGCCCATTGTCATAAAGAGCTGCGTTCTAGTGGTATCATTATCCATCATGTAAAGTGGCGTAATATCCGGGCAGTTTGTTTTGATCGCTTCACATATTTCATATAGTTCATCCATTGTTGTCGGATGCGGATCTTCATATCCGGCCTGTTTTAAGATGTCCTTGTTATAATAAATTGCAGGGAACCAAGTTGCCGACTGAATTGGCATTCCATACAGATTTCCGTCTTCATACAGGACCGTATCCGGACTGCTCATTCTTTCAAACCATGGCTGATCGTTCATCACAACACAATTTTCCTGGGCATTAAACAGCTTCACGTTTTGCGGAAGATTGTGAACAAAAATATCCGGAATTTCATTGGTGGCAAGCTTTACCTGAATAACATCCATAAAGTCCGTGACCGGCTGAATGTCCATCGTAATGCCCGTTTTTTCTTTAATCTCGTCACAGATGTCCAAAAACACTCCGCTAAACGTTGTGGCATATGATCCCTGATTCATCATCATGGATATTGTTACGCCATCATACGGCTTTTCCGTTTCTGACTGGTCTTGTGCTGTTGTAGCTGAGGTTGTTGCATCTGAAGCCCCTGAAGTTGCATTCCCACCACATCCGGTCAATAGTGTTGTCGCCATCATCACACCTGCAGCTGTCAGACTTACTGCTCTTTTTTTTAATTTCAAATTCTTTCTCATCTAAATTACCTCCTCCTTAAATTGTGAGTCTGAATTTTGGTATCTTCATCATATTCACTTCCATCTTTTTAATAAATGGACCATTTGTAACATATGATGGACATAAATGTTCTGATCCGCTCGTCAACGATCATTATGTCTGCCCGTGTATATTTTTCTCCGAAATAGTTGTGCAAACAGCCAGTTCAAAGATGTCTATCATGCATTTTCTTATGTTTGATCGCATATTCTTGTATGTAGCTTCAACGTCATTGAACTTCAATCAAATGGATTTTTTGTTAGATATGATGGACATATTCGCTTTTTTAGTCCGTCAAATGTGTACTTTATTGTGCATGCACTTTAAAATGGAACCAGGCATTAGCTCTTTTGAAACAGAGTTTTTCGTTCATTCAGTAAATATGCAGATTTGTTCACAAAGGATTACTTATTATGATAAAAAAAAGACTCCCCCGTTTTCCATTAAAATCATCTATTCATATCTTTTGCTCACAATGATCCTTATATTCTGGGGGATAATTGGCTTCTGTACTTATTACTATAGAACCATCTCTATCAGCACATACAACGTCATCCATCAATTGAATACTTCTGCTGCTAATCAAATCGAACTTCAAATATCTGCTATGGACAATCTTGCCCAGCAGTTAGTAAGTAATAAAGCTCTTATTGAGACCATGAGGCAAATGAGCACAAGTAACAAGAGCTATCCATGTAACAGTTTTGTAACGAATTACAATGTAGCAGACCAACTCTCTTCTATCCTTATGCAAACGTGCCTTCCAAGTCTCTTAATGGAACGCATCAGTGTCGCTAATGATCGGGGCGATTATCTTGCTGTCAGCAGTAATTATAAATTTCTGGACTTAAACAGAGAGTATAACTCACGCCTATATTCAGATGATTTTTTGTCACTATATGCCCAAATAAAGCGCAAAGAAATAACCAGGTTCACAGCCTACTCACCACGCGATAAATGGCTTCCATCCAACGATATGCCCATTGTCTCTTGCTTTCGACCGATTACAGATAATTATACGTTTCAAATACATGGAATACTTGAAGTCCAACGTCCATTCACGATCATAGAGGATATTTTGAAAGAGATTAATTATAACGACGTTCAAGTTTTTTTGCTTGATGCCTCTGGCCAACTAATATACAGCAACATTCCCAATGCGAATGGTGATCTTCTTTCTTCTGTAATCAGCCGCAATGATCTTCCGTTTTCCGATTATGCCACAATCGAAAGTGCCGGCTGGCAGTTGATCAGCATCTTGCCTCCTGCTTCTGTGTATAAGCCGATTATGAATGTAATACTCATTGTAGTATTAATCTTACTTTCTCTAATTATATTTGCGCTGAGTGCAGTTTCCGTCATCGAAAAGAATATACGAATTCCTTTAGAAGAACTGAAATCATCCTTAAAAAGCATTGATCTAAATAATCTGGATGTAAATTTCAACTCCCAGTCCGTTGAATTGGAACAGGTACATCAGGCACTGCTCGAAATCATGGTACGACTGAAAACTTCTGTTCAGAAAAATGAATATCTGCATCGCCAGGATTTGAAATCACAAATGTTTGCCTTGCAGGCACAGATCAACCCCCACTTTATTCATAATATTTTGACAATTATTGGGGCGTTGGGGCAGGAAGCAGGAGCCCCTCAAATCATGCGAATCTGTCGAAAATTCTCCGACATGTTATCGTATTCAACGGAATACAATGATGGCTTCACCACATTAGCACAGGAACTCAATCATACGGAGAACTATCTTTTTTTGATGAAAGAACGGTACGGAGACAACTTAAAGTATAAAATTATATTGCCACAAGATATAGATCTGAATCAGCCTGTTCCCAAATTGTTTCTTCAGCCATTGGTAGAGAACTGTATCTCTCACGCATTTGAATACACGTTGACACCATGGCAGATTATAATCCTCTGTCGTGAAACTCCAGAAACATGGGAAATTGAAATCCATGATAATGGATGTGGTTTTACCAAAGAAGCCAAAGAAGAAATATTTGAGCGTTATAATAATTATAAGGAAAATCCTACGTTAAATGTTCTTGATGCAAAAATCGGCGGACTTGGTATCATATCTTCTGCCATCCGGATGCACCTGCTGTATGATTCCAGAATTATTTTTGACATTGGCACGAGCAAATTATGTGGGAGTAAAATTACAATAGGAGCCTATAAAAATGATCAATGTATTAATTGCCGAAGACGAACCTCTGATTCTTAATACAATTAGTTCTCTGATAAATTCCTTGGATTCTGATTTTATTGTCCAGGCCAAGGCTAAAAATGGGTTGGAAGTACTTCAAAGCCTGAACACTCAGTCAATCGATGTGATTTTTACAGATATAAAAATGCCTATGCTAGATGGACTCGATCTGATTCAGGAAATTCGCAATCGATCGTTAGATATTCCAATTGTTATCATTTCCGGATATAACAACTTTTCTTATGCCAAAAGAGCATTGACATTAGGAGTTTTTGATTACTTATTAAAACCGATAGATACGGAAGAATTGTCCAACACCTTGGAAAGGCTTAAGCATGCATGTTATCAGGAAAAGCAGAAACAATATCAACGATTTTTTCAGCAGTTTTCAATTCGGGAAGACTTTTCCCTACCTCAGATGGCACTACCGCAAATAAAGGAAATGGCAATTATTATATTGTCTGCCGGCTGCTATCCTGCTTATCCGTTTCATTTTCCTCTTTCTGCATTGTCGATCTGGAAGACAATCCATCTGGACAAAATGCTAAAACAGCTCCTCCCTGTCAATACTTTCTTTGGAAGCAAGCCGGGAATTTTAGAAAATGAATATTTTATTTTTCTTCCGCTAAATTCTAACGATGGAACTTTTTCGAACTTGGAACAGCAATTATTTCTATTTTTTAGACAAATTAATATTTTTGAATATCCCATTCATCTTTGCTACAGAACATGCAAAAATGATAATGCTTGTATCTACGACACACTCCAAAACCAAAGAAATCTGCTGATGCAACGTGTCCCGCTACACTCACCGCTCTTTTTGGGCCCAAATGAACCACCAATGACAATTACAATCAAAAAATATACTTCCTCAATCCATAATCTCATTACCCTAAGTAATAAGAGCGAACCTTTGCTGGCTCATAAGATCGTTGAGTTAATTACATCTCTGTATAAAGAGCAGGCACCGGCTCACCTGATATGGACCATTTTGCAACAACTATTGTACTATCGATGTCTCAGACAAAATATTGATAACTATGATAGTTTTCTCCAAATTAATGTGGATCTGGATGAAGAATTTACAAACTCCAGAACATTCCCTGAGCTGCAGTCTACGATTGAAAATTTCTTTTCTGTCGCGCCCGAGTGTTCTCTTGGAACATCTAATGAAAATGAGATTTTCAACAATATTGAAGCATATATATTAGAGAATTTCCGGAAAAACATATCTTCGACTGATCTCTCCAAGGAGTTCGGTTTTGACTCATCTTATTTGAGCAGACAGTTCAAACTCCATACCGGAATGACTCCATGGAGATTTTTACTGGATTTGAAGCTGAAAGAAGCTCAGCGGCTAATTTTGTCTCATCCGGATATGCGAATTAAGGACATCGCAATGGAAATTGGATACAATGATCCGCTATACTTTAGCCGCATTTTCAAAAAATATGTGGGTGTCTACCCTTCTGAATATAAAGCATGACTCCAGGAGCTGTCGCATACTGCGCGCAGCTCCCCTTCGTTTATATTCTTCAAATTATACTATGAATCAAATATACAAAGGCACGATATTAAACAGAAACAGCTTCTATCGCTTGTTCCAGCAGTTTATTTACCTTGTCCTCTGTATAGTACTGTGCGTCCAACGTTACAGACTTATTTTTCATTTGGTCCCATATCTGTTCCATGTTATAATTCGATTTTTTTTGGCGGATTTGCTCATAACGTGCGTACAACATATCTTCTAAAAGTTTGTTTTCTTCCAGCCAGGCAGCTGCTCGAAATGACCATGCCAGTATTTCCTGTGCACAATACAATGATTTTAAAATGCTATCCTGCGTGTAGATTGTTCCATAATCTTTCGGATCAAAATTGATACCTCCATTTTTTATTCCTCCCATACTTATTAGATCACACATAATCAATGTCCATTCTTTTACGCGTTCGCGAAAAGACTTATCTGAATCCAGAAAACGATCTGGACTTATATCAATCGTTCCGATCATGCCATATGTCTTTGCCATACGAACCTCATAATCAAAGTTATGTCCAGCCAGAGACGCATGATATGGATCAAGACATAAACTAACCATCTCCTCCAAATGATATTGTTTTAAAAACAAAGTTGCTGTTGCCACATCAAAATGATATTGATATCGTCCGGGGCGCTTTGGTTTCGGCTCTAAATAAAACTTACCCTTGAATCCCTTCTCTTTTGCATATGCAATAGTCTTTTTAATATGCTCTGCGCGATTATCAAGTTCAAGATTAAAATCCGTATCCGCAACACACTGATAGCCTTCCTTTCCCCCCCAGAACATAATACCGATTCCATTAAGTGCCAATACCGTGTCGACATTCACCTTTTCCAATGCTAATGATTGCCAAAATACATCTAATGATGGAGAAGTTGCCGCCCCTAATTCCGTCTGTGGCAGACTGATATAATTACTTGCTCCCCAAAGTAGCTTCTTATGATATATTTCCATTTTCTCTCGGATCACACTATTTAACTGTTGCTGTTCATTCTCCATCTGAACAAGATTTCTTGCACCCCCACAACATCCAGCCCCTTGAAAGCAAAAAAAGTCGATGTTTAATTTTTCCATAAATTGGAAAGCCAATTCTGCCTTTTCTATTTCATACAAAATTCCGGATGAATGCGCAAAATTTCCCGTCATGCTTTGAGAGCCCAAATTATGCCACCAACTAATAGAAAACGGCAGCCACTCTCTCATCTGTTTTCCTAAAATAACTTCTGTGGGATTATAATATTGATGACCAAAGGAATCCTTATGATACCATTCCATAGTTCTCACCTCTTTTTTGATATACTATAGCGTGCTAGTATTTATGATTTCACGGGCTGTCCTTTCTGGTTCAATCAACTAGTCAGAACCAGTCAGGCCAACAACCATTTTCATCTCGATCGTATAAAAAAAAGGATAGAACAGAAATGGACAATTACGAACTCTTAATGGAGTATAAAAGAAAAACCTCCCAAAGCGCAAAATCTTTGGAAGGTTCTGTATGTACTAACCAATATTCGCCGTTCTTCTACGGTCGTCAGATATCAAGTTCCTGCATTCTTCAGAAATGTAATACCTCTTCCATTCATATAAATCCCCCTTCTGAGTCGTGCTCGCAGCATGAAGCCTTGGTTTACAGAATCTCCGCTCCTTCCGGAATCTGGAATTCATGCTCCTTTACCTGGAAGCGCTTCGTATGAATGCGGTCCTCCTCCATGAAATCCGAAACATAGTTCAGGAATTCCTGCACCAGCGTGCTCAGTCTCTGCTCCTTCGGCCATACCAGAACGTATTCCACGTATTTGGCAGGATCCGTGATCACCTTGGAGACCACATGTACATTCGGCGTATACGTCGTCTGCGGGAAAATACTGATGCCCACATTCTGCTCAGTCAGTGCAACCGCATCGATGTAATTCGACATCTCGCAGATGATGTCAGGTTCCTTTCCGATACCCTCAAACCACTTCATAATGGCTTCCACACGTGAGGTTCTGCGCGGAACAATCAGCGGATAGTCCGCAAGCTGCTCCAGCGTCACGCTGTTTCCCTCCTGCAGGGCCAGCGGATGCTCCTTGGGAATGATGGCAATCCACGGCTCTTTGCCGATGACAATGCTTCCCAGATGCTCATTGTCAAACGGATATGCGATGACCGCAAGATCCGACAGTCCTCGTGCCAGATGCTCCAGCACATCATCCGAGCTTCCGTTCCACATCTGATACTTCACCATCGGGTATTCCTCACGGAATCCCGCGATAAAGCGCGCGGCAATATAAGGCGCGCGGCCTTCCACCATCCCAAGAGAAATGGTTCCGGAAAGTCCGTTCTCCATATGTGCCAAATCCGCTCTCGTTTTGTCTGCCAGCGACAGCATCTGGTTGGTCCGGTGAAGAAGAAGACTTCCCGCTTCTGTCAGCTGAAGATGGCGCTTTCCGCGTACAAACAGCTGCACGCCAAGATCGTCCTCCAGTGACTTGATCTGATTGGACAAAGGAGGCTGACTCATATTCAGCTTTTCTGCAGCTCTTGTGAAATTCAGTTCCTGTGCTACCACTGTAAAGTATTTCAGTGAGCGAAAATCCATACTCGTTCTCCTCTGTTCGGGGCCATCCCTCTCTGTGCTGCAGCCGTGAAAATAAACTGATCGTTGTCAGGTCAACCGTTTTGTCAGGTCAACCGTTACCTGGGCCAGCTACCGCCGATCGCCTGAAGCACGCACTGTGCGATGTACTGCATTCCTTTGTTGTTCGGATGCTGTGCAACCGCGTCCTTGCTGCAATGATGTCCGACTCCGTTCGCATCATAGGCAAGCTCATTGCCAAACGTATATGGCGAACTGACCGTTGTGATATAAGGATCTACAGAGACAGCAGACAGGTCAGCATAGGAAAGGCCATAAGCCTGCGCACACTGCCTTTTTACCGTTTCCTCCACCGCATTATTCCAGAAATTCCCGATCAGAACAATCTTCGCGTTTGGAGCCTTCGTACGAATATATTGTATCAGAGCCGGGAAATCCGCGGCAAATCCGTTTGGATCCGGAATTGCATTTTCCCCGAGCTGGATGGTGACGAGCTCCAGCTCCGCCGAGAGATAAGGATCCAGCAGATACAGAACTTCTGCTCTCTTTCCGTAATTGATCTCCCAGATCGCGTAGTTGAACGCAGCGCTGTTGTATGCTCTCCCCTGTGCGGCACAGGCTGCCGCCAGAGAAGCCGATATCAGATGGTAATAATCATTCTGCGGCAGCGTTGCCCCCATTCCCATCGCATCCGGCCAGTAGCTCTGCCTCGGATGCATGGTGATGCTGTTGCCGATTGCCAGATAATCATAACCGCTTCCCGGTCTCCAATAGCCACTCGTAATGACCAGAATCAGATACTGATGATCCGACGCTGTGAGAACCGGAAGCACAACAGATACCGCGTCCGCTCCCACCGCCGTTGGAACCTTATAATAAACGCCGCAGCCGGTATCGTAAAAGGCCTGCAGGCTTTCTCCCTCCCGAAGGGACCTCCCTGCCATGGCATTCTTCAATGTCATCTGAATCAATGTGGTCTGTGTTCCGTCCGCCTTCATTCCGTTCGGAAGCTGGAAATCAACGCTCCAGATACTTGCTCTCTCCTGCCCTCCGGCCATGCTCATGTAGCGCATTCCCTCGTCGCTCTCCTGTGCGCCGACATAATTCAGGATCTTCGTGCGGTCATTGTTCAGCACTTCGAACAGCCCTGCCTGCACCACATCCGCCGCCTCATCCGGAAGAAGCTTCACGCCTGCGGAAGGCGTGGTCTGCACAGATGGAATGCTTTGCTGTACGGCAGACGAAGCTTTCTGGGACGTAGCTGCCAATGTTTTTTTCTTCGCTGCTGTCTTTTTTTTCTGCACAGCTGTCGTCACAGCCTTTGCCTTTTTCTTTCCGGAGGAAGCCGCCTCGGTCTCTGTCCTGACTGTAAAAATACTGCCAAGTGCCAGCAGCGCCGCAAGACAGACAGCAACCGGTAGCTTCCAGTGTTTTGTTTTCTCTCTCATAAAAATCTCCACCCTGCTCCATCTCCGGAACATCCCTTTTATGTTACCATTCCTGACTTCGGAATGGAACGAAAGTTATTTTGCTGCAAGCGGACTGTAATTCCGAGAACGCAGGCCCCTCGGCGATGCTAATTTCATCCCTGCTGATAAAAATCCTCTCTCAGAGATGATTCTTCTCCGCTGATTCCATCCCTGCGGATAAAAATTCTCTCTCAAGGATGATTCTGCTCCGCTTATTTCATCCCTGCTGATAAAAATTCTCTCTCAGGGATGATTCTTCTCCGCTAATTTCATCTCTACCGAACAAAATTCCTCTCCCAGGGATGATTCTTCCCCACTGATTTCATCCCTGCCGATAAAAATTCTCTCTCAGAGATGATTCTTCTCCGCTGATTTCATCCCTGCCGATAAAAATTCTCTCTCAGGGATGATTCTCTCCCACTGATTTCATCCCTGCTGATGAAAATCCTCTCTCAGGGATGAAATTAGCGCCCAGAAGAGCATCCCCTCAAAGCAAAAAGCATCCTGCACCACACCAAACAGCCTGTACTCTACCGCCCACAAGGACAAAAGTAAAGAGCATCCCGTTTCCGGCATGCCCTTTCCTTTATTATATTCCGTTTTCGTTCGTTTTAACCGCAAATGCGGCTTTACATTTTCCAAAAGCCATGCATTCCAAAACTCTGCATTTACCAGGCCGTTGCGATATCCAGTACAATTCCGGTCGATTTCACAAATGCTCCTGTATCGCAGACAATTCCGGTTCCAAGGCTCGTCTCTACGATGCTGCCTCTCGGATATACCGAAAGATCTGCTGCGCACATAATGTAATCGCCGTACATCTTCACGCCGTCATTTCTGACCCAGTACTCGCTGTTCACGCCAAGGCGCTTCATCGCATCCACAATCTTGTTCATATTCAGATTGTAGTAGGTTTCCTTTCCGCTCGGCCCCCTGTTGACACCGTTGTAGCGGTTCAAAACAGAGCCCTTCCAGGTTGTACTTCTGGTCTGGGTGGCAAGTGCATTCCTTGCTGTCTGCTCCTCAATTGCACCAACCAGTGCGGTCTGCTGCTCAATGACTGCCTGCAGCTGCAGAAGGTAAGACTCCAGGGCTGCCTGATCCTCTGCAAGATCCATAGTGCCTGCCGCCTCAGAGGCAATGACACTTTCTGCTGCCGCGTTGCCGGTAACCGCTGCTTCCGTATCGATAACTGTCGTTTCCATACCGGTCTCCGCCGCAGACACTGCAAGTACTGTCCCCGGACATCCTGCTGCCATTCCAAGCAGCAGAACACAGGTCATCGCCGCAGCGATTTTCTGTAATATTCCTCTCACTTGAACAACTCCTTTCGCAGGTTTTCCTGCATCCAAGGAGGAATATTACAAAATTATTTCATTTCTGTCAAATTTCCATTGCGACCGCGCTGTTTTCCGCGTCAGGCAGTCTCATTTACCGCGCAGATAAAGCGCCGGAACGCTTCTTTTCCGGCCTCGGTGTCCTTATAGACGCCCGCATCCTCGAGCACCTGGGAGAAAACAAGACCAATCTCTTCGCGGATCACCTCGTCCAGCTTCTCCGCATCTGCGGAGGCGGCTTTGTCCGGTGCAAATTCCGGGTGCTTCTCAAGTATTTCACCCGTCCATTCCGCATGGGAAGCCACAGCCGGAACGTCTGCGGGATTTCCTCCCTCCAGAATGACCTTCTTCAGCGTCTCCATCTCGCCAAGAAGACGGGCCGGAAGAACCGCCAGTCCCATGACTTCAATCAGGCCGATGTTCTCTTTCTTGATGTGGTGCAGCTTCTGATGCGGATGGAAGATTCCAAGCGGATACTCCTCCGTGGTCCGGTTGTTCCGAAGGACCAGATCCAGCTCAAACTGGTCGCCGCGCATTCTGGCAATCGGCGTGATGGTGTTGTGCGGTGTTCCTTCTGTTTCTGCCAGGATTTCCGCCTCCGGATCGCTGTATGCTCTCCATGCCTCAAGAATACGGTCTGCCAGTGCAATCAATCGCTCCGGATCCTTGCAGTCAAGGCGGATAACCGACATCGGCCAGTCCACAATGCCGGCCTCCACATCCTCAAAGCCATTTAAAACAATGCTCTCGCGAAGTCCTGCCTTTGCCATGGCAAAGGTGTAATTGCCGCCCTGGAAATGCTCATGCGTCAGGATGGAGCCTCCGACAATCGGAAGATCCGCATTGGAGCCGATCGTGTAGTGCGGGAACATCTGAATAAACTGAAGCAGACGAACAAAGGTATCGTGCTCAATCTTCATCGGCACATGATCGCCGGACAACACGATGCAATGCTCATTGTAATAAACGTACGGACTGTACTGCATGTACCACTGCTTCCCGGCAAGCGTCAAAGGAAGCAGCCGGATGTTCTGTCTTGCCGGATGATCCAGTCTGCCCGCATAACCCACATTCTGAGGGCAGAGAAGGCACTTCGGATACTGCTCCTGCTTCTTGTTCAGAGCAGCCGCAATCGCCTTGGGATCCTTCTCCGGCTTGGAAAGATTGATCGTAATGTCCAGCTCTCCGTAGCGGGTCTTCGTCACCCACTTGCGGTCCTTCCGGATCCGGTAGGTGCGGATATAATCACTGTCACAGGCAAGCTTGTAGAAATAATCTGTGGCCTCCTTCGGGCTCTTCTCATATTTCTCATGGAAGGTACGGATCACGTCGGACGGTCTGGGTGTCAGACACCCCATCAGCCTCGTATCAAACAGATCACGGCTTGCAATTCCATCCTCAATCACACTTCTCTTTGTGGCATCATCCAGCAAATATCCAAGAATATCCTCGAGTGCAGGAAGCTCCTCTTCCTTCGGAAGCGATCCCTGTCCAAACTCAGCGGATGGCTCAAGCTTCATGGCATCCATAAGGAGATTTTCCGTATAATAACGATCCTCCTGCGCGATCAGATCCTTCGCAATTCCATAAGCAACAAGAGCTTCCACTGCAGCTTCCGTCGTCTTAAATATCATTCCGTTTTCCCCCCTCATCTTAGCGACTTTCCACAGGGCACAAAGCCCGGTTCTGTTTTATGGCATCTGCAGTCTGCTCCGTTTTCCTCGGATATCGTCAGAAACAGCCAAGCATCCGATACTGACAAAGCGGATCTCCAGACTGCTATCATTAGCATAATCTGCCGATCCGCTTCCTTCAAGAGAGAAAACCTGTCTTTTCCGTTCTTTTGTACAGAGAAAATCCGACTTCATTTCTGTCCGGTACTTTTCTCATCATGCATTCGCAGCAGGCGCCGCTTTTGAAAAGGTGCCTTTCCCGTCACATAGTCACATATTCGTGACGGGTGCCGCTTCTTCCGCTTGTTCCACCGTGCACAGATTCTTCGGGTGCTCGAGTGCCTCCTCCAGAATACCGACGCAGTTATCTCCGATACGATCCACGTTATACAGGATATCCGAATAGACGCCGGTCATATCCTTGGTACATTTTCCACTCTCGATTCGACGAAGGTGCGCTTTGTTAAACTGCCGGATGGACTTGTGAAGCTTCCTCTTCGCCTTCGCAATGACGTCCGGATCCGCCGCTTCGCCCGCGCCCATTCCAAGAAGATGAATCGCCTGCAGATACAGACGCTCCATTGCGGCAAAACATCTTCCGAGTTCCTCTGTCGCATCAGCCGAGAAGGCTTTTCCCTGTGTCTTCAGCGTCCCCGCCTTTGTTACAATGTCATAGCATCTGTCCGCAACACGGCTTGCACAATGAATCAGTGCAAGAAGTCCGGACGCCTGCTCCGATTGCTCCGGGGTCAGGGAGCCCCGTGAGAACAGCTCTGAAATATAGGAAACCATGCTTTCCTGCACCTTCTGAACATTCATACATCTCCGAAGGTACTCCTCCGGGAGGAGCTTCTGCTGACCGGAAGCTGCATCCGGTTCTGCTTTCTCTGAAATCCCCGAATCACTTAAAAGCACTCTGCGCAGATCCGAAAGGAGAACTCTCACATCTTCCAGGTTTCTGCAGATTTCCTGCGATACCAGAATGAGCGCTGCCTGCGGCTGTGAAACTATGCGAAGATCCAGATAGCGAGGCTTCGCCTCTTCCACGCCAGGCGCCGTATGCTCCGCGCGATCCGGAACCAGATGACAGACGATTTTCACCATAAGCGGCACAAGCGGAAGCCAGATCAACGTGCAGACAACATTGAAAGTCGTATGCGCATTTGCAATCTGTCTCGAAATAACCTCCACCTCCGGCCCCTTCGGTGACACGAACTGAACAAATCTTGCAAAAAGGGGAATGAAGAACGAGAAGACAATCGTTCCGCTGATGTTGAAGCAGGTGTGTGCAATGGCCGTTCTTTTGGCATCACGGCTCTGTCCGATGCTTGCAAGAAGCGCCGTAATCGTCGTTCCGATATTATCACCGAAGAGGATCGGAATGGCACCCGCAAGTCCGATCACGCTGGCACCATCCGGCCCTGCCTGCGCCGCAAAGCTCTGCAGAACAGCAATGGTTGCCGAGGAGGACTGCACGACAAGCGTCATGCAGAGTCCGAGGAATACGCCAAGAACCGGAAGATCCCGGACCTTCAGCATCAGCTCCGTGAAGACAGGGCTTGTCGCCAGCGGCTTCATGACGGAGGACATAATCTGAATTCCTTCGAACAGAAGGCCAAAGGAAAAGAACACCATGGCGATGTCCTTGACCTTTTCGTTTTTGGAAACAAACTGAACCACAAAGCTGATGAACAGAATCGGATAAATATATTCGCCGATGTCAAACGCAATCAGCTGTGCCGTCATCGTGGTTCCGATGTTGGCTCCGAAAATAACGGAAATGGCCTGCGGCAGTCCCATCAGTCCCGCGCTGACAAAGCCGATTACCATGACGGTGGTGGCACTGGAGGACTGCAGAACGGCTGTGACCAGTGCTCCCGCAAGGGCTCCCATCAAAGGATTCTTCGTGAGGATTCCGAGAATGGTACGCATCTTCTCGCCCGCCGCCTTCTGCAGCGCTTCACTCATCTGATTCATTCCGAACAGAAAAACAGCCAGTCCGCCAAACAGACCGAACAATGTTGTAACAATCTCTGACATGCTTCCTCCTGCCGCGGCTTCTCCGCGTCCTGTGTGCTTCCTCTTTTCCGGCACACATTTCTGACTTTTACACAAAATTGATCTTTCAATGGAAGCATATAAAATCGCAGTAAAATTCCATGCAGGAGGATGTTAAATCTGTGTAAAATCAAGCGGCAGTCTGCTTCTTACACAGACTGCCGCTTGCATTCTTTTCTTCCTAATTCTTCGATTCCTCAAAAATCAGCTCCATCCGGGTTCCTCTTCCAAGCTGCGAGGTAACCTTGATCTTCGCATGGGACAGCTCGGCTCCATGCTTGACGATCGAGAGTCCAAGGCCCGTGCCGCCGGTTTCCTTGGAGCGGCTCTTATCGACGCGATAGAAGCGTTCGAACACCCTCTCCTGCTCTTCTTCGGCAATTCCGATGCCGGTGTCTGTCACAATCACCTTCGGCGTATCCATCTGTTTTCCAACCCAGAGATCCACCCGGCCTCCCGCGTGATTGTACTTGATGGCATTCTCCGTGATGTTATAAATCATTTCATCCAGAAGCCGTTTCACGCCGGTAACAATGCAGGATTCTCCCGTAAGCTCCACATGAACGCCGCAGTCATCTGCCTTGGATGAGAGTCTTCCGACAATGTCATGCGAAAGCTCGAACAGATCCACCGCTTCCTCCTGCTGCTCCAGACGTCCCTCATCCAGACGGGAAAGCTGGATAATGTCATTGATCAGCGTCAGCATCCGCTGCGCTTCTTTATAAATGCGCTCCGAAAACTTCGGCACATCCGCCGGCTTCACAAGCCCGTCCCGCATGATTTCCGCATAGCCGGAAATGGAGGTAAGTGGCGTTTTCAGCTCATGTGAAACATTTGCCGAAAACTCCTTCCGCATCTCCGCCACAGCCTCCTTGGCTTTGTTGGAGTCCTCGATTCTCTGCAGAAGAGGCGTCATTTCCTCGTAAACATCATTTTCCAGAGGCTTGTCCAGATCCAGATGGTTGATCGGGCTGACGAGTGCGGCAGCCTGCTTTCCTGCCATCAGATAAGCACAGAACAGCATCACCGCTCCGATCGCAATCATGGCCAGAAGGAGTGTGAGTGCGGTGTCCGTAATGCTGCTGACCGGCATGGAAACCCGGAGAACATTACCGTCATCCAGGCGGATGGCACTGTAAAACATATCCAGCCCGATCGTGTCGGACCTTCGGATGTCCTGCCCGGTTCCATCCTTCAAGGCCGCCTGTACCTCCGGCCGCTCCAGATGATTCTCAAAGGTAAATTCGTCCTGCTCCGTGTCGTATCGGACATCTCCCGAAGCATCGATCAGCGTGATTCTGGTTCCCTTCTCCACGTTATCCAGCTGCCGGAGATAATCCTCCCCGGAAATGTTGACTGCAGCCGCCGTATACTCCGCAACACGCTGGATGCTGTCTCGGGCAAGGCTTCGTATTCTTATATAAACGAAGAAAATGGTGATCGCATACGCTATCGCAAGCGTAATTCCGATCACCATAAACATGCTCTTCTGAATTTTTCTTCTCATGCTTCTGGGTCTCATATTCCTCCGAAGAGTCTCTTCCCTGATTTTCCGGTCCTGCAAAATCCTGAATGCGGGTTCTCCGGGTGTTATGTGCGGATTCGATATCCAACGCCGCGGACGGTCTCGATTTTATCTCCGGCCTGTCCGAGCTTCTGGCGAAGCGTCCGGATATGCACATCCACCGTACGGGTTTCCCCGTCAAAATCATAGCCCCATACATCCTCCAGAAGCTGATCTCTCGTGAGAACAACCTCTGAATTGATCAGAAGTTTTTTCAGAAGCTCATACTCCTTCAAGGTCAAGGCAACCGGCTCGCCCGCCACAGTTACCTGATGTCTCCTGGTATCCATGGCGATTTCACCAAGAGCAAGAATCTCATCATCACCTGCGTCATTTCCGGCACCGCTTCGCCGAAGAACAGCCTTGATCCGGCTGACCAGCTCCATCATCCCGAAGGGCTTGGTTACATAGTCATCCGCGCCAAGATCCAGTGCCTTCACCTTATCGAATTCCGCTCCCTTGGCCGTCACCATAATCACCGGAATCGCTTCCGTCTCACTGTTTGCACGAAGATCCTTCAGCAGTGAGACTCCGTCCTCTCCGGGCAGCATCACGTCCATCAGAACCAGATCCGGCTTCTCGTGTCCAAGTGCCGCCCTGAAGCATTTCCCGTCTTCAAAGCCCTGCGCCTGAAACCCCGTATTTTCCAGCGTATATACGATCAGATCTCTGATGTTCTCATCGTCTTCCACACAAAAAATCATTCCTTCATCCTTACCCTGTAATCTTCTTCGTATCCAGCTTCGCTTCATGAACACCGGTAATGGAAAAGGTCACCCATTCCGCAATGTTCGTTGCATGATCACCGATACGCTCCAGATACTTGGAAATCATCACCAGGTCAATTGCCTTGTGTGCTGCCTTGCCCTGATTCTCACCGATGTAATCAATCAGCTGATTCTTCACGGAATCAAACATCATGTCCACCACATCGTCCCGCGCTTCCACATTTCCTGCAAGCTCCAGATTCTTGTCCACAAATGCCTTGATGCTGTCCTCCACCATGTGGGTGACCTCCACGCTCATCTCCACAATCTTCGGAAAGTCCGTTGCCTCGGACATCTGTGCGCTCACTACGATTTCTGCAATATCCGAAGCCTGATCACCGATACGCTCCATATCCGTAATCATCTTCAGTGCAGAAGAAATCTGGCGAAGATCTCTTGCCACCGGCTGCTGCTGCAGAAGAAGTGTCAGACACAGCCGCTCAATATCGCGTTCCGCCTGATCAATCTCCGCATCTGCCGTCATGACATCATAGGCCATTTGTATATTACCATCCTGCAGGGCTTTTGTCGCATTTTCAATTGCAATTCCGCACAGATCTCCCATATGAATCAGCATCCTGTTCAGCTGCAGAAGCTGCGCATCAAACCGGTTTCTCACTGTTTTACCTCCTGTATATAATAAGGAACATTTTTCCGCTTTTTTCCATCAGCCGAAGCGTCCGGTAATATAATCCTCGGTTCGCTTGTCCGCCGGAATCGAGAAGAGCTTCTGCGTGCGATTGTACTCAATCAGCTCGCCCAACAGGAAGAATGCGGTATTGTCTGAGATACGGCTTGCCTGCTGCATGTTGTGTGTCACGATGACGATGGTATATTTGCTTTTCAGCTCGATGGCGAGATCCTCGATCTTGGAAGTGGAAATCGGATCCAGTGCAGACGTCGGCTCATCCATCAGAATCACCTCCGGCTCCACCGCAAGGGTCCTTGCAATGCACAGTCTCTGCTGCTGTCCGCCGGAAAGTCCCAGAGCACTTTTGTGAAGTCTGTCCTTCAGCTCATCCCAGATGGCTGCCTGACGAAGGCTTCGCTCCACGATCTCATCCAGCTCCGATTTGCGGCGGACTCCGTTGATTCTCGGACCGTAAGCTACGTTCTCATAAACACTCTTCGGGAACGGATTCGGCTGCTGGAATACCATTCCGACTCTCTTTCGCAGCTCGATGGCATCCATTTCCTTATAAAGATCCACACCGTCCAGCTTCACATCACCCTCAATGCGAACGCCCTCTTCCAGATCATTCATCCGGTTCAGTGTCTTCAGAAACGTTGATTTTCCGCAGCCGGAGGGGCCGATCAGTGCCGTAATCTCATTGGCACGGATGTTCATTGAAATTTTATGCAGTGCCTGATACCGTCCGTAGAACAAATCCAGGTCTTTGATTTCAAATTTATACTGTTCTTCCATTCTGTTTCCCTTTCTCTCAAGGTCTGCTCTATGCCTTTGCACCCGACTGCTTCTCGTTGATTCTCCGCGTCATGATTCTCGCAATCATGGAGAAAATAAGTACCATCACCACCAGCACCATCGCCGAGAAGTTTGCAATTTCCTCCGACTGCGGATTCAATGCTCCCTCTGTGCGCATGACCCAGATATGAAGAGCCAGTGTCTCACCCGGACGGAACGGATTGAGAGGACACGTTTTGGAGGCCGGATTCCAGTTGCTCCAGTTAAGTCTTGTGCTCTGCCCCGCCGTATACAGAAGAGCTGCCGCCTCACCAAAGCCTCTTCCTGCTGCCAGAATCACGCCGGTAATGATGCGCGGAAGACACGCAGGAAGCAGAACCTTCACGATGCTGACCCAGTGCGTTGCACCAAGTGCCATGGAGCCCGCCTTGTAGCTCTTCGGAAGGCTGCGCATGGCATCCTCGGTCGTCGTCGCAATGGAAGGAAGACTTAGGATGGAAACCGCAAGCGCACCTGCCATCAGATTCCATTTTGCTCCTGTCATCAGGATGAAAACCAGATAGCCGAACAGGCCTACCACGATCGAAGGAAGCGAAGAAAGCGATTCTATGCAGATCCGGATGAAATGGGTTGCTTTGGTATCTCCCGCATACTCCGCCATGTAAATTCCTGCAAGGACTCCCAGCGGAACACTGATCAGAAGAGAAAGCACAACCAGATAGACGGTATTGAACAGCTGGTTTCCAATTCCGCCGGAATCGGCTGCCAGAATCCCGGGAAAATAACTCATGATTCCCTTGATGATAATGTATCCCGCAAGAACCAGAATCAGCAGAAGGAACGACCCTCCGACGGCGCAGAATACGCCCGTCATCAGATGATCCGTCCTCTCCGCATTTTTAATGCGGCGTTTCATTTTTTCATTCATATCGCACCAATCCTCTTTTGTATCTGTATCGCAGCAAGGCCTTTTGCCTTCTTACGCTTTTTCTTTCTTTTTCCCTGCCGCATCAATGCGATGGATGATGAAAATAAACAGCATGGAAATCAGGAACAGGAGCAGCGCCATGGTCCAAAGCGCCATATTCTGTTCACCGCCGCTTGCCGAGTTTCCCATATCTGCAGCGATGGCCGCCGTCAGGTTATTGGTCGGAGAAAGGATGTTCTTCGGGAACGCTCTTGTTTTTCCGATGACCATTGCAACCGCAAGTGCCTCACCGAACGCTCTCGCAAGTCCCAGAATAATTCCGGTCAGAATGCCGGATTTGGCTGCCGGAAGAACGATCCGGTAGATGACCTGCCATCTGGTAGAGCCAAGCCCGTATGCGGCTTTCCGGTAATACTGCGGAATGCTCCGGATGGCGTCTGCCGCAACCGTCGTGATGGTCGGAAAGATCATGATGGCAAGCACGATGCTGGCTGCAAGCACGGAATATCCGCCCATTCTTGCATGGAAGGTGTCGCGGATGAACGGAACCAGTACCGTAAGTCCAATCCAGCCGTATACAACGGAGGGGATTCCCACGAACATCTCAATGGCCGGCTGAAAGATTTTCGTTCCTGCCTTCGGAGCGATCTCTGTCATAAATACTGCAGCGCCCACCGCAAACGGTGTCACCATAAGAAGTGCAAGTCCGCAGGTCATCAGAGAGCCCGCAATGTAAATGGCACAGCCCACCTTTCCGGTGCCTCCGGCCACAGAATCCACCGGCGCCCATTCACTGGAAAACAGGAATTCCAGAATGGAATGATGATATTTGGTAAAGGTTCCGGTGCCCTGCACAATCAGGAAAACACCAATTGCAAGCGTCAGCGCGATAATAAAGAAGCCCGAGGCGGTAACAATCCCCCGCCCCAGGTATTCTTTCCGGAAACGATCCATTTTGCCGGTTCTCATTCCCTGAATTCTGCGCTCCGACGTTTCTGTGCAATTCTTTCCACCCGTAAGGTTTGTAACTGCTTCGCTCATAACTGTTCCTCTGTCGGAGTTTTCCGAATGTTTTTTTACTGTGCTTCATGAGACTTTACCGCCTCATCGCTCATCCTGAAGGATACGCCGTAGCCCATCGCCTCGATGGATTCGCCGAACTCATCGCCCATCATGTAGTTGATGAAGGCCTGTGCGGCATCGCTGCCCTCGCCGTTGGTGTACATGTGCTCGGAGCCCCATACCTTGTAGGTTCCGTTGTAGGTGTTCTCAAGAGTAGGTGCTACACCATCGATGGAAACCGTCTTGACGGTATCGTCATTGACAAGATAGGACAGTGCAACATATCCGATTGCTCCCTTGTTCTGCTCAACGGTCTGAAGAAGAGTGCCGGAATCATCGGTCTCAAGTGCTTCGTTGGAAGCCTCCTCTTCTCCGTTCAGTGCCCAGTTCTTAAACAGTGCTCTGGTTCCGGAAGAGCTCGGTCTGGTAACCAGAAGGATCTCCTCATCCGGTCCGCCGACTTCCTTCCAGTTGGTGATCTTTCCGGTAAAGATGTCAATCAGCTGATCCGTGGTCAGATCATCTACGCCAAGGTCTGCATTGACAACAGGCGCCATGGTAATGACACATACCTCATGATCTACAAGGCCTGCTGCGACAGAAGCATCCAGCTTCTCTTCTGCGAAAACATCCGAGTTTCCGATATCAATGGCTCCGTCTGCAACCTGCTTCAGGCCTTCACCGGATCCGCCGCCGTTTACCGTGACCGAGCAGTCAGGATTTGCATCCATAAACTTCTCTGCTGCTGCCTGTGCAAGAGGGAGCAGGGCGGAAGAGCCTGCTGCGGTAACCTCTCCGGTAACAGCCCCTGCTGCCTCTGCTGCAGTGGTCTCTGCAGTAGTCTCAGCCGCTGCGGTGGTCTCTGCTGCAGTGTCTGCTGCTGCAGTGTCTGCTGCTGCCGTATCAGAAGCGCCGCATCCTGCAAGCATTCCCATAACCAGTGTTGCTGCTGCAATTGTTCCGGTAAGTTTCTTCAGTTTCATAATAATATCCTCCTCTATCAGGAATCGTTTTCTTATCCGACAGTGCCCATCATAAAGAGAGCGTGTTAAATCCATAACCCGCGAAATGTTAAAGCTATGTAAAGTTGTTCCCGGCGTCAGATGCCCCGAAAGACCTCCGATCTTTTCGCCCGCTGCTTTACCTGTTTCTTACATAAGCCTTACGTTTCTGCGATAGAGCTGTTTTTTGCGGAGCATTACATTAAGAGCAGATTAAGAGAGTTGTTATTTTAAGAAGATTTGGAAAATTACCAGAAAAAAAGATTCCGGCAGGGATTTCCATCAGGAATCCCCGCCGGAATCAGAAAGAACCGGGTGATATTATTTATGAAGACACAGGAAATACGTTCCAGACTGTTTTACACATTGCTTCTCGGATTTGCCGCAGGCTTTGTCCTCGGCGCCATGATCGTGCTGGTCATGCAGGAGGTACTCGGACTGCAGCCCGCTGTCAATGCGATCTTATTTGCATCCGCGGGCTGGTGCGGTATTCTCTTCTATTTTATAAAGCTCTTCTGCCTGCTCCTGCCCCGGAGCCGCAGCTGAGTCTTTCAGACGCGGATTCTTTTCAGAAGCTGAGTTTTTCAGAAGCGGAGCTTTTCAGCAGCAGCGGTGAAAGACCGGAAGCCCATCCAGAGGCGCATCCACATGCACGGTCTGCCCGCCTTCATAGACCTTTCCGTCACGAATATCCGTCCAGCTTCCTTCCGGAAGATACACGTCACGCTCGAATTCATTCAGGTGCAGAATCGGAGCCACCAGATATTCCGAACCGAACATATACTGATCCGTCACCTCCCAGCACTTCGAATCTGCCGGAAATTCATAGAACATCGTACGGATCAGCGGTGAGCCGTTTGTGTGAGCCTCCTCATAGAGCTTTGCAATGTAGGGCTTCAGCTCCATTCGGATGTCATAATACTTTCTCATAATCCGGTAGTTTTCTTCTCCATAGCTCCACAGCTCGTTGTCCTGCCCGGTATGAAGATAGCCGCCTCCAAAGTCACGGTTATCCAACGGCGGAATGTTGTAGGGGCCGCGGTCTCCATGCATCCGGAAGACCGCCGAAAAGACAGCAAACTCGTACCAGCGGATCAGAAGCTGCTGGAAATCCGGATCGTTCACGTCATCCGTCATAAAGCCCCCGATGTCCGTCGTCCACCACGGAATCCCCGCAAGTCCCATATTCAGGCCTGCCTGCAGCTGATCCTGCAGTGACTCAAAGGTGCTCGGTACGTCACCGGACCAGAGAACATTTCCGTATTTCTGGCTTCCCGCCCAACCGCTTCGAAGCAGATTGACGACCGGCTCCTTTTGAAGCTCCGTCATCGGATCATAGAAAATCCGGCTGTACCACTGCGGATACTGACAGCTGCACTCCAGCGCCGATCCATTGATGTAGCGGTAATTATCAAAATCATAAGCACAGTAATCCGGTTCCGAGTTGTCCAGCCAGAACGCATCGATGCCAAGGTCATAATAGTTCTTTTTGCATTTCTCCCAGACATATTTTCTCGTTTCCGGATTGAAAACGTCGATCTCCACGCAGTCCCCCTGGTAGTCATAGGTCTGCTGCGCACCGCGCTCCGTCGAAATCAGCAGTCCCCGGTCCATCATCTCCGCGAAGTTCTCGCTCTTTCGGTCCACAGACGGCCAGATGGAGACAATGACCTTAATCCCCATCGAATGAAGCTCATCCACCATCGCCTTCGGATCCGGCCAATAGGTTTTGTCAAACTTCCAGTCTCCCTGAAGCGTCCAGTGGAAGAAATCAATGACAATCATATCGATCGGAAGGCCCTCTGCCTTGTATTTTCTTGCGACAGACAGCACCTCCTCCTGCGTGCGGTAGCGAAGCTTGCACTGCCACAGTCCCATGAGATTTTCCGGGAACATGGGCGCACGTCCGGTCACCGCCGTATATTTTTCCAGAATTTCCTTCGGCGTATCTCCTGCCGTAATCCAGTAATCCATCTGCCGGGTTGCCGCTGCCTGCCACTCCGTGAGGTTCTTTCCAAAGGAGACACGACCGACAGCCGGGTTGTTCCATAGAAACCCATAGCCCATGGAAGAAACCTCGAAGGGCACCGTGACCTGGGAGTTTCTCTGCTCCAGACTCAGAACACAGCCCTTCAAATCCAGGTAGGGCTGCTGATACTGACCCATTCCGTAAATCTTTTCCCCATCGATGCTCTCAAATCGAACGTTCAGAGAGAAATCTCCGCCCGGGATTCCCTTCCACTCGCGGCTCCGGATTTTAAGGCAGCGGCTCTCCTTCCAAAGAGACCCGTCATAGAAGCTGAAATATTCACGAAGGAGCTGCTTTCCATCCTTATAAAAGGTAATGACGCCGGCAAAATTGACCGTGGCCGAAATCCGTCCGTTGGTGATCCTTGCAAGCTCCTTCTGATCCATCGTTCCATCACCGACCCAATGATCCTCCTCCGTGATTTCCACAATGGCCCTGGAGTCCCCCGGCTCCTCGGTCAGTGCCCAGTTCTCATCGTTGAGGGCCGCATGCCGCGTTGCACGAACGCGCAGGGAATCCTTTCCCCAGGCCTCAATACGGAGAATTTCTCCCAGATTTCTCGCGGTCAGAACGCCCTTTTCTGCTGTAAAAATCATAGTTTCCCCTCTCTTTCTTCTGCTCCGCGGCAGCATTTTATACGTTTTCGCTGCCGTGCTTCCGCACTTTTTGTGGCAGTTCTTCTGTTACAATGCTACCATAGAAATGTCCGTGATTTCCATTTTGATTTTCAGGAGGTATTCATGTATCGATCTGTATCTTCCATCCGGCGAAGACTTATTGCCGTCTCCTCCGCACTCGCAGCCGCTCTCATTCTTGCCGTTTCTCCTGTACCCGGAAGCTCTCCTCTCACAGAAAAGACTGCTCTTTCCGGCAGAATTACGCTTTCCGCATACGCGGCAGAATCCGTCTTTCCTTCCGATTCTTCCACAAAGCTGATCTCCGATCAGACTGCAGGGAGCACCTTCGCCATTCTGGTAAACGCCAAAACCGGCAAGATAACCGCGCAGAAGAACGGTGACGCCTACATGTACCCGGCCTCCATGACCAAGGTCATGACACTTCTTGTCGCATCGGAGCACGTAAAGAACCTCACCGATACCGTCACCATCACGCAGGATATTCTGGATTACTGCATGGAGCATGACTGCAGCACCGTCGGCTTCGCAGCGGGAGAGAAGGTAACTGTCATGGATCTTTTATGGGGCACCATTCTTCCCTCCGGCGCCGATGCCGCAATGGCCCTCGGTCGGTATGTGGCAGGCTCGGATGCGGCCTTTGTCACGATGATGAATGACAAGGCAGCTGCGCTTGGGCTGAAGAATACACACTTTACCAACTGCATCGGTCTTTTTGATCCCGGCCATTACTCCACCTGCAATGACATCGCGGTTATCATGAATGCGGCAGCCGCCAGCCAGCTCGCCTTCACCGTTCTGGTGACGCCGCAGTACACAACGATTCCGACCGCAGTACACCCGCAGGGAATTACCGTGCGCAACCTGTTTCTTTCCCGAATCAGTCCTCTGAATAAACCGGGGATTGTTCTTGGTGCCAAGACCGGCTACGTCAACCAGTCACGCTACTGTGCCGTCAGCTACTTCGTTTCTTCCGGAAATGTACCTTACATCTGTGTGACCGGAATGGCTTCTTCCTCCATGAATGCCGTGCAGGATCATCAGAAAATCTATTCCGCCTACGCGCGGTAAACAGCATCTGCTGCCATCTCTTCGTACTGCCTCATGTACAGCTCGTGATAATATCCGTTCTGCTGCATGAGGCTTTTGTGTGTCCCCTGTTCAATGATTTTCCCGTTCCGGACAACCAGAATGACATCCGCACCCACAATGGTGGACAGGCGATGTGCTATCACGAAGGAGGTTCTTCCCCGGATCACGGTCTCGATCGCATCCTGGATCAACTTCTCCGTCAGTGTGTCGATCGATGCCGTTGCCTCATCCAGAACCAGAATTCTCGGATCCGCCAGAATCGCTCTGGCAAAGGAAAGAAGCTGCTTTTCTCCGGTGGAAAGAAGGTCTCCGCCCTCTCCTACCTCGGAGTCCAGCCCCTTTTCCATCTTCTCCACGACAAAGTCCGCATGCACAAGCCCAAGCGCCTGCATAATCTCCTCATCCGTGGCATCCGGTTTCCCGTAGCGCAGATTGTCTCTCACCGAGCCAGAAAACAGGTGCGGTGTCTGCAGAACATAGCCGATATTACTGTGGAGCCAGAGCTGGGAGCGGTCTCTTGCATCCCTTCCATCAATCAGAACGGCACCCTCCGTAGGTTCGAAAAAGCGGCAGACCAGGTTCACCAGTGTGGATTTTCCGGCCCCCGTTTCTCCTACAATCGCCACATTGGTTCCCTTCGGCACCTTCAGATTAAAATGCTCCAGAACATACTCTTCTCCATCCGGATAGCGGAAGGAAACATCCCGGAACTCTACATCTCCGTACAAGGGCTCCCAGTTTTCCTTCTTCGGATGGAAGGTGTCCCCGTAACGCTCTGTGACCTCACTCCGGTCTGCCACATCCGACTCTGTATGAAGAAGCCGCGTCAGTCTCTCAATATTTACCTGAATGGCAATAAACGCAGAAATGGTCTGAACGATATTCTGGATCGGATCCATCATATTCAGCGCGTAGGAAAAAAATACCGACAGTGTTCCGATCTGAAGGACCCCATCCATCGTGATACGGCCGCCCTTCCAGAGGACAAGCGCCAGTGCCGTCGCGCACATAAAGGTCACAAGCGAGGTAAACAATGCCGAATAATGAGTTGCCTTCACGGACGCCTCGCGCATTTCTTCCGTATCCTTCTCAAAATCCTTCCGGATACGGTCCTCAATCACAAGCGTCTTGACCGATCTTGCCCCCGTGATGCCCTCGTTAAAATTGCCCGTAATGGTTGAGTTGATCTCGCGGATTCTCCGGTTCAGCTTCACCAGCTTCTTCTGGAAAAAAGCAATCAAAACCACTGCAACAGGGACCAGTGCCAGAACGTACATTGCAAGTCTTGCATTCACGGCGAGCATCACCGCAATCACGCACACGATATAGGAGCCGTTCCAGACCATGTCCATCATTCTCCAGGCCACCAGCTCACCGATTTTTCCGGTGTCACTCATGACTCTCGCATGAATGTAGCCGACATTGTTCTGGTTAAAATAGGAGAAGGACAGCGTCTGCAGATGATTGAACGAGGCATTCCGCAGGTCCCGGTCTACCGACATCTCGACCTTGCCGCACTGATATGTGCTGACGAAATTGTCGATCACCTGAAGAACCAGAATCACCGCATAGGCCGCTGCAAACGGAAGGATGCCCTTCAGCGTCTCCTCTGCCACAAAATGATTCAGTGCATAGCTGTTGAACAACGGATACAGGGAATCGATCAGCGAACTGAGAATTCCCAGAATGATATTGATGATAAGAATCCGGCGGTAAGGCCGGATAAAAGGCCACAATCTCGGAATTCCGAAGAAGGGCAGTGAAATCTTCTTATTCTCTTCTGCCTGCATCGCAGACCTCCTCCATTACCTGCTGCCGCTCTGACGAACCTGCAGATCATAAATCTGCCGGTAAATTCCATCCTGCGCCAGAAGCTCCTCATGTGTTCCCCGCTGCACAAGCCGTCCCTGATCCATCACAAGAATCTGATCCGCGTGCATCAGCGTGGTCAGTCTGTGCGCAATCAGAATCACCGTCGCAGAGCCGACATTCTCCCGGAGTGCCCTGCGGATTTCCGCATCCGTTTCCGCATCCACGGCCGACAGGGAATCGTCAAACACCATGATAGGCGGCTTTCGAATCAGCATCTGGGCAATCGCCGTCCTCTGCTTCTGCCCGCCGGAAAGGGTCACGCCCCTCTCTCCGACAAAGGTGTCATAGCCCTTGGCAAAATGTGTGATGGTTTCATCCAGTCTGGCAATCCTTGCTGCGGATCGCACCCTTGCAAGACGGGAGTGCTCGCCATCCTTCCCGTCTTCCGGCTCCTGGCCGCTCGCAATTGCGATATTTTCCTCCAGCGTTCTGGAGAACAGGAAGGGCTCCTGCAGGACCATGCCGATATTTCTTCGAAGCCAGTCCGAAGAAATGTCCGCGATGTCCACACCACCAATCTCGATCCGTCCGTTTTCCGGAGAGAGCGGATACAGACGGTCAAGGAGATACATCAGGGTAGATTTTCCGGAGCCGGTTCCTCCCAGAATTCCGACCGTGCTCCCCGCCGGAATGGTGAAGGTGACGTCCTTCAGTACCTCAGAGGAGCCGTTTTCATACTGATAAGACACATGCTGAAACGAAATATCCCGGTCCATGGGAGGCATCTTGGCATCCTTTTTATCCTGCTCTGTCTCCGAATTCATGATGTAACGCAGGCGGTCGATGGAGATTCCCGCCTTGGACATATCCGCCACCACGCGGCCAAGCGAGCGGACAGGCCACGTCAGCATGGAATTGTAATAGATAAATGCAATGTACTGCCCCGATGTAATCTGTCCGCGGACACAGAAAACTGCGCCGATCACGGTGATCAGCATCACCTGCAGACCGGAAATCAGATCACTTGAGCACCAGAACGCAGAGAGCAGCTTCATCAGCCGGATCCACATCGCCGTGTAGCTCCGGTTCTGCTTCTCGAAGCGCTCCCTTTCATAGATCTCACGTCCGAACGCCCGCACCACACGAACTCCGGTCAGATTCTCCTGCGCAATGGCGGAAAGCTTTCCCTCCTCCTCATCCGCATGCTGAAAGGCATTCCCGATTCTCCGGTGAAAGAAAAGCGAATACAGAATGATAATCGGGAAAAAGGCGGCAGAAACCGCCGTCAGGATCGGATGAATCCGGTCCATATAGTACAGCGCAAAGGACATCAGAATCACAATTCGAAACAGACTGGTAAGCTGCTCCGAGACAAAATTCTTGATGGTCTCCACGTCCGATGTACACCGCTGAATGATGTCTCCCGTGTGATTCTCGCTGTGCCACGCAAAAGGGAGATGCTCAATGTGATCAAACAGCTGATCGCGCATTCTCTTGACCAGACACTCCGCGCCGAGTGAATTCATCAGCCGGTTCGCATACCGGCATGCGTTGGCAAGAAGCGCCACCACGCAGACAGCCGCCGCAACGAGCCACAGGTGATTCCGCAGTCCTTCGGCACCGCCAGAAGACTCGATCAGTGCCCTGGCAGGTCCCGTCAATGCCGACGGCTTGCTGTCAATCACCGAATCTACGGTGTAGCTGATGATCTTCGGATTCAGAAGATCAAGAACCGAGGTCAGACAGGCGAAGACAATGCTGAGTACAAACCACCGCTTGCTTCCCTGCAGAAAATGCCACACCATCCCGCTCCTTGTCGGAAAGTTCTGTTCACTGCGAATTGTTGTCTGCCTCACAGGCCGGATCTTTTTCATATTCGTTCTCATGTTCCTCACAGTAATATCTTCTTCCGTTCGAATCGGAAGCAACCTTTGTCCCCTTGTTCAGACAGTTGGAAACGCTGCAGTAATGCGGAAGCCGTTCATCGTCGGTATCATTGTAAAAGGCCATGTTTCCCTTTTCGGCCAGCTGCACGCGAAGGCGTCTTCGAAAGCCCTCCTTGATGGCTGCAAGCTTCTCCTCATCGCCGACGCTCGTCCAATGCCGGGTTCCCTCCAGTGCCGGTTTGGGAAGAGCGACTTCCTCTTCCTGGTCTTCCTTCTCCTCGTCTCCCTCTTCTTCCTGGCTGAACTCCTGATCCGAGGCGTCATCCTCTGCCTCTGCAACCTTTGCAGCTTCCTCCTCCGCACGCTGCGCATCCCGGATCATCTCCTCATCGCGGGTTGTTTTGTAAACCTTGCGTGTGGTCAGATTGCTGTAGTCCGGAGAAAACTGAGCTTCCAGAAGAACCGCTCCGTCCTCATTCTCCGTTTCGGATCCATAGTAGGTAAAATACCATGTGTCGGCATCACGCACCTGCTCCAGGCTGTAATCATAGGAAGCTGCTCCAAACCAGGCCGGATTCAGATCTCCCACACAGCGATCCTCCTGCAGCTTCACTGAAATTCCCTCATCCAGGCGTCCGGGCACAATCACCGAGTGCATCCAGAGATAGCTCACCACTGCATTCGTCTTTTTCCCGGTAATGTCCGTATAGGGAGATCGGTACACGCGGTCCACTGCGGTGTCCAGAATCGCAAGAAGCTCCTTCGCATCCTTGTAGTCCCCGACCTTTGCAAAGAGCGTCTTCGCTGTCTCAAAATCATAAATCAGGAGTGCATTCCTCGCCATGTTGTAGCGGACCTCCCGCAGTCTTTCGTAGGAATCCTGATATTCCTCTGTCTGCGCAAAGCCGGTCTCTGCATCCTCCAGCTTCCCGATGGCTTCCAGCCTGACCGCCCTTGTGTAACAGGCCTTATCCAAAAGCTCCTCTGCCTTTCCGAAGCTCCCTCCGTCATACTCTCCAAGCTCTGTCAAAAGAGAAATGGCGGTTTCAAAATCATTTTCCGAAATCCGGGCATCTGCCTCCGCAAGTCGTGTGTTCTTTACCTGGTCCGGGCTGTCCTTGTAATCGCCAAGCTCCTCGTAAGCCGCAGCAGCTCCTTCATAGTCGCCCTGCTCTCTTAAGTAAGAGCCTTTTTCGTATCTCATTTCCGGCACCCGCTCTGCTGCATCCGCAAATCCGCCGAGAACCGCCAGCCTGCCTCCCAGATCATATTTCCTCGAGATTGCGGCAAAGCCATCCGCCGCCTCATCGAACTGATTCTCCCTTGCAAGTGCCTCCGCTTTTCTGTAATCCCGCATGGGGAGAAACAGAAAACTCACCAGATACACGGTAATTCCTGCTGCCAGCGCAAGAATGACGATAAGTAAAATAAGTCTGGCCTTCTTTTTCATCCGATCTTTCTCCCTCCGAGCCTTCGCCCTCATGCCGTACATGTCGGGATAAACAGCTGCTGCGTATGACGATAAAAACAATATGTCCCTGGCAGTATATGAAACACTACTGTCAGGGACATGCTTTCTTCAGGCTTTTGCTGCGGCTCAGTTCAAAGTAACCGAGTCCCAGGTATCGCTCGGAATCAGGGTAATATAAGTCTTGCCGGGATTCAGCGTAATCTCCTTGCCGTTTCCGTCATAGTACTTCGTGATTCCGCCCTCACTGGTCTTCGACCAGGTAATCGGGATCGCCTTTCCGTTCGTGCAGTAATAGCCGGGCTGTACTTCTGCAATGCAGTTGTAAATCAGATACCCGTGCTCGTCATACTGCGTAAAGGTGCAGTCCTGAATCAGTACATTCTTAAAGGTAACGGTCTTATCATTTCCGCCATCCTTACAAACCGAACCGAATTCGTAATAATCATAGGTATTCGTATCCGGATTGTATTTCAGCTGTGAGCTCGTGTTGTGGAACGGGAGGCTGATGTTTGCTGCGTCCACCGAATTCTCTGCGTCGTCCAGCGTAACCTCTTCGCCCTGATAAGGAGCAAACTGGAAATGATCTCCGCTCTGTTTCCTGTCATCGTAGTTTCTGGAATAGCTGGAGTTGGAGAAGTTCTTGTCCAGATCGCCGGAAAGGCAGAACTCCGTAAACTCCGTAGGTTTTCCGTTCTTTACACGGGAGAAGGTTCCGGAAAAATGATACGGATACCGTCCCATATAAGGATCAATATAGAAAGGACCGCCGTCATGGCACAGAACCGCGTCCCATTCCTGACCAAGCAGGATGTTCGTCGGACGGATGGAACGAATGCTTCCCACCTTCTCGATGGAGCCCCAGTCCTTGAACAGGCACATCAAACGTGTAATGCGGTTGTTCGCCGTAGAGTTCATCAGCTCATACATAACGTCACAGTCTGAAATGCCGAAATGAGGAAGCGCTCTCTGGTCATTGTCCACCATGATGGCAACCGGCCGCTGATCCTCAATCTCCTTGCTGATCGGCTCTCCGGTCAGCTCACTGTAATACATATCATCCGGAAGGACATAGGCTTCCTTCTCTTCCTCAGCCGGCTCCTCTTCCTGCTGGCTCTGTCCAAGATCATCCGGATGTGCTCCGTCCGGAATCGATTCAAATCCGTGCGCCGAAATTCCTTCCGATGCATTATCCCCGCATGCCATAACGGACATCGCGGTCATCACTGTCAATACTACTGCAAGTACTCTCTTCTTCATGATACTCCTGTCTGAATCTCAAAAGCGAATGTTATGAAAATATAATTTCCCCACAGGGCTTTTGCTGTTTATTGTACCGCAAAAGTGCATCCGTCGCCATATGAATCTGCCGGGATATACCGGAGGACGTTGATGCATAGCTCCAATGCTTTCCGCAAAGAACGATTTCCCCAATCCCGCTCATCATGAGCGCAGACATTTGCAAGGGAATCGGCAGTGTAGAGAATCTGGCCAAAGACTGCACCGCGTTTCCGGGCACAGGCAGCCAACGCGGCACACTCCATTTCAACGGTCGAACAGCCCTCCATTTTACGATATGTTACCATATCGCGTGTTTCCCGGAAAAAGCCGTCTGTTGTCCATGTAATGCACTTCCGAAAAGGGAGCTTCCAGGCATAAAATGCCTGCTCTATGGCTTTTATTGCAGAAGGTTCCAGATCAACAAACCGTGCAGCCGGGAGATAATGATACGAGGTTCCTTCATCACGCATTGCCTTTACCGGAATCAGGAATTCATTTTCATCCAAATCCGTCAGTACCCCACAGGAACCGGCTGAAATAATTTTTCTGCATCCGCAGGCAATCAGAAAATCCAGAAGCTGTGTGGCTGCGGACGCCCCAAGCGGTGCCTGACACAGGCAGAATTCCAGCTCATTTTGCCGGACAATGTAAATCGGATAGCTTTTTGTAATGGTTTCAAAATGCTCAGCAATGACTGCATTCGTTTCCCGTGCATAATCATCAATCACATCTCCCAGAAAGCCAAACACGCACTTTTCCGGGAGGACCAGCTGTTCCGCTCCATGATCAGGCTGAATGACTTCCGCAGAATCAGAATCATATTCAAGAATGGGAATCTCATGTCTTTGTATCATGGAAAGCTTTCTGCTCCTTGCAAATTGCAGATAATCGTATAAAAAAGCTTTGTTGTCAGCAGATAGTCTTCTTTGGCTTTTGCCATCGCGGGAGCACGGCGGTTCTTCTCCATGCGTTCCTGCGCACGGTTGAACAGGTCTTCCGGAATGATAGCAGGAACACCGCCCTCAATTACAACATCCTGATAGCGATACTCGCCAATATATTTGCGGTTTTTCAGCAGAGAGCTGAAACAATTGATATTGAACGGCTGTCCCTTTTTCGTTCTGAGTCCGCGGGCATTAATAGCCGAGAGGAACTCCGCCGCCGTTGTTTTTACCTTTCAGGGCGTTTTCTTTCTGTCTGCGATGGATTTTCTCTGATAACTCGGCAGAATAGAACTCGGCATATTCCCGGCACTCACGGAGTTGACCTTCAATGGATTCCTCACGCTGGCTGTCGGAGGAATAGCGGGCGTAGATGACGGCGTTCATTCTTCCTCACCCTCGTCACTTTCGCCGTTTTCCAACGCAAGCTCGGTCAATTCACGCAGCTTGTTTTGCAGAATGGATTTATCAGGCAAATGCAGCGTGTAATCTGCCACCATGGTCGGGGACATGGACCGGCTGAGTGCATATTCGACCACGGTATCGTCTTTGCCGGTGCAGAGGACCAAACCGACGCTCGGATTTTCATTCGGCTTCTTTACATCACGGTCAAGTGCTTCCAGATAAAAATTGAGCTGTCCCAAATGTTCCGGGCGGAAGGTGTCAATCTTCAATTCAATCGCCACAAGGCAGGACAATGCACGGTTATAGAACAGCAAATCAATGAAGAAATCCGTGTTGCCGACCTGAACGCGGTATTCTTCGCCAACAAAAGTGAAATCATGTCCAAACTCTAAAATGAAGTCTTTCAGATGAGAGACAATCTGATGCCGCAAATCCTTTTCCTTGTACGGTTCCTCAAGGTCGAGAAATTCAAACACATAGGAATCGCGCAAAGCCGCAAGTCCGCCGTTCCCAGCGAGCAAATCTTTATGTTTTTCATGAGAGATCATCGTCCGCTCATACAGCATACTGCCGATCTGACGATCCAATTCTCGTTTCGTGTAACGATTTGCAATGCATAGGCGAAGGTAAAACTCACGCGCTTCGTCGGTCTTGCAGCCAGTCATAATCAGCAGATTGCTTGTCCATGGAATTTCTCTCACCAGTGGTGAGAGTTTTTCGTTGTCACAATAAGTCTCATAAAACTGCTTCATGCGCCAGATGTTCTGCGCAGAAAATCCCTTTGTTCCCGGATAATGCGCTTGCAGAAACTCAGAGAAATCGGCAACCACGCTTTTTCCCCAGCCGCCATCCTTCACTCTACCGCTGACATAGGCACCGATTTCCCAGTACATCTGGATAAGCTCTGCATTGACTGCTTTCATGGCGCGGCTGCGAGCGCTGTCGATAATATGAATGACTTCATCAAACTGTCCCGGATTTCGGATTAATTCATTGCTCATGTCTTCGCCTCCCCAAGCATTTTCAGCATTGCCTCTTTCAGCTTTTCGTTCATCGGTGATTCCGGATCGAAACACATCTCAACAAACTTCCTCAGTTCAGGATTGTTCGCGTCAACCGGAGGTTTCGCTTCATACAACTTGCCGTGCGGATCATCGCAGCGGGCGAAGATGTAGTCCATTGAAACGTCAAAATAGTCCGCATACTTGCGCAGAAGATCGACAGTCGGCGTTGCCTGGCCATTCTCATAGCGGTTAATGCTGGATTGTGTAGAGCCGATCACATCGGCGAATTTTGATTGGGATAAGCCAACGCCTTCCCTCAATGTGCGAAGACGCATACCCAGTTGTTTCATGCTGTTCAACCTCCAATTCAGGTTAAGCGTAGTATAATCAAAATCCGAGTAGATATCAACCCGGATTTTGAATGTGATGAAGATGGATTGTATATTTATTATAGATTAGCTTTGAACTTTTATGGACAACGCAGACAACAGCCCTAAAAAATCAGCCACATATCTGCCATCGAGAATCTTGCTGGGTATATGTGATATGTAGTTAATATGGTTAACCGGAAGTTTGACACCCCAAAGTCCCCCAGAGCCCGCAGGGTTTTATTTTTTTTGAGCAAATTGAAATATTTTTATATGGTAATATATGGTGTACTGTTCTCAACAGTTTATCTTGTTCAATGTTGGGAGCAATGCCATGCGTGTCACTAAGAACAAAACCAAAAAAACGGTTTCTCTTTTTATATCATTCGTTCTGTCGACGGAGGATCCACCGAAGTTGTCGAGAAGCTTGGAACAGAAAAAGAAATCATGGAGAAGTATCACTGCAAGGATGCAGAAGCATGGGCCAGAGAAAGGGCCAGAAAGCTCACAGAAAACGAAAAGGAATCCCGTGAAAAAGTCCTTGTTCCATTTCGCCCGCACGTCCTTCTGGATATGGATCAGAAACAGTCCTTTCAGATCGGGTATCTTTTTCTTCAGCAGATTTATTATGACTTGAAGCTTCCGCTGATCTGTAATGCCATTACAACGAGGATGTTATAACAGAAGAATCCAAGTTTGATGGCTTCTATGCGGTCTGCACGAATCTTGAAGCAGATGTGGAAGAAATCATTCGTATGAATAAGGGACGATGGGAAATCGAAGAATCCTTCCGGATCATGAAGGACGACTTTGATGCGCGGCCGGTATACGTGCGGCGGGATGACAGGATTAAGGCGCACTTCATGACCTGCTTCATTTCGCTCCTGATCTTCCGTATTCTGGAAAAGAAACTGGGCAGTTCCTATACAGCCTCTGACATACTGTCCACGCTACGCGAAATGAAAGTAACCCGAGCAGGTGACACCGGTTATCTGCCTTCCTATACCCGTACCCATCTGACAGATTCCCTTCATGAAACAGCGGGATTCCGCACGGACTACGAGATCCTGAAAAAGCGAGTCATGCAAGGTGTGATCCGCCGATCAAAAGGTCTGTAGCCTGTCTATTACCCACCTCACAAAAAGCATGAACAAGCCCCACAAACGTGATGTTTTCAACGTTCGTGGGGCTTGGGCGTTTTATCAACTGTCAAAGACCGGATTATAAAAAAATCTTAGATTTTTGTCTTGAAAACTGACCCATTATATCTGTGACCTCTCCATTCGTACTCAACAATATTTCAAATGTGATTCCAGCTTTTTGACGGTGTAAAACATGGATAACTGATTCTCACCTGCGAGCCTTATTCTGGTCGCATTTCCACACTGGTCACACTCCATCCAGCCCTCCGTTTCCTCCAGAAAAAGTCCGCGATTGATTTTGCCGCAAATGGGACATTTCACGTCATATGTTCTCAATTCCAGACACCCCTTCTCAACGGGTTCACCCAAGTGCTTTGATGACATGCTCTGCGACGCCCTGGACTACCAGCTCTCGAACCCGGATTTCTTTGTCCGGATATCGCTCTTTATTGCAATATCGCAGAATTACTTCTCCGGTTTCCTCATCCACACCCGCATAAAGTTTCAGCGTATTCAGCTGGTGTTCGTCCAGCGCAACTACAATGTCACCAACATTAGCGGAACTCTGTTTTCTGATAACGACCATATCTCCATTGTCGATGCCCGCGTCTGTCATGGAATCTCCATCCGACTTCAGAATGTAGAAGTCACCATGCCCGAAAAGGGAAGCAGGCAGGCTGACATACTCTACAATATTCTCCTCCTCGGTTTCCGGTTCACCACAGGGGATTGCGCCGACCACCGGGGCAGAGAAGCTGCCGGTAGAGAACTTGCTGATCAGCTTTGTTACGATGGTTCGAGAGGATCCGTCGTATTCAAGCATTCCGCGTTCATCCATGGCCACCAGGTAGCGATAAGCAGTGGCCTTTGACACACCGACGCCCAGCGCAACTTCATTTACGGACGGTGTGGTCTGTCTTTCGCAGTAATACTGATCAATATAGGCACTGATCTGATCCATCAGTTCCAGTCTCTTGGATCGCATGGCAGATATTCCTCCATCTAAATGTAACGTATCGTTTCAGATAAGATTATAATAAAACCGCCGCCCGGCGAGGACAAGCGGTTCTTTCTATCCGAAACGATCATGCACAAAATATTGTGCAGCACATTCCATGACATGCCATTTCTTCAAGAGGTAGTTTTTTTTCGAAGGTACTCGCGTTTTACGCTTACGTTCGACGCGCCTGCCCGATGCCTTTTATTTTGAAAATTTCAACATTATATCGCCTGCCTCATGATACAGCTTTTCCGCTTCTTCATCCTTGTGGTTATCGCTGTACAAATTGGCCAGATTATTGCAGGTCATGGCGACATCCGGCAGATACGCGTCCGCATTCTTATTTGCCAGTTTTCTATATACGTCAAGTGCCTCTTGGTACAGCTTTTCTGCTTCTTCATCCTTGTGGTTATCGCTGTACAGATTGGCAAGAAGGTTATCAAGATTAGCAGTTTTCTTGTCACCGACAATCATATCCGGATCAGAATAATAATATTTCAATTTTTCTGCAATCTTCACTGCCTTAACATAATTGCACTGTTCACCAAGGTATAATGCATAGTCATATAGCACTTGAACTCGGGATGCCTCCTTACATAATGGCATAATGCTATCGTAGACAGCCTCGATCTTTTGAAAGCGCTCCGGATTGCTAATGTCAAGTTTTAATACATCAATTGCCACCAGAGCATCATCGATAATGTCTTCTGCACGCTTCCCGATCACAGAATTATTCAGTTCGATCATCCTGACCGTATTATCCGCAGAGGCGATGATTTCGTCCGCATTCATGATGCGCTTTGCCATTTCAACATTTCCCATTTCGAGACAATGAAGCGCATCAAGCCTGGGTTTCGTTGCAGCTTCATTCTTTCGAATGCTCTCACTAAACTTTTTCAACATAGAAAGGATATCGCCTTCCAGGCTGTTATATAGTTTCTGCTTTTCCTCCAATTCTTTTGATATGGTCAGCATTCGCGAAAGATCATTTTCCGCAAGTGCAGCAGACAGTTGGTTCTTCAGTTCATCTATTTCCTTCTGAAGGCGTTTGATGTCCGGATTATTTTGATATGCAAATATATTTCCTACAGAAAGCAATTTCGAATTTACTTCTGATCCATCAAACCATACTTTTCCATCCTTAATAATAAGTTCTGCGCCTGGACCGAGTACTGTACCGAGGTACTGAAGCAGTTCAAGCTTGATCGTATCAGCATTTTGAAATGTCTTGTAATAATGCCGATATTCGTTTGCGACTTTATTCACCATTTTTTGTATTTCTTCGTTCTCCACGGGAGCATTATCTACCACCTTAAAAAATACAAAGACATCAGGACGTCTGGTAGAATCAAGTTCCTTTTTGGCAAGTTCAAGCTCCTCTGCTGTGAATTCACCTGCTTTTTTAAAGAACATAAAGATACAGGCATCCGCCTCATTTTCAATGTATGCGTTATGGGCAGACTGCGATCCCCCGGTCAGCATCATCCCGCTCGTCTCTTCACATACATACGGCTCAATGTAGATACCTCGGTCTATATATTTGTTGTTGAGAGCAGAGAGAAAGACAACGAGATCTTTTCTCTCCTGTGAGAGCTCAGTAATAGATGAGCCAATGAATATCCTGATCTTTTTCATTTACGTTCCTCCTCAATTGATCCGTTGATCAAATTGCGAGCCTATCCAATTATGCTGTATGTCTTATCGAATTCGGCTCTCTCAACGAAATTCCAATCACAGTCGGTTACATTGCCTGCGTCATCATAAGAGATCCTGTAGAAAACAATCACTGCATCCTCTGCAGCTACTTCTATTGTACCCCAAAGCTGTGCGGTATACCTTCGATTTTTAGATGTTTCATCAATGATTAGTCCCTTCTTTTCTACTAAAAATCTCATCTCCGTACACATCTTCAGCTTCGCATCCCAAGCTTGCAGCGGCTTGGGAAGCTGTTCAAAAGTATCCCCTTCGATATGTCTGTGATTTTTTTCAAAATACGCCTGATCATTCGGATAAGGGCATCCTTTAGAATCTACCTTAATCCAGTCGCCTGCCATGGCTTTCTCGCCACCAGCGGCTCCAGTGACTGCTTCCCGTGAATAGATTTCATATCTGCCATCTTTGAGATCACAGATTTTGCCATCTTTTATCAGCTCCTTTAGCACTGCATTGTCGCTTCCAAGCTGAACAGCTTTAACAAGTTTTCCTTTACTCTTAATTACTTCGTACATGAATTTCACCTCATAATGATCCCATAATTTTAAATTTCTGTTTGAGACTTGGATTGCACATTTTAATTACTATCTCACAATAATTACCGCGCAAAGGCACTAATCACATTTTTTAATGCGATGAAATATCAGAAATTTACATGCCGTCTAGATTCGAAAGAACCCCCTTGTCCCGCGTCACTAAAACTACTTTTTTCATCAATCACGTACATAAGACATGATTTTTGCTGTTTCGTTCTTTTCATAACTTCTGGCATCTGTTTCTAGTGGCTGATCTTCATATTCCTGCGCACCATAAACCCACATACTCTTATAATTCTCCTGGTTATCACGCCAGGACCTTAGTTCATCAAAATACGGTGTTTGAAAGATTGAATTGTTCCAATCAACGGACTTCACAATCTGTGCTTGCATGTAATGACGAACCTCATGGCAAATAGTTCCGATACATTCTTCTGCAGAGACACTATCAAGATATTTCGCGTTTATAAATATCTCATTGGTATCATCATTATAGGATCCAAGCGTATAAGTACCAATCATTCCTGCATTGATATTTATTGATGGAATACGAAGCAACCGAGTCTCAAAATCCGCAAGCAGCTGCATAATAGCGACCTTTTCTTGCAATGAGTATTTTTTCCAGTTTTTCTCTTTGAAGTAGTTCCAGAGTTCCTGATTTTTTTGATATATGTCACTATTTGCTTCGACTGTGTCATTGGCTTCTCCACCACCAGATTCAGAATACAACTCGAGCATGTCTTGCTTCGGCTGATAAGTTGGAGCTCTCATACCATGAGATAATAAGTACAAAGAGCCTGGTATCAAGCAAATAGCTGTAATTGCAACGGTACATCTTCTGAAGAATACTTTGTCAAATTTGTGAACTTTGTCCGTTGTTCGAGAACTATTTTCTTTTATTTTTATTCTAACAAGCAAGAACACCGCAGCGATCATAATTAAGCCAACGATCACAAAAACCGCGAAATTTTGCTGTGCAAGGTTGAGCATCATTACAATTTCAATTGGCACAAAATTAAAAAACATTTCAAACCATGCTCCATCACAGCAACTCTTTCTGTATGGCGAACAACATAGCCACAGTACGACAATAGCAGCAATCAGATGTCTTGCACAATTGGTTTCAATGAATATGTTTAATTCTGGAACGGAAAATGACACCGATTCTGTTTGCGCGTAAAATATTAAGAATAAGGGGAATAAAATTGAAATATGGCCAATAAACCAGTCTATTCCATATTTTCCTGCAGTATTGGCATAAATATACTGTCTATACAAGCATCTCAAAATATAGGCTGTAAATCCGCTTTTGTGGGGTATATTTTTGCCATCCGCAGATTCTATGCAATCAAGCGTCTCACCCTCTATCTCCCAATCTTCATACCATGATTTGCCATATAATCGGGGATTTTTTGCTGAATCCGTTTGTTCATTGTCCATAGCTGATGCTTTCTCCCTCTCTATTAAAATATCTACCTGTTCGCGCGCCTTAGTTCATCTTCTTTCAACTTCCGCATGTTAGTACTTCATTTCTTTTGAAGATTCATCTGCACTATATAAATCCATCTCCAATGTGGCCTGCCTCATGCAGAATGCATCCGCGCCCCTGATTGTTTTTCGTCTGTTACCCATAGGAGAACCTCCTTTCTGCGTCCTCTGCGGTAATGTCCTCATTGCTACCTCTATGTTAATAACATCCATATGTTGTATTCCCCTTTCTGGGAGACCCGAAGGCCTCCTATGCACTCCTTTCCATATCAGTAACCATCTGTCGCTCCGGCAGACTGTACCAGGTGCGGTTCCCTGCCTCATCTAGCTCGTACAGAGTCTGCAATGTCTGTTGGACATAAGACAGATCCTCGGTATAGAGCAGGCTGTCTGTCTCACTGATCAGGCCCCTGCTGCGAAGATACTGATCAATCTTTACACAGTGCTCATAGCCCTCACCACAAATGACAAGCTGCGGTACGGCAGTATAACCGTAATAGTTATCCTCACAATAACGGCTGTCATTAATCAGAGTGTAGTAGCGGTTCAGTTTGTCTGCCAGCTTGCGCATCGCATGAGGAGTGGACCTGACCACTTCATATAAAAGAATTGACTCCTCATCCAGCTGAATATTGGCAGCGGTACGAATGATACATCCGTCTGTAATTGGAATCTCCTGCGATGGGCGCATCGTTTCCATAATACCGAAGCGCTCACAAGCCACTCCATTCATAAAACTAGCGAGAGAAATCATGTTACCGACAAGGATCCTCTTGATATCCTCTGCTGTGTCGAATGCATCCAGTTCCTGCTTCTTTGAATAACTGAGATATCGATTGCCTTTATGGAAGATCACGCCCCTGTCACGGGCGATTCGAAAGCCCTTAAAATCAAGGTCATATACTTTTAATCCGGCTACTGCATCCGGGGTCTTCAATTCGTACTCTCGAATCACTCTCAGCTTCATCATCTTATTCAGACGGTTACGAATACCCTGACGCATTACTGTAAGACCTCGGAGATTAACAAATTGATAAATCTGAAGAGAACTTAAATACTTGCTGCGTCCAATTTCCTCGACAATACCGAAGTCAACCGCATCAAAGGATGCTTCGATTTCCCCAACCGGCGTATTGTTAAACGGAAGTATGGTCATGAAGACATCTTCCCCATCACGAGCCGCATATACCGGTTTCTCCGGCACATGATCAGCCCTGAATCCATAGTCAAATGCTCTGTTCCTGTAATTTACAGTGTCATTGAATTTTTCCATTTTGTTCTGCCACATTCCTTTCATTCTGCCAGGTCATTGATGACCATCTTCGTTACCTTCTCCTGAAGGGTATTTCCCGACAGGTTGCACACATAGTAATCACAGAAGTACTCGATACATTCTGCCTTGCTGTCGGAGATATAAGAATCTACCAGGAGCAGGCGATCCGGGACGATGTTGTAAGCCACTCCCAGCTCTGCAAAGCTGCCCCAGTCGGAGAAGCATTTACCGCTCTTGCATTCCACGATGTACCAGATTCCGTTGAACTGGAAGGCAATGTCGAATTCATTTTTCAGCTTGCCTTCTCTGTCCGCCACACGGACATTACAGTAAATCTCATATTCTGCATGATATTTCACCGACAGTTCGTGAAGAACATCTTTAATAGTCTGATAAACCGCCAGCTCCAGATATCGCCCTGTCAGGAACATTTGTGCCTTAGGCATCGCAACCAACGAGCCATTGAGCGACTGGAACTCTGAGAAATAACGGACGTCGCTGACCAGTCCGGCCATGTCCTGAAACAGGGAAATAATCTGCTTCTTCTCTGTATCGCTTCTGCCTGCCAGTGACAGACGGAAGTCTTTCTGTCCGCGGATGTAAAGTTGGCGAAGCTCATGCAGCAAATCCTTGATGAGATCATTTTTCTTCATCATTCTGATTGCAAGCTGTCCTACCGCTTCCGGTATCGTTTCATCACTGCCAACGGACTCGATCACGATGTTCTGCATACCACCGATCAGGTCATAAAGGCCATTGCCATGTGTGTCAGCTACCAGGACGGGAGTTTCCACCACTGACATCAGTGGTTTGATCTCCGGAGCCACATTGCCATTCACTGCATAAAGTGCTTTTGCTTTCAACATAGAAGCTTCCCTCCTCTCTGATGAGATAGCTGTTTTCCTTTACAAGTACAGTCTCTCATAGTGTTTCTGTTTCATCATCAGGCAGCTTGTATTTCCATAGAAACCGATTTGAAACTGATTTCTGAAAGTTTCCTGTTCACATACAGATCAACTATAATGATTGCTGAACATGTTTCTTGACCATCTCTTCTTTACGATCATTATTTATTCCCCTAATGGCTTGCTCATATGCAGGTCAGGGCTTAATCCAGAAACCCAAGCATTGAAGTTTCACCTTTATCTGAAACTTCTGCCTTATAACGAGTCAGGCCCTCCACTGACAGTCTTACTGATCTGTCGGCAGAGGGCCTGAATCTGTACCTATTCACTTAATATTTTAAGTTTTGCATTGAGCTTTTCATGGCTGATGGCCTCCTCTTTGTATGATACCAGTTAAACATAATATAATTATTTCATTGCTAATAATTTGTTTCCGAGCGAACCTTAGATATTGAAATAATGAAACTATCAGTTCAACGTTCTGGATTACAAATCCATGTATTGATGTTAAAATAAACACAGGATTATTTTGTCTCAATTGACGGAAACAAGAAGACAACTTCGTTAGAAATGAGCTCAACTTAACTACTGGAAGTGTGTTTTGAAACAAAGAAATTATTAGGAAGGAGATCTGTACTATGGCAAGTTATTCTTACTCTAAACGAGATAAAAGCTTAGGGATTACATGGGAAAAATTACATCAATATTTATGTTCTTATAAGGGTCCTGCTGATTCTGATTCTCACTTATGTTGCACACCATTGAGAAGTAGAAAAGCATTCATTGAAAAAATGTACATGCGGCTTCCAACCCTTGAAAGCAACATCCCCGAAAAAGGGATACTTTATACTATTACATTGGCTCCAAGTGGGAATCTTAAATCCAGCAGCCTAAACAAATACATAAAATTTCTATACGAAGCCGAAGACAGTATGCAATCAAGATTCAAAAAGGTTAGAAATTATTTAATCGGAAAAGATGAAAATGATAGAAAAAAGCGCACGATCATCGAAAATTGGGCATATGAAAACCATCCGGAAATTCTCGCATTCAAAGCTATCTGGGAAGAAGTGGTGCCTGCATCTGCCTTACATAAATCCAATGAAGATTTAAAAAATATTCTTACTAAAATACTTAATGAAATTCCTTCTGATAATATTCCAGAAAACATGTTTATAAAAGAACGTTTATCGCCTTTGATTAAAAATTGTCATTATTCTCTTGTTTTAGCTATTTTTTCTGTAATTGCATCAACATTATTTTGCTTCGGGTGCGGAAATAATTCACTCAGCGATGATGATTATAAGTTACATGCTATGGTTCTTCCCCCTATACCAAGATCTGACGACGAATCAACTGACTTAAAAAGTGCACGTGAGTTCGTAAAAAACAAGGAAGGAAATTTATCTGCGTTACGAAAAAAGCTAGAACGTCCTTTAGTGAACAAGTTAGAGCAAGGGGAAGCTTATTATTTATTGGCAAAATATGCATTTCAGATAACCACCGACAAAGAATTCTCCGATGACGATCGTAGAGATACCACCGACAAAGAATTCTCCGATGACGATCGTAGAGATGCAGGTAGTAAATTAGATGATTATTTAAATATAGCTATAAAATTTGGGAGTAAAGATGCAATCGCATTAAAGAATGAAAATGATGCTGCTAATATATTGAGGCAAGCTCGAAAAACATTTAATGGCGCAGGCCAAAGCGACAAACATACAGTTAAAACTTGTTGTAATAACTGTCTTAAAGTCTTGAATTTTTCTCCAGTTGTAAGTACAAAATTTCGTGGGGAAGCAAGTTATATCCTCTATAAATATATTGAACTTGGATATTATGTTTCTCCCTCCGGCGAAACAGCTCAGAATTATCTTAACATGAGTAATAGTTTTGGATATCCATTAGCAAAAGATGAATGGACAGCTTACAATAATTTTTCAATTAAACCTCAGTTTGAACGGTCTGTTACAGATAAAAAAGGCATATGTTTTGCCAATGCTAAAAATACTATTTTCGAAACATTTGCCAAAACCGTCCCGGAATTATGGAAAACAAAAGATGGTTATATTAGCGAATTTAAGACCGATTCCGTCGCAAATAAACTATATGAAGATTACTGTTTACGTTTTTTGTTTATAAATGATGATGAGCGTAAAAATCTTCAAGACTTCTTTACACTAATGCAATTAATAAAAGAAGCCTCTCCGGAATCAGTAGATAACTATGAGATTTTTCTCCGTCACAATTTTGAAAAGGCAAAGCCACTTGTTGACACTGCTCTTAATCATCTGTCAAATTATCAACTCGCCGTTTACATATTAGATGATGACAAACAAGCAGCACAACAGTTATTATCTTGCCATCCTCTATTCTATCCTTTGAAAACCATAAACTTTAAATCTTTATCTGAAGAACAAATCAAACATGCAAATGAATCAATAAAACCAAAGGCATCTAATATTGATTTTCAAAAGCCTATATTGAATTTTATCATCTTAGGAAACACACCTGTTGCCGAATGGCTCGTGAGAGAGGCGTTCTGGATGATGGGATTTAAAAATAACCTCATAGAGAATCAAATTACTATCCTCGCGGATAACGGGGAGGCATTTAAGGACAGTATTATATCTAAATATCCAGGCATGGATAAGCGGACTATGCAAATAAAAGGCATCGATTTTCCAACCATCAAAGGAATAAATGTTGATTACAATTCTCCTGAACTATATCAGGAAATTAACAAGTTACTGAGTCTCACCGAATATAACTACTTTGCTGTCGCCACGGAATCGGATGAAAAAAATCTTTCTCTAGCAATGAAGATTAGAGAGCTATTAATCAGAAGCTGTGTGTCAAAGCATAAAAATCATGAATTAATGGTGCCTTCTCCCGTAGCTTTCCTATGCCGGGATGATGATCTTTCTTGGATCAGCAAAGAATTGGTTGTTGAAGAGGAAAATGAAGGTAATCGTTGGTTTAACACATGGAAGCTCATTCCTTTTGGAGAAACTTCCAAAAGGTATTCCTTCAAAAATATAACTGGTGGAACATTTGAGAAATTAGCACGATGCATTCATTATCAATATAATGGTGTATCGCCTGAAGAAATAAACGAAAACACCGACAAATATAAAAAAGCTACCCGCGATTATTATTATCGTCAATATAATCAAGATAGCTCCTACTCATCTGCATTAAGTATGCCATATCGCATTTTCCAGTTTCAGGATACACTGGGTAATCAAGTTTTTCCTGGAGCATGGAGCATATGTGATACAGCTGTATTTTCAACTGTTAACCAACTTATGAGCCTTTCTAAACGAATAGAACGCACTATGAAAACACAGGGAAAAGAAATCGCCAAATGGGAACATGCCCGTTGGGTAAAATGGATGGTATCCCGAGGATGGATGCCCGCAGATATCGAAGAGGTTGTATTCGCAATTGAAAATGGAAACCCTCGTCAACAGTTATATATTGCAAAACTGCATCCATGCATTTGTTCGTATGAAGATTTAAAATATCTTCAAAATGCATTATTGACAAGGTGTGGCATGCATAAAGATTTCTTTACTTACGATTTGCGGAATATCGAGGACACAAACAAACTATTGGCTTTAGAATGGATTCAATCTATTCCAGAAAATCCCGAGAATCAATTAAAAAAGTATCGCAAATTGCAATGACAATTTGAACGCCCTCCGCTAGCCAGGCAGTAACCTAGAAGAATCGGTTACTTTCCTCCTCGAAAATTTTATTCAGGGTTCTGTAACACCGGGCCTTCCTTGCGAGTCAGTTATACCAGGTCTCCACATCGGCGATCTGTAAACGTCAAATCACTCGCCCGGGGAAAAAAACGCCGCTGATTTTTCGTCAGCGGCGGTTTTTTTGACACTGGGCTGGCAGCTGATCCGACCACGGAAGCAGCGGATCCAACTTCTCTGTGTCTATATTTCCTTTACCATCTACAAGCTTTGGCAGCTCCGTAAGAAGATACTCCATATAGCGGTAAACGTTCAGTCCATTCAGCTTTGCTGTTTCGACAAGCGAATAGATCACCGCACTTGCTCTTGCTCCACGCACGGAATTGATCAGTACCCAGTTCTTCCGGCCGATTGTGAACGGACGAATGGCTCGCTCACTGGCTTATGCTGATATATGAATAAGCCAGTGAACGGAGCATCCAAAAGTTCTGTGTCGGGAAAAAGAACTGGCAGATCTCTGCTACAAAGAACGGAGCGGAAGCCAGTGGGATTCTGTACAGCATCGCGGAAACAGCCCGCGCGAACGGACTGCGTCCCTACTACTATTTCAAACATGTGCTGGAAACAATGATTCCGCACAT
>JABLTN010059747.1_pt1 | contig 64243 bp, 70 predicted proteins | sample 7160141 | NCBI WGS metagenome assembly JABLTN01 (sample SAMN14651226, study PRJNA627086) | human gut metagenome | isolation source: feces | host: Homo sapiens | reverse complement strand
TATGTATGTAATTTAAAATTCAAAAGAAAAAAAGGAGGAAAAAACATTGAAAAATGGAGAATTAAAAATTGCCAACGATAGGTTGACACATACATAATACAACTATATTGACTTTTTTTTATAGATTATTTAAGCTACTTTTGAAAAAATGTAGTTTTTTTTGTTTTTAAGGAGAAGTCAAATGAAAAAAATCTTGAATAAAAAAAAGTATATATCTTCATTTAGTGAATTGATGAAGGAGTGGTTTTTTCCTAAAAATATAGGAAAAAATCCTACCAAATATGAAATAACAAGTAAGGAATCAGTGTATTGGAAATGCAAAAATGGACATATATACCAAGAAACAATTTATAATAAATTTGCAGGTGAATTATGTCCGGCATGTAACAAGAAAAAAATAATTGTAGGACTTAATGACCTTGCAACTATGAGTCCAAAATTAGCAGAAGAATGGGATTATGAAAAAAATGGTAATTTAAGACCAACGGATGTTTTGTGTGCAAGTAACCAAAAAGCTTGGTGGATTTGTGAAAAAAAACATAGTTGGGAGGCTGTAATTAGTAGCAGATATTATGGAGCAAATTGCCCTTATTGTGCAGGTAGAAGGGTAGAAATTGGTTTTAATGATTTAGAAACAACAGCACCTAATGTCGCAAAACAATGGAATTATGAAAAAAATGGTGCATTTAAGCCAAATCAATTTACAAAAAATTCTAATCAAACATTTTGGTGGAAATGTGAAAAAGGGCATGAATGGGAAACTACAATTTGTGCAAGAACACGAGGAAATGGTTGTCCGTATTGTGCTGGACATAAGGCAATACCTGGATTAACTGATTTAAAAACTAAAAACCCTAAATTATTGATAGAATGGAATTATGAAAAAAATATAGATGTATCTCCAGAACAGGTAACTTTTAAATCTCACTTAAAGGTATGGTGGCGTTGTAAAAAAGGTCATGAATGGAAAGCAACAATTGCATCTAGGACAGGCGGAAATGGTTGTCCGTATTGTTCTGGACGTATGATAGTGGCCGGTATAAACGATTTAGAAACAATAAAACCTCAAATAGCAAAACAATGGAATTATGAAAGAAATGGGGAATTAAAACCGTCAGAAATTGGTGCATATACAAATAAATATGTATGGTGGAAATGTGAAAAAGGACATGAATGGGAAACGAGTATAAGTAACAGAGCAAGGCGAGATAGTGGTTGTCCTATCTGTAACAAAAAAGAATATTATGAAGGATTAAAAAACTTCAAAGTGTGTAATCCAACACTTGCAATGGAATGGAATTATGATTTAAACACATTAACACCTGATAAAGTAGAAAATAACTCATTAAAGATATTTTGGTGGAAGTGTGTAAATGGACATAATTATAAGGCATCTGTCATTTCAAGAATAGAAGGTTATAATTGCCCGTATTGTCGAGGAAAAAGCAATTTATAAAAATTATAAATAAATAAAAAAGAAAGGAGAAATATTGCATGAACACAGGTATGATAAGAAAAGTTGATGAATTAGGAAGAATTGTAATTCCTATTGAAATCAGAAATAATTTAGACATAAAAGAAAAAGATCCAATGGAGATTCATGTTGAAAATGGAAAACTGGTATTAGAAAAATTTGAGCCAGGTTGTACTTTTTGCAATAGCAAAGACCATCTTAAAGAAATAAATGGAAAAATGATTTGCAAAAACTGTATTTCTAAAATAAAAAATTTAGATTAAAAAATAAGAAAGAATAGTTACAAAACTATTCTTTTTTATTTAATATACTTTTTAATTCTTCTAAATGCTCTTTAACAACATTTCTAAATTCAATTTCAATTGTATTGTTGGTATTATTTTTTATTACAGATATAGGGTCAAGAGGTACTAAATTATTGTTATTGAATTTGAATTTTATTTTATTATCTTTTATTAAAGCATTAAGTATTTTATATATTTCAGATGTATCTGTTTTTACTTTATTCATTTTTATCATTCCTTATTTAATAAATTTTGTATTTTTATTATAACATAAAATCAGAACTATTGCAACCACAATGGTATCACAAAGGTTATATATAAAAACAACCACAATGGTTATAATAATGGTATCAATATATGGTTACAAGGAGGTACTAGAATGTTTAAACTTCAAAAGATAGATAAAGTAAAAAAACAAAATGCAAATATTCCAAGAACTATAAGATTTCCAGAAGATTTATTTAATGATTTTAATAAACTTTCTGAAGAAACTGGCATATCTTTTAATTCATTGGTTTTAGAATCTATGAGATACGCTTATAAAAACCTACAAATTGAAAAATAATAAAAAGATATAAAATAAAAAGGATAGTTTTTTTACTATCCTTTAATATTATTTGTTTACAGTTTCTTTTAATGCTTTTCCTGCTTTAAATACAGGAGCGTTTGATGCTGGTATTTTAATATCAAGACCTGTTTGTGGATTTCTTCCTTTTCTTGCAGCTCTCTTTCTTACTTCAAAAGTACCAAATCCAATTAATTGTACTTTTTCATTTTCTTTTAGTGCTTCAGATACAACTTCAACAAAAGCATTTATAGATTCTTCTGCTGATTTTTTTGATACATTTGTTTTTTCAGATATTGCAGAGATTAAATCTGATTTATTCATTATTTTCACCACCTTTTTCATATTTTTAAAACTTTTTTAGTATTATATGAAATTTATCAAAGAAATTAGACATTGTCAACAAATTTAAGCATTTTTTTACATTTTAATTGATAATTATATAAAAAAATAGTATAATTAAAAACAGGAGTTGGTATAGATGTTAGCAAAAAACGAGAAAATTGATAAATTAATGATAAATAGTAAAGTGTTATCAATTCTAAAAGATAAAGAAATTAATTTTATTGAACAATTACTTAATATAACCAAAACAGAACTTAAAAGTTTTGGACTAAATAGTAAAGAAATACAACATATTGAAGCAAAAACCGAACTTGAAGGTTTTAAGTTAAGAGGTAGTTTATAAAATGAATTTAGGTTTACTTACAAAATTTGTAGATAAAAAAATAAATCAAAATGAAAGAATAGTAAAAATTGAATATTATAAATTAATAACACAAGCTGAAATAAGAACATTTGAAGTGCCTGACGCAATAGAAAAAATGTCAATAAGATTAGAAAACTTGGGTTATACAGTTTATAAAGAAAATGAAGAATATTACTATAATGGAAAAAAATATATAGTACAGTCAAATGAAGTTTTAGTTGCAATTTTAAATAGGAGAGTATAAATAGGATGGAAGTTACTGAAAAGTCAATAGTAGAAATGTATGAGATAATATCAAAAAATGTTGTAAATGATTTAAGTTCAAAATATGAAAAAAAAAATAAATTAATTAGGGTTATGATTGAAGACGCGAGATTAGAACGGATATAATTTATTAGAATGTAAAGAGCTTATAAAAGAATTTTACGAAAGTAATAATAAATAGAGGTATAGAGATTATGAAAAAATATTTAGCAGTATGTTCATTTAGAGGAGTACAAATTAAAGTAATATATAATGATACTGAAGAATTATATACAGGGAGTGCTGAAGAAGTACCCTATGAAATTGGACAATTAATATATTCTGATGTGAAAATGGACGAAAATGGTACATGGGTTTTATATGTTTATTCAGAAGAATACAAAAAGGACTAAAAATAGTCCTTTTAATTTTGTATTTCTAAACCTGGATAAGTACAATATAAAAAGGGAATATCACATTCAATATTTTCTAATTCAGAAACATCAGGAAATGCCAAAATTAATTTATCAGCTTTAGGAATAGATAGTGGGTAGGAATTAACTTTTTTTACGATTCCTTTTGTTTGCTCATTTGTCGCAACAATTATATGATATAGTAAATTGTCATTGCTTAAAAAACTTATTATAACGGGATCATATCCTAAATAATATCTATTAAGTCTTTTTCTTTTTTTATATTCGCATAATATATCTAATGCAACAAGCATTTTATTATTAATATTTCTTGTATTATGAACAAAAACATTATCTTTTTTTCTTACATTGTTACTTCTTAAAATATTTTTGAAATTGTTATTTTTTTCTCCATATAAAATTTGTAAATGTTCTAGGCTAGCACAACCGAAATCTTGCAAAAAATTTTCTATTTTTTGATTATCTATCATTTTAACTTCCTCCTAAATAATTCTCATTAAATAACCATATATAAATTTTTTATTTTCTTTTATTTCAGTTATTTTTATTAGGACATTGTCATATAAATGAGGATAATTTCTAAATTGAGCTGGAACTCTTACTAGACATGTAACTTCGGTATTATCAAGTTGAACAATTATACCACTGTTTTGTCTTGGAAAATTTATTACTTTAGCAGTATATTCTCCATTTTCAGTTATATATTTTCGAATATTGTTAAAAGGATTTTCTAAAAAACATTTTGCATCTAATTCAAAAATATCTTTTTTCATATCAATGTTAATAATTCTAACTTTTAGATATTCTCCGGGTTTAAATATTTCTTTACAATTTACAATGAAGGTGTGTCTTAAATTGTTAGCTTTTATTATAGTCTCTTTGCCATATAAATCGACTATAATGTATTTTAAACCAACAGACAATATTCTTACTCTAACAACATCATTTTTCTTTAATTTTGGAATTTCAAGGCTTTGCCTTAATTCCATTGCATCTTTCCTACTTGCTATTGCAATATTTGATATTTCATCAATTTCCATAACAATAAAGTCGATTTCTGCACCTAACATTCCACGAATTATAGATTTATTTATTTTTTTTATTCCTAAATGTGTACTAGGAATAAGTATTTTTATATCATCATACCAAACAACGGCACAAGGAATATTCTTATTTTTTAGTTTATAGTACTCATCTTCTATGCCACTTATTCTTCCTGTTAATATTCTTTTTTCTTCTTTACTTCTAAAAAGTTCTTTCAGTGTAAGTTCACTCAATATTTCACCTCCAAAAATAAAAAACATCACCTTATTGGCAATGTTTCTAATTTATTTTCAAATTTATTTCATTTGGATTAAAGAAAAAATTTGTAAAAAATTTATTATGATATTTTTTATCTAATTTTTTATAAGATAAATTCTCTTTTGATAATAATTTATTGGCAAATTCTAATAGCTCATTTTCTAAATCTTCTTTTGTAGCATTAACTATTAAATTATTTTCATACATGTAATTTAATGTATCTTTATATGAGTTTATCAATGCGTATATATCTTCAGAATTTAATTTTTTAGTTTCTAGTATTTTATTTTTTATATCTTGTAAATCACCATAATTATATGTTAATACCATAGATACCACTTCCATTCTTTATTTGATTTTAACAACATTTTTTTTCTCTGGCTTGTGAATAATAGTTGTTGGTAGTGAATGTCCTATTGGGCAAAAACTTTCTACTTTAACATCTTCTACATTTATTTTATTTTGTTGTTCTTGAAATTTTAGCATATGTTTTAATTTTTCATTTTTAGGTAAGTCCCTAAATTTCCTTAATTCTTTAATATAATTAGTCGTTTTTTTACTGTATCCCATAAGTACCTCCTAACTGCTATAAATATATCATAAAAGTTAATATATAACAATGCTCGAAAAAATATTATTAAAATTTAAAATGTATCCCAATTAAGTTTTTCTTTTATTATTGGTTTGCTAGTTATTTTTTTTACTTCTGAATGAATAATTGAATTATTTTTTGTCCATTTTGGATAATACTCTTTAATAGGTGAATTTGTTAATTTTTGAGAAATGGGATGTTCGGTATATATCATTTTATCTAGTAATAATGGGTTATTTCCTCTTAAATTTACCAACAATTTAGTTGAGGGTATTCTTAATATTTCATCTACATTAAGTAAATTCCTTTTTTGGGTTGATATGTTCTTCTGACCATATTCTTCAACATCACCTTCTATTGAGTTTGATTTCTTTATTGAGGTACTTTCAACTGAAGCAACACCAGCCAAAGAACTGAAATAAAGAGCACTAGAAACATCAGAAAAACCCATTCCGTATTCGTGTATCACAATTGCCGAATGATTTCTTCCCACAAGTCATCTGGATATCTGTTTTTAAACTGACCGTACATTTTGCAAAATAGGTATCAATGAAATCCCACGACTCCTAACTGTTGATATTTTTTTATTAAAGTCTGGAATTTGTCCGTATATTTGCAAACTCATCTAAAAAACAAAATACCTCATTTTCACATTTCCCATCATTTCGAGAATCAGCATATCTTATTAGTTTAATAAATAAAAATGTATAAAACAATGAAGAAATAAAATCATATGTTGAATCCATATCAGAAGTTACAACATAGTAGATACAAGGTTTTTTTCCTGGTAATTCCAAATCAATATCACTTTCACTTGTTAATTTTTGAAGTTCTTGATTTTGAAACGTTTGAAGTCTTGTACCAAGACCTGTAATAACACTTGCTTTTATTGTATCTGATCCACTCGCAAATATATTATAACTCATTTTTGCGGGACTATTATCTGGTAATTTTTTAAATATTTCATCAATTTCTTTAATATCTCCACTTGCTATATGATTATAAACATTTGTTAAATTATTTTTATCTGATAATGTTTCTAAAAAGTAAAATTCAAATGCTTTTAATAAATTTTCTTCAGCACGAGGCCAAAATTCATCTCCACCTTTATCATGCCTTTGTGTATTTGATATAATTACATCACTTGAAGTTTGAACATCATTAATATTTTGATTTTCTGCAAGTGGATTCCATCTATCAGAATGCTTCATATCTTTTAAATTTAAAACTTTTACAACATATCCTATTTTTTTAAAATAACTAGAAGTTTTTCTGTAAATTTCGCCTTTTGGGTCTGTTACAATTATAGACTTTGAATATCTTGATAATTCTAATAAATTAACAAGAAGAAAACCGTATTGTTTTCATACTGCCCGAACTACCAAATACACATATATTTTTATTAAAAAAACTATTAAGTGGCAATTTTACTATGTTACCATTATATTTTCCTAATATTATGCCTGGTTTATCTTCTATCGTAAGAATATTTTTTATATCTTTTTCACTCATCCAATTAGCAGTACCATAAGTACCATCTTCAGGTTTAAAATTAATGCCTTTATTTTCGATTTTTTCTTTTTTAAAGACAAGTATTATATCTAACATTATTAAAATTGAAATAAAAGCAAATATGAGACAAATAAGACTATATAAATTAATTGTTAGATATATTTTTCTATTAAAAACAATTTCTAAAATTTTTATATAATTATTTAGTTTTGTATCAATTATAATATTTAAGATTAAAAACAAAAACACAAAAATATAAAGAATACTCTTTTTAAACATAATAATTTCTCTCTTTGTCAATGTATTTTTCTAAATTCAAAATTATATAATGTGCATTTGGAAATTCTTTTATTAATACTTCTTTTTGAATATTGTTGCATATTATATCAATGTTTTTATGTTTGTTTTCTCTTAAAAAATATTTTATTCTATTAATTTTCTCCGTATCTAAAAAATAAAAATAAGAAATATATTTATTTATATAGTTGGTATAATCACAAAAATTATATTCTGATAAATAAACTGTGTTTTTATAAAATTCATTTATTATTTTATACCAGTTTATACTATTTAAGTATTTTAATCTTTCTCTATTTTCTTCCGTATCTTGTAATACAATTACTTGATTTATCCCAAAACAAAAGTCATTAAGATTAATTCTTTTTATATTATTAACCAAAATTATAATATTTTTATATTTGATTTCCTTTTGTATATCATACATGACCGATTTTATATATCTTTCATCATGTTCTTCTCTTATTTGATATGATAAATATTCTATACCATTTATATCAAAGATTCCAATGTATCTCCTTGCTGTTGTTGTAAATATATTTTTATCTTTTATAGAAAAAGAAGGAGTAAATTTTAAAGAATTACAATTATGATAGAAAGCACCTATATTACTTAAACTTAATAATCTTTTTTTATATTTAACATTTCTATTAATAGGGTTGTACTCAAAACCAAATAATTTGGAATATTCAATTCCAAGTTCTCCTAAAATGAGACAATTTTTATTCCTTCTAATAAAATTTTTATCTACCAAATGTCTAATTCTTTTTTTATAATAATCTACCGTTTTGAAGAAATACTTTACATCATTTATATTCAAATACTGGTATTGTGATATAAATTTTATTAAAGCAATTTCTTCATCCCCATTAGGAAAAAAATTCAAATTAATCACCTCCAGAACCACCATATAAATTCAAAAAAACTGTATAGGGTGGTAGGATAGTCGACACGTCCGTGTCATCTACCTACCTGCACTACTTAAATTGGCTTTTTAATTTTTTAAAATACTTAAAATTCAATGTTTTTTTTATTTTAATGTAGCATTTTTTTTAATATAAAAAAATACATAAAAAAGGCTATTTTTATGTACTGTATTTTTCTAAAAATTCATTAATATTTTTACTATCGAAAACATAAACTTCAGTATGTGGAGTTTCAGAATATTCTCCTTTTGCACAATAAAACATTTTATTTATATTATCATCTTTAATAACACCAGCATAAATTAAACCATCTGATATAGGCTTGATAAACTTATTGTCTATGTCCCATCCTAAAATGTTATCAAAAATTTTTATAAAAATAAAAACTTCATTTTGAAAAGTACCTGCATATTGTTCGCTTACTTCTTTGATATTAAGTAAAATTCTTTTATGTGCATGAGTTTTTATATTTTTATATGATGGCATTGTTTCTGGAATATATATTTTTAATATACCATTTTTTAATTCAGCTGCGTAATCATTATCAACGGTTTTAATTTTTTCGTATTCATATTCAACAGTATCATTTTGTTTTTTGATTTCTTCTAATAGATTATATCTTGCTTTTTCAAAATTTTTCAAAAAGTTTTCTAATTGAATACCAACAATACTGTGGCTATAAGTAATTATATTTATATTTTCTTCTAAATCTTTCAATTGTTTTTTTAGTCTATCACTAATAATCATAAAAAATCCTTTCATAAGTATATTAAAGGGCAACTAAAAGGAGATGGCTATATTATTTAGTCGTTTTCCATAAATTCATCATACGCATCAAATATTTTTTCTGTTAATTCTTCTCTAACACTTGTATCTAATGGATGACATATATCTCTATATGATCTTCTTTCACTATTTACAATTCTTCTTGAAGGCATTGCTATAAATCTACCAGATTTTTCTGTTTCTAATAATTTTATTCCCCTTATAATAAATTTCCCATCTAAAATTACATTTGCATATGCTAATACTGCACCCCTTTGATTTGCTTTAAAAATTCTAATATTTGATATTTCCATAATAAAATCCTCCTATAAATTTATTTTTTGAAGAGCAATTTTAAGGAAGATTATAAACATATTTTATTTTCCTGTTTTAGGCAATATTTCTTCGTGTTTTTCTTCTGGAATGTGTGTAATCGTTGTCCATTTACTATCTGCTTCAGCAGTTACTCCAAAATATGTCCCAACTGATTTTGTATGATTTGTAAATGTATCGTTATCTTTTATCGTGTCAAAAGACTTACAATTCATTGTAGGTTTAGTATTTTCTCTAAATCCTTTTTCCACTTTTCCAAAATCAAACATTGTTTCTACAATATATTCATCATCTGCAAGTGGTATTTGTGTAAAGTCTAAATCATAGTTCTCATTTGTATTTAAGTTTTCTTTAAATAATACATAGTTATCTGATTTATTTGTTTTGTAATATACTTTATATGTTAATTCCTGATTCCATGTACCAGTTGTCATTTTTTGTAATCTTATATAATCTGTTGGTATGTAATCAAACCATTTAAAATTATCTAAATAAACATTTGAGTTATTGGCTATATTAGAAAATTCATAATTTACTTCTTCGCCTGGTTTTATTTCGGTTGTTCCTGTTTTATCTACATCTACAGTAATATCTACAGGTTCATTTTTTATTGTTTTCTTAATTGTTTCACCATTTTTAGCAATTTCAAATTCAAATGTATCTTCATTTAACAAATAGTAATTTGAGCCAGTTTCTAATTCTTTTAAATAGTATTTTCCTTTGTATAATACTTGACTTAATGCAATTCCTTCTTTATCTGTAATTAATGTTTCTATTAAATTATCATTTTCGTCATATAAACCAAATTTAGCGCCTTCCAATTTTTTATTTTCGTCTTTTGAGTCAACTTTTGTAATTTCAACTTTTCCTTTTATTTTTTCATTTTCAAATTTAATATTAGAAATTTGATTCTCTTTTAATTCTATTGTTTCTACTTTATCAGATAATACATAATTTTCTAATGTTTTAGTTTCTCTTAATTTTAATTTTGAAAAATCCCTTATTGCATATTTAGAAGTTAATGCCTCACCGTTTTCATCAGTAATTATTTTTTCTAATACTTTGTTATTTTCATCTAAAACCTCAAATTCAACACCTTCAAGTTTTACTTCATTATTATCTTTATCAACTTTTATTACTTTGACTTGACCTTTTTTTAGTTCATTTTCAATAGTTTTTGTTGTTTCTTTGTCCCATTCAACTTTAATTTGAGTATCACTTGCAAGGTTATACCATTTGTTTGTTTTTGTTTCTATTAATTTGTAGTCTCCAGTACGGATATTTTTTATTTCTAATTCTCCATTTACATCAGTATAATAAGTTCCAACTACTTTTTTAAATTCTTCAGAATATAATTGAAATTCTACATTTCCTAATACAACTTTTTTATTGTCCTTATCTACTTTATAAACTTTAATATTACCTTTTTTATGCTCATTTGTAATAGTTTGAGAGGTTGTTTTATTATATTCTACATTTATATCAAATGTTTTTTCATTTAATATATAATTTACATTTGTTGAAATTTCCTTTAATATATAATTTCCTTGATATAAATTAGCAAATGAAGCTTCACCATTACTGTTTGTTGTACTATTTGCAATTACTGTTCCATCTTTTTTTGAAAGTTGGAAAGTAACACCTTCTATTGGTTTATTAGTATCTACATCATTTTTTATTATTTTTATTTTTCCAGTATTAGTTTTAATATTAAGATTAGTAATTCCTGTTATATCACCAAATGGATCAAAAGTAAGTAAATAATCTTGGGTTCCTGGAACAGTTGATTTTCCATAAAAGACAGGATAATTTTTACATTTTGCCTGTAAAAGTATTGTTATATTTAAGTCAGTTGTTAATTGTGATTTTGGAACTCTAACTTTAAAATGTTCATTTCCATTAAATGTACTTTGTTCATTATTAGACATATTAGTTATTTTGCTACCATTAGGTAATCCATTAGTATTTTTTATTATATATTGGCTTGTTTCTACTGGACTGTTAATACTATATTCTTGTGAATAATACTCGCCATCCTCTTTAAATGTGCCAATTTTGTTTGTTGTAATATCTGTATTAACTGGTGTTTGACTTCCATTACGACCTATATCAACTAATCGTACAATAGCATTTTTTATTGCTTCACCTCTGGCATCTCCACCTTTAAAGTAAGTGCTTGGCTCTCTATTGTATATAATACAATAAATCGCTTGTTTAGTTGCAACAAAAGCATCCAAATAATTTTCAACACCTAAAGATTCCGGTGTTTGATATGGATAACTATTTATTGCAATTCTCCAAATTCTAACATCATTTATAACATCATTAACATTTACAGTATATTGATTACCAGCTTCTGTTGTACCAACTCCTGGAGAGTCTTTGTCAAGACAGTAAGCAGGATATTGTTTTCCATCATGTTCATAATAAGCATAGTGTGTAATTATATAAGACCAAGCATTTTGTTTTGTGTCAAAAAATTGTAAGTGATAACCACACTCACCACCATTTTTTACTAATGCCGAACTTATTTCAGTTGCGGCCAAAGCATAATTTGAGAATGTTGGCAATATTGCAAGTAAAATCAACAATAATGCAACACATTTTTTTGTTAATTTCATACTAAAAATCCTCCTATAAATTTGTATAATGAAGGGCAAATTATTAAAGGAGAAAATTAAAAATAGACACCGTAAAAGTGCCCATTTTTATAATATATAACATGCAGTCATTGTAAATGTTCCATTTTTATACCAGTCTTCAGCGTATATTTTTATTGTGCCAAAAGAATATTTTATATAATTAAGAACTCTTGACTCTGTAAAAGTAAATTGATTTGTTTGGCTTTTTATTGATGAATCTATCTGAATAGAATATCCAAATTTTAACATATTTTCAGATGGATTACTTTCAATTACTTTTTTTATTTTATTAATCATAATATCATTTCTCACTTCTTTATCTCCAACATCAGAATTATTATTTTTTGATGTTTGTTTTGTACTAGAAGTGCTTGTTGTACCAGAACTACTTGGATTACTTCCAGAAACTGTTTCTTTCTTCTTTTCTGGTGTTTGTTCATTATTTTTTGTTTCTGAATTTTTATTTACAGAAGATACTGATGACTGCTTTTGTGAAGTATTAGAAGTATTTGTTGATGTTTGTGTTTTTTTATTTTGACTTTCATTTGAAGTAATAACGACTTTTTTTTCTTCATTTTCAGAAGTTTCTTGTTTTTGCTCAACTTCCTGCTTTATTTCATTTTCTTCTGTGTCATTTTCGACTTCATTTTCCACAATAATGTTTTCTACAATTCCATTTTCAATTTCATTTGTAGTATTATTTTCTATTAATTGATTTTCTACGCTTTCCGTTGCTTCTTTTGTCAATTTATTTTTGATTATTATAAATGAACATGAAAATATAATAATTAATAATAAAATAATTATAACAATTAATATTTTTTTTGTTTTCATAAGACATCACCCTTTCTATTTTGTTATATATATGGTAACATCTTTTTTATAAATTTGACAATGCTCAAAATAAAAAAAGTTTTTTATACTTCAATTCCTTGCACACAAAGTCTTTCAGAAGGTTTTCCATGCACACAAGTTATTAATGTAATTAAATTTTTATTAGAATTTTGAATTAAACTCCAGTCATCTGAAGATATAATTTTTATATTAAATACTTCATAGGTTTTAGTCCCCAGTAAGCATGTATATATAATTTTATCTCCGTTTGATAGTTTGTTTAAATTTTTCCAAAATTTGCTATTGTTGTGTGCTGCTAGTGCAACATTTCCATCAAAAATACTACTATTTTTAAAATGTCCAACATAATTGTCTAATATTTTTAAGTCAGTTCCATCTTGTATTAAACTTTCAAAACCAATTTTTTCTATTTTTATAATTCCCATTGTTCCATCTGCAAGTACTAAATCTTTGTTTTCTGTATTTTGAATATTATTCTGTTCTATCATATTGTAAGTCTCATCAATTTTATTTTTATTTTTATTTTTTATTATATTTATAATAATTATTGATGCGATTATAGAAATTACAAGTGTCAGTGTTGAGAGTATTATAATTAGTCTCTTTATTTTCATTTTAAACCTCCTTTGCTTGTCCAATAATTCTCATCAAAACTTTATAATTATCTAATACTTCACCATCATTTGTGTCAAATTGATCTCCATCACCATTTTCATAATTCCAAGACCAATTTATTTTTAAAACTTTTGATGAACCTTTTTTCATAGTTCCATTAATATGTTTTGATAGTTCTTCCATAGAATTATATGTTTTTCCATCAATTTCAAACTTTAAAAGTTGAGGTTTATTTAGTTCATCTCTAATTTGCATAGAGTAAGTCATATCTTTATTGCCTTTTTGTGTGCTGATTTTTATATAAAAAGAGCCATGAGAGCCAGGATATATGTATTTGTTGTTATTTGAATTACTTGTTAAAGAAACATTTTTATAATCAGTATCACCATAATTAATGTCAAATACATATTTATTGCCTTCCAAATTAACATCAAAATCAATTGTTTCTGATATATTATATTCATTTGAATTTTTTTCAGGCATTTTTATTTGAGATATTATCAGTAACAATAAAATTAGCAAAAATAAAAAAAGCCATAATATTTTTAGACTTTTTATTTCTATATCTATAAAATAGTTTTCATGTTTTGAATTAATATACTTTATAGTATGTTTACCCTTTTTTCTATATCTATGATTACTTTTAAGTTCTTGTTGTTCTTTACAGTCCTCTAAAATATAAGCCTTTCCTTCAAAAACTGGTTTTATAGAGCTATAATATTTATTTATATTTTTATTATCTTTTAATCTTGGTATTTTTTTATTTATACGAATACCGTAAAATTCTTGATTATTCATATTTTACTCCTCTAATTTTGTATAGCACTAGCCTTTATAAAGATATTGCTATTTATATCATAACTATTTTCTTGATTATTCTTATTATATTTTACATTTAATCTATATTGATGCTCCTGCTTGGTAGTATGCCCTATTTCAATATAGGAAGTTTTTTGGTTATTCAAGTCTATTTTTTGATTATCTTTGTATAATGTTAAAGTAATTGCTTTATCTTGAAGTGGTGTAATTTCTAGCATATATTTTAAATTTACTTCGTTAACATTTGAATTATTATAATTTTTTACTTTAAAATAATAATCCACTTCTTGATTAGAATTGTCAACAATTTTTTTATCTGTATGTTCTAATACAAAAATAGGTTCTGCAATTTCTGTTTTTGACTCGCCTAATATTTTTCCAAAAAACTTTGAATATGTCCCAGTTGTTAATATACCAAGAATAAATAGAATTAAGCATAATGCTATTATTAAAATTATAATTTTTTTCTTATTTTTCATTTTTACCTCCTAGTAGTACTATCCACATTGAACACCAATAACAGTTTCAGATGAATTTCCAGCATTATCATATACTACAATTTTGATTTGTCGATAGCCGGGTTTAAACCAGAAAGAATCTGTCCTAGATCCAGTGATATTAGTTTCACCGGTCCAACCACCGTTCAAATCATAATAAGTAAGAACTCGATTTATACCACTACCAGAGTCAGAGCAAGATACTTGAATATTTACTCTATAACCATATCCTGTACTTCTAACTTCATAGGTAGGCCCACTTGTAATCCAAGCACCGTGAATAGTTGGTTTTATATCATCAACCCAATTGGCTGTATAACTTCTGTTACCTGTACTTCCTTTTGATACTGTAACTGTTTTGGTAGCACCTGATAAACCAGTTCCTGTCCAACCTCTGAAAGAGTAACCCGTTCTAGATGGTGTAACTAAATTGAAACTTGCTGTTTCAATGTTATATGAAGTTTTTTGACCTGAAATTGAGCCACCATTTGCATTATAAGAAATAGTGTAATTTATTACAGACCAATTAGCAGTATATGTTTTATTACCAGTATTTCCTTTTGAAATTGTAACTGTTTTGGTAGCACTTGATAAACCAGTTCCTGTCCAACCAGTAAATGTATAACCGTTTCTAGTTGGAGTTGGTAATGTGAAACCGTTACTTTCAATGTTGTATGAAGTTTTTTGACCTGAAATTGAGCCACCATTTAAGTTATAAGAAATACTATAATTTGTTGGCGTCCAATTAGCTGTATAACTTCTATTTCCAGTAGAGCCTTTTGAAATTGTAACTGTTTTAGTTGCACTTGATAAACCAGTTCCTGTCCAGCCAGTAAATGTATAACCATTTTTGCTTGGGGTTGGTAATGTAAATTTTTCTGATTCAACAGTATAATTTTTATTTTGTCCTGTTAAGTTGCCACCGTTTAAATCATAAGAAATACTATAAGAAGTAGTCTTGAAACTTAAAGTTATTGTAGTATTGTTGTTTATAGTACCTTTCAATGAGTTTATATCTGTTTCTAAAATATAACCCTCATTTACTTTAATATTTTTTATTTCATATGTTGTTCCAATAGTTATTTTTCTGCTAAAATCAGAAATTGATGTTGAAACTTTTTGACCGTCCAAATATAAATCTAATTTTCCATATTTACTTAAATTATTGATTTTAAAATCACATGTTTTTATATTTATATTTGCAAATTCAGTTTTTTCACTTTCCAATACATATCTACCGAAAACAACAGAACAACTTGAAATCATAATAAGAATAATTAGAATAATAACCTTTGATTTGCTTTTTATATTCATGATTTTAATCCTCCTTATTATATTTAAAAAGACAAAATAATACTAAAAATAATATTAACAGAAAAATTGAAATTTGATTTTTTCTATTTAATATAAGTATTACTTTGCCCTTTATATTATCTAATTGTATAAAATTGTCATCTTCAGAATTATTATTATCGCCTTTTGTTATAAAAAAATTAGTATTTTTTTCTATAATTCTATGTGTTACAAGATAATCACTTTCATAATCATATGTTATAATATCACCTTTTTTATAATCGTTATTTTTTTTTATTAGTATAATATCGCCTTTTTGCAAAGTTGGATACATACTATAAGATTTTACAATTAAAAATCTTATAGGTAATTTTTCACAAAGTTCATTTCTACTTTTAATAACACATATTGATAAAATAATAATAACTATAATAATTAATATACTTAAAATTTTCTTCATATTTCACCTTATTCTTGTGGATTTACTTGTGTTCCAGTTACTTTTATATCAAAAGAAAAATCTTTTCCAGAGTCATTTGTATCTATTTTATCATTATTTTCTTTTTCTTCTGCTGTTGTACCACTTTGATAATCCCAAGCCCATTTAATAGTTAATGTCTTTGTTCTTGCATCATTTAATGCAATTCTTCCTTTTAGGACATCTTCCAAACCTTTCAATGTATCAGATGTTTTATCGCCGTATGTAAATTTCATATTTGTTGGTTTATTTACTAAATTATCAAATGTAACTGCGTAATCTATTGCTACATCTGCACCAGTTGCATCAAGTACAATATCAAAAGAGCCGTTTGTACCAGGTGCAATTGTTTTATTTTTTAAAATATTTGTATTATATACATTATTTAGTTGTATTTTTTCCATTACAGTTGATGTATTATTTGCTCTAAAAGACCATCTTGCTATTTCAGCATTACCTTCTCCATCAATTTTTGTAAAATATTTTGCATATGTATTTCCTCCAACAATACCAAGTGTTGCAACAGAAAGCAGTATAGCACTATAAGCTACACCTTTTTTAAATTTTTCTTTAATATTTTCATTCATATTAATTCATCTCCCTATAAATTTATTTTTTTATCCTTTGCTTTTGTCTTTTGTGTCTTTTTGTAAGTAAATTACAGCATAAAAACCACCACCTTTAATTTGCATAAAAAAAGAACTATATTAATCTAGTTCTTGTAATTTTTTTATATATTTTGAAACTTTAGAAAATGAATTTGGTGTTTTGATTTTTTCAATAACATCTTTTAAATCAAAAGGGTCAAATATAATGTCATAAATTCCAAGTATTAGAGCATCATTTAACTCTTTTTGTTTTTCATTTTCTAAAAGTAAAATAACTTGTATATCTTTTTCTCGAACTTTAAACATAAAGTCTTTGAAATTGTATTTATTTGGTTGAACAGTAGCTATTAATACTGTTGCTTCTGATTCTTCTAAAATATAATCTGGATAATAAACAATTCTACTATTTTCAATTTTTTTATTTAAAGCAATGTCTAGTTGTTCATTATCTGTAAATATTAATACCATTTATAAATCCTCCTATTCAAAATAATCTTCAGGATTAGCAAAATTTCCATTTATTCTAACTTCAAAATGTGCATGTGGACCAGTTGAATAACCTGTTGAACCGACTTTCAAGATAGAATCGCCTTGTTTGACTGTTTGATTTGTTTTAACCAAAATTTCAGAGCCATGTGCATATAATGTTACTATTCCTTGACCGGTGGTCTATCATAACCATATTTCCATATGCCGAGTTGTAAGTTGCTTTTATTACTGTTCCATCAGCCATTGCTACGAAATTAGCCCCAATTGGTGCTCCAACATCAGTTCCACTATGTAATTTATATGCTCCTGTTATTGGATGAACTCTCATACCAAAATGTGATGTGATTTTTGTATAACCCGGTATTGGCCATATAAACATTCCTTTTGAAACTAATCCCTTACCATCACTTATAACTGTATCAGAAGAAGAATTTCCTTGAAGCCAATTTGTATTTTCTTCACCATCATAGTAACCGATTAGCGGCCTGAATAACAATTTGAACATCAGTATCTAAATCACTTTCGCGTATATGCAATGTGTTTTTTAAATAATCTTTTAATCTAGCATATTTTTCACCTATTAATTCTTCATTATCAAACACTTTCTTTGTTGTCTTTATACCATTTTCTTCATTTGTTTTTTCTGTATAATTATATTTATAATGACCTATAATAGTATCACTTTCAATTAATAAGTATTGCATATGTTCTTCGTTTGTTATAACTTCATTTCCGTTTTCATCAGTTGTTTTCTTTTCGATTTTTGTATTATATTGCTCATATATAAATGTACTTTTAAATTCATTTGCAACTTTTTCTAATAAAACATCATCTATTTTGGTATTATAAGTCATATTATGAAAAGCCATTAAACTATACAAATGAGACCATTCTACACATTTATCTCTTTCTCTATCATCTACATCTAAAAGGTGATTTGTTGATTCGGAGCCAATAAAATTATTGCAAGTATTTAGATACTCGGCTTTTGAAATACATTTATTTTTTATTTCAATTTGTGCTTCTGGCATAGATGAACTATCAGATTGCACTTCTTGAACAAAAATTGCATCTATAATAAAACAAATTGCAAAAAATAGTCCAACAATAATTATTATAAATGGAAGGAAAGGTTTAAGAACTTTAAGTATAATTTTTTTAGTTCTTTTGTTAATTTTATTTTTTACATTTTTCTTAAAGTTCATTGTCATCACCTTTTTTTATTATTTCATCATTATTTGCCTTTGAAATATTATTCATGTATTCAGTATTATTGAGTTCTTTTCTGGAATTATTGTAATTTATTTTATATGGATTTTTTTGAAAATCACCTTCAACCATTTTTGCACCTAATTCAAGGTAGCTTTTTGTAGCCTTTGCTCCTGTTTTTATAGTTGTTCCAGTAATTGATTTTACTGTGTTTAATTTACTACTATTATTTACATTATTGGATTGCTTTTCAGTATTTGTATTTGGCATTTCCTTTGGTATTACATTTCTAATAGGATTTACATTTCCGTTATAGTCCTTTTCGGAACTTAAATTCATTCCAGGACTAATAATAGATTTTGCTCTATCTACAAAACCTTTAAAACCTGTATTTGTATTGTCTGTGTCTTTTGGATTTTGTTTTGGTGTTTTAAATTGTTCTTTTATTGCACCTAAACCAAAACCAAGCATTGCACCCATTCCAATAACTCTATTAGACATTTGTTCATTATCTATTCCTGCAATTCGACTTGTTAAATTTTGTAAACAATTTTGTAATGTATCGGCTAAAGGTAGTATCATCATAGCCCATATTAAAGAAATAGCCCAACCACCACCAGAGGGAAGAAATGCAAGATATATAAGGAATAAAAAGCAATATATAAATTGCATAAATATATTCATTATAATTTGTCCTGCCCAAATACTAGCAGCAGTAACATTTTTGTTTATTATCCAAAGTCCTGTTGCAATAGGCGTAAAAATAGTAAATATTATAATTGTAAATTGTCTAACAATAAATTTAATATTTATTTTTACAAAAAGATATATAAACATTGAAATTACTAATGCCGTTGTTATTGCATTACCAGTTCTTATTGAAGTCAACATACTGTTTCCTAAAAATCCATCTAAAGAACCATTAACTGATGTAACTAATAAATAAACTAGGCTATTATTAAAAAATAGTAAAAATCTAATGAATAGGGGAGCGAGTGATATTGCAATACCACCAAATAATAATCTAGTTAAACTTTCTTTTGCATCATTTTTTTTGCTAGTATTCATACCAGCAAGCATAATCTTATAAGATAATATTATTACTGCAATTAAAATTAAACTCCCAGAAATACCAGCAAAAACTTTGTACCAGTCCATAGTTTTGTTCCATAAATCTTCTGTAAATGGCGATAAACTATCTATTGGTTGATTATTATTAAATATCAATGTATCATAGTCTTTAAATCCAACATTAGCCTCTTTACCAGTTGTAAAATCAAATATTGTTTGGGCTATTCCACCGAATACATTCAGCAATTATTTTTTCAAATAAAGATCCATCTTCTTGTTTTATTTGGTCCTTAAATTTAACATCATCCGCACCAAAAGAAATAGGGGAGATAATGGTAAAAATAATAGTCATAATTAAAAATATTTTAAATAATTTTTTCAATATTATCACCGCCTTTTAAGTAAATACAAATTCTTTTTCATAATCTGTAATTACAAATTTTATTGCTGTTACACTATTATTAAGACTTATGACACACTCACCAGGATTAGCAGTAGTTAAAAAGTTTTTTGTACCTTCAGATAAATTGAAGAAGTTTACAACTTCATCAACACAACCTGAAGTCTGTTTGAATATGTATCTAGTAGGGCAGATGTTTATAATTGTTTTTCCGTTCTTCTGAATTTAAAAATTCATCTATAAATTGACTTCCAATAAATAACGGAACATTATATTTTCTACCGTCTACGAGCAACATTTACAAGAAATTCAGCAGATTCTTTGAATTTTAAAAATAGCCATGCCTCATCACAAATTATAATTTTCTTTTTATTTTTGTTTTTTAATACATATTTTTGCCAAACCCAAGTAAGAATTACAAAAGAAGAATACAATTTTGTAAATTCATCTTTTATTTCTGACATATCAAAACAAATTATATCTTCATTGGATGTGATTTTACTTTCACAGTCAAAAAAGCCTAATGAATTGCCATTTAAAAATGGAATTAATAAATTTGCTAATTCATTGCATTTTCCTCTTGATTTTAATTTTCTCTGAAAATCTGATAGGGTAGGCATCTTTTTTGGTATTTTTCCGACAGCATATTTTCCATTTTCTAATTTTCCACCTTTTCTTTCATATAATGAGTCAACATCAGTAGTAATACCTTTTTCACTGTATAGTTGATTTACTACGATTTCTATTTCTGTAATTTCTGTTGAATTTAATGTTCTAGCTTGATAATTCCTGCATATTGTTGCTAGAAGAGCCCTTATTTCAGCAACTTTATCTAGTATGTTTAAGAAACTTCGATTTCCTTTTATATCTGGTTCAAGTTCAAATGGATTAATACCAGCCGGCTTTCCTTGTTCAATTTTAATTACTTTCCCACCTAACATTTTAGTTAAATTGCTATATTCACCTTCAACATCAATAAAAAATGCACCACATCCTGTTGTTGCAATATTTCGTGCTGCTAATGTTTTTAATGCTACACTTTTCCCACCACCTGATGTTCCGACATATAAAAACATGAGGGTTTGGAAGTTGTGGAGGTCCGACAAAAGGTATCAATATAGACTGGAGCATTTGTAAACATATTTCTACCAACAAAAATTCCAGTATCATGCGATAAATTAGGATTTGAAATGGGAATTAATGTAGCAAGACCACCAGCAACCATATTTCTTTCGTAATTTGGAATTGGATTCTCTCCAATTGGTAGCATACTTTTTAAACCCTCCATTTGTCTAAAAGTTAATGTCCTTATCATTGCGGTCTTTTTATTTAGTTCACTTTCCAATATTTTTGTTTTTTCATTTAATTCAGATAAATTTTCTGCATTTAATGTAATAAATATTGTTGCAAAAAATAACTTATCTTGATTAGTTTGAATTAACATTCTTAATTCTTCTAAATCGTTTATTTGTTTTTCTAACTCTGGTAAATGCAAAATATTTCCCTGTCTCGAATAAGTTGAATATTCAGACTGACTTTGTACCAATTTTTTTGTTAATTGATTTATTACATTTCCATTAGAAGAAGGCTCTATTTTTATTGAAATATTAATATTTCCAATATTAAATAAATCGTCTAACCAACTAACCCAAGTTTGTTCTGGATATACTGTCATTACAAATATTCTTGAAAATTTATTATAACCTAAAATTAAATAATCTTTTTTTTCTTGTAATTCATCAGGGGAAATAAGATCCATTAAATTTGGCATATTTTTAAATATGTTTATTTGTTTTCTTTTTTTGTTTTTTCCCAACATATAAATTTTTTCCTCCCTTCTTTAAATTTCCAGCATTAATGGTTGAATTTTTATTTAATTCTCTATAAATTAAATTATATAGCTCATTTTCATCTAAAACTTCACAAACTATTTTCGCACGAAGTAAATTGCCTTTTAAAGACATTACCTTTCTATTTAATTCCTCAATCGCATTTTCATATGTACCGTCATAAGAAATAATTGCATAATTTTTAACAACGGAAATATTTCTATTTTCCATTAAACTTTCCAAATAATTTATTAAATATTTTTTATATTCTTCAATTTTTAGATTTTGACTATTATTCTTTTTTAATAATGTTACAACTCTACTTGTATCAATAAATTCTGTTGTTGAAAAAAATTGTATAGGATAATCTATTGATAATGCAGACTGTATTAATATATTTTCTATTACATCTTGTTCACGAATAGATAACATATTGTAATCAATATTTCCTAATCTGATTACCTGTGAAAATCTATTACCTAATGAAATTATGTTTTCAGAAATTTTAATATTTAATATATCTGATAATTTACTTTTTGAATTTTTATTTTTTTCTTGTTTTTTATATTGTTTAATATCACTATTAATATTTTTCTTTTTATTGTTTAAATAAATTGATGTTGCAATTATAAATAATAGTGTTAAAACTAGAAATACTATCATTAATATCATTTAGAACTCCTTTCATAAATAAAATTTTTTTTACGAAATAGAAATTTTAACCAATAAAAAAAGAACTTATCAAAGTTCTGTTCACCAATTTTTAAAAATGCGCATAATAAAAAAAACAAGCATATAATTGCAATAAATATAATTTTTATTATGGTATTTATTTTAAAAGCACATATAGCAAAACTGGATGCCGAAATCATTAAATAAATTACTTGTCTTAAACTTAAATAGCCACCAAAAATTTTTTCTTCTCGCTTGATGTCAAAAGGAATTTTAAATACTCTCATAATTTTTCTCCTTTCTAGCCACCTAATAAACTTCCTGTGTTGTTAGTAGCAACATTTATAATAATTCCGGAAATAATTAAACTTGCACCAAGTATTACCCCACCGCCACAAATCCAAGCAAGGGAGCCTATTGACTCTGCTCTTTTTTGAGGATTATTTGCATTCGCAATCATTTTTATTGCTGCTACAACTACACTTGCAAAAATTAATATTCCACCAAGTGGCATTGCAATAGATGTTATTACTCTTTTTATATTTTCAGTGGCGGCAGCAACTTCTGATGTACCAATACCACTTTCTGCAAGGCAAATATTACTTCTTGCTAATAATAATGTTGCAGTTGTTCCTAAAACTGCTAGTTTGTTTGAATTTTTTTTCTTGATTAAATTCATATTTTATCAACTCCTTTTGTTGTATTAAAGGCATATAAATGAAGCACTTTTACTTATATTAAATTTTTAAAATACATGTATATAACTGGTGCTATTAAAAAAAAGAAAGTACCAATTATTAAACTTGGAACTGTAATTAAAAATTTTGATTTTATCTTTTGTGATTTTATTAAGCACCCTATTGCTAGCATTATTAAAGAAAATATTAGACTAATTGTTAAAAAAATAAGTATAAATTTAAAACTAGCAAAGAAGATGGAAAATAAAACATTTTCAAAATTATTTATATAATTATCCATATGGTTAATCTCCTTTTATTTATTTGAGTTAGTATAATTATTAATAATTGTTTTTTTGAAATAGGGGATAAAGTTATTTATTTTATATGATTTACATACAGTGTGTAAATTAATTAAGTCATCTCGCTTTATTTTTTCAATAATATTGTACTGTTTTTCCTTTTCAAATTCATATAATACAAATAAAATATCTTTTAACATTTTTATTTTATCGTCTTTAAATGTTTTTATCATATCTTTTGTATAATTAAATTCTAATTTATTAATAATTTTATAAAGATTTTCAGAAATTTCAGGGCTTTTATTTATAATTAAATAAAATATATCATCTATCATCTTATTATCTATCTCTATATCTATCTCTTTCTCTCCGTAACAGATTTGTTACATTGGTGTTACAATTTGTTACATGCGCGTTACATTGTAACGCTTGATATTTTTCACGATATTTTCTAACCCTTGCAGCACTTGAGCCTTCACTGCCTATTAAATCTTGCATTTCTGAAAGCATAAAAGTATTTTCATCAAAAAATTCTATTGTTTTTGTTTTGTCTAATGCAGATAATAATAATTTAACAATATTTACATCTTCATCTAATGTTAAAGCAATTTCTTCAGCCATTGTATCGCATAAATGTTCATAAACGAAAATCCCTTCACTTTTTAATAATTTAAGTTGTAATTTCAAATATATTAACAAAATTCTATCTCCATCAGGTAATTTACGAAGAAATTTACTTGTTTTATTATCAAAAAATGTATCGTATAATTTTAACCAGTAATATCTTTTTTCTGACATTTAGAAGCCTCCTTATCTGCTTTTGCCCCTGCTAAAATACAAGCATATAAAAAGAGGCTAGTAATAGCCCCTAAAAAAAATAAAATTATATTTAATATCATAAAAATAACCTCCTAATTTTTTTGCTTTTTATAAGGAAAAATAATTGGAAAAAAGTAAATCTACTCCCCCAATTACTCCCCCAAAAATATTACTTATAATAATTCATATTAATTTTTTCTAATTTATTTTAATTTTTATTAATTATTTGTTTTTCTTCCTATAAATATTGAAATATCAACAAAAATCGAGTATAATCGTTTATATAAAGGGTTTCAGAAAATTGCTTATTATAAACGAGCGCACTGACTTGTAATGCGGGGGTCCTCAGTTCGAATCTGAGAAGTGGCTCCATATGAAAGGTCAGTAGTTTTGATTTAATCTTAATTATTGGCTTTTTTATTTTATAAATTTTCGCAACGGACAAAATTTCAAATTTGTTCCAAGTAACTCTAATATAAAAGGGAGGCACTAAATGAATAAAGTAATAATAGTAACAGGAGCATCCAAAGGAATAGGCAAAGAAATATCAAAAGAACTAGCGAAAAAAGGAAACACAATAATAGCAAACTACAACAAATCAGAAAAAGAAATAAAAGAACTACAACAAGAACTAGAAAAACAAAACATCAAAATAGACATATATAAAGCAGACGTCTCAAAAAGAGAAGAAGCCACAAACCTAGTAAAATACACAATACAAAAATACGGAAAAATAGACGTGTTAATAAACAATGCAGGAATATCACAAATAAAAGAATTTACACAAATAACAGACGAAGACTGGAATAACATGATAAATACAAACCTAAACTCAGTATTTTACATGTCACAAGAAGCATGCCACAACATGATACACAACAAAAAAGGATGCATAATAAACATATCATCAATATGGGGAATAACAGGAGCGTCATGTGAAGTACACTATAGTGTAAGCAAAGCAGGAGTTGACGCACTAACAAAAGCACTAGCAAAAGAATTAGGGCCATCAAACATAAGGGTTAACTCAATTGCACCAGGAATAATAAACACAGAAATGAATGCACATTTAAGCGAAGAAGAAAAACAAAACATAGAAGAAGAAATTCCATTAGAAAAAATAGGGAAATCAATCGATATAGAAAGATGCGTAGAATGGTTAATTAAAGATGAATACACCACAGGACAAGTAATATCAATAAACGGAGGGTGGAATATATAAAACAAAAAAATCTGAAAAACAAAGCTTTTCAGATTTTTTATTTATGCTTCATGAACTTTCCTTTTATAATTACCAGATAATATTTTTGGAAAATAAGTAATAATTTTATACACTGCCAAGCGAATTTTTTTGCTCCATAAATAAGACTTTCTAAGTTTTCTAGCACTACCCAAAGAAACAGGCTCGTCCTCCAAAACTATTAATTCGGCTTGTTTTTTCTCCAAATTGAAAGTATAATTTTGACCATCATTATTATCCCATTCATCATTACCATTTCTAAAGCAAAAATTAAAAGAATCACCTTCACCCAAGAAAATTTCAGCTTGGAAACCTAATTCTGTTTTTTCCATTTTTACTTCGTTTAAATTATCCCAATTAATGCCAAATCCATAATGAATATAGACTTCTTCAGCATTTTCTTGAAAAAATTTTCCTGTATATGATATTTTTACATTACTATTTTCTACTAATTTATCTGTATTAAAAAAAATATTTTTTACTAACTCCATCGAATATCTCTCCTTATTTATCTTTTGCTACAAGTATTATAATATTAAATTCGATAATGTTCAAGTGTTTTTTGTAAAATTTTTAGAAAATTTGCAATTTTTTGTTACTTAAATGATATTTTAAATTTAAAAGAAATATTGTAAAAGAAAGCAGAATATGATATTATGTAGGTGTACAGCAGAAAAAAATTAAACTGAATTTATGTATTGAGAAAGGAAAAAATACATGGAAAAAAGTAAATTAAAATGGGAAGATTTAGAAAAAAACGCAAGATATGAACCACTAGAAGAGGAATTAGAAGAAACAAGAAAGCAAAAAAGAAGCAAAATAAAAATGGAAAAGCAAGAAAACAAAAACATAGAAAAAATAATAAATTTACAAGAAATAAATAGAAAGAACAAAGAAGAACAAGAAAAAATAAGATTAAAGACAGAAATAGCAAATTTAAAAAAACAAGAAAAAAAGAAACAAGAAAACAATAAAAAACAAGAAAAAATCAAACAACAAAGACAAAAACAAAAAAACAAAAAAATTCAAAAACAAGAAAAACTAAAAAACCCAGAAATAATAAAGAAAAGAAATAAAAATAAAAAAACCATAAAATTAATAAGCATAGTATTTGCAATAATAATAGCAATATTTTCAGTAATATTTGCAATAACAAACATAAACAATGCAAACATAACAAAAGGTGTAAAAATAGAAGGAATAGACGTATCTGGATTAACAAGAGAACAAGCAAAAGAAAAATTAGAAAGCATATATAGCGAAAAAAAGAAAAAAGATATAACACTAAAATACGAAGACTTTGAAACAACCATAGCTCCAGAAACATTAGAAACAAACTACAATATAGAAAAAGCAACAAACGAAGCAATTTTAGTTGGAAAAAGCGGAAATATAATAACAAATAATTATGGCATATTTTTTGCATTAATAGGAAAGAAAAACATAAAAGTAGAAACAACAATTAATGAGGAACAAACAAAACAAGCAATAGAAGACATACAAACAAATTTACCAGAAACAATAGAAGAGCCAGACTACTATATAGAAAATGACAAATTAATAATAACACCAGGAAAAGAAGGACTAAAAATATTAACAGACAAACTTCTAACAGAAATAAAAGAACAACAAAAAAATATAAATACAAATCAAGAAACAATAGAAATACCAGCAGAAAAAGCATGGCCAAGCAAAGTAGACATAGACAAAATCCATCAAGACATTTATAAAAAAGTTCAAGACGCATATATAACAAAAGACCCAGTAGAAGTTCATCCAGAAGTAATAGGAATAGATTTCAATATAGAAGATGCAAAAAAAATACTAGAAGAAAATAAAGAACAATATGAAATACCATTACAAATAACAAATCCACAGGTAACACTATCAAACTTAGGCTCAGAAGCATTTCCAGAAAAAATAAGTTCATATTCAACAAGATATGATGGTGGAGATAAAGACAGGTCAACAAACCTAGAAATAGCATGTAAAAAAATAGATGAAAAAATAGTGTTGCCAGGTGAAACATTTTCATATAATAAAACTTTAGGAGCAAGAACAACTAAAGCAGGGTACAAAACTGCAAAAGTATATGAAAATGGGGCAGTTGTAGATGGAATAGGTGGAGGAATTTGCCAAATTTCTTCAACATTATACAATGCAGTTTTAAAAGCAAATATGCAAACAGTAGAAAGAAGAAACCATCAATTTATAACCTCATATGTGCCAGAGGGCAGAGATGCTACAGTAGCATATGGTGTAACAGATTTCAAATTTAAAAATACAAGAAAATACGCAATAAAAATAAAGGCAACTGCATCAAACGGAGTTGCAACAATATCAATTTATGGAATAAAAGAAAATCCAGAATACAACATAACTTTTGAAACAAAAACCATTTCAACAATTCCGGTTACAGAAAAATATATTGAAGATAATACAATAGCAGAGGGAACAGAGGAGATAAAACAGAAGGGAGCAAATGGTTGCGTTACGGAAACTTATATAATCAAGAGTCTTAATGGTCAAGTGGTTTCTAAGGATTTACTCTCAAAAGATACTTATAGTGCAATGCAAAGAATTATATTAAAGGGTACAAAAAAGAATTAGAAAAGTGGGGAAAAATCTCCACTTTTCTTTATAACTACCAACAATATAAAACACATGTTGAAAATGTCAAGTATTTTTATAAATTTTAAAAAAAACAACCTACCAACATTCTTGTTAGTAAGTTGTTATTTTTGGTGCATCATCTCGGTTTCGAACCGAGGACCTTCAGATTAAGAGTCTGCTGCTCTACCAACTGAGCTAATGATGCAAAACCTAAATTACCTTCTTATTATAGCGTTTCTAAATGCAGATGTCAAGAGATTTTAACAAAAATGTCTTATGAAACACAATGTAAAAAAGACATTTTTGTATTCATTAATTCAAAGCACGTGCTTTAACAACAAAACGTCTAGTAGCCTTAGAATTTGCATTATCATAATAGCAAGTAATTAAAGTTAAATCAATATTACCATTCGTTTTCTGACTAGTACAAGAATTATCATCAGGACTAACAATATCTGTAGCATAAACAGAATAATTCAAAGTTTTATTATATAAATCTGTAAGTTGAACAATATCACCAATCTTTATATTAGGCAATTTGCTAAAAAATTTAGTAGACTTATAGTTATGACCTAAAATAACCAGATTGCCAACTTGATTTGGGTTAGAACCCCAATATTTTGTTAGACCAATTTTTAATAACGAATCAGAATAATTAGAAAGTATAGGATAGTCAATTCCTAAACTTGGAATATTTAAATTAGCAATAATAGAATACTCTTCGCCATCACTTGTAGTAAGAATTTCACCATGAGGATAATCTGTTGAATTTGTAATTGCTTCAGTATCATTTTCTAATGTATTTTGATTATTTAATTCTAATTCATTATTTACAATTTGATTTTCTGTATTTTGACTAATAGGCGTTTTGGTAGAAAATAATGTAAAAAAAATTAAAAATATTAATAATATCAAAAATAATATTACACAAATAATAATATGCCTTGAAGTATTTGCTTTTAAATTTCTCATTGCTATTCTCCTTTAAATAAAGGATGCAACATCAAGTTACATCCTTAAAATTTTAAATTCCTTTTAAATTATTATATTTTTTATATGCAAATATTCCGCCACCTAATATGAAGAATATTGCAACAATAATTCCTATACTTGAACCAGTATATGGCAATTTGCCAGGTGCAGTTGTTGAATCTTCTTCAGGATCTGCTTTTGGATTTGAGTTATCTTTATTTGTTGTATCTCCTGAATTAGAGTTACCTCCATTTTGATTGCTATCATTATCAATTGATGGATTTGAACTGTCTTGAGGTAAGTATTCAAATTTTATATTGTATTTTATAGCATATGCTGCAGCCAAGGAATTTTGATAACAATATATTGTTAAGTCTGTATTGTGATTTTTAAATATAGATTCTGTATCTGATATAGTATAAAATCCAATCTTTTTAACATTATCAAGTATTGTTATTTTTTCAAATTTGGACAGTTTGAAAATGCATCATGTCCGATTTCTTGAACAGAACTTGGAATATTAATTTCAGTTACACCAGTATTTGCACAAAGATAATCAGGAATAACAGTTAAACCATCCTCAAAAGTAATCTTGGTAATACTTGAGTTATTCAAACATGGCACCACTGCACCGTTTTTTAAAGTTTTAGGAATGGTTAACTCAGTTAAACTAGAACATCCTTTAAAAACATCAAAAGAAATTTTTGTAATACTACCTAAATTAACTTTATTCAATTTAGTACAGTTTGAAAATGCATCATGTCCAATTTCTTGAACAGAACTTGGGATATTAATTTCAGTAATACCAGTATTTGCACAAAGATAACTAGGAATAACAGTTAAACCATCCTCAAAAGTAATCTTGGTAATACTTGAGTTATTCAAACATGGCGTCACTGCACCGTTTTTTAAAGTTTTAGGAATAGTCAACTCAGTTAAACTAGAACAACCTTTAAAAACATCAAAAGAAATACTTGTAATACTGCCTAAATCAACATTAGTAAGTTTTGTACAGTTTTCAAAAGCACTGTGGTTAATCTCTTTAATAGATTCAGGAATTACAACACTTGTAATATTAGAAGCACCTTTAAAAGCATTATCACCTAAAGATACAACCGTTTTTCCCTCCAATGTACCAGGTACAGTAACACTACCAGACAAAGCAGAAGCATTAGTACAAACCAAATCTGTAACCTGTCCAGCATCATTTAACTTATACTCAAAAGAAACTGAAATTCCATTAAGAGTAGAAGTAGCAATTAGTGTATCTGAAGCATTAACTAGTGTAGGATATACAAGTAATGCAACAGTACAAAATAATAAAATAAATAAAATTTTCAATGTACGAGACATTTTTTCCTCCTTTGTGTGTATAAAACACTAAAAAATTTGCTTTAAACTAGCAATTAAACTATAACATTAAAAAATAAAAAAGTAAATACTTTTTTCACAATATTGTGTGAAAAAACAACAAAAAGTAACAATATTATATGTTGAACAAGAACATAAAAAATAGATAATAAAATAGAAGTTTTATGGAGGCAGAAAGATATGGAAGCAGACAACAGAAAAAAACTAATTATAGATATGATAAACTTATTAGCAAACAGATAAAATTATGTAAACATTTTTTTAAAAAATACATTGACAATTTCAAAATAAAAAGATAAAATAGTATATGTAAAATAAAGAAAGAGGTGGGAAAAATGCTAAAAATATACAGCACAAACATAGAAACAAACAAAATAGAAGAAATAAAAGAAATCAAAAAAGGAAGTTGGATAAATTTAGTAAACCCATCGGAAAACGAAATAAAAAAAGTATGTGAAAGCGTAGAAATACAAGAAGACTTCATAAGAGACGCACTAGACTTCGAAGAAAAAGCCAGAATAGACAACGAAGAAGACGACGGAACAATACTATTTGTAGTAGACGTACCAATAATAGAAAAAAACGAAGAAAACGACGTATACACAACAATGCCATTAGGAATGATAGTAGTAAGAGACGACTACTTCATAACAGTATCATTACGAAAAAACAAAGTAATAGAAGACTTCGAAAAAATGAAAATAAAAAACTTCCAAACATACAAAAAATCAAAACTAATATTTCAAATACTATATCTAAACTCATCATACTACCTAACATACCTAAAACAAATAAACAAAGAAACAGAAATAGCAGAATACATATTAAAAAAATCAATGAAAAACAAAGAACTACTAAAATTACTAAGTTTAGAAAAAAGTTTAGTATACTTCACAACATCACTAAAATCAAACGAACTAGTAATGGAAAAAACACTAAGAGGAAAAATAATAAAACTATATGAAGAAGACGAAGACATACTAGAAGACGCAATCACAGAAAACAAGCAAGCAATAGAAATGGCCAAAATATACAGCGACATCCTAACAGGAACAATGGACGCATATGCATCAATAATATCAAACAACCTAAATGGAGTAATGAAATTTTTAACATCAATAACAATAGTACTAGCAGTACCAACAATGGTATCAAGTTTCTGGGGAATGAACGTAAACATACCATTCCAAAACAGCAAATTTGGATTCCCAATAATGATACTAATCTCAGTAGCATTAACACTCATCGTAACATGGTGGCTAAAAAGAAAAGACATGCTTGACTAAAAAAAGACCTAGAAACATAAACTTCTAGGTCTAAAAAAATATAAAAACTAATTAATTTCATCACCCAAAATATCCCTAATTTTTTGCAACTGAACCTTCAAATTAGAATAAACAGAAGAACCAATAGAAGTATCACCACTATCAAAATTAACAATAGACTTCTCAATATCCAAAATCTTAAACTTATGAACCTTAGCGGCAGAATTCTTATACATATAAATAGGAACATAAGAAACCTTATTAATCAAAATTTTGCCATCAGAATCCTTAGTAATATCCAAATTCAAAATAGCAGAATCCCTAGTAATCTCAGCCCTTTGGTCTGCAGTAAAATTACCCAAAGCATACACAACAAAAACATCTTTAGTAGAACCATCATCTAAAGTAATAGTTTTCTTTTCCATAGACTCAAGAACATGAGGATGATTACCAAGGATAATATCAACACCACTCTTAAACAAAAAATCCGCAAGTTCTTTTTGCTCATCATTAGCAGAAGTCTTATACTCAGTACCCCAATGCATACAAGCAACAATCATATCAACATTTTGCTCCTTAGCCTGCTTAATTTGTTTAGAAATCAAATCTTTATCAATCAAATTCAAACAATACGGTTTATCAGAAGGAACAGGAATCCCGTTAGTTCCGTAAGTATAATTGATAAAAGCAATTTTTACACCCTTAACATCCTTAATTAAAATTTTATCCTGGTCTTCAGCAGACTTATAAGTACCCAAATGAGAAATTCCAACATTATCTAAAACATCAATAGTTCTACAAATACCAGAATAACCATAATCTAAAGCATGGTTACCAGCCAAAGAAATAACATCAACGCCAATATCTTTTAAACCAGTAGCCAAACTATCAGGAGAATTGAAAACCGGATAATTGCTATAACCCCTATCTTCACCTGCAAAAGTCGTTTCCAAACTTCCTATAGTAATGTCTGCACTACTTGTATAATCTTTAATATCATCATAAACATAAGAAAAATCATATTGTTTAGTGCTACTATTATAAGCATCCCAATATTGAGTATTATGACATAAAGTGTCTCCAATTGCAGTCATAGTAAAATTGATAGGCTCAATCTTTTCTTCTACAGTTTCACTTTCAACCGAAGAATCTTGAATAACGTTTGTACTATTAAAAAAATCTGATTTTATAAGTACCAAAAGGCATAAAACAAAAATCAAAAATAATAAAATAAATAATAAAAATTTTTTCAACATTATCACCCTTTATTTTTAAATTTATAACAACATTATCATAAAAATAGAAAAAAATCAACAAAAAAATTAAACTAAATACCACCAAAACAGTTGACTTATGGTGGTATTTAGTTTAAAATATATATGGAGGAGTTTACTATGATATATACATATAATGAACTGTTATTAAAATATAAAAGTGCATACCAGATAGAAAAAGCAGTTAAAAATAGTGAGGTATATAAAATTGAAAAAGGAATATATTCAGACATACCAAGTGCACATTATTTAGAAATTACAATGAAAAAATATCCTTACGGAGTATTTACATCTTATTCAGCCTACTATTATCACAACTTAACAGACGTTATTCCTAAGGTAATGTATTTAGCCACAAACAGAAATGGAACATTAATTAAATCAGAAAAAATAAAACAAATTCGTATGAAAAATGAACTATATAATTTGGGAAAAACTCAGATTGATTATGAAGGAATAAAAATAAATATTTATAATAAAGAAAGAATGCTAATTGATTTGGCCAGAAATAAAAATCAAATAGGTTATGATTTATATAAAGAAATAATATCTAATTATAGAAAATTAGCAAATTCATTAAATACTCAAAAGATAGAAGAATATTTACAATATTTTGTAAATGGAGATAAAATTTTTGAAATTATACAAGATGAGGTGTTTTAATGTATATATATGAATTAGTAAATAAATATGTAGCAGCAGGTTATTCAGAAGAAGATGCGATTCCAAAAGTTGCTCAAGATATTATTTTGCTTAAAATTGGAAATAGTAAATATAATAAAAATATAACTGTAAAAGGCGGAGTTGTAATGCATAACATTTCTAAAAATATGCGTCGCGCAACTAGAGATATGGATATTGATTTTATAAAATATTCTTTGGAAGACAAATCAATTCTTAATTTTATAAAAGAATTAAATAATACAAATGATGGAATAAAAATAAAAGTTACAGAAAAAATTGAATCATTACATCATCAAGACTACAATGGAAAAAGAGTTTATATACAACTAACTGACAAGAAAAAGTACTCAATAAATTCAAAACTAGATATTGGAGTACATAAATATTTTGATATGAAACAAGATAATTATTATTTTGATTTTAACATAATAGATAAAAGTGTTAGTTTACTTATAAATTCTAAAGAACAAATAATTGTTGAAAAATTAAAATCATTATTAAAATTTGGTATTACTTCCACGAGGTTTAAAGATATTTTTGATTTTTATTATTTAATTAATAATGAAAAATTAGATAAGGACAAGCTAATAAAATACATAGATATTTTAATTTTTCAAGATGAGAATATGCGTGAAAATACATTAGAAGATATAAATAAAAGATTAATAAATATATTAAATAATCGAAGATTTCAATCAAGACTTAATACTGCAAATAACAATTGGCTAGAGATACCTATAAAAGATGTTATCGATAATATTTTAGTGTATTTTAGTGGATTAATAAAAGTTACAAATTAGAAGAACTCGTAAAAATTAAAAAATAAAAAATTTAACCTAAACAATATTACAATTCGAAGACTTTTAATATAAGAAAAAGGAGAAAATTGATGAAAATAAAAGATAAGAAAAAATTCATAACAACAACCGCAATAATAATTCTATCAATACTAATAATAATAGGATTTATAATAACCACAATAAGAGACCAAAAACACAAAACAGAAGCCACACAAGGACAAGCAATAGAAGAAGAAACAATATTAGAAGCACAAATAAGTAACAACGAAACAGACGAAAACACACCAGTAGACGAAAACATAATAGACGAAAAAGCCATAAAAGAAAGCAAAGTAGAAAATGAAAAAGAAATAAAAGACAACAAAAACAAATACTACATAAAAATAAATAATCAAGCAAATGTAGTAACAATATACACAAAAGACTCAGAAGGTAACTACACAGTCCCAGTAAAAGCAATGGTTTGCTCAATAGGAACCGCAACGCCAACAGGAGGAAAATACAAACTAAATGGAACAAAACATAGATGGCACACATTATTTGGACACACACCAGGAACATATGTATATGGGCAATATACAACCGCAATTGTAGGAAACATACTATTCCATTCAGTACCATATACAACAAAAGGAAATCCATCAACACTAGAATATGCCGAATATGATAAACTAGGAACAAAAGCATCAGCAGGATGTATACGTCTAACAGTTCAAGATGCCGCATGGATTTACAACAATATAACAACAGGAACAATTGTTGAATTTTATTATGACTCAAATCCAGGACCACTAGGAAAACCAAGTGCACAAAAAATATCATGGAACACAGAATGCAGAGGTTGGGATCCAACAGATTCAAATTCAGAAAATCCTTGGAGAAACAGTAACAAATCTTCAAAACAAGAACAACCAACACAACCAACAAACAATAATACACAACAAAATAATCAACAAGAACAAAACAGACAAGAAGAAAACAAATCAAATAACCAAATTCAAAACAATCAAGAAGAAACAAAAAACAATACAATAGAAAACAAAATAAATAACAAAATAGAAAATACTAACAAAATTCAAAATAACACATTACAAATTAACGCAACAATAAATAATATAATAAGAAAAAATTAGGACATAAAAATCCTAATTTTTTTACTTAAAAATAGGAATAAACCCAAAATAATTAGCATATAATAATAGCAAATTAGAAAATAAAGGAGGAACAACATGAAAGTAGTGGACAAGATTGCATTAGTGCTAATTATAATAGGAGCAATAAACTGGGGACTTATAGGATTTTTCAAATTCAATCTAGTAGACACAATATTTGGAAGCATGTCTGTAATCTCAAGAATAATATATGTATTAGTAGGAATATCAGGACTATGGGGAATAAAATTACTATTTGATGATTAATTTTAATTTGCCAAATTTCCCCAAATATGATATACTTAACATAAGAAATTTGAAAAACAAGATAACATCATCAAGGAGGAAACAACATGAAAACAAAAATTTTTTTAGTATTAGTAGCAATGGTAGCAGTAACGGTATCAGGATGTGGTCGGAATTCTTCGAATGATGACATTAGTTCTGTAAAAAAACAAATTACAGAATTACAGCAGCAGGTGGAGAATCTACCAAATGATTCTGCAAAAATAGCAGAAATCGATAAAAAAATCGATAACTTGCAGAATGATGAAGCAGAAACAGAAATTGCAGAATTGAGTCAAAAAAATAAGGAATTAACTCAGAAAAATGATGAGTTAGAATCACAACTGTCAGCACTACAAGAAAGTGGGGGATATGAAGTTTTTGTAGACACATTATTTCCATCAGATGGAAAGACATATGTCATAAATCCAGACTATCAAGATGATGTAGTGATATACTCAGATACTACATGTACAGCAAAACTCGAAAAATTTCCTGAATTTGCATCATCAAAATATATTGAGTCAAATGCAGAAAATGGATTAAGCATTCACTGTTACAGAACGATAAATAATAATATCGTTTACACAACAAAAACAATAGAATTAAAAGAAAAATAAAATCTTGTTCTCGGGTGGGGCGATGCCTCACCTGAGTTTTTCAATATCTTAACAAAATTATACTTTTTAGATGCGGATTCAAAAGGAACAAAATGTCCCAAACAGAACCGTCCCCAAAAGGACATTTTTATATTGATTTTTCTAGCAAAAAATGGTATACTAGAACAAGCAAAAAGAATGAAAACAAAAAACAACAAAAAACAGGGAGGAAAACAATGTTAAATGCAATCGGAGTAACAGTACGATTTGGAAAAAGAGTACTATTTGAAGACGTAAACATAAAATTTGGAAAAGGAAACTGCTACGGAATCATAGGAGCCAATGGAGCAGGAAAATCAACATTCCTAAAAGTACTATCAGGAGAAATAGAACCAAGCAAAGGAGAAGTAACACTAGAAAAAGGAGAAAGACTATCAATACTAAAACAAGACCACTTTGCATTCGAAGAAAACACAGTAATAGACACAGTAATGATGGGAAACAAAGAACTATATGACATAATGAAAGAAAAAGAAGCAATATATGCAAAACCAGACTTCACAGAAGAAGACGGAATGAAAGCCGCAAAACTAGAAGAAAGATTTGCAGAACTAGACGGATGGAACGCAGAATCAGACGCCGCAATGCTACTAAACGACTTAGGAATAATACCAGAAAACCACTATAAATACATGAAAGAAATAGAAGCAAGAGAAAAAGTAAAAGTATTACTAGCACAAGCACTATTCGGAAACCCAGACGTATTACTACTAGACGAACCAACAAACGACTTAGACCTAAAAAGCATAAACTGGCTACAAGAATTCCTAATCAACTTCGAAAACACAGTAATAGTAGTATCACACGACAGATACTTCCTAAACAAAGTATGTACACACATAGCAGACGTTGACTTTGGAAAAATAAAAGTATATCCAGGAAACTACGACTTCTGGTACGAATCAAGCCAATTAGCACTAAAACAAATGAAAGAGCAAAACAAGAAGAAAGAAGAAAAAATAAAAGAATTACAAGACTTCATAGCAAGATTCAGTGCAAACGCATCAAAATCAAAACAAGCAACATCAAGAAAGAAAACACTTGAAAAAATAGAACTAGACGAAATAAAACCATCAAACAGAAAATATCCATATGTAGACTTCAAACCAGACAGAGAACCAGGAAGAGAAATATTACAAGTAAAAAATATAACAAAAACATATGAAGGCGTAAAAGTATTAGACAATGTATCATTTACAGTAAAACAAGACGACAAAATAGCATTTTTAGCAGACAACGAAATAGCAAAAACAGTCTTATTCCAAATAATATCAGGAGAAATGGAACCAGACAGCGGAGAATTAGTATGGGGAACAACAATAACAAAATCATACTTCCCTAAGGACAACAACTACTTATTCGACACAGACGAGAACATTACCGAATGGTTAAGAAAATACTCAAAAGACCCAGACGAAACATATGTAAGAGGATTCTTAGGAAGAATGTTATTCTCAGGAGACGAAGCATTAAAACAAGTAAGAGTCTTATCAGGAGGAGAAAAAGTAAGATGTGTTCTTTCAAAAATGATGCTTTCAGGAGCAAACTTCTTAATATTTGACGAACCAACAAACCACTTAGATATGGAAAGCATAACATCCGTAAACGAAGGAATGAAAAAATTCACAGGAAACATCCTGTTCACATCACATGACCACGAATTAACACAAACAGTAGCAAATAGAATCATTGACATTAAAGAAGATGGAAATGTAATAGACAGAGAAATAACATACAACGAATACTTAGGAATTGAATAAAATAAAAAAGAAAAAATAGAGAAAATCAACTCTATTTTTCTTTTGTTTTTTCTACATATTTTCTGAAGTACCGTTATCTGATGTAATAACTTCAACATTATCAGTATTTCCAAGAGCATATTTATAAAATGCAATTTTAGCAAGATGAGCATAAGGAAGAACCCATAATAAACCAATTCCAAATGGAATAGCACCTAAAATAGCCCAACCGATAAAAGATAATTCTAAGCAGAATAAACTAGCACGTTTTCCAGTCATCAATCTTTGACTTTCCTCAACAGCATCTGCACCAGACATATCTGGATTATCAATAGCAACTAATATAGCCAATTGATAATAATATGATTTAGTTATTAGCCATACAATAGAAGCAACTAAAAGAATTATACCAATTAAAAGCATAAACATAGAAAACACAGAAGCACCAGAAGATTGAGTAGAAAAAGCCATAAGTCCCATAGAAACGCCACCAACCATAATAATCACGAAAGCAACTATAACGGCGATTTCTGGAAGAATCATTTTCAAAAACATTTGAAAAGCAACACCCCAAGATTTTCCAAAATTAGAAAAACCTAAAGTAGCGAAATCAAAAGCCTTAACATCTTCACCATTAAATAATTTTAAAAATGCAAATACAAGTCCAAAAGATAAAGGAACATTAATAATAGTATTTACAAGACCAAATATTTCTTCCATTGATTCAGGAAAAAGACCTTCAATAAATCCAATAACAAAAGTCAAAGCCATATATGCTAAAACAATAAAAACCGCTTTACCCCATTTACCAGATAATTTTCTACGAGCCTCAGTTCTAAAATCTGATGAAATCATTTTTCAATTTCCCCCTTTCATTTTATTTAAATTTATGATATATTAAACAAAGAAAAAAGTCAATAAGATATCAAAAATTGACTAAACATATCAAAAAATGTCGAAAGCACAAAAAATAAATAATGTCAAAAGCATTTTTAAAAATTAAAGGGAGGAAAACAATGGACAAAATAGCAAAAACAATTGCAGAAGAATTAAACATCAAAATACAACAAGTAGAAAACACAATAAAATTAATAGACGAAGGGAACACAATACCATTTATCGCACGTTACAGAAAAGAAGTAACAGGAGGATTAAGTGACGAAGTACTAAGAACATTTGGAGAAAGACTATCATACCTAAGAAACTTAGAAACAAGAAAAGAAGAAGTAATAAAATCAATAGACGAGCAAGGAAAATTAACAGACGAAATCCTACAAGCCGTAGCAATTTCAAAAACACTTGCAGAAGTAGAAGACATCTATAGACCATACAAACAAAAGAAAAAGACAAGAGCAACAGTAGCAAAAGCAAAAGGACTAGAACCACTAGCACAAATAATAATTGAACAAAAAGAAACAAAACCAATATTAGAAATAGCACAAGAATATGTTAATATAGAAAACCTACCAGAAGAAGACAAGAAAAACAAAGACAAGGCCGTTGCAACTCCAGAAGACGCAGTACAAGGAGCTCTAGACATAATAGCCGAAGACATTTCAGACAATGCAAAATACAGAAAAGAAATAAAAAGACAATGTTACAGAGAAGGCCTTATTAAAACAAAAGCAAAAGACCCTGAGAGCAAATCAAACTACGAGATGTATTATGACTATAGTGAAGCACTAAAATCGATTCCTAGCCACAGAATTTTGGCAATAAACAGGGGAGAAAAAGAAGACTTCCTAAAAGTATCTATCGAAAAACCAGAAGACAAAATTTTAGCATACATAGAAAAAGACATTATAAAAAGTGAAACACAATTCACACAAATGCTAAAAGACACAATATTAGACAGTTTTGAAAGATTAATAGAACCATCAATTGATAGAGAAATCCGTTCAGACTTAACAGAAAAAGCAGAAGAAAAAGCAATAAAAGTATTTGGACAAAACTCAAAACAACTGTTACTAGGAGCACCAATTAAAGGTAAAACAGTAATGGGATTTGACCCTGCATATAGAACAGGATGTAAAATAGCCGTAATAGACGAAACAGGAAAAGTCTTAGACTACACAACAGTATATCCAACAGAACCACAAAATGATGTAGAAGGAGCAAAAAAAGAATTACTAAAACTAATTGAAAAAGACAAAATAGACATGATAGCAATAGGAAACGGAACTGCATCAAGAGAATCAGAAATGTTTGTATCAGACATGATAAAAGAAGCCTCAAGACCAGTACACTATGTAATTGTAAGTGAAGCAGGAGCCTCAGTATATTCAGCATCAAAACTTGCAACAGAAGAATATCCAGACATAAATGTTTCCATAAGAGGAGCAATATCAATAGCAAGAAGATTACAAGACCCACTAGCAGAACTTGTAAAAATAGACCCAAAAGCAATAGGAGTTGGACAATATCAACACGATGTAAACCAAAAAAAATTAGCCGAAAGTCTAACAGGCGTAGTAGAAGACAGTGTTAACAAAGTAGGAGTTGATGTAAACACAGCAACACCATCACTACTTTCATATGTATCAGGAATAAACAACACAATAGCAAAAAACATTGTAAAATATAGAGACGAAAACGGAAAATTAAAAGAAAGAAAAGAACTTTTAAAAGTACCAAAATTAGGAAAAGTAGCATTTGAACAATGTGCAGGATTCTTAAGAATTATAGACGGTAAAAACCCACTAGAAATAACTGCAGTTCACCCAGAAAGTTACGAAGCAACAGAAAAATTACTAAAAACTTTAGGATTTAGCAAAGAAGACTTAAGAGACAAAGAAAAAACAGACGAACTAAGACAAAAATTAAAAACAGTTGATGTAGCAAAAACAGCCAAAGAGCTAGAAATAGGAGAAATGACACTAACTGATATAATTTCAGAACTTAGCAAGCCAGGAAGAGACCCTCGTGAAGATATGCCAAAACCAATTTTAAGACAAGATGTTTTGAAATTAGAAGATTTAAAAGAAGGTATGATTTTAACAGGAACAGTAAGAAATGTCATAGATTTCGGAGCATTCGTAGACATTGGTGTTAAATATGATGGACTTGTTCATATTTCTGAAATGAGCGATAAATATATTAAAAATCCATCAGAATTAGTTTCAGTTGGGGATATTGTTAAAGTTAAAGTTATTAAAATAGATATGGAAAGAAAAAAAGTAGGATTATCTATGAAAGTATAAAAAAATAGGGATTGGAGAAGAGTCTTCAATCCCTATTTTTTAATAATTATCCATAATTTTTTGTATCTCATCATAATGATTCTCCAAAATATCCAAAAAAACATCATCCAACTCAGGATCAAACTGAGTACCTCTACACCTCTTAAACTCCGCAATAACAACATCCAAAGGAAGAGAATCCCTATAACTACGCTTAGAAGTCATAGCATCAAAAGTATCCGCAATAGCCGCAATTCTAGCAAAATAAGGAATATCTTCACCCTTCAATCTACCAGGATATCCATTACCATCATATCTCTCATGATGATGTTTAACAATAGGTATAATATTAGCAAAAATCTTAGCAGAAGACAAAATATGCGCTCCAATAGCCGGATGATTTTTAATCTCAGAATACTCATCATCAGTAAGTCTAGACTCCTTCCTTAAAATACTATCAGGAATACCTATTTTACCAATATCGTGGAACAAACCACCAACTTCCAAATCATGCAAATCACTATCAGACAAACCAAGATGTTTACCAATCAAAACAGAATACTGAGAAACACGGTCAGAATGACCCCTAGTATAAGTATCTTTAGCCTCAACAGTATATCTCAAAGTTTGAATAGTAGACAAATAAGCTTCCTCAAGCTTTTCATTTTTATCTTTCAATTCATCATTAATTTTTTTAATTTCATTCATTTGAGCAATAGACTTAATACCAGACTCTATTAATAATAGCAACTGGTCAAATTTATCACTTTTCTCACAATAGCCCTGAATATCCAATCTTCTAATAGTATCTAAAGGAGGAGCCAAATCTTTGTGTCCAGTTAATAATAGGATGTACAACTCTTTATTGAACTTCCTTATCTCCTCAACAACCTGGTCACCATGAATAGGTGTCATTATAAAATCAAGAAGCATCAAATCATAATGCTCTGTTTTAACCTTTTCAATAGCCTCCATAGGATCTGTAACACCCGTAAAATCATAACCTGAACGCTTCAAAAATATAGATAGTGAATCTACAATTCCTTCCTCATCATCTACGGCTATAATTCTATAATTGTTATTTTCATTAACAACCTTTTGTAACCCTTTTCTCATTAAATCATCCTCCATCCTGTCAGTTGTATTAAAATTCCTGACTTCAAGATTTTGCCAATATTTAAGGCTTTATTAATATAAAGCCATTATATTAATAAAATCAATAAAAAGCAAGCATTTTTTGAAAAAAATTTAAAATAAAAAAAAGGGATTTGGAGACCCGTCCCCTAATCCCTAAAAATTTATAAAGGTAAAATAATACTAAAAGTAGTACCTTCTCCTTCTTTAGACTCAAAAGTAATATTACCATTAAAATGAGCCTTAATAGTAGAATAAGACATATATAAACCAAGCCCAGTACCATTTTTACCCTTAGTAGTAATCATCTCTTTAAACAACTTATCTTGCACTTTTTGTGGTAGTCCACAACCATAATCCCTAACAGAAATAATCAAATTTCCATCAGACTTATTCAAAATCAAATCTATATTCTGCTCAGTCTTACCATTATAAGCCTGAATAGCATTAGAAATCATATTATTAATAACCTGAACCAAACTATTAATATCACCATTAATCTTAGTATTTTTTGGAGCATTCATTTGAACATTCATATAAATCAAAGCATTTTTAAGTTCATGTTTCATCAAAATATCAACTCTCTTAACAAGTTCATCAATATCAAAAGAAATATTCTCAGTCTCAGACAAAGTAACCGCCTGGCCCTTAACTGCAGTAATAATATCTGACATATATTCAGTATACTCCTTAATTTTTACAATCCATTCACTCATATCTTTAGCAATATCATGATGGTCTTGGCTATTAACCTCAGGGTCATCAATAGAAGAGTCATATTCCTTAACTAAATCAGTTAAGCCTTCTGCAGCACCAGAAATAGACATTATAGGTGTTTTTAGGTTATGAGCAATACCACCAATTAATTGTCCAAGTGAGGCTAGACGCTCTCTTTCCATTAATATATCTTGATTATTTTTAATAGTCTCCATATCTTCAATATGTTGAGTAATATCTTTAAACAAAATTAATGTTCCCAAAGACACACCATCTGAATAAATAGTATTAACTTCAACAGAAAAGATTTTATGGATTCTGCGCGCATGGAATTCAAAAGAAACAGTCTTTTTTGAATCTTTTGTTTTAGCAATGGCATTTTTAATTTTTCCATAATTTATTTTATTACTTTTGCAAAACTCATCAAAATTTTGACCTCTTAATGAAATATCTTTAATCTTAAATGTAACCAAAAAAGTTTGGTTAAAATCTGTTATATTTCCATCATCATTCAAAACTAAATAACTATCAGACATCCTGTCCGCAATTTTTCTTAGTGCAATTGGTGCAATTCCTAAAAAGTCAAACTTAAAAATTGCCAATGCAAAGCAAATAATTGATACAGAAAATGAAATTGGTGTTACGAAAACTGTCATAGGAATCAATTTTAGAAAAGACCCTAAAACGTTTACAATAACTGGGCAAGCCAATCCTATACTAATTAATAATGATTGTTTAGAAAAGAATCCAGCATTCCTAATTGAAAATATAAGTAAACGACCAATACCAATAATCAATAAAAGATAAGTATAAACAGAGTGTACATAGAAATATGGTCCATAAATAGTATCTGTAAAAGATGATGAATATTGTATATAGAACAAATGATGTAAATCATTTGTCCACAATACAACAAGAGATAATATAGGTATTACAAGCAATAACAAATAAGACTTTTTAAATGTTATTTTTGTATTTGTAAATATTAAACTCGTAAAGAACACTGTTAAAGGTAAGAAACAGGTTCCAATATAAATAATGTTTTCAAACCAAATAGATGGTATTGAAAAAAAGTAATTACAAACGGCTTGGCAAAGCACCCCCACAGAAATGATAAGAGAGCAAAACAAGTTTAAACAAAAAACATTGTGTAACTGCTTTCTATCTTTTTGACAAGAAATATAAACAAACATTACAACAGTCAAAAGTGTAGAAAGTACCAAAAGCCAGAAACTCAAGCCGAAATTATGCATTTGTATCACCTCCAGGTATAAAACCTATTTTTTCAAAATACTTCATGTATCTAATAATATAGTCAGCATCAATATCTTTCCAACTAAAAGATACACGTTTTAAATATTCATCAGTAAAATTAGCATGTAATCTTACATTATATGTATAAGTAAGTTTTTTACTCTCATCCAAGTCATAAATAATACCAGACAAGCATTTCTTTTTCTCATTATCAGAAAGAATACCAGTAATAAGATAAGCAAACATCTCGTCAGACATAGGTATAATTTCATGACCTAAAGAATCAAGAGTTTCTAAAAGCAATTTTATAGTCATAAGTTTTGTATTATAAATATGGAATACATTACAATTACTATCATGATTCATTATTTTAACAATTGCTTCGGCAGCCAAATCAACAGGTGTTAGTTCAATAGCATGTTTAAGCATATATTTTGGAACTGCACCAATCTCAATAAATGACTTAATTCTCTTAGCAAAAGCATTATTATCAACATTTTGTTGGAAAACACCATCACTATATCTATTAGTAATATTACCAAGTCTTAAAATTTGTGCATTTAATCCATCGTAAATAGCCTCTAACACAATAAGTTCTGCCTTATATTTAGTTGTTGTATACACACCTTTTAATTTTTGACCAACAAATAAATTAGTCTCACTAAATTGCTTTTTAAAGTTGATATTTTCAGGAGTTTCCTCAATAGCCTCTTCCTTTTCACCACTACCAGAAACACTCATAGTTGAAATATGTAATAAACGTTTATTTTCTTTCTTACAAAAATCAACAACATTTTGAGTTCCCAAAACATTAATATCATCAAATTGACCTTTTAAACCATAATGTTTAACAATTGCACCAGAATTTATAACAACATCAATATTATTTCTAATTAAATCATAATCCGAAGTAGATAAGCCCAAACCTTCTTTTGAAATATCACCTTCAACAACACGAATTCTCTTAGAAAATTGATTTGAATATTTATCTCCAAAATAGAAATTCAAAGTTTGTTTCAATCTTGAAATAGGGTCAACATTGTTTTTTGGTCTAGTTAAGCAATAAATAATTCCAGAATTTTGTTTCATAAATTCATCAATTATGTGTGCCCCTAGGTATCCAGTAGTTCCAATTAATAAAATATTATCAATAGTTGCAGGAACAATACTAGATAAATTATCTAAAGTATTTCTAGCAAGAACGCTATTAATTTTATCATAATCATAATCCTCAATAAAATTAATTTCAGAACTTGGCAACTTATTAGACAATTCCTTAATAGTTGGATAATTGAATATATCTGCATATTCAAATTTTAAACCATATTTAATAGCCTCAATTTGCATTTGAATAGCACCAATAGAATCACCACCGATATCAAAGAAATTATCATTTACAGTAATATCATCAACCTTTAAAATATTCTTCCAAATTTGTAATAATTTTTCCTCATTAGTATTTAACTCATCAATATTTACAGTTTTTGTTGAAATACTCCTATGTAGGCTAGGTAATGGCAATGACTTTCTATCAATTTTACGATTGATAGTATAAGGCATTTTATCCAAACGGATAACATATGATGGAACCATATAAGGAGGCAATGCTTTTTTAAGAGTAAGTTTAACTGTATCTGGAAGAACAGAAGAATCTGCAACATAATAACCACACAAAACCTCTTTTCCATCCATCTCAATTTTATTAACAACTGATGCAGAAACACCAGGAACATTTGCCATAATATTTTCAATTTCACCAAGTTCAATTCTTAAACCTCTTAACTTAATTTGGTTATCAACTCTTCCTAAACATTGAACTTTACCATCAAAAGTCCATCTACCAATATCACCAGATTTATATATTTTTCCAGGTCCAAAAGGATTATCCATAAATCTTGATGCAGTCATTTCAGGCTTACCAATATATCCAAGACCAACTTGAATACCAGAAATATAAATCTCTCCAATTACACCAATTGGAACCTGATTCATATTCTTGTCCAAAATATGAATTTGAGTATTCATAATTGGAGGACCAACTGTTATTTCAGTTTCACCATCCAAGTTTTGAACATTAGAAAGTACAGTAATTTCGCTTGGACCATAAATATTATAAATAGTAATATCATCAGCCAAAGCCCTTAAATCTTTAACAAATTTTTCAGGTAAAGGCTCACCACCAAATACCATATTTTTAACTAAAGCCAAGGCAGTATCAGGCTCTCTATTATCATAATTTATTTTCATTAAACTAGGAGTAACAGTCATAACATCAACATTATATTTTTTAATCAAAGCATCTAATAACTTAGGATTTCTATGTTCGGCATTATTTGCCATAACAACTTTTAAACCATGTGTTAATGAAACAATAATTTCATAAACAAAAATATCAAAAGGTGTTGAAGTAACAGACACAATAGTATGTTTATTACCTTCTTTTAAATAATCCAAAACTTTTGTCATTGCCTTAGTCATGTTAGCAAAACCAACCTGATTTAGCATAACACCTTTAGGTGTTCCAGTAGAACCAGAAGTATAAATTACATAGGATAAATCTTCAGGCAATACAGTTACATTTGGATTATCATAAATTTTTCCATAAATCTCATCATTAGATAAATCAATCTCAATACAATTCTCTATACTTTCAACACGTTCTCTTAAAGATTTTTGTGTTAAAACATATTTAGTTTGGCTATCTTCCAAATAATACTTTGTACGCTCAATTGGATATGTAGGGTCAACATTAAAGAATGCAGCACCTGCTTTAGAAATACCAAGCATACATACTATAGTTTCCAAAGAGCGATTTGTCATAATACATACTTTGTCGTTTCTGCCTATACCTTTGTTAATTAAATAATGTGCTAAACTGTTTGCTTTTTCATTTAATTCATTATATGTTAAAGAAACGTCATCACAAATTAGGGCAATGTTATTTGGATTTTTTTCAACTTGCTCTTCAAAAATTGATACAACAGTATCAGAATTTATAGGTCCAGCAGTATTGTTAAATTCATTTAGCATATTTTTTTCTTCGTCGGTGATAATATTTATATCACTAATAACTTGTTCTTGATTATTAATTAAACTGTTTAATACAAACAAGTAATGTTTTAAAATGCTCTCTGCAGTTTGATATTTAAATAAATCAGTATTATATTCAACCCTTATAACATTCATGTCGGGTACAACTTCTAACAACAAATTAAATTTAGAAGTAGAAGTATTTGGTCTTACAATATTAAAACTATAATCATCTATTTTGAATTTTTTATCATGTGGTGTTTGATATGTAAACACAACATCTAATAATGAGTTTGCAGGTGAATTCAATTTGCTTATCAATTCATTATATGGATATGGTTGGTTTGACAGTGCTTCTTTTATTAAATCCTGTGTTTCAAACAAGAAATTAGAAAATTCAGAACTAGAGTTTATCTTATTTCTTAATAATGTGTTATTAACAAACATTCCTATCATGTTATTTAACTCAGAGTACATCCTTGAATCTACAGGTGTACCAACAATTATATCACTTTGACCAGTGTATTTATAAAGTACAATATAAAATACACTGATAAAAAATGTAAATGGTGAAACTCTGTATTTTTTTGCAATGTTGTTAACTTTTTTAAATATTGAGGAGTCTACACAAAAGTCTACACTAGACCCATTAAATGATTTTACATTTGATACTGCATAATCATATGGTAAGTTTAAAATTGGTAATTCTTTGGTATTGATTTTTGAAAGCCAGTAGTTCTCAATATCTGAAATTTTATCACTATTTATAAAATCATCTTCAGATACTGCATAATCAATATATTCAATATTCAATGGTTTAATGTCTTTATCTTGATAAAGTTTGCAAAATTCATCCATCATAATATAAAGTGATGAACCGTCCATTACAATATGATGTGAATCAATTAAAATCATTGTTTTCTCATTATCTAGGTAATATACAGATACACGCAATAGTGGTGCATTTGATAAATCAAAGGGTTTTGCAAAATTATCTAATATATTTTGTTTGTTTGCTTCTGTATCATAATTAATTTCTATATCAAATGGGACGTCATCTAATACAACTTGGCACGCAATACCATCTATAATTGAAAAACTTGTCCTAAAACTAGATTGTAATTTTATAATTTTTTCAAAAGTAGATTTAACTTTGTTTGCATCCAAAATTGTATCAGTTAAAAATCCACAAGATACATTATAAACAAGAGAATCCTTATCCATTTGTGCAGCATAGAACATTGATTTCTGTGAAGATGACAACGGATAATATGATTTTTTTACTGTTTTTTCAATGTGCTTTAAACCTGTTTGATTAGAACAAGTAATCAAGTTTGCTAAATCAATTAAAGAATGTGTATTATACAAATCCCTAATTGAAATAGTAACTCCAAATATTTGCTCAATTTTAGCAGATAAATGTATAATTCCAATAGAATCTAGACCTATACTAAATAAATCATCATCCATACTAATATTGTCATTATTAGAAATTTTTGAAATTATATCAAACACCTTTTGTTCAATATCATTTTTAGGCAACGCGACATTTTTGTCAACCTCCAAAGTAACCGCATCCAAAGCCTTTCTATCAATCTTACCATTTGGTGTATGAGGTAGTTTTTCCATATTAACAAAATGACTTGGAATCATATAAGTAGGAAGACTTTTCAACAAATGAGCCTTCAAATCCTCTATATTAATATCTTCAGAAGAAGTATAATAAGCACAAAGAATTTTTTTACCATTCAAAGTAGGGCAACCAACTGCACAAGAAGTAATATTATCAAAAACTGAAATAGTATTTTCAATTTCGCCCAACTCAATTCTATAACCATGCATTTTAACTTGGAAATCTGCTCTACCCAAATGAACAATTTCACCATCATAAGTACGATAAGCCAAATCATTAGTATTATATATAATTTTATTATCAATAAATTTTATAAAATTCTCACCAGTTAAATCTGGCCTACCAAAATATCCACGTGAAACACCATCGCCACCAATATATAAATTACCAACAACATAAGGTGGCAAAATTTTATGGTTAGGGTCTAAAATGTAACATTGAGTATTTGCAATAGGTTTACCAATTGTTATATTGCTATTTTTTGTTAAATCTTTCATAGTAGACCAAATAGTAGTCTCTGTTGGACCATACATATTATAAATATTTGCACTAGAAAGATGCTTTAATTTAACTAATAAATTTTCAGGCAAAGATTCTCCACCAACCAAAATATCAGTCATATTTTTTAGATAATCTAAACAAGAAGAATCCTCTAAAAATGCTAAAAATCTTGAAGGCGTAGTTTGCATCATTGTAACATTATTATTTAAACATAACCTATTAAAAGCAGAAGCATCTTTTTGCTCAAACTCATTTGCGATAACAACCTTTAAACCATTAGTCAAAGAACACCAAAGTTCCAAACCAAAAATATCAAAACAAATTGTTGTCAAAGACACCATTGTCTTATTAGAGTTAAAATCAATATGCTGCATCATACCAACTATAAAGTTATGAACATTTTTATGTGTAAGCATAACACCCTTAGGGTTACCAGTAGAACCAGAAGTATAAATTAAATACATCAATTGGTCAGGTAAAATTTTTAAGTTCAAATTATCTTTTTTCAAATCATTATATAAACCTTGATTTAAAGATATATTTATTTTATTATAAGTACCTTCAATTAAATCAAAAGTCTGATCATTAACAAGAATAATATTAGATTTACTGTTATCTAACATATAAGAAATTCTTTGTAATGGATAATCTGGGTCAATTGGCAAATAAGTTGCACCAGCCTTTAAAATAGCAATTAAACCAATAACCATTTCTACAGAACGATTTGTCATAATACCAACAATATCGCCAGACTTTACACTAGCATTAATCAAATAATTAGCCAATTGGTTAGCCTTCTCATTTAATTCTTTATAAGTCAATTTCTTTCCATTAGAAACAACCGCAATATTATCAGGAGATTTTTGCACTTGCTCCTCAAACAAATCAACAACAGTTTTATCCAATTGGTAATCAACCTTTGTATCATTAAAAACATTCAAAACCTTATTCTTCTCATCAGGAGTAATAATCTCGATATCACGAGAAATAATATCACCATTCTCCAAAATTTGGCCAATCATATAAAGAATACGATTATTAACATTAATAACATCATCCTTAGAATACTTATCAACCAAGAAATCATAATCAATAAGCAAACTACCCGTATCATTAATATCATAAATATGAATATTAAAATCATTAGCACAATAATTATTAAAAATCCAATCAGTCTTATAATCACCCAAAGAACCATCAAAAGCCTTAGTAATCTGGTAAGAAATCAAAATATTATACAAATTAGGAATATTACCATTTTTACTACGAATATCCTCCAAAATAGAATTATAAGAATACTTTTGATGTCTCAAAATACCCATCAACTTTGTAGCAACAGAGCCAGCAAGAGACTTAAAAGAAACATCATTAATATTATCAAATCTAACTGGAACTGTATTAATAAACATACCAGTTGTATGTTTTTCCTTAAAATTAGAACGGTTTAAAATAGGCGTACCGATAACAAAATCATCTATATTAGACACACGACCAATATAAATAGAAAACACCGCCATAAAGAAATTAAAAGTAGAAATACCATTTTCTCTACAAAAACAATTGATTTTAGACACAATATCCCTATCCAATTCAAAGCCCAATCTTTTAGCATTATAAGACACATTTTTTACGCCATTAATTGAACAAGGAATTGTTGCTTGTTCTGGTATTGTACTAAAAGTTTGATTCCAAAAAGTTTTATCATTCTCAAATTTTTTACTATTTTTATATTCTTTTTCAGATTTAATATAGTCCAAATAAGAAAAAGTATCTGGAACAAAATCTTCATTATTTTTAAGAGCATTATAATTCTTTATAATCTCTTGAATTACAAGCCCAAGAGACCATGAATCAGCAATTAAATGATTAACAGTCAAAATAATACACGCAAAATTACCTTTAGATATTGCAAGTTTAAACTTGAATAAATCAGAATCTATGATATTAAACTTAAATTTTGCTTCGCTTTTTTCTATTTGTTTAACTTCAGACTCATTATTAATATATTCAACATCTATGTTAAATTTTTCGTAATCTGCTATATATTGTCTTACATCATTTTTCTCTTGTATTACATGAATTCTAAAACTATCATTTTGTTTTACTACATTATTGATTGCTTGTTTTAATAATTCTTCGTCAATTTTTCCATATAAAGTTCCTGAAACACAGATGTTGTTTACAGTTGTGCCTTCGTAAAATTGTTCTGTGTACCAGATTGATTTTTGTGGATTTGTTAATTCAAAAAGTTCTTTATTTCCCATTTATATTACCCCTTTAAATTTACGTTTAATAACAATTGCATTATACTATTAAAAAACATAATATGCAAGCATTTGAAGGGTTTAAAATAAAAAAAACTGTACATAATAAAAGCAGGAGGAAAGAAATGGCAAAAAAAGCAAAAAAGAAAAACAAAACAAAAGGAACCGTATTAACAATAATACTAACGGCACTAATAACAACAATAGGAATGTATGTATACAATACATACACAAAAATAGACGTAAATCCACAAAACTACGAAACACAAAGAACACTATCCACAGAAAAAGAACAAACTGTGGAAAACGTTGAGGAAAAAAGCCAAACAATAGCAAATACATTAGAACAAAACATGGAAAGTATAGTAGGAATATCAAAACTAAAAAATGCAGGAAGTTCAATATTTTCCACAAACACAGAAACAACACTTGGACTAGGAACAGGAATAATCATATCAGAAAACGGGTATATACTAAGTAACGAACACGTAACAGGAACAAAATATAGTACATGCTACATAACATTAGAAAATAGTAAAAAATACGACGGTACAGTAGTATGGAGCGACTCAGATTTAGATTTATCAATAACAAAAATAGAAGCAAATAATTTAAAATGTATAACATTAGGGGATTCAAGCAAAATAAGAATAGGGGAAACAGTATATGCAATAGGAAATCCAATAGGATTCGAATTTAGAAGAACAGTAACATCAGGAATAATAAGTAGTAAAAACAGAACAATAAAATTAGAAGAAAAAGAAAACACCACATACATGTCAGACTTAATCCAAACAGATGCAACAATAAACCCAGGAAACAGCGGTGGACCTTTAATATATCCAAACGGAGAAGTAATACGGAATTAATACAGTAAAAATATCTTCCGCAGAAGGAATAGGATTTGCAATTCCAATAAATGTAGTAAAACCAGTAATACAAAGTTTTATAAAAAATAATAAATTTGAACAAGCAACAATGGGAGTATACGCATATGATAAAAATGTCATATCATATTTAGATAATAGTTCTGGAATTTCAATTAATAATACATTGAAATTCGACAGTGGAATATATGTAACTCAAATTATAAAAAATGGACCTGCATCAAAAACAGAGCTGAAAGAAGGAGATATAATTGTAGCAATAGATAACAAAGAACTTGAAACTATGAATGATTTACGAGAATATATTTATAGCAAAAATCCAAATGATATTGTTACATTACAAATTGCAAGAGGTAAAATAAACAAAACAATATCAATAGTATTACGGAAAAAAATAATAGTACTTTAACCTAATACACGCCATAAACATTGACACATGGAATGTATTAGGTTAAAATGTTTTTACTATTCTTTAAAATTAAACTTTCTTACAAAATCCTTTGTATCAGAATTATTCATAAAAACAGTAGAGCGATTTTGCATCAAAAACTCAATAATATTATAAACATCAATCCAAATCTCATTATTACCATCAACCTGAGACTCATCAAAAATAAGTTGCAAACCAAAATGAAGATGTGGAACATTGATGTTATTTACATTCTCCTTAGTACTATAACCAGTCATTCCCAAATAACCAATAACATCGCCAGCAGTAACTTTTGCCCCCTCTGTAAGACCTGCAGCATAAGGATGATTTTTTCTCAAATGAGCGTAATAATAATATCTTTTTCCATCTAAACTCCTAATGCCAACACGCCAACCACCATACTGATTCCAACCCAGATGTTCGACAGTCCCAGACTCAACGGCAATAATTGGAGTTCCAATACTTCCCATCAAATCATTCCCCAAATGGGTACGCTTAAAACCATAAGACCTAGAAGCACCAAAATCATCATAATGACTAAAACTATAATTTTTTGCAATAGGCAAAAAAGCCTTAATGCCATATTTATCTTCAAAATGAGTAGTACCATTTTCATCTGCTACTTCAACAGAATAATTACCAATGAATCCACCTAAAACAGCAGAATATGCATTAAAATAGTAATTATAATACTTCATATTTTGTGTTAAATCTTGAATAGATTTTCCATTTTTTAATTGTACAACCAACTTATCCAAATCATTTTGTTTAAAATTCTTAAAATTCCCACCATTTTTACAAGCAAGATATGCCAACAATTCTATCCAATTATATTTAATTTCAGAATCAGAATTGTGAGAGTCTATATCTAATTTTGCAGTTTTTGACATTGCTTCAGAAGTAACATTAAAATCAACCCATTTTATAAAATTTCCATCAGAAGATTCTGTTAGTGAAGAATGTGAGTAGTTATTCCAAAATAATTCGGGTCCAAAATTTGCCGATTTTGAAATGAAAATGTAACTTGTTAAAGTTATAATTATTAATAACGTTGTTGTTATAAGGTAGAAATATTTATTTATTTTTAAAGTTTTTACAATCATTTTGTTCCTCCATATCAAAGGATGTTATTAAAATATATTAAAATAAAAAATTTTTATGCAAGGTAAATTTGCTTAAATTATGTAAATATGATATAATTGTATCGTCAACAAGATGTATTAAAATTAGGAGGACGCAAATATGATTAAGACGGAAAATTTGCCAGAGAATATGATAATTGACTTAAGCGATGGAAAACGGGACTGTGAGGTGAAAAAAACTGTCCTGGAAGACATTGAAGAGGTGCAATGTCTGGAGGTGGGACCGAATTTAATAATACGGACCCATAAACATATTGAAGAATGGGAGGTATGGATATGGCCTTCTAGAGGACAGGCATATATATGTCCAAAAGGAGGACAACATGCTTTACTAAACACGTCCAATACCAAAATGAATCTTATAGCCATAAAAGGCAAAAAAGATTATGCATACGAAGAATTGGCAGTAGCCTTTAGGAATTTAGGATTCAAGGTTTCAAAAGGCGACCTCCAAAACTGAGAGAGGGGCAAATTGCCCCCTTTTTATAATTTAATTAAAAGAAAAATATATGAAAGGTGATTAATATGGTAAATTTAGAATTATATAAAATATACGTAACAGTAGCCAAAGAACAAAACATCACTAGAGCAAGTGAAAAATTAAATATATCTCAACCCGCCGTAACAAAACATATAAAAAATTTAGAAAACATACTAGAGACAAAACTATTTGAAAGAAATAATAAAGGACTAAAATTAACAGAAACAGGAGAAAAATTATATCAAAAATTAAAACAACCAATAAATGAAATAATTGAAATAGATAAAGAATTTAGTAAAAGCAAAAATATAACAATAGGTTCTCATAACCATTTATTAAATAAAGTATTTGGAGAAAGCGTAAATGAATTTTATTTAGAATATCCAGACATAAATACAGATTTAAAATGTTATGAAACAAATAAAATGTTAGAAATGCTAGAAGATAAAGAAATAGACATAGTATTTTCTAAAAAAGTAGAAAGATATAGAAATAAGAATATAAAATACATACCACTTGGAAAATTAAACGATATATTTATAATAAATAAAAATTCAGATATAGCAAATAAAGTATTAACACTAGAAGAAATAGAGAAAAAAATTATATATGTTCCACGAAAATATGCTCAAACAGTAACAAGACTAAACGAACTAACAAAAAATAAAAAATTAAACTTAAAAAATTCAAGTTACAATACAATATTAGAAATAACAAGTAAAAGCGACTCAATAGGACTAATTACAAAAGAATATCTAGAAAAAGAAGAATTAAAAAAATACAATTTAGTAGAACTAAAAACAGAATTAAAACTTCAACCAATTGAATTCGGGATATATTTTAATACAGAAAGAAGAAAAGAAATAAATTGTTTAATAAAAATAATAAGAGAAAAATTTTAAACTCAAGTTCATTATAACTTCTGGTTATCACAAACAGACAAAAAAATATTATACAACTCAACATAAAAATGGTATCATAAAAAAGTACAAATAATATGCACAAATCCTATTGTAAATATAATAGGAAAGAAAGGAAGAGTATAATGAACAAAAACGAAAAGGAACGGATAAATTATTTAGCAATAGCAATAACAACGAATTGCAACTACAAATGCTTCTACTGTAAACCAACAGGCGAAAACATACAAACTAATTTAAAAGGAACAATAAACTTTGAAAGTATCAAAAAGATAATCAAAGTTGCATATGAATTAGGAATTACAATATTTCGCATAACAGGTGGAGAACCAACAATGGTAGAATATTTACCAGAATTAATTAACTACATAATGAATCTAGGTGAAAATACAAAAATTCGTTTAAATACGAATGGATATAAATTAAATAATATATTAGACATAATAGAGCACTACAAAGAAAGAATTGATATTGTAATTAGTGTAGACTCTGTAAACGAATATATACATGGCATACAATATCCTAAGTATCTATCACCTGAAATAAAGAAAATAACAAAAGAATTAATAAAAAGAAAAATAGAAACAAGGTTCAATATTGTGGTAACAAAACAAAACATAGAAGAAATTAACGAATTAATAGAAAAATCATTCAGTTTAGGTGTAAACATCAAGATATTAGACCTGATAATACGAGATGATTATTATGGTATAAAACACCAAATAACAGGAGAAGAAGCATTAAAATTCGGGAAAGATTCGTATGTATCATTAGAAGGAGTAACTTCATATTTAGAAAAAATTTCAGACAATAGTAAATCAGAATATCACATATATAATTCTTTTGGAATACCAAGAAGTGGATATTTTATTGGTAACCAATGGGTGCAAGTAAAAGATGCATCAAAGGGAGCAAAATACTCGCAATTTTGTATCAAAAATTGTCCATATTTCAATATGTGTAACGAAGGCCTATTTAGCCCATTTTTATCAGTAGGAGAAATCTTACACCTTTCGGGATGTAAAAATAAAAATTTATATTATGACCTTAAAGGAAAAGATGAAAGCGAAATAAGAAAAGATTTTAATGAAATTTTAAATTTATTTGAAGATACAGAATTACGAAAGAATTAAACTTTTTAACCAAAACCTAATTTTCCATAATAAAATGGAGTAATTAGGTTTTTAAATTTTATATATTGAGATAATTATCAAAATAGGATATAATAAGAACGAATTCGAGGAAAGTCATTCAACAAAAAATTCAAAAAGCAAAAGGAGGAAACAAAATGAATAAATACATGAAAATTGCAAAAGAAAATGCAGACAATGGAATAAAAAACAAAGAAGGTGGACCATTTGGAGCCGTAATAACAGATAAAGAAGGTAACATAATTGCAAATGGGAATAACAGAGTATTAAAAAACAATGACCCAACGGCTCATGCAGAAGTTGTAGCAATAAGAGAAGCATGTAAAAAACTAAACACATATGATTTATCAAACTGCATCTTATATACATCTTGTGAGCCATGCCCAATGTGTCTATCTGCAATAATATGGGCAAATATCAAAGAGGTATATTATGGTTGCACAAAAGAGGATGCAGGGGAGATAGGCTTTAGAGATGATATTATTTATGATTATTTAAAGGGGAATAACAATGAGTTAATACATTTAACTCATTTAGATAGGGACGAGTGTATTAAAACATTTGAAAAATATAAAGAAGAAAACGGAACAATATATTAAAAAGTTATAAATTATTCGCGAGAAAAACACGAACTATTATAGAGAAAGGAGGGACAAAAATGAAGGGATGTTTAAAAATACTAATTATTATAGGAGTAGCAATTATAGCATTTTTAATTATAAGAGGAATCATAATGGCTCAATATTAAAAAAATAAAATACAAGGCAAGAAAGGAACAAAAAATGAAAAAAGAAGAAAAAACAAAGAAACCATTTTCAAAAATAAAATTAATAAAAATAACAGTAATTACCACATTAATTATAGTTGCAATAATAGCAATAGCAATATACATATACAACAAAAATAAAAAAATAGACACAACATACCTAACGGCAAAACTTGAAAAATCAAGTGAATTAACAACTGCAAAATTAACATTCAAAGGTATATATGAGTACGATGATGAAGGCATTGCCGTCATAAATAAATCTAATTTTGTAATGGTATATGAAGCAACTGCAAGAGCAGGAATTGACGTAAAAGAAGTAAAAATCGAACAAGACGATTTTAAACCAATAGTTTGGGTTACAATACCAAAAGCAAAAGTATTAGACGTCAAAGTCGACACAAGCAGTATCAAATATTTAAGAACCGATTTTGCATTACTAAATCCAAACCCAAAAGAAGATGCTAATAATGCAAATACTTTAGCAGAAGAAGACGCTAAAAAAGAAGTTGAAGAAATGGGAATATTAAGTGCCGCAGACGAACAAGCAGAAACTTTAATAAAAGGATTGTTACAAGATAGCATTCCAAAGAAATATGAAATACAAATAAAAAAATAAAATATAATCTATAAAACCAGAAAATTTCAAAATTGATTTTTCTGGTTTTATTTTAAAAGTCAACATAAATCCTTGAAATATAACAAAAAATATGATAAAATATTGAATTAACAATTAAAAGGAACGGAGGAGAGCGAGCACAAAAAACTCGACAAAAATATAATGGAAAAAACAAATACAATAGAAAATTCAAAAATAATAAATAAGTTTTATTTAGACAAAGAAAAAGACATCATAGTAAATCTATATAAAACAAGCGAAGACGAACTAACATACATACTAGAAACACCAAACCATGGAACAGGAAACCTAATAACAAACCTAGCAAAAATATGCGGACTAAAAACAATAAAAAACGAAAAAGACATGAAAATAATAAAAGGCAAAATACCAGCAAGTTTAAACGGAGACAACGAAGAAGTTTACATATTTAGACTAGGAGGAATAAAAATAGCAAACATATATGCAGACGGAAAAATAGAAATAAAAGCAACAATACCAGCAATAAGCAAAACACTAATGTCACAAACAAAAAGATACAATCTAAGCATAAATCAAACACTTGTAAAATCATACATACTAAAAAAAGCAAAATTCAGAACAGACCTGCATACACACATGAATGCAAACTTGCCCGCAGACAGCCTAATAGCACTAGGAATAAAACACCAAGTTAGATATCCATTATATTATATCAAGAAAATAGACTTAAAAATAACCAAAGACCAAGAAGAAAAAATATATGAACAAAGAAAAGAAGTCGAAAAACAATTCGAAAATTCAACACTAACAGGAAAATATCTAACAAGAAGGATTGACGACAACACATTTATAAACTTTGCAGACCTAATACTAAACAACATAGAAAACGCACCAGAAAACATCGCAAAAATAAGAAAAAGCCTAGAAATACTAAAAGATGGACAAGCAGTATTCACAAATCTCGAAAAACTATATTTATACAGATACGTTTTTGCAAAAGGAACAGAAAGCACTGAAAAAATCAAACTAGAAAAAAGCAAAATAGAACAAATACCAGACAAAGAAATAAAAGAAATGCTAACAAAAATGATAGAAGACACTCAAAAAGGCAGTCCATATGCCAAAAACAACTTAAGACAAGACAAACTATTATGGATAGCAAGAGAATATCAAAAACAAGGCATATATTACACAGAAATATCAGACACAACACTAACAAAAAAAGGAACACCTGCAATTGAACTATTAGAAGATGTACACCAAATAATGCCACAAATAGAAAAAGAAACAGGAGTAAAAATCAGATTTCTAGTAGCAATCAGAAGAATACCATTAACAATAATAAAAGACTAAAAAACAAGCAGTAACTATTTAAGAGAAAACTTAAATATACTAAAAGCAATATCAAAAAGTCCATATGTAGTAGGAAGCGACTTTATAGGAGAAGAAATAAATGACATATCAGAATTAAAACCAGCAATAGAAGAAATAGTTCAATATGTATGCAAAGAAGACAAAGGATATACAATAAGAATACATGCAGGTGAAAATGATAGTTTAAGAGACAATGTAAAAAAATCAATAGAATGTGTAAAAAACAGTTTAAAACCAGGTCAAAAGATGCCAAGAATAAGAATAGGACATGGACTATATACTCCAAAACTAGACTCAATTCAAGGACAAAAATTAATACAAGAAATAAAAAAATCAGGAGCAGTACTTGAATTCCAATTAACATCAAATGTAAGACTAAACAACTTAAGCAACCTAAAAAATCATCCAATAAAAAAATACTTAGAAAATGACATCAAATGTGTACAAGGAACAGACGGATGTGGATTCTACGGAACAAACACCGTAGATGAACAATTAGCAATACAAAATCTACTAGGACTAAATGACCATGACTTCCTAAAAATGAGAAAAGTAGAAGACGAAATAATGAAACACGAAGACAAATACTTTAAAGAAAAAAGCAAAAAATTCAACGAATTTTTAGCAGGAAGAAGCATAAAAGAAGCAATACTAGAACTAGAAGAAAAAATAGAAGATGAAAACAAAAACAACAATATTCCACTAAGAATAAACAACAAAATAGAATCAGAAGAAATACTAAAAAACAAAATAAAACCACTACCAACAGACAAAATGCCAATAATAATTGCAGGAGGAAGTTTTAACGCAAAACATAGGGAAACAAGGATTACAGAACAAGGCATACAAATGTTAGAAGAATTAATTAAAAAAATTGATAACCAAAAGGCATATTTTGTAATAGGACACAAAGTTGAAGGATATGAAAAGGCATTAATTAATTTAACAAATAAACTACACAAAAAGTTTGAAATATATGCAATTATCCCTAAAATGATTTCAAAAGAAGTAGGGGAAAGACTGCAAAATAAATCAATTTCAGGAATTCGTATTTCCACAGAAAGCGAAGAGTTTGGAATTTATAAGAGTTTTAATTATGAGATTTTTGAAAGAAGAACTTCTATTGTTATAGCATTTGACGGAAATTCACCAGTTTCTAATTTGGTCCAAGAGGCTAAAAATGGAAAAGGTAAATCAAGTATTTATGTGAATACTGAAAATTATAATTTACGAGTAAAGGCTAAGTCTTTACAAGGTTATGTTGTGCCATTTGATTTGAACGATACTGATGCTATTATTGAAAAGATTTTAGGAGATAATTTGGAAGTGATAAAATAATAGATATAAAAAACAAGAACATTTTGGATATTCCAAAATGTTCTTGTTGTATGTCCCTATTTAAGGTTGGACTTCCTATGTTACAAAATATGGTCGAGGTGAGGAGAATTTGTAGTTCAAATTTATTTACTTTCTGGGGCTTTAGGATTTTTTGAATGTAGTTTGAATGCAGTTAGATTTCTTTTTTGTTTTTCTTATTAACTTTCCATAAAAAATACAGTTCATTTTCTTCAATGGATTCTTTACTAGATAATTGAGCTATATCTTTTATTCCTGTACTTATTCCTAATAAAGACATTAAACCAGTTATTCCTTCAAAAGAAAAATGATTATACATACCAATTGAACATACTATAAAAGTCAATCCTACATCTATTCCAATTTTTTTTATTAAGTGATTTCTATTTTTATGCAATATATTGTTCATTTTATTTATCTCTGGTTGAATTAAGTCACTATAAGCATCTTGATAATCTTTTTCTGTTTTTAAATTATTAATTTGAATGATTTCTCGTAGTTTATCCCTATATACAAGGAAAGAATCATAATCATTGTCTCTTATCTTTAACAAATTTTCTATATTTACATTTTCAATTAATGGCAAAATGGGTTTTATATAATTTAAGGTATTTTGTGTTGCAAAATCATTTTGCTCTAAACTTTTCATTATCAAAGTATCTATAGGCCTATTAGTTAAATATGTTGTTTTATCATGTTCTCTCCAAATACTATGTAATAAAAAATCATCAATTATTGGATCTATAAGGTAATCTACATATCCTATTTTTTCGAAATCCTCGAAGGATACAGTTGTATCTGGAATATCAATATACTTTTTAAAAACTTTTGACTTTCTTTTTGCTCCACAAACAATACTTCCTGGTAATATTAAATCAGATTTTGGATCAACATAGATGTATAAATCTTTTTTTTCATGTTTTGTATATATTGTGAAATCTAATTTCATTTCTTTTTTTATATATTCTTTTATATTTTCGGCCTGTTTTAGTAATTTTTCTTCTTTTTTAAATTGCTCATGTAGGCAATCTTTACAAATATTTATTCTAAGAGTATAAAAACCTATTATTCTTCTTAAAACTAAAGGTTTTATATATAGTAATAATAATATATCTTCAATCAATCTTCTTCTATCTATTGGTAGTTTATAATGTGTATATTGTTGGTGATGATAATCTATTGGTGAAGGAATTATCACTCTTTCGGCATATAATGTCGCAAAAAATGCAAGATTACTTAAATTTTTCATTTTGCATTCAAAACATGCACAAGGATAAACACTCCCTGAAATACTTGCATTAGTAGAAAAATTAAACAACGGGTCTCCTTTCACATATGCATTTGGAATACATTCGTATATAAATTCTACAAAACTCTGTAATTTCTTTTCTGGTAATTTATTTATTGTATCAAAAATATTGTCTATATTGCTAAATTTTAAATCATCGAAATGGTTGTACATATCTTCTACATCTAACATATCTTATTATCCTTTATACCCAAATTTATCCATTCTTTCTTCTTCTCTAGTAGATAATTCTTTTAGCCATTCAGCTAAACCATTACTATCATTATTTCTTAAAAATTCAAAATACTTTACCCTATCTTCTTTAGCTATAACAACAGGTGTCAAGTCATTTTTTAATAATTCATAATTTATAAGTAATCTACCTGTTCTTCCATTTCCATCTTCAAAAGGATGTATTTTTTCAAAATCAATATGATATTTAGCAATTTTAGTAAAAATATCCTGTTCATCGTGATTATAATTATATATATAATACATCATTAAATTTGGAACTTTTTCAGGCTCTGGTGGGATATGTTCACTACCTTGAATAAATACTTGCACAGTTCTATAACCTTCAGTATCTTTAATATCTCTATTTATAGTTTCATTTAATTTTTTTATAAATCTCTCATCAAATTCTTCATTATTTTGTAAATTCTTAAAAACTAATTCTAAAGCTTTTTTATGGTTTATAGCCTCATATATTTCCCTTGGCTCTTTCCCTTCGATTTTAAAGCTATTGTCGTTGTAAAGAATAGCATATGTTTCTGCATAAGTAAGGGTACTTCCCTCAATAGCATTTGAATGATAAGTACTTCTTGTAATAAGATCTTGTAGATATTCATTATTGCTTAACACAAATTCTAATATGCCCATAATAATTCAACTCCTTTCATATAATTAACAATTTTATTATATAAGTTATAGATATAAAAAACAAGAACATTTTGGATATTCCAAGATGTTCTTGTTGTATGTCCCTATTTAAGGTTGGACTTCCTATGTTACAAAATATGGTCGAGGTGACAGGGATCGAACCTGCGACCTCATGGTCCCAAACCACGCGCGCTACCAACTGCGCTACACCTCGAAATCAAATTAAATAATCAACGCTTATATATAATAGCACATATTTTTACAATTTGCAATAGATTTAAGCAAAAAAATGCCAAAAAATTTTAAGTGTCCATTCAAAAAATAATAGCAACGCAAAATCAATATATAATTTATGCAACTATTTTTTCTATTTCTTCTTTAAATCTTTTATCTGCTGATATAAATCCCAATATTTTCCTTGGTTTTCCATTTATTTTATTTAATATCTTCTCTAACTTATCACTTGATACTTTATTTAAATCTGTACCCTTT
>JABLTN010085264.1_pt1 | contig 64636 bp, 74 predicted proteins | sample 7160141 | NCBI WGS metagenome assembly JABLTN01 (sample SAMN14651226, study PRJNA627086) | human gut metagenome | isolation source: feces | host: Homo sapiens | reverse complement strand
ATAACTCAATACAGTTGAAATTAAAAATACAAAAGAAAAGAGTTTCTAATATATGTGAAAAAATCACATAATTATATTATACGTGAAGTACTTTCTAACTAAAATAATTCCAAATAAAAAGAAGATAAACTAGTATCTTCTTAACCATTTAATGTAGCATTCTTACCAGTAGCATATAAATCAAATGATAACGTCTTATTCTGCATAGTATCTGGATTAGTAAAGTCTTTACCATTAAACCATAAATATAAAGTATATTTATCAGTAGTAGTATTAACATTTCTATCAGTAAATAATGTTAATGTAGTTACTCCACTACTAGCATAAGTAATGCCACTAGCATTACTGCTTGCATTATAAGCTTTAAAATTACCTTTCTTTACTAAAGTAGTATCGTTATAATATAATTCATATACAAATGATTCTTCTTTTAATTCATTAGGCATAGTAGTTAAATCCATATATAAACTCATAGTACTACCTGCTTCACTTGCTATAACTGTTATATCTTTCTTAATTCCTTCTTCTTTACTATCTACTGGTGTTAAAGTACCAGTAACATTACTTCCACCTACAAAAGTAACAGTATTACCAGATATCTTAACACTAACATTAATATTAGAAGTACTATTCCATCTATAATAAGCATAAGTACCACCTATCATTACTATAATTAACCCTATTATTCCTATTATTAATCCTTTATTATTTTTCATATTCTACCTCATTTTATATATTTAATTTTTTGCCTTACGGCGAATTCCCCTACTTTGGTTCCTTATTTTCTTATCATATTCTATCAACCCGATTTCCTCTGCCTAGTGAAAAGGGTTTCACTAGGCTCTTTAGATTTCAGATTCATGTCCTCTTTTCTATCCAACAAGAAATGGACTTGCTGCTGTTCCACCCCCTCCTGATATAGCATCAGATGAGAGAGAAACTACGGGGTGGTTACCGCCATTACCAGTCGTACCACCACCAAGATAAACACTATTCACACGATCAACAATCGCATTACCACCCGCGGTGACAAAAGGGGTCATCGTCCAATACCAATAACTTGGTGTAGTAAAATAATTATCTTGATTTGCAATATATACAAAATTTATATAATCAAGGCTACTAAGACCACTCATAATTACTTCATCTGAAGTAATTAATGCAAAAGGATGTGAAAAATGTTAACAAATAATAAAAAAGATGTCACAGTTAAAGTTAATGACATTAAATCTATAAAAAGTATACAGAAAAAAATAAATGAAAATGATAAAATAACATTTATAATTACTACTAAAGATATGGAAATGCTAAAAACATTATAGAAGTTATTGTGGACTTACAAAAAGACTATAGCGATAAGAATTTTCAGTTAGTCATTTCAAGCAATTATGAAAAACTACATAAAATGACTAATAAAGAATTATGAGATATAATAAGGCAACTGCTAGTACAGAGTTGTTTTTTTATTAACTTAAATTCATAATAAAAAGAGTAATATAAAGATAAATATTACTTTAAATTACTCTATTTTCAATTATTATTTACATATGTTTTCTTGTATTTGTTCAACACCTTTTTTTGATGTTTCAACAATATCTAATTCAACATATACTGTTCCTGATGAAGGATTACCATGATATTTATTAAATAATGAAGAAATTAAATAAGAATTTAGTTGCTCAAAATTATTTATTAATCCCTTTCCTTTCAAATGATAGGTAAATTCATAATATTTATATGTTTCTAAATTATTTATAGATGATGGAATCGCAACAACAAATGGAACATAGCCTTGATAATCATCTACAACAATATAAGATAACCCATCTGAAGCCAAAGGATAATCTATACTATCTATCACTCTATATGTTCGTGTAAAACTACAATCATATTCTCGTGATTCTTCATTTTGCTTATTCCCTAATTGTTTTTCTAATGTACTAACTTTTTCTTTGTACGAATCAACATCTTCTTTATATGAAGAAATTTTTGTTTTTTGTAAGATTACAAACACTACACATATAATTATAACTACTAATAAAACTATTATAGTTATAATTTCTATTTTTTTATTTTTCATAATAGTATTCCTTTCTTAAACATTATAAACTTATATAAATAATCCTACAATCCTCCTTTCTCAAATTTATATAGTTTATCTTATTACACTCTACTCTTAAATATATTATAGCATAATTTTTATTTTTTTACCACATTTGATTAAAATAATTTTTAATATTTTTTGCATTTATTAATACACTTTTTACTACTATTATAGTTAAAAATATTTAATATTGCATTTTTAGTTATTATATAAAAATAGTAATATAAAGATAAATATTACTTTAAATTACTCTATTTTCAATTATTATTTACATATATCTTCTTGTATTTGATCCAATCCTTGTTTATTTGTTTCTTTAATGCTAAGTTTTACTTTAAGAACTCCATCTGGAACTTCATCTAGTGATTCATCTGTTATATAACGAGTAATATCAGAAATATCATTTATAATTCCTGTTCCTTTAACTTGATAAGTAAATTCATAATACTTATCAACTTCTTAATCTTCTTCTAAATTGGTAAGAATAGGATGAGCATATGCATTATGAGATTGAAATTTATAAACAATAACATAAGATATTTCTAGAACTTCTGCTACATAACCATTCATTTTATCTACAACTCTACACGTTTTCGTAAAACTACAATCACTATATTCTTTATATTTTTCATTTTTTTACTTCACTTATTAATAAAAACATATTAAGCTGCGTATACAAGGACCCCAGAATATCCTGCATTTTTTATAATAGGTAAAGAAACCATTTTTTCTCCAAAAGCAGAACCATTATTATACGCTCTATTAGGATCAACATAATATACATTTATCGGACTATAGTCATCATCAAAAATTCCAGTAATTGTATGTCCACTTATTGTTACAAAATGTCCTCCTGAATTACTATAATTATATGCAGGCATTTCTTCCATTCTGATGTGCATAATTGGTGGATAACCTAAGTCAATACTTCTTTTTACAATATTATAAAATTGACTATTTGTCAAAGAATTAGTCCATACATAAGTATAGTTAGATATACCTAATTCTGAATTCATAGCACCTGCAATATATCTTTGATCAGTACCAGCTGATGTATTTGTACCAACTAATGTTCCATAATATTCTTGAGAACTAGAGGTACCTCTAATAGCATGTATTGCTTGTTTCATTGAAGCAGGTCCACAATAATTTGGTAATTGTTCAAATGCTGGGACATCTATTTTATTAGCAAAATATCTACGTGTCATTACGTTAGGATCTTGATTTAAAGTTTCTAAATATTCATTCGTAAATGGTGTACCATTAGAACAACTTAAATCATAAATATCTGGTCTAGTTAAAGATTCATAAAATGCTAAATCTTCCTCTGTATAAACTCCACATCCTTCTGAAGCACTAACATTTGATGTTGACATCATAAAAATAATAGCAGTAAATAATAATAAAATTTTTTTGTTTATATAGAACCTCCTTTATTTTTTTATTACCCCCTAAATTAAATAATAAATATAAATTTTAATTCAAAATACCACCTACATTCTAGATGGTATTTTCATAATAATACGATTAATTGACGAGCAGAAAAAACCATCATTAAGATAAAAGGTCTAATACTGCTTGACACTCTTTCTTATTAAGAATATATCATATTTTTTATAAAAATGCAATCATAAATCAAAAAAAATAAATATTTTAATAAATATTTTAATTAGAAAATATTTGTACCCAGTAATATTGATTATTAATTATATTAACTCCTATTCCTATTTTTTTAAATTTAGAAGAAATTATATTTTGGTAGTGGCCACTAGAAGAACGCCATCCTTCCATTACACTTTGTGAAGAACTATAGCCTGCTGCTATATTCTCACCAGCAGTACCATAAGATATTCCAAGTTCTGATAAAACAGTAAAACAACTACTACCATTTGGTCTTGTATGTGAAAAACTATCACTTATTTCTTTTGCTCTAATACTCGCAGCAGTCACTAAAGAAGAATCTAAAGTTAAGGAAGGTACTCCTACTAAAGAACGATAATTATTTGTAATTTCATATACTTCATTTATTAAATCAGTATATGTATTCTCATTTTGTATATTATTGATTGTTATACTATCATATTCATTTATATCTTCTTTACTTATCTCTTTATATTCTTTATTATCAGTATCAGATATTTTTTCTTCTATATCAGTTACTTCTTCTTTTTCTAAATTAGAATTAACTATTTCATTATCTTTATCTATATAAGTATTAGTACTAGTTACTTTGTTTTGATTAATAATATTTCTATAACTACCAATTACCATAAAAATAAAAACACCAATAATTACTATCAATCTAATACCATCAATTATATTTTGTTTTTCCATAAATATTCACTTCCATAATCACAGAAAAAAAGAGTTATTTATATCAAATATAACCTCTTTTTATTAATATTATAATTAATTAAAAGTTTTTCTTCTTTATTTTACTTTTATTTTTTTCAGAAGGAACTATATTACTAAATAATTTACTACTAATAGTATTAACATTATAAAAATTACTATTATTAATTAAATCAATAATTGCCCTATCATTAGTAAGTTTATAGTAAGTTTCTACATATAACTTCTTTATAATATTAAAGTAATAAGTAATAATATCTTTCTTATTAGTACCATCTAATTTATATTCTTTATCATCATAACTTAATACTTCAACAGTAAAGAAATATATAATAGTTTCAATAAAACTATAATCACCATTAATCTTAACAGAAGATTCTCTCTTTTTAAAGTTCATTAAATCATAAATAGAATCAAGTACATACATAAGTCTATATTTAGCTATAATTAGTTCATCTTTTAATTCAATATTTTTAGTTTTATTAATTTCTTTATCTAATAATTCTAAATACATCAAATAAAAATTAAGTTTTGTCATATCTTGCATATTAATTTTCTTTTTATTCTTTTTATTATTCATTTTTAATCTACCCTTAATTGCCCCTTTAGCAGAACTATCATTTATAAATAAAGCCTTGTCCATAGGAGTCTTAACAAGTAGTGTCTTATCAAAAGGAGGATTACGAGATAATTTAACCTCTGATTCTTCACCATGCATTAATTTAGCTCGATCCTTAGCATATAAATATAAATTATCATAATCAACACTGCTAAAATTATTATTAATATTTATATACATTATATTAGTAATAACTTTAAGTAACTTTATTTCTTCTCTAGTCTTCTCTATCGTATTTTCATCAAATAGTCCATCATAACTAAGATCTAAATATTTATATTCTAATTTTTCTTCTAATTCAAGTAAAGCATTATAAACTTGAATATTAGGATTAATACCTATAATTTCTAAAAAAGATATATCATTATGAATAACTTTTTCAACATCACTTATAAATTCTTCATCAAAGTCTTCTAGTATAACGCTTTCTTCTTGAAGTTTTTTTAATTCATTGATACTTACATCAGAATTTAATCTAATAATACCATCTTCCATTTCAAAATAATCTTCATAATCATCCAAAAAGAAAGAAAGTTCATTAGCAAAATTAAAATCAAATATAAGATCTTCAAGTACATCTTTATCTAGATCAAAAGAATTAATAAATCTCTTTAAATATATTATTAATATATCTCTATATATCATCGTATCTCTATTATTTTTCTTTAAAGAAATCATAATATCAAATATTATATATGCTAATGGAATATCCATATAATCATCCCCTCATGTTGAATATATTATCATATAATATATTAAAAATCAATAACAAAACCAAATTAATATATCTATAATTTAAAAATTTTTAATACCTTTATTAATTATTTACCGTAGGGAATATAAGCGTGGATTACCCGCTAATCATAAAGCTTCTTTTGATATTAAGTTAGAGCATCTATCTAAAATATATAATAAAATAAGTGGTAATGAGTTAAATCATTCTCCACTTTTTTCGGGTAAAAAGAAAAGGCTTACAAAGTGTAAGCTTTCAAAGTCAAATGGTCGGGAAGACAGGATTTGAACCTGCGACCTCTACGTCCCAAGCGTAGCGCTCTACCAAGCTAAGCTACTTCCCGAAAAAAATGGTGGAGAATGAGGGACTCGAACCCTTGACCCTCTGCGTGCAAGGCAGATGCTCTAGCCAACTGAGCTAATTCCCCACGGACAATATAAATTATATCAATAATTTATATCGTTGTCAATACTTTTTTTATAAGTTTATTATTTAGTTTCATATACACTAACTTGTTTTCTATCCCTACCAAGTCTAGAGTATTTAACATATCCAGAAATCTTAGCAAATAAAGTATCATCTGTACCTCTACCTACATTAGTTCCAGGATGAATTTTAGTTCCTCTTTGACGATATATAATAGAACCTGCAGTTACATATTCACCATCAGAAGCTTTTGCTCCAAGTCTTCTACCAGCAGAATCTCTTCCATTACTAGTAGATGATTGACCTTTTTTGTGGGCAAATAATTGTATATTAAATTCCATTAATCTATTCATTATTTTCCTCCTTAATTTTTATATTCTTAGGATACGCTTTTTCTAATTCATATAAATTAGTTATCATAACATTAATAATCTTAGTAGTTACCTCATCATCTTTTAAAACTTTAATATCAAGTCCATTCTTATCTTCATAACTAATAGATTCATTATCAATAGCTAAGCAAGAATTAACTGAAGTAATTACTGTACTACTAACCGCAGCACATACAATATCTTTACCAAAATCATCATAATTAGCATGTCCCGTAATAATAATTCTCTTATAGTAATTATTATTCTTAGTAAGTTTTACTTTAATCATAAAACCACCTTATTTGATCTTTTTAATCTCTACTTTAGTATATGGTTGTCTGTGTCCTTTTTTAACTCTAGTAGATCTCTTATTAGGTTTATATCTAAATATAGTTAATTTCTTTTGTTTACCTTGTTTTAAGATAACACCTTCTACTTTAGAAGAAACATAAGGATTACCTACTACACCATTTGCCATAAGAACCTTGTCAAAAACAACTTTATCTCCTTCGTTACCATCTAGTTTTTCAACATAGATTACTGTTCCTTCAGATACATAATATTGTTTTCCACCAGTTTCAATAATTGCTTTCATCTCATTCCCTCCTTTATATATTTGTAAGACTCACTCTTAAGGTGTCAAACTGAACTTATAACCTTTTCAATGTGGTTGAGAATATTCAACTTGGCGTCTTCAAAACAATTTAATTCTACCATAAATAAATATTAAAGTCAAATAAATTAAGGCTTTTTTTCAAAAAAAGTACTAATATATTCCTTTTCATTCATTAGTTTACCATTATCATTAAATATATGTACTCTATTTTTATACATTTTATCTTTATTTTTAATAATTACTTTCTTCTTATAATTAAATTTAAATAAATATCTTTCTAATATAAATCTATTATATATATAAGAAATATCTTTATAAAATTTATATATATTTTTCATAAGTACTCCTATTACTAAAATAATACTATAATTATTTTCATATATATCACTATACAAAAAAAAGATAACAGTAATAAGAGAAATAACAATACTAATATAATTAGCAATATTAAAACTAAAATATTTAGATAAAGTCAAATTAACTATCTTAGCACCATCTAATGGATATATAGGAAGCAAATTAAAAATAAGCATACTCTTATGATATAAAAGAAATAAACTATAAATATATTCTCTTACTATACCATTTCTATATAAAAAAAAGATAATACCAAAATAAATACTCTGCATAATTATACCAGAAATAGCTACTAGTAAATCATTTTCTATTTTAGTATTAATTCTTGTATTAAGTTTAACAAATCCACCATAAGGATAAATTATAACCTTATCTATTTTATATGATAATATTTTAGAAATGATAATATGACCCATTTCATGAATAATAATAAGTGATGTAAAAATAATTAAATTAACAAAATGACCAGTAATAACAAGACCAAAAGCCATAATTATATAAGTATAATGAAATTCTATTTTATTTAAGATATTCTTCATAATTTAAATACTTATCACCTTTACTAAATACTAAATATAAAGTATTATTTACTTCTCCAACTAACGTTCCCTTATCAACATAATCATATAATTTTAAAGAAGTATTATCGATATTACCATACCAGTTATATATTCCATCTAAGTCTTCAATAATAACTGTATTACCATATCCTTCTTTATTACCAATAAAAACAACCATTCCCTCCCTTAATGAAGGAACTAAATAGTTTGAAGTAACTTCTAGTTTAACTCCATCTAAATATACACTAGAAGAACTATATTTTAGTTTTTCATTAAATACTTTCTCAGTATTAACTTCTTTTTTAATAGGAAGAATTCCTCCTAAATATTTATCATATATATTTTTTATCTTAGTAAAAGATATATCATCACTATATAAATAATCAGTAATTTTCTCTTTCAAAAATTCACTTCTTTTACAGCATATTGCTAAAGAAACAAATAGTAATAAAACAATCAAAGTTTTAACAAAAAGCTTTTTAACAGACTTACCAAAATTATTATCTTTCTTTTCAGTACTAACTTTATTTTTATTAATAATATCCATATACTTCTTCTTATCTATTTCATTCATAAATATCACCACTAAAATATATGAATAAAAAAAGAAAAAAGAATTTATTTTTTCTTTTTTCTAACTTTATTAGTATATAATTTAATAACAGAATCAACAGTAACTGGTATTGTAATAGTTCTTGAAGCAAATCTTTCTTTTTCTAAATCATTTAATTCATCATAAAGATAAAATATAGACCATCTCATTTTTGTACCATGATAATTAATTGGAAGTTCTGTAAAATATACATCATCATCTTTTCTAATTAACATTCTAGGTTCACAAGACATATTTCTAATTTCATTCATAGATATATTTTCTTCAACAATACTTTTTGTCTTTCCATCTTTAACAATATTAATCTTTCTCATTAGTGGAACAACCCTCATATTATATACATCTAATTTTTCCATAAACACCACCCTTTTTTTATTTCAAATATCTAACAATTAACTCCGAATCAAAATCATTATCAAAAAACATATTTCTTAATTCACTTTTATTATAAACAATTACCAAAGTTTTATTATCTATATACATATTAATAAAATTATCAAACTCAGTAATCAATTCATTAATATATTCTTCCTTATTTCTTTCAATATCTTCTTTAGTAAGAGAAATATTAGTATTCTTATCAATAACAATTTGACCATTACCAATAATTAAATCCTCATCAAATATTTTTTCTACTATATATTTTCTAGTATAATTATATTTTTTTAATAAATCATTATTACTAAGAATTCTTCCAGTAGCTAAATCAATATTAGTAGTAATAACATATTTCTTAATATTATTACTATATATATTTTTATCTAAATTAAAATCAAGTTCATAATATATTGATAAAATAGCACCATTAATTTGCATCTTTATTGAACTAGAAACTTCATTACTAGGTATATAATTTTCTACTTCATTATTTATTTCATTATAATAAGTAGTAATATATTCAATTAATTTATCTTCCTCATCCATAAAGTTTTTAATAACATCATTATCTAAATCTTTTAAAGTAACTCTAGATACATTAATCTTGCTATATACATTGCTATAACCATTAAACACAACCGGTACTGTTTCCACATAATCTTTTATATCATAATTAACTATCTTTCTACTAGTAGTATCTTTATTAATACCTTGATATTCAAATAATTTATACAAGCCAAAACCAACAAGTAAAAGAAATATTGCACTTACTACTACCAACGCCTTAGCAGTCTTTTCACTCATTACTTTATCTTTCATCATATTACCTTCTTCCTACCTATAATTATAATATAATTAAAAAGAAAAGTAAATAAAAAAAGAATCTATCTTTCGAGATAGACATAATCATTTTCTATACTAAGATTATTCTTAGTATTATTAACTACTACTAAACTAATAACAATTAGTAGAAGATAAAATATAATTACCCCTTTATTGTTTTTAACAAATTCCATATCTATCACTTCTCCTTACATCTTAATATTATCACATACTTATGTTCGTGTCAATATAAAATCACTGTTTTAACGAATAATTGTTTGACATTTTACACTTTATGTGTTAATATTATAAATGAAAGGAGCATATTATGACTAAAGAAGGAAGATTAACAAAAAGACAAAAAGAAATATTAGAATACATAAAAAAATATTCAGCGCAAAAAAAATATCCCCCATCAATTAGAGAGATATCTGCTAATTTTAATTTAAGTTCTCCTGCTACTGCTCATGTTCATGTAAAAAAACTAATTGAAAAAGGATACTTAAAGAGAGGTAAAACAAGTAATCATTTACTTGAACTTCAAGTACCAAATGAATTTGAAACTAAAAGTGATGATGTTGTAACTGTTCCATTATTAGGAAAAGTAACTGCAGGTAATCCAATTGAAGCAATTGAAGTACCCAACGAAGTTATTACTCTGCCAGCATATTTACTTCCTAAAAGAAAAGAAGTATTTACAATCAAAGTAGAAGGAGATTCTATGATTAATGCTGGTATCTTAGATAAAGATATTGTAATCGTAGAAAGATGTAAAACAGCTAAAAATGGTGATATAGTAGTAGCCATGGATGAAGAAAACCAAGTTACTATTAAAAGATTCTTTAGAGAGAATGATTATATAAGATTACAACCCGAAAACGATTACATGCTACCTATAATATTAAAAGATATTTCTATCCTAGGTAAAGCAATTGGTTTATATAGAAAATTCTAAAAAAATGTCAGTTAATTCTGACATTTTTTTAATCTTCTTTTTTATATAGAGTAATAACTTCTACTCTATTATTATTAATAGTACTAGGCTCAAATCCAGTTTGAGGAGGCATTATATCACCAGTACCAGTATTCTTATCATAATAGTAAGTAACATATATTGTACCATCAATATATTCTCCACTAGTAGGTCCTTCTACCATAATGAATGTATAATCATCAAATTCTTTCTTAATAGTAGTATATTCAGTACCTACTTCACCAGTAGTAGTAACTTCTTCAGTTAATTTATTACTATCACTATCTAAATAGTTAATAACTACTTTACCAATATTATCATGAGCAGCCTTAATAGCTAAAGCACCAGCTATTTCTCCATCTTCAGTAACTGAAGTATATTCTCCACCTTCAATTAAATCAATATGAAGATTCTCTTTATCATGTGCTTCCCATCTACTATTTTCAGCATCATCGTACCAACCATTTATTCTATGTTCACAATCATCAAGAATCCAATCTTCTCCTACACTACTAAAAGTAATAGTACCAATATTATAGATATCATCACCTGCTACTCCAGCATGATTATTATATAAATCTGTATCTTTTGATATGATCATTGTACCAGCATTATAAACACCGCCACCTAGTTGATTTGCTTTATTTAATGTAATATTAGCATTTATTGGTAATGTTAAAGTACCTTTATTAAATATTCCTGCACCATTATCTGTTTCATTATTTTCAGTAATAGTAATTATACTTCCATCTTCAAAAGTAGTAACACCATAATTTTCTAAAGCATTTCTATAATTTTTATTCATAGTAATTACAGAACCAGCCTCAAATTTAGCAATAGCTTTAGAAAGATATATTCTAATAGCTCCTCCAGTAAAACCATAACCATTCTCATTAGAAATTATTTCTGTTGTCTTATCAGCACTAAGTCCTGATATTACAGTTATTCCATAAAATGCATTACCATTAGTAGTAATATTAGAATTAACTGCAGTAAGTGTAGCAGCAGATAATCCATGACCATTATTATTTAAGAATTTTATTTCTGAATTAATAGCGGTAAACACTCCACCATTTGAAGCATTACTAGTACAATTTTGTACTATAAATTTAGAATTTTCTACATATATCTCTGGACTATTAACATAACCTCTATTAGTACCATCAATAAATAAAGTAGAATCATTTTTTACAAATATACCAGTACCAGCAGTACTATCAAGTTGAATAGCTTGTCCATTTATTCCTTTTGTATTAGTTCCTAGTATATTTAAAGTAGAAGCATTATCAATTTCAATAGAAGCTCCTCCATTACTATAGATAGCACATTTAACTCCATTTAAAGAATCAAACTTAAATGTACCAATAGCACCATTATCTAGTTTTAGCCTTCCAGTTAAAACAAGCATTACCCATCTACCATTAGTATTATTCCAATCAGTAGCATCCCAGATGAAATTAGTTCCATCAAAAGTCATATTGCCTTTATAACTCCATTGTGCTTCACCTGTATTATCAAGCATACCATCAAATGTAATAGTATATTTACCTTTAAAAGTCAATGACTTATTAAAAGCTTTAGTAACTGTTCCATCATTAATAAGTTCAATGACATCACCATCTTTAGCCTCTTCAATAGCGGCATCTAATGTATTATATTCATTATCCCCTATTTTAGCAGTTACTCCTTCTGCTTTAACACCAGTAATACAAAAACATAGAGATATTAAAGCAAATAAAAATAATTTTGTTTTTTTCATTCCAAAACACCATCCATCAAATATTTCAAAAGACTAATTATTTAAATATAATTAACTTCTTTCATTATTATCTTTGACTAAAAAATGATCTAGAATTATTTTAACCAAAAACCCATAACAAAAGAGTATATCATATTCGTCCCTTGTTAGTCGTATATAATATACTCATTTTCTTATTTTGTCAAGCCTTTTTTCTTCTAAAATAACCATTTAATATACCTGGATAAGTATTAAAATATCTAGGATTTAATGTATAGCTACTAAAATCATTAACATGAAAGCCCTCTACTACTACATAATGAAGATGTGCCCCTTTTGTTCCTTTGTCATAACCACCGTTAATATAAGCCGTAGATTCTCCTCCTACTAAACCTATTACTGTATCAGTATCAACTACATCACCAACATTTACTTTAACCTCAAGTAAGTGTCCATAGATAGTAGTATACTGTTTGCCACCAATAATATGATAAATGTAAACTATATTTCCACCATAAGTTGCTTTATAAGTAATAGAACTAACTACCCCTTTAGCGGAACTATATACATTAGTCCCCTCCCCGTTGCAGGCTAAATCTATACCTTTATGATTAGATAAATAATCTTGACTTACGCATCCCTTATCCAAAGGAAATATAAAATTACCTCCATCTCTAATATTTAAACATGCCGATATATCCATGTATCTAGAACAGCCTATACTTTCATATAAAGCAATTTCCTTTTTAATACTAGTAATATCATCATCAATGCTACTATTAATACTATCACCATCTAAATAACTAACACTCTTAAGAATAACTTCCAATTCCCGGTACTTACTTCTCTCTTTATCAAGTTTATTAATCTTTTCATTTAATTCTTCTTTTTTCTTATTTAATTCTTCTATCTCTTTATTCATCTCTTCTATCATAGTATTATTATAATTACTAATTTGTTCTGCTATCATATATCTATATACCATATCCGAATATGTTTCAGCAGCAAATATATATTCTAAATATATATTTTCTCCTTGACTAACTTGATTATAAACCATAACATTATCAATTTCTTCTTTTAAAGAATTAATAAATTCTTCCTTACTAGTAATTTCTTTATCAAGTTCATTAATTTCATCATTTAAAGAATCAATAATTATCTGTATATCTAGCCCATTATTAGATAAAGACTTAATATCTTCACTATTTAGATAAGAATATAAATTCTTTTGACTCTCTAATGCATTTAACTCACCATATAAGTCATTAATATTCTTACCATTAACTATTGGTATAAATAAAATAAATGTTAAAATAAATACTGTAACTTTCTTCATAATACTCCTTAATAATCAATATCTATTTTAACCTAGAATAATATAGTTGTCAATTTACATTTGCAATATTTTTAGTATTTTATAGCGTAAACACTTTACACTTTTACCATAATTAACAAAGTGTAAACAAAAAAGAAGCTATTTAAGTAATAACTTAAGAGCTTCTTTAATTTGATTTTCTAAGTCAAGAGTAGGCTCAACCTTACTAACAATCTTTTTAACATCAGCCTGCTTATATCCAAGTCCCACTAATGCATCAAATAATTCACTAGAATGATCTTCTCTCTTAAATAATCCCGTATTAATAACATTTAATTTACCTTTTAAATCAAGTACTAATTGTCTAGCTACCTTATCACCAATTTTAGGAAATTTCTTTAAATAATTAATATTTTCTGTTTCAATAGCCTCTTCAATCATGCTAATAGATCCAGTAGCAAGCATTGGAAGTGCCATCTTGGGGCCAAGTCCCTTAACAGAAATAAGTTTTAAAAATAATTCTTTTTCTTCTTTAGTTTTAAATCCATATAGAGTATATTCATCTTCAGCTACTTTAGTATAAGTATATATCGTATATTCCCTCTCCATCATAAAACCATACGGATTAGGAACATAAATTAAATAACCAATACCATTATTTTCAAGTATAACATAACTAGCTTCAATATCAGTTATCTTACCATTAATATAACCATACATTATTTCATATTCCTTACATCTTTGCTAGTAACTTTTTTAAATAACTGATCATCATTAGAATGAATCATTTTAGCCTCTTTATGAATTTTATCTATTGCTTCTTTAATCATAATACCAAGTAATTCTCTATAATCAATATTTTTATCTTCAAACAAATGATGTGAAAAGAAATTAGGAATAGTATTAATTTCATTAATATATAATTTTTTATTCTTAGTATCATAAATATAATCAATTCTCGCAACACCACCAAGTGATAAAGAACTGTATGCCCTCTTAGCAGTCTTACATATTTCTTCCGTTAAAGCCTTTGATATATCCGCAGGATATGTTCTCTTAAAAGTATCATCATTATCATCATCTTTATGATATTTATCATAGTAACTACAAAATCCATCCTTTTCAATTTCTTCAACTAATGAATCAATAAGTTTACCTTTACTTTTAAGAATGGCCACATTAAATTCTCTTCTATCTTTAATATATTCCTCTACTAAAACATGCGTATCGCATTCCATAACTTTCTCAATAGAAGACTCCAATTCTTCTTTTCTATTAACTATCTCAATACCAATTCCACTTCCACCTCTAGCAGGTTTTATAATTAATGGATATGTTAATTTATCAATTTGTTTAAAAATATCTTCTTTATCTAAATTATAATCATCATCAGTAAAATGAACATAATCAGTAACAGCAAGTCCATTAGCCATTAATAATTCTTTAGTAAATACTTTCTCTTGACATACACTAGAAGCATAAATATCACTACCCACAAATGGTATACCAAGTGTTTCAAGATAACCAATTATACCTCCATCTTCAGTATTCTTACCATGTACCATTGGAAAAGCAAGATGTATTTCTTTATAATCTCTCTTTAATCCTTTAGCTCTTTGTAATATAAACTTACCATTTCTATTTATTAAATTAACTTTAACAGCATACCTTTCTATTAATCTAAAATCTTTATAACTATCTATATACCTAAGCATACCTCCACTATAAATAGTTAAATCTTTAGTAATATATATTGGAACTACCTCATATCTTTCTTTATCAATATTATCCATAGCTTGAACAGCAGTCAATATAGATAATTCATGTTCTAGACTATTACCACCAAATATTACACCAATACTTAATTTCATTTCTACCACCTCTACATATATTATAATATATATTTCTTTATTTTAAAAGAAAAAACTACCTAACTTTACAAAAGTTATGTAGTTTTTATATTATTTACAAGTATATAAATAAGTAAATAAAAGATAAACTAATATTTTTTAAATTAATTATTTACAACAAATATCATTTTTGCTATACTATATATATAGAATAAGGAGGAACATTATGAGTAGTTATATAGAATTTTTAATGCAAATAATAGTCTGTTTCTTACTTAGTGCTTGTATCGGTATCGAGAGACAATACCGAAGAAGATCAGTAGGATTAAGAACAATAATATTAGTAAGCCTAGGATCCTTTCTATTTACTAGATACTCCTATTCATTTCCCGATTCAGATATGAATAGAATAGCATCTCAAGTAGTCGCAGGTATCGGTTTCTTAGGAGCTGGAGTAATAATAAAAGATGGTAAAGCCATTAAAGGATTAACAACTGCAGCCACCTTATGGTGTTCTGCTGCTATCGGAATATTATGCTCTGCTAACCTTCTAGTAGAAGCTATAACTGGTACCCTATTTATACTATTTACTAACATAATACTAAGAACAGTAAATAGTAAAATAAATCATTTAAGTGGCAATATCAATTATAACTTATATAATTTCAGTGTAATAGCAGAAGAACACAAAGAAAAAGAAATAACTAGAATAATTAAAAGCATCGTAAAAGAAAATCATAGTACCATTACTAGTTTAGAAATAAATGATACTGAAAACGGTAATATCAAAATAGATTTATGTATAACTGTTGATTCAGATAATGATAATCTATCTAATGAAATGATGCAAAAATTATTAAACAAAAAAGAAGTAATATCCATAAGTTTAAATAAAAAAGACAAAAGATTTCTATTTGAAGAAGAAGAATTATAGAGATTACAAAAGTAATCTCTATAATTTTATTATATTAGATAATTTCTTAATAACTTTCTTTTCAATTCTAGATATATAAGACTGTGATATACCAAGTAAATTAGCAACTTCCTTTTGAGTCATTTCCTTTTTACCATTAAGACCATATCTAAGTTCAATAATTTCTTTATCCCTTTTACCTAACTTATCTACTTCTTTATACATCAAATATTTATCAAGTTCATCTTCAATAGGCTTAGTAACAATATCTTCTTTAGTACCAAGAACATCTTCTAAATGAAGTTCATTACCTTCCGAATCAAAAGATAAAGAATCTTCAAAAGATACTTCAGTTCTTTTCTTCTTTGTTTTCCTAAGATACATAAGTATTTCATTATCTATACATCTAGAAGCATAAGTAGCAAGTTTAATATTCTTATCATTCTGATAAGTATTAACTCCCTTAATTAATCCTATTGTCCCAATAGATACTAAGTCTTCTAAATCAATCTTAGTATTCTCATATTTCTTAGCTAAAAACACTACTAATCTAAGATTATGTTCAATAAGTTTATCTCTCGCAGTCATATCACCATTTAAAAACATATTAACATACTTTTCCTCTTCCTCTTTATTAAAAGGCTCTGGTAATATATCCGTACTTCCTACAAAAAACAAATAATTAAGTTTACTAAATATCTTTCTAAGTAATTTAAGCATCTTCTTCACCCTTTCATAATATCTTTATGTAATATAACATCTACTCCATCAATAAGCTTAGGACTATCAGAAAAACCTATTAAAACATTTCCCCTATACCCTATTCCATCAATAAATATAATATCGGGTTTAATACATTTAAGTAATCCTTCTCCACTCATAGTATAATAAGGAACCAATATATAATTATCCTCTCTAATATATTTATTAGATAATAATATAATAGGCCTCTTCCTATATGGATCATATAAATTATTCCCAGTATCAATAAAACCAACTACTGATATCTTACTTTTATCTTTAAAATATATGTCTTCCTTATAATAATTATTATAAATATTTTTAATCTTTCTATTTTCTTTAATATATAATATTAAAACCAAACTACTAATAACAATTATAATAAAATAATTAATAACTATATTATTAGATACTTTAACATTAAATAAATATATAATACCTCCTATCAAAGTACTAAGTAAATACATATAAAATATATTTCTAAGTACATATTTAATTCCCTTATATCCAAAAGATATAAGTACCATAATAATAATACTTATAACTTCAATTAATATCTTATTAATATTATCAAATAATAATATTGAAGAAACCCCTCCTATCAAAGAAGATATTATAATTCTAATAAGATTACTATTTCTCTTTAATATAATTGAAGTACCAAGTATAATCATAAAATCCATAATAACATTAAACAAAAAAAATAAATCAATATATATTTTCATATATTGATTATAAAAAAAAGAATATAAATATCATGTCGATTTATATTCTATTATTCAAATAATTTATTTTCATCTCCAGAGCAATAGCCACCGCCTACTTTTTCTCCTTCAACATATTCCTTACCAGAAATATTACATCCCATCTTAGTAACAGCATCTTGTAAATATCCCCCAAAAATTTTAACTAATCCTATAGCTACTACTGTAATTAAAGATATAATAAGTACATATTCTACTAATGTCTGACCTTTTCTATTCAACTTCATACTATCGTCCTTTCATCTTTTCTACTATATTACTAACATAATTGTACTATATTTTTCAAAATAAAGCAACATTTATTTATCTTCTTTTTCATTTTCTAAATAAAACAAACAATTATTCCACTAATATATTGATATTTTTATTAAAATTTGATACAATGTATATGGAAAGAGAAATTTATCCATAATAAAAATGGGTAACACCTATCGTCAAAGGTGTTCTCTCCATTGTTTGAGAATAGAGCACCCCCTGAAGGGTGCTCATTTTTTATCTATGGTTACTACTATATATAATATATAGAGTAACCATATTATTAGTGTGACTTCATTCACTTACTAAAATTACCATTTCAATTATACCTAATAGTCAATATAATATGACTATTATTTTTATTTTACGCATACATACAATTGTTTATAATAGAGCATATTATATAAGTTCTATTATACCACGTAAAACTTAAATTTATTTAAGGTTTACATGGCAAAAGAAAAAGAACTTATTTAAGTAAGTCCTTTCTTGATAAATTAAGTTTACCCTTCTTATCATATCCAGTAGCAATAGCAATAACTTCATCTCCTACTTTAAATAAATCGCTAGGTTTATCAACTCTCTTAGTATCTAATTGAGATACATGAATAAGTCCTTCACATCCAGGCCATAATTCAACAAAGATACCAAAATCTTGAATAGATACAACTTTGCAAGTATAAGTCTTACCAATCTCTACTTCTCTAGCAATATCCTTAATCCTATCAGCAGTTCTATTAATAACATCCCTATCAGTATGATAAATAATAACTCTACCATCATCTTCAAGATCAACTTTAACAGCATTAATATCATTAACAGTATTAACATTACTACATTCCAAGATAATCTTCGTAATCATCTCTCCGCCACGACCAATAACATCTTTAATCTTATCCGGATTAATCATAAATACCTCAGTCTTAGGAGCATACTTAGATACATCTTCTCTAGGTTTATCTATTTGTTTTTCAATAACATCTAATATCTCAAATCTAGCCTTCTTAGCTTGTGCTAAAGCTTCTTTTAATATTTCTCTATTAATACCATCAATCTTAATATCCATTTGAAGAGCAGTAATACCATCACGAGTTCCTGCTACTTTAAAGTCCATATCACCAAGATGATCTTCCATACCTTGAATATCAGTAAGAATAGTATAATCATCTTCATGAGTAATAAGACCCATAGCAATACCCGCTACTGGTTTCTTAATAGGAACCCCCGCAGCCATAAGAGCCATCGTACCAGCACAAATAGTAGCCTGACTACTAGAACCATTACTCTCAAGTATTTCACTAACAACTCTTATCGTATAAGGAAATTCTTCCTCGCTAGGAATAACATAAGAAAGTGCTCTCTCTCCTAATGCCCCATGACCAATCTCTCTTCTACCAGGAGCCCCATATCTACCAGTTTCACCTACTGAGAATGGTGGAAAATTATAATGAAGCATAAATCTCTTAGCATCTTCAATTCCAAGACCATCAAGAATTTGATGTTCTCCAAGTGCTCCAAGCGTAACAGTAGCTAAACTTTGTGTTTGTCCCCTAGTAAATAAAGCACTACCATGACATCTAGGTAATAAATCAATATCTGTAGATAATGGTCTAATTTCATCCATTCTTCTACCATCTGCTCTAGTCTTCTCTTTAACAACAATATTTCTAAATAATTCATACTCAATACCATGGAATATTAAAGCCACCTTAGTAAGTAATTCTTTTAATTCCTCAGGTTTCATAGTATCTTCATTTTCACTCTTATACTTTTCTATTACTTCTTCTTCTAAGTTATCAATAGCACTATATTTCTCTAACTTATCTTTAATTCTAAGAGCTTTATCAAGTCTATCTCTAACAATACTATCTACTTCACTTCTAAGTTCATCAGTTATTTCTAACTTCTCATATTCCATCTTTTCTACGCCAATAGCACTAATAACTTCTTCCTCAAAAGCAATTAACTTCTTAATAGCCTCATGTCCAAACATTAATGCCTCAAGCATATCATCTTCCGAAGCCTCTCTAGCCCCAGCTTCAACCATGTTAATAGCATCCTTTGTTCCCGCTACTGTAAGGTCTATATCAGACTTCTCGCTTTGTTCTACAGTAGGATTAATAATAAATTCACCATCTACTCTACCAACCTTAACAGCTGCTACTGGACCATTAAAAGGTATCTTACTAATACAAGTAGCAAGTGAAGATCCAAATAACGCTGTAAGTTCAGGTGAATTATCTTGATCTACTGATAACACTGTATTAACAATCTGTACTTCATTCTTAAAATCCTCAGGAAACAATGGTCTAAGGGGTCTATCAATCATACGAGCCGCAAGTGTCGCAGCATCAGTAGGTCTACCCTCTCTCTTAATAAATCCTCCAGGTATCTTACCTACAGAATATAACTTTTCTTGGTATAAAACCATAAGTGGAAAGAAATCAGATAATAGATTAGCACTCTTACTAACAACAGCAGTACTTAGTACTACCGTATCTCCATATCTAACAAGAACAGCCCCATCTGCTTGTTTAGCAACTTGTCCATGTTCTACTACTATCTTTCTTCCATAAAAATCTAACTCAAATACTTTCTTATCCATATCATCTACCTCCAATTTCAGTTATCTTTTTAAAATTAAAGACACTCAAAAAAGAGTGCCTACTTTTATTAATTATTTTCTTAATCCTAATTTTGCAACTACATCTCTGTATCTCTTAACATCAGTCTTAACAAGATAGTTTAATAAACTTCTTCTCTTACCAACTTTAATTAAAAGTCCTCTCTTAGAAGCTTTATCTTGTTTGTTATTTTTAAGATGTTCAGTTAAAGCATTAATCTCATTAGTAAGAATAGCTATTTGTACTTCAGGAGATCCTGTATCTTTACTATCTCTAGCAAATTCTTTAATGATTTGTGCTTTCTTATCTTTATTTAAAGCCATTATATTTTCCTCCTTATCTTATTTTCACCTTTAACCTAGTTATGGTAAGAGGTACCAATAACAAAGTTCAAGGAACATATTAATAATACACTATATTTTACGATTTGTAAATAGTTTTTATGAATTTTCTCATCTTTCCAAGTATTTATTAATCTTATTAATAAAAATATCTTCATCAATAGGTTCTGATATAACATCACTAAAACCATATTTATCATAATTATCAATATACTCATTATTACTACTAAGTAATATAACCTTAGTATTAAAAGACTTAATCATCAATAATTTCTTCATAATAATTATACCACTAAGAGGCTTAATATTATCTTCAATTAATATTAAATCATATTTCTTTTTACCCCTAATCTTATCTAAAGCCTCTTTACCAAGTTCTATTATTTCTAAATTAATATTCTTATCTTTAACAATATCTCTAATTACCTTACTATTTAAATTACCGATTAATAATACATCTTTCTTATCAATTACTTTTTCATATTCATTTAACTTATTATCACTAACTACCAATCTCTGATCTAATATAATCTTCATCTTAGTACCAGTTCCATATATACTACTAGGAATAATAGTACCATTCATTAAAGTAATAATCTTCTTAACATTATATAAAGTATCATTTAAATCATAATTCTCTTCTTTATAATCCTTCTCATTAACAAATAAACTACCTAACTTATCACTATCAATACCAATACCAGAATCCTCTACTGTTATAATAAGTCTAACTATATCATTTTTAATAACAGTATTAACATCTAACTCTACATAACCATCATTAGTATACTTAACACTATTATCTAACAAAATATCAATAACTTTCTTCAAATTAATACCATCACCATATAAAAATTCTGGCATATCACTATTAATATTACTTCTAAAAACAATATTCTTATCATTACATCTCTTCTTATAAGTATTAATCAAACTCTTAAGTATCAACTTAATATTATATTTTTCATCATACACTCTAATACTAGCCCCATCCATATTAGAAACATCTAATATTTCATTAGTTATAGTAGTAAACTTAGCAGTACTACCCTTTATCTCTCTAGCAGAATCTTCAATAACTTCTACATTAACTTTCTTATTATCAGTCTCATCTAATATATTATCAGCTTCTTTATTAATATCTTTAGTAATACCCCTTATCTCATTAGTCATATTATATAAGAATAAAGTCTTCTCTTCATTAGCATTATCACTAATCTCCTTAGCCTTATGTATCTCTTCAATTGTCTTCATATCAGGATTCTCTATTGTAAAATACATAACAACAGTAACTAATACTTCTAAAGGACTAATTAAAAATAATTCTGGATATTTTATCTGAAGAAACAAAGCAATTCCTCCAAACAAAAGAAATATAAACATAGGTATATACTTCTTATTACCAAGTTTTTTGATATTAACAATCGAATTAATAACAATTACTAAAATAGCAATTATAGCAATTAAATAAGTAAAATTAACTGCTAAACCACTAGTATACATAATATTATTTTTATAATAATAATTAATTGGTAATATTGATATCAAAAATGCAATCAAAACATATACTACCCAAAATATTTTATATAATTTTTTAGACTTAAAATCTGAAGATATTGAAATAACATATAGCATAAAGAATAATATCCAACTATCTAAAGATATTAAATATAATACATTAATTATTCTTGTAATATAAGCCATACTATCTATATTAATAATAAATATATAACTAACCATTCCTAATAATAACTCTACAAATGTAGATATAAGAAGTAAACTATATATCTTATTTTCTTTAGATTTAATTCTTTTTCTTTTAAAATATATAATAATTATAAGTAATATATAAACCATCCCTGAAAATGTTAAACCTAAATTAAAATTCATACTACTACCACCTTTTTATTTCTTTATTAGTTTTTTACCTTTAGTAGGCATAACTATATCATAATAACCAAGTCCCATATTAGTCTCATGACAAACAATACTAATCTCACTTCCATCAATACCATTTTCTTTTATTTTTTTATAGTCTTTCTTTAAAGCCGTTGTATATGGTAACTCGTCTACCACTTTCCATTTAGTAGGTATATCACGAAACGACATATTATTATTACTTAAAATATAATTATCAATAATATTCTTTATAATATCTTTTATATCAATACCTTTACTCTCTTTAGATAAAACAACATATATAAGAGGCATAGCACCAAAATTACTTTCGTCATAATATTCAGATATCATAGCATCTTCTACATAAGAAGAACTAGTAACGGCATTTTCTAAAGCATTAGGATATATTTTATAACCATCATATCTAGATATCATACCACTTGCTCTACCTTCAAAAAAGTATTCCCCTCTAGCATTTTTTTTCATTATATCTCCAGTATCAATATACTCTCTTCCATCAATATTAATTGTTTTATGTAATACTTCTCCATCAAATTCGCATACTGGATTACTACCCTTACTATAATATAGATGACCAAGTTCACCACAACTCAATTCTTTCATAGTATCAGGATTAATAATAATACCACTACCACCAGGGAAATCAATTCCACAACTACCAGGAGTAGACATAAAAGGATCTTCTAATATACAAGTACCATTAAATTCACTCATACCATATCCAGTTCTAAGTAAACACTTAGCATTATGCGATATTAAAAATCTATTAATATTAGCAAGCTGTGTAATAGTAAGTGTACCGCCTCCATATACTGCTTCTTCAAGAAAAGATAAATCAGCATTATTATATTTATCATCACCTATAAGTCTAAGCCAAAAAGAAGGTGTACCAAATAAACAATTAGCCTTAGTTTTAAGTAAAATATCAATAATATTTTCTTGTGAAAATATTGGTATTTCTATCATTTCTAATCCCAAACTATGACCCAAATGCATCGAATCAGAAAAACCAAATTGAGCAAAGCCAGGAAGTACATGTAAAAATGTTTTAACTCTACTATAATCTATATTTGATATTTGATGTTGAAAAGCAATAAAATTAACATTCTCATTAGTTGAAGGAATAGTTTTCGGTACTCCTGTTGTACCAGAAGAATGGCATATTGTAGCTACTTCATTCTCTACATATGGGTTAGTATAACATACTTGATATCTTGAATCATTAAGAAATCTATCTACTCCAAATATATTAATATTACCATACGAAGTACTTACTCTCTTAACAATATCTTCATCCCTAAATTTCATTCTATACATAGCACTTTCAATCATAGGTAAAGAATCAGTAATCTTAGTAATTAATACTTTATCAATATTTAATTCATTATAAATATAATCCTCAATAGGTTTAATTGAAGTTTCATATACCTTATCAAAACATACAATAGCATTTACTTTTTCTTTTTCTAAAAAATATTTCATTCTATCTTCTTTACTAGTAGGATCAATATTATCTGAAATAGCTCCAATCTTATTTAAAGCATATATAATAATAGTAGACTCTGGTAAATTAGGAAGTAAAAGTGCTACTCTATCACCTTTTCTAATCCCCATAGCAGCAAATCCTTTAGCATACCTATCTATTAAATCAATAAATTCCCCATAAGTATACCTTTTTCTTCCAAATCTAAGTGCATATCTATCTAAATTATTCTTATTACACTCCCTAATATATCCATACATAGTATATTTAGGAATATTATTAAGAATAATATCAAAACTATCACTAGGATTATTCAGTATTTCCCTTTTTAATTCTTCTATTCTTTTTAATAATTCCATCTCTAAACCACCCTTTACAAAATTTCCCCTCTAAAACATTAATATTATACCATAATCAAAAGCTAAAAAAAATGTACCATTTGTGTACATTTTTTCAGTCCGTAAAACGACTTAAGTTCACTATAAGTTAACCAAACTGAATTTCTTTAAATAATCAGATTTTTAATTTCTTAACTTAATATTTTATATTATGTAATTCTTTAAATAAAACTTTTGCATACTCACACTGATTATAATCAACATCATAAATCGTTTTATTTTTATTATATGAACCCATAGCACATCCACCACCACATGAACCAATAACTTCACAATTTAAGCAATTTTCATTAAGAAATTTATTTCTTTTTCTCCAATAGTTCCAATTTTCACTATTAATAAAATCATCGGTTAAATTTCCCATATAATTTTTAGGATGCTTTTCTAGTGCTTGGCAAGAAAAAACTTTTCCATTTGGAAAAACCGTTATCTTTCTTCCACTACCACAAGAATTCTTCGTTATATCTTTACTAATTCCTAATATACCTTCATACAATTCAACAAAAGAATAATCGAATACTTTTTTACCGATTCTTTTATATGCTTTTATCATTTCTCGAGCTAATTTTAATGGATAACTTTTATCGATACTATATGAATTAGTAATCAATATATTTACTCCAAAATCATCAACATCTAATTTTTCTATAATATCACATAATATATCACTAAAATTATCAACATTTGCATCTGATGCAGTAATCATAGGAACAACTCTTACTCCCAACTTCTTTAATTTTAAAATGTTTTCTAACACTATTTCAAAACTTCCGGTACCATCACGCTTTTTTCTATGTAAATCATGTTGTTCCTTTTTACCATCTATAGATACTTGCACCTCAATATCATTAGCTTTATAAATTTCAAATAACTCTTCATCATAAATAGTAAGGTTCGTATTTACTACAATACTAGTATATTCATCATTAAAAACTTTTCTAGCATATGGAATAGCTTGTTTTAATAATTCTTTATTAATCGAAGGTTCACCACCATAAAATGTAATTTGTTGCCAATAATTATTATCTTTAAAATTATTAACCACATTTTCTTTAAATTTGTCAATCGCATTTTTAGCAACATCAAAATTCATATTACTTCTTTTTAATAATGATTCACTAATATCACTTCTATAAAAGCAATAATCACAGTTTAAATTACAATTTGTCGTAGTTATTAGATATAATCCTTGAAATTGTTTATCTGTTGTTTTATTTGCTAATAGCCTTATTAATTTTTCCTCTTCACTTCTGGTTGTAATAATATCAGAATTATATTTTATCGTCAAAGGAATATTATCTAAGCCTATTTTATCTTTGTTATCAATAATATATCTTGATACATAACCATCACATTCAATTTTTTCTTTTTTTAATGCATTCCACAAATTATTGTCATCCAAGACATGAATAAAAGTAGATATCTTAAGATCATTTTTCATAGTTACAAACCTTCTCTACATCGTCTAACGCATATTCAGGAAACATTCCTATATCATATACTTTTTGACAATCAGGATCAGGTGCATAAAAGTCACCTAAATATTTTGACATAGCATGTAGCCTACAACCACCTCTGCATAAACTTCTTGCTAAACAATTTCCACACACGCCTTTTAAATCATCAGGATTTTCATTGACAAATTTTAACAATTTTTTATTATACTTCCATATATCTGATATTTTATTATTTTTAACATTATCAAAAATAAACATATCATTATCTGATGCAACATGACACAATGCTACATTTCCAGAATAACCTATTCCTAGCATAGCTTTCCCCCATGGGCAAAAACTATGTCTATAAATATCTATTGGAATTATAGCCATATTCAATTCTATTGTTAAATTTTCGTCTTCAGCATGTTTTCTTAAAAAATCATAATAAAAATCATCCATTAATTTTTTTATTTTGGGATAAGATACTCCATATTCATCATTAGCTGTTACCCCTTTTCCATATTCAATTATATTTGGTAACAGCCTAAAACCTAAACCTAACTCTTCATGAATAGTTTTTGCCAACTTAGGAATCTCATCATAATTATTATCACTTAAAACAGTTATAATTCTTAATGGAATATTATACTTTTTTATTGTTTTTATTGTATTAAATGTTTTTTCAAAAGAACCATTTCCCCTTGTTAAATTATTTGTTTCAGAAGTAATTCCATCTAAACTTATTGACATAGATAGATTATCTTTATATTGTGACAATTCTTTAATTTGACTTTCAGTTATCATTGTGCCATTTGTTTCAATACTAACATTTAATCCCATATTAATAGTATCTTTAATTAATTCAATACTATCACTACGACAAAAAATTTCTCCTCCAGTCATATTAACTTTTTTTAAGCCAATATCTTTTGCATCTTTAAAAATTTCAAGCCATTTGCTATTTGATAATTCCCTTTTTATACATTCATTATCTTTATTTTCATTTCTACCACAATAAACACATTTTAAATTGCATCTATTTGTTAATATTATAGATAATATTTCTAATTTATTCATATTCATATAAACCACTCCTAATTATAAAAAACAGGGGAGAATAAAATTATATTCTCCACCAATTGTAAATTAACCACGTTTGCAATTATACACAACTTCATTTGCAGCTAATTTATCTACTTTTTTTAAAAATAATGCTCTCACAAAAATCACCTCCTTAAATTAATTCATCTATCAACTCAGACATCATCTCTATAGTTTTTTTACTATAATCATACCCACTTACTTCAGATATATCGGCATACATACCTTCAATCCCTAAATTTATATTATTTTTTATGCAATATTTTTTTACTTTTTTTATGTTTCTAATTAACTTTTTGATATTCAATGTATTTTCTCCTACTCTATATAAATTTGAATAACCCAAATCATTTTTAACAAATATACAATCTTTTATTAATTTAATTATTTCATTATCATTTTTATTTTTAATATCTATTCTACTTAAATTACTTAAAATTGTCATAGGACAATATTCTAAAGAACTATATTTTTTCTTTCTCGTATCTAAACAATCTATATCTATAGATATAAATACAGTTTGAGGATTAATTTCTTTAATTTCCTTCCTTATAAAAAAATTTTTCTTTATTTTTATTTTTTCCTTTATATCAACAGGTATATCATTTAATGAATTGTTTATTTTACTTTTAGGAATACCATATACAATAAGATTTTCTATTACATTTTCCTTTAACAATTTTGAAAACACATTACCTTTCCATAAGTCATCATTATAGTCGTATGTATCTGAATGCATGTCATAACATATCACCAAGACATTATTATCGTAATCTTTAAACAATTCACTTAAAATAAAATATGTATCTGAATGACTTGGAGAAATTATCAAGTTGCATTTTTTAATTTTTTGTATATCATTTTTTATATCAATAATATTATTTTTATATTTATGCTTCAATTCTTCATTAATGTCTTTGACATTATTTTCACTAATTATGTCCGAATATTCATAATATAGTTTTATTACATAATGGCATAAATTGTCATTAATATATTTTATTTTATCTATAATTTGTTCAATTTTTTTAACATCTATTTCATTTGTTATCGCATGTTTTTCATTTGCAAATAAACCAATCACCTTATCACATCCGTTTTTTTCTACTATTGTAATTAGAGTTTAATTCATGATAATGTTCAACAACACTTCTATCATAATATGATAATTCCCCTTCAGGCAATATTAGCGTTCTTTCTATTCCCAAATTATCAACAAAGTCAGGATTATGTGACACAATTAACATAGTTCCTTTAAAGGTTTTAAATGTTTCCGCTATAATCAATTGCGTTTCCGAATCCAAATGATTTGTTGGTTCATCCAATATTAACATGTTTGCACCTTTTAATGATAGTTTTGCTAAAGCTACCCTACTTCGCTCTCCAGGTGATAATATACAAACTTTTTTAAACACATCATTATCAAAAAATAAAAATCTACCTAGCAAAGCTCTTAAAGCTTTTTGGGATATTGTTACTTCTGAAAAATTTTCTAAAATCGTTTTATTATTATCTAAAAGTTCATGTTCTTGAGCATAGTAACCGATATCAGTTTTGTTTCCTAAATAAATTTCACCACTATCTGGTATTAATTGCCCAATAATTAATTTTAGCAAAGTTGATTTACCAACACCATTTTCACCAACAATTAATATTTTCTCTCCTTTATAAACATCTAAAGTTAAATTGTCAATAATATTATCGTTAGTTGATTTATCATATCTAAAACAAACTTTTTTTATTTTTAATGGTATATCCGAACTTGTTCTATTCATATCCATATTAATTTTTACTTTCTTTTGCTGTGGAGCAACTTCTATTTTATTAGCCTTTAGTTTTTCCAGTTTCTTCTCACGATCTTGTGCCATTTTCTTTTTTTTACCAGAAGCCGATGAATACTTATCAACTATCATTTGTAAATGTTCTATTTCTCTTTCTTGACACTGAGCCTGCTTTTGTAATGACTTTTCTTTTTCCTCGTGTAATTTTTTAAAATTATCATAATTCCCATCATACAATTCCATTTTTTTCGTTCTTTTATCTAAAAACAAAGTCTTAGTTATAAATTGATTCAAAAAATTAATATCATGTGAAATAACAAAAACACTACCTTTATATTCTTTTAAATAACTTATAACAAATTTTTTAGTTTTTTCATCAAGATGATTAGTTGGCTCATCTAATAAAACTAACTCCGGTTTAGAATACAACAATCTAGCAAATGCTACTTTAGATTTTTGACCACCAGATAACTCAGATATTTTTTTATTTAACATATTTGATGATATATCCATACCTTCTATTATTTTCAGCAAAATACTTTCTGCACTATAATAATCCCAATATTCCAATCTTTGTTGTATTGTATCAACCTTTTTAAATAAAACTTTTTGTTTTTTTTCATCTTGCTCTTTTGATATTTCTTCGTATACATTTTGTAATTCGTTATTTAACTCATTAATTGGTCTACCAGACATTATAAAATCAATTACATTTATGTTCAATGATGGAACTTCATCATTGATTACTTGTGGTAACAATCCAATTCTAGAATTATTTTCTAAAATAATTCTACCACTATCAGGTTGAATCAAACCCATTATTACTTTAAAAAAAGTTGTCTTCCCCGCACCATTAACTCCTATAACACCTACTTTTTCGTTATTTCCAATATTCAAATTAACATCATCAAAAACTTCTTGCACCCCAAATGATAAAGATAAATTTTTTATATTCATGAAATTTACACCTCCAAGTAAGGGTTTACACCAATCAACCTTAATATTGTATTAATTCAACATTAAGACATTAATTCTTCATTTAATAAATTAAAACTATAATTAAATCCAAAGCTTAATAATTATTAATCAATTTATTTTTTCCTTCAATATATCAATATTATACCATATCCAAAAGCTAAAAAAAATGTACCATTTGTGTACATTTTTTCAGCTCGTAAAGTGATATAAGTTCACTGTAAGTTAACTATCTATCTACCCTTTCCACTCGCAATATCTGGTAAATATAAAGAAAACTTTTTATTAATTACTTTCATAACATTATCATCATATTTCATAGGTAATACTACCTCATAATAATATTCTCTAAGTAAATCATCTGAAATGTTATATCTAGAAATAACTTCATCTAAACTATCTAAACTAATAATAAATTTATTATACTCTTCTTCATTATATGGAGAAATATTATTTTTTTGCCTATATAAACCTTTATTAATACATTTAAATCTTATTCCCCTTTGTTTAAGATTAATATATTCACCTAGTAACAAATCACAGCCATTACTAAGAAGTAAAGCACCTACTACTCTTGTTTTAGTTCTATCTAATACCACTTCATTAGTTTGACTATTATATCTATATAACTCTCCACTATCTTTTAATTCCCTTTGAATACTTAATTCTTCTATCATTTTAGGACTACTAATTGAAGTAACAGAACTTTTCATATCATTAGTATAACCAACCTTAATATAATGTTTATTTCCATTAACATCAATTTCTTTTAAAGTATTAAAATCAGCCTTAGTAGTTTCTGAAGTAACAGAATCAACAAAAGAAGAAGCAATATAACTATCACTATTAACATCCATAACAAATAATGTTTTAGCATCTCCAAAAGTATTAAGTTCTCTATCTGATATTAAAGAGCAAGATAAATATTGTTTACTATACTCATTATCATGATAATTTAATTCTCCCTTTACACCAGGTTCTAAATAACTAGCATGAATTACAGTCATAAAGTCTTCTCCATTAGTAATATTATCATAATTAGTAATATCTCTTTCCCATAACTTAATAGAATAATCTCTGCACTTCTCTTCTAACTCAAATATCTCTTTTAAATCTTTTTCAAATTCTAATCCTACTAGTGAAGCATCATCTTTATATTTACCATACTTAAAACAATATTCTACGTTATCTCCACTAGTTAAATCATTTAGTATTCTATTATAAATACCATGTAAATCAGAATATTTATTCTTAAATTCTTTTAATTTCTTATAAGCATCTATATAAATACCATTATTAACTTCCATATCAATAAGCATAGCAAGTTCTTTCTCTAACTCTGTAATATAACCTCTTACACTAGAATTAATTAAAACATAATCAGTAATATAACTAAATTTTCTCATAACACACTCCTATTTTATTTTTTTTCTAAAAAGTTCATTACCAAATCAACAAGCACTTCTTTTTCTTTTGGATCAGATTGTGCAATCAATATAGTAACTGCTACTAAAGTATTATTATCTATAACCATACCATTATCATTATATAATAAATTATAGAAATCCAAAAAATATATAAACAAAGTAGCTGCTATTCTTTTATTGCCATCAATAAAAACATGATTTTTAGTAACTAAATATAACATATTAGCAGCTTTCTCTTCAGTGGTAGAATATAATTCCTTACCATCAAATGTACTATAAATATTATCAATTATTCCTTTTAACCCATTATCTCTTTCCAAAGCGAATAAATCACTATCATTATTAAATTTAAGTTCATTAATAATATTTATACAATCTTCATAAGTAATTCTTTTATCATTCTTAGTACCTTTAGGTTTAGACATTTTTTTATAGTCATACTTATCAAGTAAATCTAAAGCACTAGAATAATTATTTATAACCTTTATAATACTTTTTGCTTCTTCTGCACTAAGTTCACCATCTAATCTCCCAGCAATATCAAGTAGCTTAACAGTTTTTTCCAAATATTCTAACCTTCTATTATTAACAACATAACCTTTAATCAAATAATCTTTTATAATTTTATTAGCCCATTTCCTAAAAATAATACCATTCTTACTCTTAACTCTATAGCCAACACTAATAATCATATCAAGATTATAAAATGGTATATTTCTAGTAATGTGTCTTTTGCCTTCTTTTTGAACCTGTCGGAAATTCTGACAGGTTGAAACCTTATCCAGCTCTCCTTCAGAATAAATGTTTTTAATATGTTCAATTATATTTGTTCTCGAAGAATTAAACAATATTGCCATTTGTTGTTGCGATAACCAAACTGTTTCATCCTTCATATTAACTTCCAATTTAACATCTTGATTCTCAAATAATACAATTTCATTTTTCATAACCTTTTTCCTCCTCTTTATTAAATACACATTTAATCTCAATTTTTTTACTTTTGAACTATTGCATTTTTTATAGTGGTTCAATTACATCTTTACTCAGTGGTTATCCCAAAATTTGAATATACCACCAAAAGCTTTATTTCAAAGACTTAATGGCTTTGAAATACCCTACAAGACCTTAGACTTGTAGGGCATAATATATTAATCTTTCTTAATACCTAAATATTCATAAGTCTTATCAGTAACAACTCTACCTCTAGCAGTTCTTTTTAAATAACCCTGTTGTAATAAATAAGGTTCATATACATCTTCAATAGTAGAAGCCTCTTCTCCAATCGAAGAAGCAAGAGCCTCAAGTCCTACAGGTCCCCCATTAAATCTTTCTACAATAGAAAGAAGTAAATTATAATCAGTATCATCAAGTCCAGTCTTATCAACTTTTAATCTATCTAAAGAATTATCAAGAATCTCTTTATTAATAATACCATCACCATATACTAAAGCAAAATCCCTAACTCTCTTAAATAACCTATTAGCGATTCTCGGAGTACCCCTACTTCTCTTAGCAAGTTCCCTAGCAGCATCATCAGTAATAGGAGTATCAAGTACTCTAGAGGTTCTCTTAATAATCTGATATAGTTCATCCTCAGTATAAAAATTAAGTTTAGAAATAATACCAAATCTATCTCTTAAAGGACTAGATAAATCACCCGCCCTAGTAGTAGCTCCTACTAAAGTAAAATGTGGTAAATTAATCTTAATATTTCTAGATGAACCATCACTACCTACTATTATATCTAAGTAAAAATCTTCCATTGCTGGATATAAAATCTCTTCAATATATCTAGGAATTCTATGAATCTCATCAATAAATAGAACATCCCCTTCTTCTAAAGTAGATAGTATTGCAGCTAAGTCCCCACTCTTCTCAATCGAAGGCCCACTAGCAGTCTTAATATTAGTACCAAGTTCATTAGCAATAATATAAGCAAGAGTAGTCTTACCAAGCCCAGGAGGACCATATAATAAAATATGATCTAAAGTCTCTCCTCTCATAACAGAAGACTTAATAAATACCCCTAAATTCTCTTTAATCTCACTTTGACCAACATACTCATCTAAAGATACCGGTCTAATAGTCATATCCTTATCCTCTTTAAATTCTTCACTACTCATTATTCTATCATTCATCTATTCCCCCTCCTTGTATATAGTCTTATATAAATCTTTAGTCCCCTTTTCTTTCATATTTAATTCAATCTTAGGTAAATCATCCCTACTACCAAGCCCAAAATAATCCAAAAACTCATCAGTAGTCTTATATAAAGTAGGTCTACCAATAGTATCAGCCTTACCACACTCTTTAATAAGCCCTTTAGCTAGTAACCTTCTCATAACATAAGCCGAATCCACTCCTCGTAAAGATTCAACATTCCCCCTCGTAATAGGTTCATTGTAGGCAATAATAGCAAGTGTCTCTAAAGCCGATTGTGATAAACAATTCGAAGTAGGTTCTTCAAGTAACTTCTGATAATATTCCTTATGTTCTTCTCTAGTCGTAAGTTTAATCGTATTACCTAAAAAATTAATTCTAAGGCCTCTCTTATTATCATCATAATAATTCTTCAAATTAAGAACAATCCTCTTAGCCTCTTCTTCATCAATTTCTAATATTCTCTCAATATCTTTCAAAGTAATACCAAGATCACCTTGAACATATAAAAGTCCTTCTACTACACTTTCCATCTTAATTCCTCAATTCTATTAATATCTTATCAAAATTCTTATCTTGATTAATAACAACATCTTTCTCTTTAACCATTTCTAATATTGATAAAAAAGTAACAACCACTATTGGTCTATTATACTCTTCAAATAAATCATCTAAATAAGCCTTCTTCTTAGTCATAAGAATCTTCTTAATATTATTCTTTCTCTCTCTAACCGAATATTCCCTTTTAGTAACAGTAGTCTCTAAAGGCTTATCAAGTTCTTTTCTCTCTAAAAATTTCTTAAAAGCCTCAAGTAAATTATCAATCGTATCTTCTCCACTAAGAACACTCTCAGTATAATTACTAACCTTCTCTGGAGCTTTAATATATATCTTCTTTCTTTCTTCCTCTAATTCTTTAAATACTGGTGTCATCTCTTTATATTTCTTATATTCAAGTAACTTATTAATAAGATTCTCTCTCGTAATCTCTTCATCTTCTTCACTATTATCTTCCTCTTTCTTATTACTAGGAAGTAATAGTTTAGACTTCAAATACATAAGCTCTGCAGCCATAACTAAATAAGAAGAAGAAATATTAATATTAAGATTCTCTTCATGATTAATATAATCTAAATATTTATCCGTTATCTCTTCTACTTTAATATCAAAAATATCTATATTAGACTCCTTTACCAAATGTAAAAGTAAATCCAAAGGCCCTTCAAAATTATCTATTGATATATAATCCATATATCCACCATCCTACCTAATTATATCATGTATTTAACCATTAGTAAATAAAGAATTACTCCCAAAACTATTGCTTTTATATAAAAAATATAGTATTATATACAAGGTTATAAAAAATATTGTTATTTTTGTAACCAAATAAGTTACATATTTTAACAAAAAATAGTAGTATAATAGAATTAGCAGGAGGAATTTATAATGGAACCAAAGTCTTATATTATACCAGACAATATTTTTGAAGAAGTAAATGCAGTAACTCATGAACTAATTAGATATGAAAATCCTAATAATTTAAATTGGATGCCAGCATACCAAGATGTTCTAAATCAAATGGGCAAAGGAGATCAGTATCTAAATCATCGTTTACTTACCTTTGTAGTAAGAAGAATAAGTGAACTTGGTTACGATATCAATGATCACCCATTTAAACTTACTAGATATAGATAAAGACAGGGCCTAAAGTCCTGTCTTTATTTTTCTAATATATAAATTAACTCTTTAATAGAGCATTACCAGTAGTAAACGATAATATTAATATTCCTAGTATAATTCCTTTACTCTTATTATTATCCATGTCTAAATGCCTACTTCAATTATCTTACAATCACAATTCTAAAATAAATTAAGTTCAATGTAAACAATTAATTATTTCTATTTCTATTAATTTTCTTTACCAATCTATAAGCATTATCATTCATATAGTTCTTATCTCTATATTTACTTATATACATATACTTAGCAATATCAATAAGTTCATCAGTATTACAATTTAAAAGAATTTTACCTATGGCAATAATATCCTTTTTATAATAATCTCTAACATTTATTTTAGAAATATCATTAGCAATCATAAGTCTATTCATACTCTCGTTAATCTTTAAACTTTTAGGATAATCCTTACTTAAAGAAAATATATCAGTATCAATAGAAATACCATATTCACTAAGTATAAACATCATAACTTGTGCCCTAATTCTATCATTATTATCGAAGAAATTAGGAGTATCACAATAAAATAATTTATATATTTCATATAATAACAAATCACTTTTTTTCAAAGTAATATCTTTAATATTTTCTAAATTATTCATTCTCTTAACTTCGTTTGGAATCAAATCAACAAAATCACTATCTTTATTATTAGTATTAATATTCAATCCTTTCTTCACAGTATATAATATATCTAAATAACTGCTATTATTTCCTACTTTCTTAGCATATTTAACAATTTTACCTTTACTAAAATATACTAAGTCAGTAATATTTTCATGATATACAATCGTAACTCTAAAAGTATTCTCATTTTCCATACCTAATATACTTCTAACTATTAATATAATATTTTCTAAATTAATTTTATAATATACATCATTAATAATTCTATCAATTTTCTTTTCATTATCATATTTAATTTTCTTACTAGAAGTATAATTAATTATAATATATTTATTATCAATCAAATAACATTTATTTAATTCTTTCATATAACCATCCTCCCATATTCATATACAATAATAACATAAAATTGCAGGAATATCAACGAAAATTGCAGGAATATCAACGAAAATTGCATGAATATCAACAAAATACTTGCATTTATTTAAATTATATTATATAATATTATCGCTTCTGAAAGGGGGAGGTTTTAATGAAAGAAGTTAAATATAATGGAGATTTAATTGCAGACATAGACACATTGAATTCTAAAAACAATTCGCTTAAGGCTGCTGTTATAAGTCTAGGTGGTAGTTTAGGTGCTTTTATCATAGCACTAGAAATTGCTTTTAATTGCGGAGTTGGATTTGCTCCAGAAATGATGTTACCTGCAGCAGGTACAATATTTGGAACAAGTGGATTAGTATCTGCTACTGCAGCATTTATATCAAATAGAAAATATAAAAAGAGATTCAGAAAATCAAAACATAATATAGTTGGTTTACAACAAGAATTAAAGGGCAAAGATGTTATTTTAGATAGAGATGCAATTAAAGATGCTGAAATTATTGAAGAGGTAACAAAAAGTACTACAAAGGATGATGAAGGTAGAGTTATTTCTAAAGCAGAAAAAATCGTTAGGTTTTTATATTTATTAGATTCAGAGGACCAAATAAAAGTTTTAAGACTAATAAATGAATCTATTAAAGAATATAAAGCAACATCTACTAGTACTACACTTGAGTTAATGGAAGAAAATGATTTACAAGGTGTAGAATTACCAGTTCAAAAAAAATTAATTAGAAAGTAATAAATTACTCTATTTTTAGAGTAATTTATTTTTATACTATAATTTTAAAATACTAACTATTTAAGTTAGTATTTATCATTTAAACTCAAAGACATAAGTTATTTTTAAATATGGTGCTGAATGTAAGAATTGAACTTACCCCTGAAGCTTACCATGCTTCTGTACTACCACTATACTAAATCAGCAAAGAATTAATATCCTATTTAAAGAATATTAATTTTATAAATACAACCAATGCAAGTATTACTCTATAAAAGGCAAATACTGAAAAGTCATGTTTCTTAATGTAATTAAGTAAAAACTTAATAGCAATAACACCCATAGCAAACGAAGATATAATACCTACAATTACTTCTTTAGTTAAAGCAAGATCTGTTACTTTAAGTACTGTAGCACCACATATTACTGGTACTGATAATAAGAAAGTAAACTTTGTTATTGCTTCTTTAGATATACCTTGAAGTCTACCCGCTAATATAGTTGTACCACTTCTAGAAAAACCTGGTATAACTGCAAAAGCCTGAGATATACCTATAATAAGTGCTTCTTTTAAAGTAATATCTTCAAATTTCTTTTCTTTTTATAATGATGAGTAGCCCATTTATCACCAAGATAAATAAGCATACCCATTATAGCAAGAGCAGAAGCAATAAGCCAAATATTATTTCTAATTACATTTTCAATTACATCATCAAGTAAGAAGCCTACAATAGCAGCTGGAATAGTAGCCACTACTAAATACCAGAACATCTTTCCATTAGTAGTTTTCTTCTTATTTTTTATATCTTTAATGGCTCCAACAAATAAATTCCACCAATCCTTAAAGAAGATCACTAGTACTGCCATCATAGTACCAAAGTGAAGAGCAACATCAAATGCAAGTGATGATTCTTCCCAACCAAATAAATAAGGAAAAACAATCAAATGAGCAGATGACGAAATTGGTAAAAACTCCGCAACTCCCTGAATAATTCCAAGAATTATCGCCTTAAATATTGTCATAAAAAACTCCTATTAATTATTTTCTTTTAATAATTCAATAGCCTTTTGCATAGCTAAATCATACTTAACAACTTCTAAAGATCCAAGTTCTTTCATGATATCTTCTTCAGTCATCTTATACATATCAGCCATCTTTTTAACTTCATCTTTAGCATCTTTATCAGAAATAGTAATTTCTTCAGCTTTTACAATAGCTTCAAGTAAGTATCTATATGCTACTCTCTTTTCAGCTTCTTTCTTCATATCTTTCATGATATCTTCTTTTTTAGCACCAGAGTAAGCAAAATATAATTCTTCAGTAACTCCTTGCATCTTAAGTTTTTCAATAAAGTTCTTATACATTCTATCAGTCTCAGCATCAATAATTTCTTCATCAATTTCAACTTTCATATTCTTTGATGCCTTTTCAAGTAAATCTTCAATAAATTTATTATCAGCTTCTCTTTCCTTTTGAGCCTTAATTTCCTCTTCAACTACTTTTTCTAATTCTTCTTTATTAGATACACCTTCCATATCTAAATCTTTAAAGAATTCTTCATCTAAATCAGGAATAACTCTCTTTTTAATATCATGAACAGTAACATTAAATACTACTTTTTGTCCTGCTAATTCTTTAGCCATATAGTCTTCTGGGAAAGTAAGTTCGATATCTTTAGATTCTTCTCTCTTCATTCCTACTACTCCCTCTTCAAATCCTGGAATAAATGAATGACTACCAAGTTCTAATGAATATCCTTCAGCACTTCCACCTTCAAATTCTTCATTGTCTTTAAAGCCTTTAAAATCAATAACAACTGTATCTCCTTCTTCAGCTTTACCATCTTTAGATACAAGTTCAGCATATCTATCTAAAATATGACTAACTTCATGATCTACTTCTTCTTTAGTAACTTTAACTTTATCTTTTTTAACTTTTAATCCTTTATATTCTCCAAGAGTTACTTCAGGATCTAAAATAAATGTCATATTAACTTCAAATCCTTCATCATCAGCTTTTACTATTTCAAGTTTAGGTTCTACTACTGGAATTAATTTTTCAGTAATAATAACTTCACCATATTTTTTTTGTACTAAGTCTTCCATAGCCTCACTAATAATGTCTCCAGTACCATATTTCTTTTCAAAAACATTTCTAGGTACTTTTCCTTCTCTAAAGCCATCAATTTTAACTTTTTTAACTAATTTATTGAAAGCTTTATCTTTAGCCTCTTTCCATTCTTCTCCATTTACTTTATAGTTAACTTGTTTTTTCATATATATTACCTCCTAACAAATTGCAACTATTTCTACTTCATATTCTCCATTAGGAGATGCTACTTTTTTTATTTCTCCTACTTTACCATTCATAATAGCTTTAGCTATAGGACTTTCGTTAGAAATCTTATTATTAGATGGATCTGCTTCTTTAGAACCTACAATTCTATACTCTTCTATTTCATCATCATCTACATATTTAATCTTAACAGTAGTACCAAGAGATACTTTATCAGTCTCTCCCTTCTCTATGATATGAGCATTCTCCATAATCTTTTCTAATTCTTGGATTCTACCTTCTACTTGTGCTTGTTCTGCTCTAGCAGCATCATAATCAGCATTCTCAGATAAATCTCCAAGTGCCCTAGCTTCTTTTAAAGCCTTAATCACTTCAGGTCTTTTAACATTTTTTAATTCATTTAATTCTTCTTCTAACTCAAGAAAACCTTCATCAGTTAGATAAACTTTATTATCTTTCATTTTATTTATCACCTCAATTAATTTTTTGTTTTCATTACAATTCACAATTGTACTAGATTTTAATCTTTTTGTCAATAGTTTTTCATGCTTTATATTATATTCTAATACTAACTAATTTTTACCCTTATCATATCATTTTTATATACTTTTTTATCTAATTTAAACCTAAGTATTTCTTCAGGATGTCTAGCAGCTTCAACTACTTCATTTTCTTCATTATATATATCTGGCATTATAAAAGAAAATGTCTCTATATTAGGTCCAAATACTTCTACTTCTATACCCTTTTCAAAATAATTTCTCTCAGTAATAGTAACCATCTTATTTTCTTCGTCATAATCAAGTACAATACCTAAAAAATCTTGATTAGAAGCCTCATTTCTACCTAAATAATATTGTTCATTTACCGTAGGTAACTTATCCCAAAACTGAATAACAGCTTCCCTATTAGCAACACGCTCTAATACTTTAGTATAATAATCTAATTTATCCTCAGTTAATTTATTAGCATAATAATCATCTATTATTCCTCTATAAGTATTAATAACCGTAGCAACATAATAATTACTTCTCATTCTGCCTTCTACCTTTAAACTTACAATACCAATATCAATCATTTCTTTAATCTTCCTAGCCATCATCAAATCTTTAGAAGATGCCGTAAATAAAGTATCACTCTTTATCTCATTATTATCTTTATCAAATAAAGGCATTTCCCATCTACATATTTGAGCACAACCACCCCTATTAGCATCTCTATTAGTAAAATAATTAGATAAAACACATCTACCAGAATAAGAAGAACACATAGCGCCATGAACAAAACATTCTATTTCCATACCAGTTCTATCTATTATTTCCTTTATCTCATCTTTAGATAACTCTCTAGCAAGAACTACTCTAGAAGCCCCCTCTTTCTTCCAAAAATCTACTGCTTCATAATTTAAAGTAGAAGCTTGCGTAGATATATGTATTTCTAAATCAATATTATTTTCTTTTACAACATCTATAACCAGTGGATCACTAACTATAATAGCATCTACCTTAGCCTTTGCTAGTTCCTTTAAATAATCTATAATACCATTTATATCTTCATTATGAAAAACAATATTAACAGTTACATAAACCCTCTTACCAAGATTATGAGCATAACTACATGCTTCGTTAATTTCTTCAATACTAAAGTTTTTAGCATTAGCTCTAAGAGAAAAATCTCTTCCCCCAATATAGCAGGCATCTGCTCCATAAAGATAAGCAAACTTTAATTTCTCTAAGTTACCCGCAGGAGCAAGTAATTCTATCTTATTCATTATTACCACCCCTTAATTTATATATAGTTTTCTTATTAAAGAATCCTGTATAAGTATTATCCATATGTTCTTTATTTAAATATTTATCAATAATATCTATATCATTATTATAAGATAAATCAATAATTAAATTATCTATATTACTTAACTTATCAATTTCATTAATCATATTAACTAAAGGACTATATATAATAGTACCAAAATTATGTTCTATAACCATATATTTCATATTATCATTATATATATAATATCTATCACTATTATTTTCTTTATCAATATATTTAAAATAATTAGTAATAAGACATCTTCTTGAATAAAAGATAGGTAAATATCCATATACCATATAAAATATATTCATACCAGTATTATTCTTAATATCTAATACTTCATTATAAGTAATATCATTAGTAACTATACTACCAGTAATACCCCTCTTCTTATAAAATAAATGACTATTAATACTAGCATTTAAATGTTCCATACTTAGTATTAATTCTTTATTAACATTCATCTTCTTTATAATATTAAATACCCCTAAGTCATATAAAATAATACCATCAATATTAGAATCATTAATTTTATTAATAACTTCTCTTACCATATCTAAATCATTATTATGAATCATCTTATTTATGATAACATATACCTTTTTATCAGTATTATTCTTAATATCTATAATATTATCTATATCTAATTCTAAAGGATATATCGACAAAGATTTAATTCCTAATATAATACCTTTAATATCTTTATTTAATATTTTATTTATATCTTCCATCTTACCAGGAATAACTACTAAATTACTCATAATCACTTCTCCTTTTAGATATAGCTATTTTATCTCCTACTGAAATATATTCCGTAGCAAATTCTTCATTATTATCAAGAAAAGAAATAAATTTTTTAATCTTATTAACAATACCCCTTTGATTTTTAGTCTTAACTAAATCTGAATCTTCAACTAAACCATGAAAAGATAAATTATCCGTAATAATAGTTCCCCCTTTAACTAAATTATTCTTATATTTTTCAAAGAAGAAAATATTCTTACCCTTCGCGGCATCAATAAATATCAAATCATACATACCTGCAATATCAGTATCTACAGCATCCCCATAAATAATATTAATTTGCTTATCTAAATTATATTTCTTTATATTAAATACTGCCAAATCATATCTATCTTTATCCCTTTCAATAGTAGTTATTCTAATATCACTATTAATACTAGCCATCATAATAGATGAATACCCGATAGCGGACCCTATCTCAAGTATATTCTTAATATTATTCTCTTTAATATAATTAATTAAATATAATATACCATCTTTTTGCATTATTGGTATATTATTTATTTTAGCATATTCTTCTAATTCCTTCATATTACACCTTTTTCTAAAATATATTATATATTAAATATTATTATTTATCAATAACTTAATTAAAAGAAGAATATTAATTATTCCTCTTTATTTTATTTTTAATTTTAACACCACTAGCATGATTCTTTGGAAATTTATCATAATATTCTTCCGGATGAAGCTTGTATTTCATTCCCATTTCATAATTATATTGAAGCAATGTTCCATATATGGTAAAACTTTTATTTTTCTTGAATAGCCAGTGGTCATCAACAACAATAGTTTTAATATCCTTTTGACCAATTCTAACTTCTCCAGTAACATAATAAGATTCCAATCTAGAATTTCTAATATGCAAAAATTTAATAAGTGGTTCATCTTCTGCATAAAGACAAAATCCATATTCATCTGAATAAAAAACATTATATATATATTCATCATCATTTACGTCTGTTATTTCAACATAATCACAATATTTAATATCTTTTATTCCATCATTATCAAGTGTATAACCCATAATATTATCTCCTCTCAAAAGTACAAGTATTATAGCAAAAATACTTATTTTTGTCAAACAAATAAATGAACAAAAAATCATCTACACTTTAAGTATATTGATAAATGATTTTTTTAAAACTACATTTTATCTAAATCTTCCATTTTATATGTATAATATCCCTCATATTCATAACCAATGCCAATACTTCATTCCATTATTTGACATTCATCTTTATTTGTAGTACAATACTAAACATCTTTTGAAAGGGGAAATTTAAATGAAATTAGAAAGAAATCACAATATTTATCAAGTAATAGATAAAAGTATTGAAGAAATAAATAAAGACTTAGAAACAATAGATTTTGAACTAGGTGTATTAAATTTTAGTCAAAAAATGAGAACTATAACTGCTAGTGTTATAACTGCCGCAGGAGCAATAAATACCTTCCTTTATGTTAGAGATAATCAAATGTCTAATTGTATCTTTGCTCTTATATTTATCTTTCTTGCTTCTAGAGATATTAAAAAGAGTAAAAGAAATGATCTAGCAATAGATATTTTAAATGAACAAAAAGATTTACTTAATGAAGCAAAAGAAATAAAAACCAAAAAGTTAACAAGATAGAATTTCTATCTTGTTATTTTTATACTCCTATATCCCCTCTGAACTTTTTTAATATACATTTTCTAATAAAATCAACTGGTATAATGGATATAGATATCAAGAATATAATAATTAATTCTTTAATATTAATAATCGTTGTACCAAAGATATTAATACCAGAATAAACAATAAATCCTTGTATTAATATAATAAATATAACAATAAAAATAAATGGTTTATTTTCTAAAATATGATTAAATATATTTAATCTATGAGTACGAGTATTAAATAAATTATTAACCGCTAGAAAGATAAATAAAGTAAAGAAAGCTGTCATAAAGTGTTCCTTATTAACAAACATATTCCTAATAATTGGTAACTTTAAAAACAATATAGATACTCCAAGTAAATATATACTAGATACAACAATTTCATTAAGCATATATCTATTAATAATAGATTCATCTCTCTTCTTAGGTACTTCCATCATATATTCTTTTTTAGGTACTTCATAAGAAAATGCAAGACCCGCTAATGTATCCATAACCATATTAATCCATAACATTTGAATAACAGTAATAGGACTAGGTACTCCTATAAAAGGGCCAATAAGAGCTAAACTAGTAGCGGCTAAATTAATAGTAAGCTGAAAAATAATAAATTTTCTTATATTCTTAAAAATAGTTCTACCATATAAGATAGCCTTAGATATTGATAAAATATTATCATCAGTAATAACAATATCCGAAGCCTCTTTAGCTACTTCTGTTCCACTACCCATAGCAAATGATACATCAGCCTTCTTTAGAGCAATAGAATCATTTACTCCGTCTCCTGTCATACCAGTAACTAAGTTTAACTCTTTAGCAAGAGTAACTAATCTTTTTTTATCTTCTGGTAACGCTCTAGCTACTACTCTTAATCTTGGTATTAATTTTTTTACTTCTTCATTACTTAATTTATTAAGTTCATTTGAAGTAATTGAAGCATCCCCTTCATTATCAATAATACCAACTTCTTTAGCAATAGATACGCCAGTAGATAAAGAGTCTCCTGTTACCATAACAATATTAATACCAGCATTCTTAATTAATTTTACAGAGTCTACTGCTTCTTCTCTAATCTCATCTTTAATAAAGATAATACCAACTAATATATTTCTTCTAATACTATCTACTGGATAAATACTTTCAGATATTGATAAAGCAATTGCTCTAAGACCATTATTCGTCTCGTTATTAATATAACTATTTAATCTATCTTTATCTAATACTTTTATTTTACCATTCTCATCTAAGTAATTAGAAGTATATTTAAGTACCTTATCAGGAGCCCCTTTAATTAATTTAATCTTTTTATTATCCTTTTCTATTATACTAGTAGAATACTTATTCTTACTATTAAATAACACCCTATCAATAATCTTAATTTCATCATCTTTATATTTACTAGCAAATCTAAGTAATGCCTTATCAGTAATATTACCTCCTATTACATTACCAGAAGATTTATCATATTCACTTTCATTATTATAGATAAGAGAATCTTCTAATATCCTTTGATAAGTATCACTAAGTTCTAACTTAGAATTATATTCATTTAAATTACCTAGTAATACTTTTACTACTTCCATCTTTCCTTTAGTAATAGTACCTGTCTTATCAGTAAATAAAATATTAAGTGAACCGGCTGTTTCAATACCAACCATTTTTCTAACTAAAACATTATCTTTAAGCATCTTCTTACTATTCGTAGATAACACCAAAGTAATCATCATTGGTAATCCTTCTGGTACTGACATTACTAGTACAGATACTGCTAGTGTCAAAGCTTCTAATAAATAACCAATAAAAGTATTAAAAGATATATTACTTATAATAGCAAAATTAAAATTATTTAAAATAAATATCTTAGAAAATAAATATGATATAGCTATCATAGTAGCGGCAACATAACCTATTCTACTAATAATCTTTGCTAAATTAGTAAGTCTTATTTTTAATGGTGAATCTTCTTCTTTTTCAACTAAAGACTTAGCCATCTTACCATACAAGGTATCCATACCTACTTTAGTAACTACCCCACTAGCGGCTCCATCATATATTGTAGTACCACGATATATTTTATTAATATCCATTGGTTTATTAATATCGTTTACTTTCTCTTTATATACCTCTTTAGCCTCGCCATTTAAAGATGATTCATCTACTGATAACTTACCACTAATAATAGTAATATCCGCAGGTACTTTATCACCACTACTAAGAAGTACAATATCACCAACAACAATATCATCAATAGGTATCTCAGTAATATTACCATTTCTTTTTACCTTAATATTAATTTTACTAGACTCTTCTTGCATTCTTTGAAAAGCCTTATTTGAACCATATTCACTAACCGCTGATATTAATGATGCTACTAATATAGCTACCACTATACCTATTGTTTCAAAGTAATCAAAATCTTTAAATAAAAATATTACTTTAATAAATAAAGCTATTAATAATATTTTAATAATAGGATCACCTAAAGTTTCTATAAACAAACTAATAAAAGTACTTTTATTTTTACCATTAATACTATTACTACCATATTTATTTCTCGATTCATTTACTTCCTTATTAGTTAAACCATTACTATTTAGCATAAGATTCCTCCTATGTTAAATAGTACTAACTATCAAATTAATTTAGACTAAATATAAATAGACAAAAAAAGACTATTTCTAGTCTAATACTTTATCTTTATAATCTGATACCGGCTTATAACTAAGACGATGATATTTAGTAATACCATATTCTTTAATAGCGGCAATATGTTTCTTAGTACCATATCCTTTATTATGAGCCAAATCATACATTGGATATACCTTATCTAAGTCATACATCATTTTATCTCTAGTAACCTTAGCAATCACTGAAGCAGCCGCTATAGAAATCGATTTAGCATCTCCCTTAATAATACTAGTAGTAGGAACATCTATATCTAAAGGCATAGCATCTATTAAGACATGATCTAATTTAATACCAGTATTTCTTATTGCTTCCTTCATAGCAATCTTCGTAGCCTCATAGATATTAACTTCATCTATTATCTTTTCATCAATAATACCTATCCCAATAGCAGTAGCCTTTTCTTTAATTATTTTATAATATTCATCTCTTTTTTTCTCAGATAATTTCTTTGAATCAGTAAGTCCTTCTAAAACAAAGTCTTTAGGAAGAACAACACAAGCTGCTACTACACTACCTATTAGAGGTCCTCTACCTACTTCATCTACTCCCCCTATATATTCTAATCCTTTAGCATATAATTCATTTTCATACTTATATAAATCTTCCATCTTCTACTTCCATTTCTTAATAATATTATTTACTCTATTTTGTCTTTCAAAATTGTCCATTCCATTAATATTCTTTTGTAAGTTATCTACTCTCATACCTGGTGTTAAATTATTATTAGTAGTATGAGAAGTCTCAGTATTATCTTTTCTACCAAACATTCTATTCATAAACTTTCTTTCTCTTTCCCTACCTCTTTTAGCTACATCATTATGATTAGCAGTCCATGTTCTATCAAATACCTTACTTAAATCTTCTTGTCTATTCATTTATATCACCAATCTAATTATACTATAAAAACAAAAAGAAGAAAACTATTAATTAATATTTTAGTTTATCTTCTATAAGTTTTAACATATGTTCTAACAGTTTTCTCTGTTCCTTCAGTTAAATTTTTAAGTCCAAAATATTTTAATATTTCTTCATCAGTAGTTCTTCCATACATTTCTAAAAATACTTTAATTTCATTATTATACCTATCTCTGTCAAAACGATACAAATGAGTCAAATACATTCCTAACATATTAGATAAAATTAAAGTAGCAGTATCTACATTACCTATACTACCATCTTTAGTATAATAAAATGGAAAATCAAAATTCATACCTTTTAACTTAATTAGATTATCAAATTCATAATCAACCATTCCTAAAAATGTATCTAGTCTTTGATATTCATTATTAAAAGCTGAACCAGCATATACAGTATTTTTAAGATAATCTCCAAAAATAAATTCAATAAATATTGAATAAGCTTCAATAAATATATTTGGTTCATTATTAAAATTAGCTTTATGAAGAAGATAAGCATGACCTAGTTCATGTGGTAAAATAATACCCGTATTCATCTTATTATTAAATCTAGACAAAACATAAGTTTCCTTCAAATTACCAACGCAAAAACAAAGACCTCTAACATATCTTTCACCCTCATATTTATCAATAGATAACTCTATTCTTTTATTTTGAACTAAATTATTATATATTTCTAACATTTCAGGATTAAACTCTTCCATAAAATTACTTATTAATTCAAAATATTTCTTATTAGAAATTGTAGTATTTTTCCATACTCTCCATGGTAACTTTGGCATATTAGAAAAAACTCCAATAGAAGTTCTAATTTGCATAATATACTTATTAAAGAAATCTACTATTCTACCCGCTACTACATCATCATCTTTCTCTTTATAATCACCAATTATTCCTTCATTAGTATCATAAAGATTAAACAAAGCATTCTTATCAATATATCTTATTAAATATTTAATCTTATTTATATCATTAAATATTTCTATTTTTTTATATTTATCATCAATACTATTAAGTAACTCTTCTAAAAGAATTAATCTAAACTTTAGTTTATTAATATCAAAATGCATAAACTCAGCTCCTTTTTTACAAGTTATTATTATACAATAAAATCAAAAGAAAAGAAACTATTAATTAATACATTCCCTGTATTTTCTTAATAGTCTCATTACTAAGAGAAGATAGTTTCCAATTACCATCATTATCTTTCTTGGCCTCAAAATCAATTGTATATGTAACTTTATCCTTAGCCTTTTCTAAATAATCTAACTTAGTATTATTATATTCCTGAACAGTATAATTAGTATTACCTTGATATTTATTATTTACTTCATTAACTACCTTTTTATAATCAATAACTTCAATCTCTGTCGTTACACTAGCAGTCTCTCCATCAATTCTTTCATTCTTAATTTCATAAGTTAAGTTCTTATATTGCTTTTCAATAATCTTTTTATATCTATCTTTCTGAATACTAGTAAAATTCTCTTCTTCAATAATACTATTAATACCATTTACTATATCTTTATCTAAAGTTTGATACTTAGTAAGTAAATCTTCTACTTTAGAAGTTGGACTATTAGATAGAGAACAACCTACTAGTAAAAGTAAAAATATAAATATACTAATAATTTTCTTCATTCTTATCACCATTTATATCTTTACCAATATATTACATATTATACTAAAAATTATAATTATTTATTATAGATATTACTTTTTCTTTACTATAACCTAAAGTAAGTAAATGATTATATATCTTATTCTTTAATTTAATACCACTATATTTCTTATTAGTACTAATATCTTTATCTATTATCTTATTTATTCTTTCATAAAAAATATTATCATCTATATTAGATATATTATTATAAATAATTTCTTCACTAACCCCAAGTCTTTTTAATTCATTTTTTATTTTATAATCACCCCAATTAGTAAAATTTAATTTGTCTTTAATAAAAGCCTTAGTAAATCTATCATCATCTAAATATTTATAATCAATCAATTTATCAATAACTTCTTCAATAATAATATCTTCTGCTTTATTTTTTAAATAATCTCTTAATTCATTAATACTTCTTAATCTTCTATCAATATATTTAACTGAAGTATCCATAAGCATACATATAGTATTATCTCTTTTTAATTTATCATATAATTCATTATCAATATCTTTCTTTATCAATAACTCATTATCAGTAATTACTTTACCATTTAATTCTAATACTTCTCCATTAGATAAATAAACATTATATATATTTTTTTTAGTAAGTTCATATTTTTCTATTTTCATAAAACCACCTATTAAAAAGAAGAGACTATTATTTATCTTTCTTTTTTGTTTCTAAGTCTCTTCCATACTCTTTCTTTTCTTCTATCATTGTCATAGTAATATTATCATCTATTTCTGCTAAAGCATTTCTATCAATATTAGATAATATTACTTCTTCTTTAACTGTATCTATTATTACTTTACCCCAAATAGGTCCTTGTTTAATAGTTAAATCATTAAACATATCTGGAGTAATTACTTTTAAGAAGTATCCAAATACTAATCTCTTCGTAGCCACAACTAATCTTTTATCCGTTAATACAATAATATTAGTATTTATTATTTCATAACTTTGATAATTCTTTTGAGCTACAAATACATATTTAATTTCTTCATCTGATCCAATAAACTTAGATGCTATTTTAGCATGTGCTCTTAATCTAAAAGCAATAGTCATTGGATATTTTCTTTTAAATTCTTTTACTCTTCTATATATTTCATTATTCATTTACATCAACCTTAATATTCTCTTTAACAAAACTTACAAATGTATCTTTATCAACATATTGACCAATTGAATCAATTACTTTATCACCAACCATAAATAATGTAGTTGGAGTGCCCCATTGATTCTTCTTCAAATAAGAATTTGATTTACTTAATTTATTACTCTCTTCACTACTTAAATTAGTAAGATTTAAATAATTAACAGGAATTCCAAGTTCATTAGCAACTTCTTCTACTACTGGTTCATACATTTCGCAGTAGCCACATCCATCTTGAATAATTACCATTAAGAATGGTTTATTACTATTCATTAATTCTTCATATTCAGTATAACTAATAGTCTTAGTACCTGCTTCTCCTTCTACTGCTACTGGAAGTTCAATATCTACTTTACTTTCTTTCTTAGTACTAGTAACTATACAAGCCACTACTAAAAGTACTACTACTAAAAGAATTAAAATTATATCTTTTTGTTTAGATGTTAAACTAAATGATTTCTTTTCTTTAGTTTTAACTTCTTTCTTCTCTTCTACTTTTACTTCTTTAGCAATTTGTTCTACTTTAACATTTTCCTTCTTAACATCTTCTTTAGAAGTAACTTTCTTAGTAACATTCTTTTGATTATTATTTACCTTCTTATTTGTATTATTCTTTTTATTATTATTATTAGTTTTGTTTTTTGCATTTTTATTTGCCATATCTATTTCCCTCCTAATAAATAGTTTACACTTAAAGACATGAAAAATCAAGTACTTACTATATAATTTTGTCGTTTTTTAGTTATTTTTAGACATAACAAAAGAGACTGACCCCCTAAGGAACAGTCTCCCAAAAAGAATAAAAAGGGGTTGGCTAGTGTGATACTAGCACCAATTCGCCTAAATCGAACTGGTGATTAATATAATAAACTATCTTACTACATTTGTCAATACCAAAATTTAATTTTTTCTATTTTCTCTCACCTTTCATGAAATGCCAAGGTCATTTCATGTCCAATCTAGCCTACTTCTTAGTCTATATTGGAGTCTCATTAGACCTATCATATATAAGTTAGAACATAAAAAAAGAACTAGTTCAAATAGTATTAACCTCAAATATAATATATATGATTGATATCTATTTTAAAACTTAGAATAAGGTTTAAAATAACCTCTAAGATTATAGCTTAAAAGTAAAACAAAAAGCAACCCTAAGGTTACTTTCTATATATTAACTACTTATTTTGGTAGTTAGATCCACTAATTTGGTTTTGTCCTAATCTTACTAATCTTTTAGTAATTTCTCCACCAACTGATCCATTAGCTCTTGAAGTTGTATCTGGTCCTAAATTAACACCAAACTCGTTAGCTATTTCATATTTCATTTTATCGATAGCTTGTTTAGCTCCAGGTACTACCATTTTGCTATTTGTATTGTTACTCATTATGTTTCACCTCCTACACTAATAGGTTGTGAATTATTAAGTATTTAATACATATATTTTAATGGTAATTTTTACTAAATATCAAACTTAGTATTATTTCTTTTAATTTCTATTATTTCTCTACTATTAACAGCTTCATCTATAAGAGAATTAAAATCAAAACTCTTTTCATATAGTATAGCTTTATCCATATTAGGATTAATAACAGGATGTTTAGGTAAGAAGATAGTACAACAATCTTCATAAGGAAGTATTGATGTTTCATAAGTACCAATCTTTCTCGATATATCTATAATTTCTAATTTATCTAAACATGCTACTGGTCTAATAACAGGTACATTAGTTACACTATTAATAACTCTCATACTAGTTAAAGTTTGACTAGCAACCTGTCCAACACTCTCACCATTTATAAGACATAGACAAGAAGTTTTTTCCATGATTTTTTCACTTATCCTATACATCATTCTACGCATTATGGTTATCATATATGTAGGGTCGATATTTTTATATATCGCCTCCTGTAAAGCAGTAAACTTCACCACATTTAAAGTAATACTCGAATCATATTTTGTAAGTTCTTCCACTAGTTTTTTTACTTTATTCTTAGCCATTACACTAGTATGTGGAGGAGACTCAAAATAAACACATTCTATCTTGATTCCCCTTTTCATAGCAAGATAACCTGCTACTGGGGAATCAATTCCTCCTGATAACATAAGGAGACCTTTACCTGCTACTGAAACAGGATAACCACCTGATGCTTTTATTTCTTTATGATATATATAAGTATAATCTTTTCTTATTTCAATATGTAATAAATAATCAGGATTATGAACATCTACTTTTTTATTAGGAATATTTCTTAATATCAAAGAACCAATTCTTCTAGAAAAATCCATACTAGGAATAGGAAATGATTTATCACTTCTAGTAGTTTCTACTTTAAAAGTATTAAATTCTATATTTTTAGCTACTTCAAGTACATTAGCTTCTATTTCCTCAGTATTAGTATTAACCCTAGTAGCCACTACTATACTATGAATACCAAAAATATTTTTAAGAATATCAACTACTTCATCAATATTTTCTCCAGTTTCAATATACATCCTATCTCTTGTTTTAATAATATTAACTTTATAATTTATTAAAGCTTTTTTTATATTATTATATAATATATTAATAAATACTTTTCTATTATCTTTCTTAGTAGTTAATTCTCCATATTTAATTAATATTATTTTCATTTACATCACTCATTTCTTTATTCTAAACTTATACAATATTGCTTAGAGCCACTCTGATCTACCCAAACAACATCAGAACCATTATAACTAATATATCCACATAATGTACTTTTTTCATTAAACGGATCTTTCATTTCTTGTGCTGTTATTAAACCATCACCAATTAATTTATCTAAAGTTATTGGTCCCGTTTTTACTGTATTTTTATGTTTATCTACATATAATTCACCAGCACTCTCAATTAATTTAATAATTTGTGTCTTTTGCTTATCTTTGCTTCTTTCAATTGAAGAAGTAATACTAGGTATAGCAATAGACATAATAACCGCTAATATAACAATAACCACTAATAACTCTACTAAAGTAAATCCCTTTTTATTTAATCTTTTCATTCTCATCACCTACACATAGTATAAAGTATTTTTATCTTTATATCAATACTTTTTGAACATATTTATTAATTATTTTTTTATTTTTACATATAATATCAATGTAGATAGTATGTAGTAATTATATTGACATTTACTACATTAACTGCTATAATTTTTATAGAGAGGAGATGGTATAAATGTCTAATAATACTAGTGCTATTAATATTAATGTTGATTCTAATGTAAAAAAAGAAGCAACAGAATTATTTAATAGTTTAGGATTAAACATGAGTACTGCGATTAATTTGTTTCTAAGAAAATCTATTAATGAAGGCGGTATTCCATTTGAACTAAAAAATCCTAAACCTACTAGAGAACTTAAAAGAGCTTTAAAAGAAGCAAAGAAAATTGAGAACGGGGAAATTAAAAGTAAAGGTTATCACAATATAGACGAATTATTTGAGGATTTGAATAAATGAATAAAACCAAGTATGAGATTCACTACACAAAGAAATTCAAAAAACAATATAAAAAAGTTGTTAAGCAAAATAAAGATTTAAAAAAATTAAGATATATTGTTGAAACTTTATCTAATGGTAACTCTTTAGAAGAAAAATATAAAGACCATAGTTTAATAGATAACAAAAATTTTAATGAATGTCGTGAATGTCATATTGAACCAGATTGGTTGCTTGTTTATAAATATACTAGTGATAAACTTATATTACTTTTAGTAGAAACTGGAAGTCATAGTGAACTGTTTAAAAAATAGAATTACTTATTATAGTAACTCTATTTTATTTTTTCTTTTAAAGAATTTAATATATTAATAGCTTCAATAGGTGTTATATTTAGAACATCTATTTTTTTCAGTTCTTCTTCAACAATACTCTTCTTTTCTTCAAAATTAAGAGGTAACATCATTTGCATAGAATAATCTTTCTTACTATTATTATCTTTAGATTCATATTCATTTAAGATAACATTAGCTCTATCAATTACTTCTTTAGGAAGACCCGCTAATGTAGCAACATTAATACCATAACTTTTATCTACTGATCCATCTTTTACTTTATGTAAGAAAGTAATATTGCCATTCTCTTCAATAGCAGATACATGTTTATTTTTTAAATTAGGAAGTGTATTTTCCATACTCGTAAGTTCATGATAATGAGTAGAAAATAATGTTTTACATTTAATATTATTAGCTATATATTCTAGAATAGCTTCAGCTAAACTCATACCATCGTAAGTAGCGGTCCCTCTACCTAATTCATCAAAAAGAATTAAACTATTTTTCGTAGCATTCTTAATAGCCCGAGAAGCCTCCATCATTTCTACCATAAATGTAGATTCACCACTTACTAAGTCATCACTTGCTCCTATTCTTGTAAATATCTTATCAAATACTGGCAAATGAGCCTCTTCAGCAGGAACAAAACATCCTATTTGAGCCATAATAGCAATAATACCAAGTTGTCTCATATAAGTAGATTTACCAGCCATATTAGGACCAGTAATAAGTAAGATATCCGTATTATTATCCATAATAATATCATTAGGTACATATTCAGCATCTTTTAATACTTTCTCTACGACTGGATGCCTAGAAGATATTACTTTAATTTCATTAGTACTATTTAATATAGGTCTAACATAACCATACTTTTCACTAACAAAAGCAAATGATTGTAAGACATCTATTTCACTAATAACTTTAGCATTCTTTTGTAATACTTTAATATATTCTTTACATTTATCTCTTATTTCTACGAATAAATTATATTCTAAATTAATAATCTTATCTTCAGAAGACAAAATAATATCTTCTTTTTCTTTTAGTATAGGATTAATAAATCTTTCACAATTGGCAAGTGTTTGTTTTCTAGTATAACCCATATCGTCAGTAATCATTGATAAATATGAATTACTAACCTCTATATAATAGCCAAATACTTTATTAAACCCTACTTTTAATCCCTTGATACCAGTTCTTTCTCTCTCTTCTTTTTCAAAATTACTAATAAAGTCTTTACCACCCTTACTTAGACTTTTTAATTCATCTAATTCACTAGAATATCCCTCTTTTATTAAGAAACCATCTTTTAAACCATTCGGAGCATCTTCATTAATAGCCTTCTCTAAAAGATCATATAAGTCATTTAAAGGATGTACTTCATCATAAAAATTAATTTTCTCTAATTTATCTTTAATACTAGGAAGTACTTTTAAGGAACTCTTTAATTGTAATAAATCTTTAGCATTAGCAGAACCAAATGATATTCTACCACATAATCTTTCTAAGTCATATACTTCATATAAATCATTTCTAAGTTCTTCAGCTAATATAAATTCTTCAAGCAACTTAGTAACAATATTATATCTTTCATTTATTCTAGACATATCTACTAATGGATTCTCAATAAAATATTTTAACTTCCTACTTCCCATGGCCGTCTTAGTATTATCTAAAAGCCATAATAAAGAATATGTTCTTTCCTTAGTTCTTAAACATTCAGTTAATTCTAAATTTCTCTTAGTATGAATATCCATCATTAATGATGATTCATCTTTTTTAATTATTACCTTTTGAAAATGAGATAGATTTCTTTTTTGTACAACACTTAAATAATATAATAATAACTGTATAGATTTTATTATTCTATCATCATCTATATTACTATATATATCATTATAATTATCAGTAAGAAAAGAATCCTCTATAGTTACTGGTATCTTTTGACTCCTTATACTAGATATTAATTCTTTATCTACATTACTATCTACAATTAATTCTTTTATCTCTAAAGATAATAATTTATATATAATATCTGAATTACTACTATATAAAGAAGAATATATATCACCAGTAGTAATATCTGAATATGTAAAAGCATATCCATATCCAAAACTATATAAACTACCTATATAATTATTTTCTTTTTCATTTAATGAATTAGCATTAATAATAGTACCAGAAGATATTACTTCAATTATATCTCTTTTAACTATTCCCTTAGCATTCTTAGGATCTTCTAACTGTTCACATATAGCTACTTTAAAGCCTTTTTTAATTAGTTTATCAATATATATTTCAGCAGCATGATGTGGTATTCCACACATAGGAACTTTCTCTTCTAATCCAGCACTCTTGCCAGTAAGAGTAAGTTCTAAAGCATGAGCTACTACTTCAGCATCTTCAAAAAACATTTCATAAAAATCTCCTAATCTATATAATATTATTACATCTTCATATTTATCTTTTAATTCAACATAATGTTTCATCATTGGAGATAATTTACTTCTATCTACATCATTTCTCTTCATATTTACTACCTTCTCTGCTTATATATTATACCATATCAAAATACTTAATATCAATATTTTTTTATTTATCAACATAATAAAATTAAGTATTTAAATCATTTTAATAAATTTAAATATAGTTATTGATATTTTTATAATTTTTTAGTAGAATACTTATAGGAAGAGAAATTTATCCATAATAAAAATGGGTAACACCTAGTCTCAAAAGGTGTTCTCTCCATATAGTATGGAGCACCCCCTGAAGGGTGCTCATTTTTTATCTATGGTTACGACTATCTATTAAGTATAGTGTAACTAAAGTAAGCCATATTATTAGTATGACTTCATTCACTTACTAAAGCCACCATTTCTGTTTGTTTTTTCAGCATAGCATCACTTCTTCCTTAAATACTTAAAAAAGGATAGACGACCTTATTGGTGTTACCTAGAAACTCCCCTATATTTATACTTAATAGTCAATATAATATGGTTATTTATTTATATCTTTTATATACATACAAACGTATATTATTTGCTGTCACTTATCATTTTCTTTTTAAACAAAAATATTTCTAATAATATAGTTATTATTGTATATATAGCCACTATTAAAGTGCTAGTTAATATATTGTTATAACTATTATTTAATACACTTTTAGTTATATTTAAAGTACTTTGAAATGGTAATATTTTACATATGGTACTAAAAGTATTACCTACCATATCAGTACTAAAATACATACCACTAGTAAAAGCTACTAACTGAACTACTATACTGGATACTCCTGAAGAAGATTTTTCAGTAGTTATTGTTCCTATTAATATACCAAGAGATATAAATAAAATAGATATTGGTACTGATACTAATATTGTATAAATAATATTTATACTAAAGTTTAATCCTAATAGCATAGCAGTCATAAAGAATAATATATTTTGTATTAACACTATTGGTAATACTGATATACTATATCCTAAGATATAATCTATACTTTTCATTGGAGATACCCCAAGTCTAGTAGTAAGAGATGTACTTCGATCTTTAGCTACTAATGAAGAAGTAAACATTGTTATAAAAGATAAACTAAATATAATAATACCAGGAGTAAAATTTTCTATATTATATACTTCATTTGGTATTTTAAACTGCTTAAATATATATAATAGAAATAATGGTAAAATAATAGAAAAGATAATACTAAGAGGATCTCTTATTATTTCTTTAAAATTTCTATTAGCAAATGTTAGTATTCTCATTATTATCCTCCTCTATTATTTTTATAAAAGCATCTTCAAAGTTTTTAGTTTTAGCTTTTTTTATTAATTCTTTAGAAGTACCAAGTTCTATTAACTTACCTTTATTCATTATACCTATTCTATCAGATAATACTTCAGCTTCTTCCATATAATGAGTAGTAAGTATAATAGTAGTTTTTTCTTTTAATAATTCTATTACTTTCCATAAGTCATGTCTTGATATTACATCTAAACCTAGAGTTGGTTCATCTAAAAACAATATTTTAGGATTATTTATTAAAGATATTGCAATAGATAATTTTCTTTGATAACCACCAGATAATGTCTTAGCTTTTTGTTTTAATACTTCTTCTAATTTAAATAATTTTATTAACTCTTTTATTTTATCTTCTTTATTAGGTATTTGATATATACCTGCCATAAAATATAAATTTTCTAATACTGTTAAATTAGATGCTATCGCAGTCTCTTGAGGAGATATATTTATTATTTCTTTTATTTTACTACTATCTTTTACTAAATCTAAATTATTTATCTCTACCTCTCCACTAGTAGGTAATATTAATGTAGATAACATCTTAATAGTAGTAGTCTTACCTGCTCCATTAGTTCCAAGTAAAGAAAATAATTCTCCTGTCTTTATTTCTAAATTTAAATTATCTACTGCTAATTTATCTTTATATTTCTTAGTTAAATTATTTATCTTTATCATTAGATCCTCCTAATATATTATTAGTAGCAGCCTCAATTACATCTGACTTTACTAAAGCTATTCCTTTTTTAGAATCCGCTAGTACTATTAAAGAATCTCCCGGATTTATATCAAAGATATCCCTTACTTCTTTAGGTATTACTATTTGTCCTTTCTCTCCTACTTTACTTATACCCATATATTTATTTTTCTTCATTATATTATTTCCTTTCTAAAGTTATACTAGTTATACTTTTCATACTAATTATACTATCTATTATATATATGGTCAATACCAAAATTCTTTAAGAAGGCAATAGCCTTTCTCATACTCCAAAACACCTTAAAATAAAAAAAAGAAAAAAAGAGGCATAGCCTCAATATTCATATATAATTTTAACTTCTTGCTAAACCATCCACTGATAAAATAACCCCAGTTATATAACTAGCCATATCACTTGCTAAGAAAAGATAAGCATTAGCAATATCTTTAGGCTCCCCAATACGACCTAGTGGTATTGATTTTATTAATGGTTCAATCATTTCTTGAGGTAACTTTTTAACCATATCAGTATTAGTTATACCAGGAGCTACAGCATTTACTCTAATATTATAAGAAGCCAGTTCTCTAGCAAGTGACAAAGTAAAACCATTTACCGCAAACTTACTAGTAGGATAACCTATTCCTGATGGCTGTCCATATTTACTTACCATTGAAGAAGTATTTAATATTACACCATATCCTTGTTTTTTCATATATATAGTTACTGCCTTAGAAGTATTATACATAGCATTAATATTTATATCCATAATATGCATAAATTCTTCACTAGTAGTATCTTCTATTTTCTTATTCGCAGAAATACCAGCATTATTAATTAATACATCTATTCTCTTATATTTATTATATATTTTATCTATAGTTTCTACTACTTCTTGATAGTTATTTAAATTAGGATAATAACCCTCTACTAAAATATTATCTTTAGATAACTCTTCTAATGCTTTATCTACTGATTCTTTCTTTGAGCCAAATATTATGACATTAGCTTCTTTCTCATAAAATGATTTAGCTACCTCTAATCCAATTCCTCTAGTACCCCCTGTTACTATTACTACTTTATCTTTAAAATTCATTATTATCACTTCTTTCTTCTTTATTTTATTTGTACTCCAAATAACGATATTATATCACTAGCTTGAAGAGCATTTATTTTTATACCTTTTAATGAATCAATATCAAATACTATTCTTTCTATATTACAAGTAGAAAAATCAACATCTTTTAAATTGGACCTAATAAATTCCGTTTCATTAAAAGTACTATTATATAAACTTATATTCTTAATCTTAGATTCAGTAAATATACTATTACTAAAATCACTATCTATTATCTCAATATTATTTAAACTACTAGCAAAAAAATTAGTATATTTAAAATTACTACTACTGAAAGCAACATCTTTTAAACTACTATTAACAAAAGAAGTACCAAGTAATTTACAATTATCAAATACTACTCTACTAAGTAATTTATTATCAAATACTTGATTAGATAAATCACAGTCTTTAAATATTACATCTATTAAATCAACATTATCTAATTTTATATTACTAAAATTAATATTATTAAAAATACAACTATCAAAAGTTATATCACTAATTATAACATTATCTTCTATATTAGTATTATATAATTTATTACTAAAATCATTATCTTTTATACTATCTATAATACTATATTCGACATAGTTTTTTATTTTAGGACTAACTATTTTCATTAGCTTCCTCCTTATATAAATAACAATCCCTATCATGAGAATATATTATACCAATAGCTTGAAGATATGAATATATAATAGTAGTACCTACAAATGTCATACCCCTTTTTCTTAGATCTTTAGATAGATTGTCAGACAATTCAGAACTTGCCATATTTATTTCATAGTATATTTTGTTATTAGTAAAAGTTAAAAGATAATTCTTAAAACTTCCATATTCTTCTTTGATATCTTTAAATATCTTAGTATTATTAATACTAGCCTTTATCTTTAGTTTATTTCTTATTATATCTTTATTTCCCTCAAGCTGCCTTATTTTATCTTCAGTATATTTACATATTTCATTTATATCAAAATCATCATAGGCTCTTCTAAAAGCTTCTCTCTTATTTAGAACACATTCCCAAGATAATCCAGCTTGAAACATCTCTAAAATTAACATTTCTAATAAATAATTATCATCTAAATTTAATACACCCCATTCATTATCATGATAATCTATATACTTAGAATTATTTAAATTACACCATTTACATCTATTCATACTTCTTCTCCTTTGGTAGTTAATATTTCATCTATATTACTACTTGTTTTATATCTTGCCATATACATATATACCTCATCCCATTAAAGTATCTTAACAATGCTCCTCCTAGTATATCCATACTTATTTTTTCTATTTCTTCGCTTTTCATAATTTGTTCTTTATTAATCAAACTATAGTTTATTTATAATATTGTAATAAAACTTAGTATACTCTTTTACCATTTTCTACTTGTCTTTCTAGATTTAATAAAACTACGCCATCTTTAGTATCTACCCCTAGTACAAGCACTTCACTAGTAACATCTCCTATTTTCATTGGACTAAAATTAGTAACCACTATTACTTGCATATTTATTAAATCTTCTGGTTTATAGACATTAGTTATTTGAGCAGAAGTTTTCTTTATACCTAGTTCTCCCAAGTCTATTGTTAATTTATAAGCAGGTTTTCTTGCTTTTTCATTAACTGCTGCTTCTATTATAGTACCTACTCGCATATCTACTTTTTTAAAATCTTCTATCGTTATCATTTTACTTCTCCTTTATATATCACTAGTATATCATAATAATAGTAAGGTTTCTAGTAATATTAAAATACTTGTAGTTGTTTTTTAACTTTTCTACATTTTATTTAATTTTCTTTTTGCCACTTCAGCCTATAGTCTTCCGTGGTTTGAGCAAGCCAAAGTGTTGTCTTCCTCAAAAACAACATTTTTAAATACTATCAATATCTAAATACTTGGCATATTTATAATCAATTATTTCACCATTTTTTGTATCAATATAGCCCTTAAAACTATGTGACCAATCACTTAGTTCACTAGCAGAATATCCTTTAAACTTATCTTTTATTGTTTTCAGACTATTAAGTTCTTCCTTAGTAAATAACTTCTTATCAAAATCTTTATCAGTAGTAAAATCAGTACTTACATCATTTATTTCAATTTTTATATAATCATTTTTTATTAGAAAATTATATAAAGCATTTCTACTATCTACTACTGGTCCATATGGTAAATGAGCATATTTTAAATTAGTAATTGCTTCTTTATTTTCTTTACAATTATAAAAATCTACAGCAAAAAGATGTTTCATTAATGAAGTTTCACATAACTTATTATTCTTTAATAAATAAAGTATCGTATTAACTGTTTTATACTCTTTACTAAATGGTAATATAGAAAGTATTTTATAATACTCTTCTTTGACCAACCAAGTATTTTAGAAAATACTTCTTGTGATAAGTTTAAATTTGTTCTTATTTCTTTAATTTTTTCAAACAATAAATCAAATAAATTTAAATAACAATCATATATTTTATACATATCACTATCAAAATTATAATACTTAACATTATAAGACTTATTATCATTTGCAGTTGTTCGGAAATTCCGAACAGTTGAAGATTCATCTAGTTCACCTTCTTCTAATATGTGTTTTATATGCTCAGATATATTAGATTTACTAGAATTGTATAATTTTACTAATTGTTCACATATCTCTTTTTATTTTTTTTAATTTTTAATATTATATAAATTTTTAGTATACAACTATGGCTTATATATAATTGATATGGTTGATATCTTTATTTGAGACAATATATTGTCTCAAATAAACACTAATAAGACTTAGAATAAGGCTTATAGTAGACATGATAAAAAAAGTAAATAGTCTTACTTCTTTAATTATCATTAAGTATTATTTGGCCATCACTAATAACAACATTTGGAAAACTAGCATCAGTTAAAGTAAAATTCCTAAGTGGTGCTTCTGGATTAGTTATCTCTACTATTTTATTTTGTTCATTCATTACTATAGATTTAACAGTATCATCAAAAGTATGTCCACCATCACTAGTTATTTGTTTATAATATATCGTAATACTACCTGATGAAGTAAACGGAATATTACTAAACTTAGCATTACCATCAGTATCAGTAATTACCTCTTCAGATAGAATATTTCCCGTACTATCAGTTCTAACAAACTTAGCTCCTATTACTTGGACTCCCGTTTGCGGGTCTCCTGTATCAGTTACATGAATGGTTAATATTCCATTAGCCTTTATAGTAAAAGTATAGGTATTAGTTCCTTCTACTATAGTAACATTTTTAGGTTCTATAGAATCAGGATCATAGCCTTCTACTACTGCCGATACTTTATAATTACCATTAACAAGTCTTATACTTCCCTTACCATTAGTTATTGGGATAGTGTGTCTTCCCATAGCAATATCTCTCCTCTTTCACCTTTGACTCCTTGTGGTCCTATTTCACCTCTTTCTCCTTTTATTCCTTGAATTCCTTGAGGTCCTATCTTTCCTTCTATTTCTTGTACTCCTTTTGGTATCTTAAAATCTAATATAACATCGTCTGCTGTTCCAGTATTTATTACTTCTGCTGATAATGTCGGTTCTATTGTTTCTACTTTTTCTACTTTTATAGTAGCGGGGCCTTTCTCTCCTCTTTCACCTTTGGCCCCTCTTGGTCCTTGGATATAACAATACTTACATCTTTCTCTTTCTTCTTCTATTTTCTTTTTTATTCTATCATAATTATCATTACAATTATTATTCATTATTTTCTTCCTTTCTTTATTTTATTCAATAGTTTTAATATTTAAAACCTAGATATATTTATATAATAAAAAGATTAGTTGTATTTCAAACTAATCTCTATTAAATTACTTTTTATCTAACTAATTACTTGTAATTTATTATTCTGATGGGCAATTATAATTCGTGTTTTTAAATGTTGGTATTACTGTTACTATATCTTGTTCTTTCACACAATAATATGTATCAATTAAAATCCCTTTATACACATAACTATCACTATCATTTACATCTTCAACTCTCCAACTTATTATTGGACTGTTTTTAAATGCTACTGCTTGAATTGTGTCTAATAAAATAATTGAAAATATTGTAATAATTATCGTTAATAATATAATTAAGAACTTATTCTTTTTTACTTTTTCAATTTCTTTAACTGAATAATCAAGTGTATCAATTAAAATTTCTTCACTCTTTAAATCAATTTCTTCATCAATTTTTTCACCATTTAATATTTCCGTAACCGAAACACCTAAAATTTCACTTAATGGTTTTAATAATGATAAATCCATTAAGCCTAATCCTCTTTCCCACTTACTTACAGCATTTTTTGTTATGCCTAATTTTTCTGCAAGTTGTTCTTGAGTTAACTTTTTTTGCTTTCTTAATTCAGCAATAAATTTACCTATTTTTTCCTGATTCATTTTATCACTCTCCAAGAACAATATATCAATAACTTATTAAAATTTAAACATACTGTTAGTTCACTTTCAATTACTTACATATCTTTTTTGTGTTTTATAAATTCAATATTATTTCTTTCTAAATCTTCAATAGTAATATCGCCATATTCTAAAGATGTT
>JABLTN010122180.1_pt1 | contig 66222 bp, 48 predicted proteins | sample 7160141 | NCBI WGS metagenome assembly JABLTN01 (sample SAMN14651226, study PRJNA627086) | human gut metagenome | isolation source: feces | host: Homo sapiens | reverse complement strand
AGCATTAGTTGCATGCTGCAACTCATTGAATCCATCAGCACCTTTCTTACCAGAGATCGCCTCGTTCACAACATCCCAAGATGTAACATAACCATCAGTAGCAGCCATCATGCCGTCAATCCATGTTCCCATAGCGGTGGTAAGGACATCTTTCTTCTCTTCATCCGTGAGAGGGATACCATTTGAAGACTTCGTGTAGTAAACTTCAAAATCATCAATATAGAGGGTACCCGCATATTTACCGATATTCAGCAGCAGGCGCAAGGCATTGTCACCATTACATGTGGTAGCCACATCAACTTCCTTCCAATCAGTTGTAACGTTGATGGTAGGGAAGTCACCACAGCCTTTGTATCCTTCAGGATTCTGGAATCCAGCACCAAATTCACCAGCTACAGAACCCTTGATTTTCATCTTCAAGTGATAGGTTGTACCATTCTCGAAAGCGAAACCAGGTTGATAGTTAACTTGTGCATTCCAGGTGTTTTCCTTGGCTGCGTTGTTACCAACCTCACAAACACCATTTACAATCTTTGGCGTATTATCCATACCCCATCCACCAAGGTTCTGACCATCATCAAAGGTAAGATGCCCAACACTTACAGGGATTTCAACAGCACCTGCACCAGCTACATTACCAATCTTATAGGAGACGTCTGTCATCCAAGAAACTTTGGTCCAATGCGAAATATCATCTTCATCAAAGGTAGAGTTGACTGCAATATTATGGTCAGAACCCTTTTCTTTCAATACAAAATTATCAAAATAAAGTGTTCCGCCAATCTTTCCGAAACAGAAACGCATACGGTCAATATCTGCATTTGGCGTGAAAGTGAATTTATTGTCAACAGCACTTTCAGCTACAGTAAATGAACCTGCTCCATACTGTGTAGCAGAACCATCTTTCTTACCAGGCCAGAAATCAATCGTTCCAGGATTAGTTCCCCTTACATTAAGTGAAATCTCGTAAGTTTTACCAGCTTTAAGAGGCTCATCCAAATCATAGTAGATTTCATAATCCCAGGTATTTGCCTTAGGATCACCAGCCGTGATGATAAGACCAGGATTCTCCTCTGCAGGAGGTAACTCCTTATCCTTTATCAGCCCATTCAGATACTTGTTGTTCTGCTGAGAATGCCAAGCCAAAGTATGTCCATAAATCGTCAAGCCCGCCTCCTTGGCATTGCTGACGAAATTGGTTACATTACCAAAGTTCATCACACCCTTGTTGTCCACACAAGAAGCATACTTCATAGCATTGCCGGCGGTCATCTCGTCGAAGTTGCTACCAGCCAAGCAATACACGATGCCCTGTTCGTTGAAGTCGGCTGCGGCGAGCGCAATGCCCAACTTAAAGTCGGGGTTGCACTTGCCAGCGTCTTTCAAGTCCTGTACATATTTTTTCAAAGGCTCATAGTTGTTGAGATACAGATAGTCCTTCTTGTTCTGGGTCATATCTGTACGGAACTCTGAGAACTTGTCGTCAGCGCATGAAGACAAAGCCAAGAGAGCGACCAAGCCTAGTCCAAAATTAATTCTTTTCATATTCATGATATAATCTTATTACGATGATACTCACCCAGCATCTTACTGCTGAACATATTTAGTATTGAAGGTGACGACACCGTTGATGTTGCCACGAGTCTGAGCGACAAACTGGTCGCTGGTCTCCATCGTGATGCCACAACCGAAATCGACCTTGTAGTTGAGAGTGAGCAAGTCACGATCCTTGTTACCCCAAGCCAACTTGGCTGCCTTCTTCTCAAACTTACCAGAACCTGTGGCTGTCATGCCCTCGGTATCAGAAGATACAGTGACATTGCCATCATTGTCAAAAGTAAGTTTCAAGTTGCAGGTGTATTTCACAATCTTATCGCTGCCATCTCCATTCTTACCTTCCACCTTGCTCACTGAGACAGGGAAGAGAGCCTCTGTCAAGCTCTTGGTGGTAATCTGACAAACCTCATCCTTCTCGATGGAAGCACCTTGACGAGTTTCCTCCTTGGTCTGACCATTCTCGGTAATCTTATCAGTACCACGACGAAGATAGAAGCCCTCCCAAGGGTTCATGTACTTTACCTTGTAGAGTACATAATCCTGAGGAGTTTTTGACCAAGCCTCCAAGTTTGTTCTAGAAGGAGTCTCACCATCTACCATAGGCTTACCACTCAGGATAGAGTCAGCTCCCACCTGCTCCAAGATACGAACAGGAATCACATAAGAACCCTTGACGCACTCTGGGTCTGCGAAGAACGCATCCTCCAACTTCACCTTCAGTCTGCCGAGCATCTCACCATTATAGTTGATGGTATTGCCATCCAAGGTGTAGTAGTTGGTAGGCATTGGCTTCACTGGAGTCACGCCGTCCTCGAAGAAGAGGTTGTCGCAGAGAGACTCATCGACAGCCACCTTCAAGGTGATGTTCTTGCCATTACGAGCACCACCCATCGTGGAGACGATACGGATGATATGGTTGTTATCGTCTGTGGTGTTGAGGGTCTCAGCATCACCCAAGACCACGGTACGGTCTAGGAACTGATGGGCGAAATATACATTGACACCACCCTCGTAATCAGGGAAGTCAGCATCACCGTTCTCGCAAGAGGAGAAACCGAGTGCCAAGATTCCCATGACAGCCATAGCTAAGATTTTCTTCATTTTCATAATTAATCGTATTTAATATTAGTCGTTGTTCTTTACATTCCAGCCCTTGTTCTGTTTCAAGTTGCTCCACTTGAGCGTCTCACTTTGTGGGATAGGACCATAATACATATAATCGCTATAATTTCTTGTCTCTACATCGATTTCTTCGAATGTAGGAATACCATCTACCTCGGTTACGTTGACACCCTTGGCTGTCTCGGCAATGTTAGCCTTCCAACGGCGGAGATCCCAGAAGCGGTGATTCTCGAAGCAGAGCTCGATACGACGCTCATTGCGAATCAACTCACGCATCTTTGCCTGATCTTCTGCACATTCATCGAGGTAGCCAGTATCGGTGATGCCAGCACGTTGGCGGATAGCCTTGATGACATCGTAAGCAGAATAGTTGTGAGTACCTTTACCCTTTGGTCCCCAAGCCTCGTTGGCTGCCTCAGCGTAATCCAAGAAAATCTCGGTGTAACGGATGTAGGCATTGTAGTGAGGCTGTGCATTGAGGTTGTTAGGGTCTGCGCTACAGTCGTCACGAAGCAACTTCTTCAGATAGTAACCTGTACGAGTAGAGGTACTAATCTTATTGAGACCGTCATTGGTATCTCCAGTTGCTGTCGTGTTGATGGTCTTGCCCTTGTACTCAGAACCATTGTGGATGATATAGAGGTCGAGACGTGGGTCACGATTGCTATAAGGATCAATGTCATCAAAGTCACTATTCTCCTCATCTGTGATAGGATAACCATTCGCCATAGGAAAGGCATCCACCAAGTTCTGAGTTGGATTGATGCGACCCTTTCCGTAGAGTGTAGGAGGGAAATTGTTCTTCTCTTGGATAACACCGAGGTCGTAATCTTCCTTACCTTCATTGACATTACTACGCCAAATGATTTCAGCAGGAACGGCACCTGACTTCAAAGCCTTGATTTCAGCTGCATTGTTATACCAGGTATTACCTTTGGCTGCCAAACCAGACACACCACCGATACGGTCGAGTACCTTGGCTGCTTCATCGGCAGCATTAGCAGCAGTAACATCACTGCCACCCTTGTAAGCCTCGCTAGATGCCATCAAGGCAACCTGCGCACGGATAGCCTCTGCGATACGACCACTGATACGACCAGCCAAGTGCTCACCGAACACACGGTCATAGACGCTCAAAGAAGCACCCAACTCCTTATAGTAAGCAGGAACCTCAGACTCTGAGTGCTGCTTGTAGTCGAGAGGCAACAACTTGATAGCCTCATCCAAGTCGGAGTTAATTTGGTCGATGCACTGTTGGAAGGTAGCACGAGACTGATTGAAGTCGGTGTTGGCATCTTCCACTGTGGTTGACAATGGCACACCCAAGAGTTCACCATCCTCAGACCAACCAGCATGAGCCTGAACGAGATAATAAAGATTCAAAGCTCTCAAAGCATAAGCCTCACCCTTGCGGCTCTCAGCGAACACCTTGGCTGCAATAGGATCGTCTGCCCATTTCACATCATCAGCGATAGCAAGGAATTGATTCAAGTACTGGATAACAGAACGGCGACCATTCCATTGGCTCATTGGGTCGTTGTTAGCAGCCCAAGCACCTTGTGCCATTTTCGAGTAAGTGCTAGCCAAATCATTGGTCACTGCATCATCGGTGGCAATGTCCGTCTCGCTCGAATTGGAATATGGCAGATGAGAATAGGCATAGCCCAAGAGACCTTGTGCAAATGTAGGCTCCTTAAGCATCGCCTCTACACCTCGGTTATTCTCCTCGGCAGGCTCAAACAAGTCGGAGCAAGATGCCAACGACAAGGAGAGCGCAGCCAATAATATAATATTCTTAATTTTCATCTTAATTCGTTTTTATGAGTTATTAGAATGATGCCTTGACACCTATATTATAATAACGTGTCTGAGGAGCTTGACCTACTGACATCTCCAACCACTTGCGGTTGCCAGAGATAGTCAACAGATTGGAACCACTGACAAAGGCTGAAAGTGACTTCACCCAGGTCTTCTGGAACAAGCGACTTGGCAAGTCATATGTAACCTGAACCTTAGCCAAACGGAACGCATCGGTCTTGTACAACCAGAAATCAGAGGTCTGATAGTTGTTGGTTGACTTAGAAGCCAAGCGTGGATAGAGAGCTGTCGTAGCGTTCTCTGGTGTCCAAGCATCACGTGCAATCTCAGAGTACTTCACGTCACCCTCTGTCTTGAAGTAGTCACCCAAAGACAACTTAGATGCGTATGCCCCGAAGTTGGCTGTTCCCAAGGCGAAGAAGGTGAATCCCTTCCACTTGGCGGTGAAGTTGATACCCATTGTGAATGGAGAACCATACCAGCCACCCTTGCCGAGATATACCATATCGTTGGAGTCGATGACGTTGTCACCATTCTGGTCGATGTACTTCAAGTCACCAGGCTTCACTTCATTACCCAGTTTGCTCTGGTCAGCCCACTCAGCTATCTCTTCCTTACTCTGGAAAATGCCTGCGGTCTTGAATCCCCAGATGCCATCGAGTACCTTTCCTTGACGATTCTGATAATCATAGAGGTTGACCTCGTCACGCTTGGTGGCCTTGGTAGTATAATAAGTACCGGTTACACCGAGTGCCAAATCTACCTCACCAAACTTCTTGTTGGCTGTCAACGCAAAGTCGAAACCTGTACGACGGTCGGCATTGAAGTTGACCACAGGAATGAAACCACCTGTAGGATAACCATTACTCAAGTAAGATGGATAGTAAGTTGGATTGGAAACCAACAAGCCATCGGTTGTCGTTACGAAGAAGTTGGCATCCAAGGTCAGCAATTTCTGCCACAAAGATGTACGGAAGTTGACTGAGAACTCCTTACGGCTGATAAATCCCAAGTCATTATTTCCACCTTTGGTAGAATAGGCATATTGGTTGGTACCACCATCAGCCCAAGCATATCCGTAAGTCTGGCTCCAAGCTGGCATATAGAGATAATAACGCTGGTCATTAACAGCCAAGTCTATATCTTGCTTGATGTCGCTGTAGGATGCACTGATCATCATATCATCCACCACCTTGCTGTCCTTCAAGAAATTCTCATTCTTCAATCTCCAACCCAATGTCAAGGAAGGTGAAAGAGCCTCGCGATGACCTGGAGCCAACTGTGCTGAATGGATGGCTGCCATACCGAAGTCGAGATAGTACTTCTGGGCGTAGTTGTAAGACGCATCCAAAGCTAGGTTGGCACTTGAGTTCTTGTGATAAACAGCCGACTTGGTCTGCTGGAAGCCAGAGGCAATCAACATGGCAGAAAGGTTATGCACCTTGCTGAATGTGTTCTGATAGTTGAACTGCGCAGAGAAGAGCATCGTCTGGTTATCCGCACTACTACTGATGTTCTGCACACCAGGATGCTTGTCATCGCCTTCCTTCTTCAAGCTTACGATTTCATCCTTACCATTGATGTTTGCCCAAGTTGGGATATACACCGCATAATTATTGTCGAAAGAGGTATTATAAGAGGTGGCGTAATCGACTGCAAACTTTGTCTCGAAGGACAAGCCCTTGAGTAACTTCGCCAAGTTGATCTTGATACCTGTGTCGAACTGGAACTGGCGGCTTGTATATTTAGTCTTACCAGCTGAATAGATGTCACCAAAGATATGGGTAGAGTTCTCCTGGCTTCCTGCCAAGAAGTACTTACCATCTATCAAGTTGGCATTGTTGATCAAAGCCCAGGCATTGGTTGCCGATGGAGAGATATAATCAATTGGTATCAATGGAGCTGCATTCTGTGGATAGTTTGGACGCATAGAAGCGGCAGTTGACCAATAGTTACCCTTGGCAGAGCTTGCATCATAGAATGTAGCATTGGCATTGACATAAGCCTTGATATCATCGCTGATGTTGACATCTACGTTACCACGTACATTGAAACGGTTGGTATGGTTGTGTTTAGCCTCACCAAACTTGAAGACATCACCTACTCGATAGAAGTTGATGTTGCTGTAGAAGTGAGCACGCTTGCCACCACCCTCAATCTCAGCAGTAGCCTCAGAGCGGTTGTATGCCTTTCTGATGTAATCAGAAGAGTAGTAATCCACGTTAGGGTAACGGTAAGGATTGTCGCCAGCACCGAAGTCATAAATCTCGTCCTTATAGAGAGGAGACAAGCCATCACTGGCACGTCCCTTATTATATAAGGTCATGTACTCAGCTGAGCTAAGATACTCAGGATAAGACTTGGCTACATACCAGCCTGTATTGGCAGTGACATCTACCTTGATGCCATCCACCTTACCTCGCTTGGTGGTGATGAGGATAGCACCCTTGGCAGCCTTGCTACCATAGAGTACCACAGCCTGAGCACCCTTGAGGAAAGTAATCTGAGAAATCTCTGAAGGAAGTACATTGGTTGCCTCACGTGGCACGCCATCCACCAAGACTAAGTAGCCTGCGTTGTTGGCATCCTGTGCCCAGAGTGAGTTGCCATTCCAACCACCTACCAACGCTTGCATGTTGTCAAGGCTATAGGTATGGTAGTCTTTCTTCATCAAGTCCTCTACATCGACCACAGAGACACCACCGAGGAGTTCATCCTTAGCCACCTGGCGGTAAGCCACTTGAACCATCTCCTTGTCAGCGTTCAGCGAGTCGGTTTCGTCTGCTTGCGCCGTCTTGGCATCGGCACTCAATGGAGCCAAAGCCACAAGACCTGCGACAAACAACTTGTAATTATATGATTTGAATGTTGAATTCATACGATCATCTATTAATTTGATATATTATAGTATTGCTTACCAACCTGGATTCTGTGGGAACTCTGCATAGAGTTGAGTCTGATCGGTTGGGAATGGGAACCAATAGTGCTTGGCGGTGAAGTCACGTTTGATGATAACTTTCTTGCCATAGCCAGATACTTGTCCATTCTCAGGATGTTTAGGGTCGCTGCTGACACGCTCAAACACCTGTCCGTACTTGGTATTGTAAGGAGCCTCCGTCAAGAGCAACCAACGCTGCAAGTCGTTGAAACGCATTCCCTCAAAAGCCAACTCCACCTCACGCTCACGACGAACTTCGTCCATGAACTTGTGAGCATTGGCTACATATTCAGCTGCAACATGTCCTGCGCCACAACGGTCACGAATGGTATTGATGGCAGCCTCAGCCGTCTTGCTAAAGTTCGATGACTTACCTTGCGCACCAGAGGTGGCGGCACAAGCCTCAGCATACATCAAGTAGATATCGGCAAGACGCATGTAAGGCAAATAGGCATTAAAAGCCTTGTCGTAATATTGATCAACAGAATTTGCAGTATGAGGAGCCAATTTCTGAATGAAGTACCCCGTTTGGCTACCATTCTCTACGCTACGCATTGTCTGCATCCCATCTGAGGTGGTAGATTCTGATGAAGAAAGGTTACAATAGATATAATTTTTCAATACACCTGTTGCGCTACCAACATCATTGATAAACTTACATCCATCATATACGATGTCGTGATAGAAACGAGGATCACGGTTCTTCCAAGGATGCTCTGGGTCGAAACCGCCTGCAAGATTAGGCACTAACTCGCCATTCTCTATCAAGAAAGCAGGCTCGCCATTCGCCATACCATAAGCCTCTACCAAGTTGGCTGTAGGCTGGTGGATGACATTGTCTTGAGGAACGATGCCAGCCATCTTAGGACCAAACACCTTACCATGGTTCCAAGGTGAAGCCCATCTATTCTCATCACATGGACCACGGAAGATAGCTTCTGTAGAACCAGGCATCTGGTAGTTCTGATTGACAGTGTAGAAGATGTCATCGAAGCTAGAAGACTCGCTGGAAGAGATGACGTGATTATAAATATCGTCATAATTATAGGAAGCCAAAGCATATTGCGTCTGACCACCTTCTACCAAGTTGAGCAACTCGCCGAGAGCCTCAGCTGCCTTCTTGCTATACTCTGCATCATAGTCGTATGTGATTTCACTCTTAACAGCTCCGAGTTTTGCACCATTCTTCATCAAAGGACTGGCTGCCCAGAGATAGTTCTTGCCAAGATAGCCCAATGCCATGATCTTGTTGATGCGAAGTTGGTTATGACCAGAGGTCTGCTTACCAGCTGTGGTCTTATCCCAATCGATAGGCAACAGGTCGGCAGCCTTGCGGAAGTCCTCTCCTGCCTTGGCTGCACATTCTTGATAAGAGAGACGAGGCAAAGTCAATTTACTACTAGCATCCAGCACTTGATCGATGTATGGAAGACCACCCAACTGCTGCATCATCTCGAAATGCCACCATGCACGGAAGAAATAAAGCTGACCAGCAATCAAGTTTTTCTCCTCTTGGGTAGCGGTTGTCAACTTGTCGAGATTAGCAAGACCTAAGTTGCACTTTCGGATGCAATACCAAGCGTGAGGATAGATAGAGTGAGACTTGGCATCTACCTTCGTTGGATTACTACCTTCACGATAGAACCAAGAAGCATATCCATTGGTATAGATATCGCGATAGTTACCCAAGTCCATCTGATGAGTCATCTCGCCATCAGCCTTGGAATTGAAAACTTCATCGTCACCCCAATTCCAAGAAGGGCACCAGTTACACTTCTCCTTATCTGGCACACAGTTGTAGATTTCCTCGATGAAGCCTTGGAAATTCTTGAAGGTCTTGAAAGCATCCTCAGAAGACACGGTTGCCTCTGGAGACTTATCCAAGTAATCCTCGCAAGAGCTCAACGATGTGGTGAGCGCCAGGGCTAGACAACCTGTATATAGTATGTTTTTAATATTCTTGTTCATTTGTATTCTCTTTAAAAATTACAATGTAAACTTGACACCTAAGTTGAAACGTCTTACAGTAGGATAAGCTCCAAGTGAGCCCCATGTAGAGAGGTTTGACTCACGGTCGTCTGGCATACGTGTCCAGAGCCAAAGGTTATTACCATTGAGATAAACCTTCAGGTAGTTGATTCCCAAGTGCTTGATCCATCCCTTTGTCCAAGTATAGGCAATTTCCACATTCTTCAGACGGATGTAAGAACCATCATATAGGAACTGGGTACCATTACTATAATTAGAGGTCGTCGCTCCCCAACGTGGAACGCGGACATCAGCATTGGTATTGTCCTTATCCCACCAAGAGCCTTGATCAAAGACGGTATTCAACTTGCTGCCAAAGCTAGTAAGACTTACCTCACGAGTTACATTGGTTACTCCATAGAACTGAGCGAATGCCGAGAAGCCCTTCCACTCGAAACCGATGGTGGCATTGTAAGTGTTCTGAGGACTGTTGCTATAGCCGTATGGAGCCTTATCGTTGGAATCAACCACACCATCACCATTGTAGTCGATGATGTAATAGTCACCTACCAAACGGTAGTTCTCATTCACATCATGGGCAGGAGAGCCATACAAGTCATCGATGTTGTTCAAGTAACCATTGCTCAACCAAGCCTTGTTCTGGCGGATGGCATAGCCTGCTTGTCTCAAGTTGGATGGTGCCATACCTGGGTCATCCTTGATGAGCACCTTGTTCTTGGCATGGGTCATATTGAAGTTACCCCAAAGACGAAGACCATTAGCAAAGGTCTTGTTGAGCTTTACTTCCCACTCATAACCTGTGGTACGAACTTTACCCAAGTTGGCTGTTGGCGCAGAACCACCGAGATAAGAAGGAACGGAACGCTCGTCACCACGTACCAAGATGTCGTCACGAACATCACGGAAGACATCGAAGGAACCTGTAATCAAACCACCCAAGAAACCGTAGTCAGCACCAATGTTCAACTTCTTAACTGTCTCCCACTTCACGTTTTCATTGCCGATGGAAGCCTCACGATACCAAGTATAGATACTCTTGTTGTACTTTTCATCCATGATGGTGTTGCCACCGTATGCCCACTGGCTCATATACAACCAACGGTTGCTATCGAGGAATGGATCACCCAAGTTGTCATCACCAATCTCACCGTATGATGCACGGAACTTCAACATATCAATGATGTGCTTGTCACGAAGATTCTTCATGAATTTCTCCTCAGTTACAGTCCAACCAATAGCACCTGAATTGAAGAAAGCGAAGCGATTATCCTTGCTAAACTTCTCTGATCCGTTGTAAGCACCATTGTACTCGATGAAATAGCGACCATCATAGTTATAGGTAGCACGGAAAGCCCAGTCTTCACGATAGGTAGGAATGACACTACCTCTAGCATTTTCCTGGCGTGAGAACAAGCCCATGGCAGAAACATCATGCTTACCAAACTTGCGTGCCCAGTTGAGCTGTGCCTGATAGTAGAGGTTGCGAACGGTAGCAGAGTTGTTGACCTCACCTGCCATTGTTTTCCAACCCAGAGGTTGCTGATAATCAAACTTGTTGTTCGTCTCATTCTTATATTTATAACTAGCAACACCTGTATCAGGATTGATCCATTTCTGAACAGGATTATTGTTGGCATCATCGATACCACGCTTTACCTCGATGAAGTTATTGTCCCAAGATACCGTAGCACGGAAATTCAAGCCCTTGGTGATGAAGTCGAGTTTCTGTTCCAAGGTGAAGTCGGTGTTGATACGAGTGGTAGTGGTCTTAGATGCACCACCAGTAGAAAGTATCATCGCAGAGTTCGTTGTGTTGGAAACTGCATCGTAATACCCCCATGTTCCATCTGAGTACTTTGGAAGGAAGACGTCTGGAGCGATATTATAAGCACCTGACCACTGCTGGCCCATCTGCCAAGCATCATTACTATTGATATCATTGAGCATAGGAGCCTTCTTCACACCATTGGAACCTGCGAGATTCACCTTCAAGGTCGTAGTTGGAGTGATGGTGAAGTCCAAGTTGCTTCGTACGTTGATACGATCGAAGCCATATCCTGACTTGTAGTTACGTCCGTTGTCATATACACGGAAGAGGTCGCCCTCATGCACATAGTCGGCAGAAGCGAAGTATCTTACAAACTTGGTACCGCCACTTACATTGACATTGGCATTGTAAGCCATAGCAGCATCCTTGAAGAGGGCATCTTGCCAATCCACATTAGGATAACGCTCACGCTGTTCCTGGGTGGTCTGATTACGGTAGTTGTTGATAAATTCCTGTGAGCGGATGTTTGCCCAAGACTCAGGAGTCACGCCCAACTCATGCTCGATAGCTCTGTTGCGGAGCATCAAAGCATCGTAAGAGTCGTACTTGTTAGGCAACTTAGAAGGAGACTTCAATGTAGTATTGAAACCTACGTCAATCTTTGCCTTGCCTTCCTGACCACGCTTGGTGGTAATCAAGATGACACCATTGGCACCCTTCACACCATAGACAGCGGTAGCGGAAGCATCCTTCAATACGGAGATACTCTCCACAGAAGAGATATCCACACTGCTCATAGGACGCTCGATACCATCGACGAGGACGAGAGGGTCGCTGTTGTTCCAAGAGCTAGAACCACGAATGATAATCTGTGGCTCCTCCTCACCAGGCATACCATTACCCTGCATGGTAGTAACACCAGGGAGGTTACCCGTCAAGGCTGCACCAATGTCGCTGACACCGGCGGCACGCTCCAAGACCTCACCTGTGGTCTGGGTGATGGAACCCACGACAGAAGCTTTCTTCTGCTGGCCATAACCAACGACTACCACCTCTCCAAGGGAGTTGTCATCAGCAAGCGTAATCTTGAACTCTCTCTTCTTTCCCACTTTCACCTCTTGGGTGTTCATACCTACGTAGGTAACAACCAAGACGGAGTTTTCAGAAGGAACGGAAATCATGAAGTTACCATCCATGTCGGTGATAGTACCTGCACTGGGATTTCCCTTGATTTTCACTGTAGCACCAATCAACTCTTCTCCAGAGCCGTCAACGACATGACCTTTCACATTGATTTTCTGTGCCTGTATGCTCAGACAGCAAATCATCATCATGAAAAGCAGGGCTACTGATCGTTTCATTGTTAAGATCTGTTTAACCATGTTCTTTCATTTTTGATTTATGTTTTGTTTTAGGTTACTAACAAATTTCTTTTTTTGTCGGCTGCAAAGGTATCTATTTATAGGGATTTCGCCTTTGTATGGAGTAACAGATACTTTAGTTTACGTTACAAACCTTGCGCACCCTCACCTTTCCATCTTTTAACACTTGTTTGATGATATACATGCCTTTTTGCGGTTTTGCCACCTGCTGACCCTCTATATTATAATATAAGGTGCATTTCACGTCAGTTGTGTTGGCAATTGTCTCTTCGACACCTGTGGTTTGTTTCAAATACCACTCTTTATACCAGTTCATACAGGCATAGCCGCAACACTCTTCGAACAATCCGTGTTTCTTGGCATTCTGGAAACCCGGAATCACCTTGCCCGATTTAAGATATTCATCAATATCGTAATATTCCTGTGGATGGGTAAGGGTCATACCGATATTGCCAAAGTGGTCGTGAACTGCTTTCCATGCCAATCCCCATTTCGAGGTAGATGCTGTTGCCCAGCTTCCCAGGTTAGGTTGTGTCCACTGTCCCCACTCATTCCTGTGACCTTCGCTCGCCTTGTCCGGATCTTCCGGACTCCAGTCTATCTCCGTTACCATGATAGGCTTCGTCTCTACCATCGGCACCTGATTTTTGAAGTTGCGGATGAAAGTATCGTGATCGTAATTCTTATCGGTCATATTTCCATACCATCCGGAATAAACATGTACTGCATAAGAGAAGTTGTCCTCGCTATCGGTGATAGGATACTTGACGTAATTCTGATATTGGCTCTGATAACCTGCACCCGGAACCCAGATAATACCCTTGAAACCTGTGCGTCGAATCACATCTACTATCGGTTGGAAGAAATCATGGAGGGCTTTATCGGAGTTGGTACCATCGGCAAGCTGCACATGCACTGGCTCATTGGCTAGCTCGATGCTCACCTGTCCTGCATATTTCTGAATGATTGAATTGGAAGCGAAGATTTTCCACACATTTTTCAGATAAGTCTGATACTCATCCCCCACCTTGATATTCTGCGGACAAACGCCAGGAGGGCGAACGATGACATAGAGACCATGCGCCAAGGCTTTCTGCACCAATTTGACATAGAGTCTGCTCAAGAAAGACTCATACCGAGTCTCACTAAAATATTGGATGTTGTTTTCTTGGGTTCCAACTGGTGCATTGTAGTTAGTCCAACAAGGATCCATGTGAAGACGGAAAACCGTACAATAAGCACCTTGGCTCTTGTCGGTGATAGCAGTGAACATCTTCTCGAAATAATCCAAGCAAGGGGTCACATCACTGGCATTATAACCACCAGTTCCCCAACGGTTACCATTGAAATAACGGTTAGGCGTATCCATCACACCATGCAAGACAACGGTCTTGCCTTCTGAATCGACTAGGTTCTTTCCCTTCACATGGAGGTCTGGAAGATTGTCTGCAGCATGTCCCGCCATCGACATCAGTGCAAAGGCTAGCGACAATAATAACTTTTTCTGCTTCATATCGGTTAAAATTTAATTATTCTAGGTTTTATCTATGATAATCTTTGTAGTCGTATCGTCTGTCGTCCATCCAGGAAGAGTGCTGGCGAGGTACTATATATAATAAGGTAGAAGGCGTAGCTATCGAGATGGGATTGGGAAGAGACATCCTCTTGGAAGAGAGAAATGGCACGTATCACTACGTACCATTTCCAAATAAACCAATTAATCATGATTATTTCTAATCAAGTTTTATTCTCAATATATATAAACCTAAACCTATACTTGTATAATAACCTATAATCATTCATACCTAAAAACACTTTTCTAGCTGAATCAGTTTCAACATTGCAAAGGTACGACATAAAATCAAGATGCGCTTTTCGATACGTAACACATACTTTAGCAATTAAAAATCTTGTAACATATATTTTTTCTCATGTAACATCGCAAAAAAACTGCTATCAAACCTGCAAAAATGCGAGAAAAGTAGCCTCTATTTCGATAAAAAGCAGTATTTTTGCAGCCTAAAAGCTAAAGACCAATTCGTCATGAAGAGAAAAATCAAACTTATTATCGCAGGCATTCTTGCCTGTATCTGCCATCTGCCAGCACTGGCACAGAGCGGCAAACTTTTCAATACAGACAACCAATTATCCAGTAATCTTGCTACACAAGTGTATCAAGATACCAATGGTTTTATCTGGATTACCACCCGCAATGGACTTAACATTTACGATGGCTACAACTTCAGCGTCGTAAAGAAAGGAGGCAATGACAATCGCAAGTTGAACACCAACTACATCAACTGCATCGCACAGGATTACGATGGGTACGTACTTCTCGGCACCAACAGAGGATTGTTGCTCCACAATGGTCAGTACTTCCTGGATATTCCCCTTCCCGACGGCAAGGGCAACCCCATCTCTACTTATGTGACCCACATCGGACGACAGCAAAACGGCGATGTTCTCATCGGTACTTCTGGCTACGGCATCTTCCTGATGAAAAAGCAAACACGCGACTGTACTCCTCTCAAGGCTACCCAAGGCAAAATCAGTTTTGTGCTCACCTTCCTGGAAGACAAGCGTGGCGGACTTTGGATTATCAGCGAAAGACACGAACTGTTCTTCCTTGACAAGAACGGCAAGCTCAAGACGCACATCCCTGGCACCGAAGGACTGTTGGCGCAAGACATCCGACAGGACAGCAAGGGTACGCTCTATCTTGCCACCAAGGGACAGGGTGTCTATCAGATGACACCTGGCACCACTCGTTTCACCAAGATTGCACAAATCGGCAATCTCCCTATCAGAACCATTTACACCAGCAAGAACGACCGCCTCTTCATCGGCTGCGACGGAGAAGGCATCTCCCTCTATGACCCTACCTTCAAGATGGTCTATACCAATCCTTTCTTCAGTTCGCAGACCAATCTGTCGAAGAGCAAGGTGGAGAACATCATCGAAGACAAGCAAGGCAACATCTGGTTCAGCATGATGCAGAAAGGCGTGTTCATGCAGCCACAAGGTCTCTACGACTTCGGCTACATGGGCTTCCGTTCGGGCAACCATAACCTGATTGGTGACAACTGCGCCACCAGCGTGCTCATCGACAAGGACAATCATCTCTGGGTAGGAACCGACAAGGACGGCATCTACCAACTCGCTCCCAACGGAAAAGGCTGCCTGGGGCATTACGTTCCACAGGCTACCGTCTTGGGGATATGCCAAGACCTCAAGGGGCGCATCTGGATAGGAACTTACGAGAATGGAGTCGGTGTACTCGACGGCAGTGGCAATTACCATCCGTTAGACATCAAGGAGTTGGAAAACATTGGCACTTTCGACATCAAATGCGACAAGTGGGGATATGTATGGTTTGCTACCATGGGAAAAGGCATCTTCTGCATCAGTCCTGACGGCAAAGTCAAGAACTATCAGATGCAAAGCAATGCAGATAAAGACTCGAAGATGAATAGCCTGCCCAACAATTACATCGCCAAGATAGCCTTCTCGAAAGACCATTCTCGTGTATATGCAGCCACTTCTGTCGGCTTGGCTTGTCTGGATAGAAAGAAAAACAGTTGGACATCAGCCTTTGGTGGGGGGGGTAAACTGCCTGAATCGAGGCTTGTTCTCTCACTGTGTCTTCGTGGATAGTCACGACCGCATTTGGTACGGCACGGAGGATGGTGCGTTCTGCTATCATCCACGCGACATCCAGCATCCGAAGCATTATACCACGGCACAAGGACTGACAGACAACAGCATCACCAGCTTCATCGAAGACAACTTGGGACGCATCTGGATAGGAACCACCAGCGGTCTGAGCAAAATCAACGTGAAAGAAGGTACCATCACCAAATACTACGTGGAAAATGGCATTCAGAGCAATGAGTTCTCTGATGGAGCAGCCTGCGCCACTCCCGACCGCCGCTTCATCGTGATGGCTGGCACAGGTGGCATCAACATCTTCGAGGCTTCCCGTGTAAAGCAACATCCTTGGAACGCCACGGTCAAGTTGTCCGGTTTCTTACTAGGCAACAAGCATGTCGTTCCTTTCATGAAGTCTGGCAGTTATACCATCACTGAGAAAGGCGTCTATGACACCAAGGAGTTCCATCTCGCTCACGACGACAACTTCTTCACACTCCAGCTATCCACACTTACATATAATAATGTGGAGCAAATCGTCTATGCCTACAGCATCAACGACGAGGAATGGCGCAAGGTACAGAGTGGCATCAACGAGATATCCTTCTCCCATCTGCCTCCAGGCACTTATCACTTTAAGGTGAAAGCCATTTGCAACAATTACGAGACTCCTATCAAGGAGTTCACCATCATCGTTCACCCTGCTTGGTATGCAGGATTCTGGGCAAAATGCGTCTATTTCCTGATATTCTTCCTGCTTATCAATGCCTATATGAGACATCGTAAGCGCCAGGAGGAAGACCGACTCGTCTTGCAACAGCATATCCATGCCGAGGAGATGGGCGAGGCAAAACTGCGCTTCTTCATGAACATCAGTCATGAGATTCGCACCCCTCTCACCCTCCTCCTCACCCCATTGCTCTCGCTCATCAAGGAAGACAAGGATCCGCACCGACAGAGCATCTACGACCTGATGCACAGGAACTCCGAGCGTATCCTCCACCTCATCAACCAGATGATGGACCTCAGAAAGATAGACAAGGGACAGATGGCGATGCACATGTGCAAGACCGACATGGTAGGCTTCATCAATGATGAATATCATCTATTTGAGCAGCAAGCACTTGCCAAGCAGATATGCTTCACATTCCAGCACGACGACGAACAGTTGCCTGTATGGATAGACCGCAACAACTTCGACAAGGTGCTCATGAACGTACTCTCCAATGCCTTCAAGTTCACCCCTACTGGCGGCAAGATACAAATCAGCCTCAGCCACACCGACCATCATGTGAGAATATCCATCAAGGACAACGGAAAGGGCATCGACAAGGATAAGTTGGAGACCATCTTCCAACGCTTCTACCAGAGTCCAACCAACCCTAACGACCGCAACGTGGGTACAGGTATCGGCTTGGACTTGACCCGTTCGCTCGTAGAACTCCACTATGGCACCATCATCGCCCGCAACAATGCTGACAGCTTAGGTATCGATGCTTCTGCTGGGGAAGAGAACTTCAAGACCGGCAGCGAGTTCGTCATCACCCTTCCGCTCGGCAAGGACCACCTCAAACCAGAGGAAATCCTCGAAGAGAAGGTGGAAGAGGGAAAAAACAAGGAAGAACTGAACGAGTTGGGAGAGATGGAAAACGAGGGTGAGAACGGCAAGGAGGGCGCAGAGCCTGAGAAACAGATCAGTACCGCCAAAAGCACCATCGCCATCGTGGAAGACGATGAGGAGATTCTCAAGTACCTAGAGGCACAGCTCTCCGACAACTTCACCATCCTCACCTACCCTAATGGAAAGGTGGCTCTGCCAGAGATCATCCGACAAGTGCCAGACCTCGTCATCTCCGACATCATGATGCCAGAAATGGATGGAAAGACACTCTGTAGTAAACTGAAGAGCAACGTCAACACCAACCACATCCCTGTCATCCTCCTCACCGCCATGAGCCGAGAGGAAGACCAGTTGGAAGGTCTTGACATGGGTGCTGATGCCTATATCACCAAGCCATTCAACATGGATATTCTGCGCCGCACCATCCTCAACCTCCTCTCCGTGAGACGTATGCTCCGCAACAAGTTTACCGGACAGGAAAGCCAGGAGGACAAGGTGGAAGCCGTATCTGTCAAGTCGCCAGACGACCAGTTGATGGAACGCATCATGGAAGTCATCAACGAGAACATCAGCGACTCAGACCTCAGCGTGGACATCATCGCACAGAAAGTGGGCATCAGCCGAGTTCACCTGCATCGCAAGATGAAGGAGCTGACCAACCAGACACCACACAGTTTCATTAGAAACATCCGCCTGAAGCAAGCAGCCAGATTGCTGAAAGACAACAAGCACAACGTGACCGAGGTGATGTATGCTTGCGGTTTCAGCAATGCCGCCAGCTTCAGCACCATGTTTAAGAACTTGTATGGTTGTTCGCCACGTGACTACATGAATCAGGCGTTGGAGAAGAAAATGTAACAAACAAAGGCCTCTGTGCAACATAGGGAAAAGTCTTAGATACATAAAGCACATATAGAACACAAAGAAAAGTGGTAACTTTGCAACGGAATCATTGATATGAGATTCGCATAACTAGAAATCATTAAAATCAAAATAATCAAAATGAAGAAATTAGCAATCTTACCACTTTCTTGTATGCTCGCACTCGGCGCTCATGCACAGACAGCCGAGTTCGACTACTTCAAGTATGCCGGCAACGATGCCCGCTTCAACGTGGAAATCGACAAGAGCCACCAGTACTACAACCCTGTGTTGGCAGGTTTCTACCCAGACCCATCCCTTTGTCGTGTGGGCGACACCTATTACCTCGTCAACTCCTCGTTCACCTTCTTCCCTGGCGTGCCATTGAGCACGAGCAAGGACTTGGTCAACTGGCAGCCAGCGGGGCATGTGCTCGACCGCACCTCACAAGTGCCATTGAAGGGACAGAACGTATCAGGTGGTATCTTCGCACCTGCCATCAGCTACAACAAGAAGAACAAAACTTTCTATATGATCACCACCAATGTGGGCGCTGGCAACTTCTTCGTGAAGTCTAAAGACCCATCTAAGGGCTGGAGCGAGCCTATCTACTTGCCAAAGATAGATGGTATCGACCCAAGTTTCTTCTTCGACGACAACGGCAAGGGCTACATCGTACACAATGGTCCGGTGGTAGGCGGTGCCGATTATGAGGGACAGCGTGCCATCCGCCTCTTCGAATTTGACGTGAAGGGCGACAGCATCAAGGGCGACTTCAAGCAGATTCTCCGTGGCGGTACCCACGTGGAGGCTAAGCCTATTTGGATTGAGGGTCCACACCTCTTCAAGAAAGACAGGTACTATTACTTGATGTGTGCCGAGGGTGGTACAGGCGGTTGGCACAGTGAGGTCATCTTGCGTGCCAAGAACCCTGCAGGTCCTTGGGAGGAATGCCCAAACAACCCTATCCTCACCCAGCGCACAGGTCTCGACCCTAACCGCAAGGATCCAGTATCAAGCGCCGGTCATGCCGACATCGTAGAAGATGGCAAGGGCAACTGGTGGGCTGTGTTCCTGGCTTGCCGACCATACGAAGAGGATATGTATAACACGGGACGTGACACCTATCTGCTGCCTGTGACATGGAAGAACGGTTGGCCTGAGATCCTTGCCAAGAACACTCCTATCGCTACGGTGGGTGAGAAGGCAGGATTGAAACCAGCAGAGAAGAATGAGTTCTCCGGCAACTTCAGCTATACCGATAACTTTGAAGCTTGCGATGGCAAGAATGGTTTGAAACAGTTGAATAGCCGTTGGATGTTCCTCCGTGACTTCACAGATTGCTACAAGGTAGAAAATGGCAAGTTGACGCTGAATCTCTTGCCTGGCAACATCTACAAGCGTGAGCCAATGTCTGCCATCTGGGCTCGTCAGCAGCACGGTACCTTCACTGCCGAGACTTCGCTCAACTTCACGCCTCGCAACGACAAGGACATCGCAGGCTTGGCACTTCTCCAGAAGGAAGACCACAACTTTGTGCTTGGCAAGACGATGAAGAATGGCAAGCTGATGCTCACCCTGACTCGTGCCGAGAAGAACAACGTGACCATCGCCTCCACCCCTATCAAGGATGGCGAGTTGCGCCTCAAGGTAGAAGGTCACGGTCGCTATTATGACTTCTTCTATGCAGAGCAAGGTGGCGACTGGCAGTTGCTTGCCAAGGGCGTAGATGCCAGCAACTTGAGCACCCAAAAGAGCGGTGGCTTCATCGGTGCCGTCATCGGTCTCTATGCTTCCTCCAACAAGGAATAACTTTCCTATTACTTTTAGAAGACAGATATCACTCTCCCTTCACTTTTCGAGGATTTATGCTCACTATCAATAAGTTGCATTGAATGGAGACTAAATGTAGAGAGCCACAAGCAATGCAAAAATGGCGTTTAAACGGGCGGAATGTGCTTAAAAAACATAGATTCCGCACGTTTAAACGCCATTTTTTATATTTATTCACTTCTTACTCTCGCATAACAATAGAAATGAGAGCCATTCTACCATACCGGTTTAGCAAACGAGTCAAATCAAGTGCAACTTGCAGAGTTCAACCGTTCATTAACGCATTATGGAAATAAGAAAGTAGCCAAAATCAAAAGTTGGTATGACGCTTTCGACCAACTAGCCATTCTCTTGGAGCAATCGCAGCTTGAAAAGAAAATCATCTTCATTGATGAAATGCCATGGATGGACTGTCCACGTTCTAGTTTTTTATCTGCATTAGAACACTTTTGGAATGGTTGGGCTTCAGCCCGAAAGGACATTTTGCTCATCATCTGCGGAAGTGCGACCTCATGGATTATCAATAAAGTTATAAAAAACCATGGTGGATTACACAATCGTGTATCAGTAAGAATACATCTCAAGCCATTCACCCTACATGAATGCGAGTTATATGCTAAAGGATTACAACGATGGGGTTAATGCAAAACTCATACGCATGGGATATACAATCTGTTGTCACTATGGATGACTTATTCATATAAAGGCATAGAGAGAAGAGTATAAAACCACGACAGAGAACGATGAAAACGTGGGTTTTGGCGATTGCTTGAGTATCGCCAAACCCCATTCTTTACACCGTAAGAAGCGAGGTTATTTCTTACTCAAGTCCAGCACCATCTTACCGACCCAGATGGCACTCTTGCCATTCTGGTCAACAGGCACTGGCTTGCCATCCAAATCCTTCACATACTGCAAGTCCTTGAAGTAGGTGTGACTATGCCCACCCAACACCAAGTCGATGTAGCGAGAACCAGGAATCATCTCGGTATCATCGTCTCCATCCACATCCCAACCTAAGTGGGAAAGACAGATGATGACATCACACTTCTCCTTCTTCTTCAAGAACTCAGCCATCTCTCGACCTTTCGCTACAGGATCCTCATACTTGATGACTCCATAGTTGGCCTCACTGACCAAACCTTTCAACTCAGGACAAAGTCCGAAGACACCAATCTTGACACCTTGGCGATGGAGAATCACGTAAGGTTTGACGATGCTTGCCAATTCTGTACCCGTGAAATCGTAGTTGGCACAGACGATAGGGAACTTCGCCATCTTGAAGATACGCACCATATTGTCAATGCCAAAGTCAAACTCATGGTTGCCGATGGTAGCAGCGTCATACTTCATCTCGTTCATCAAGCCAACCTCCACGTCGCCCTTGAAGAGCGAATAGTAAGGAGAACCTTGCGAAAAGTCGCCACTATCGAAAAGCAAGAGGTCAGGATGAACCTTTCTCTCTTCCTTGATCATCGCCACACGGCGAAGATAACCACCACGATTTGCCATCGCCGTATCAGCGAGGTTCGGATTGATTGGCATCACACAAGAATGGGTGTCATTGGTATGGAGCACCACCAGTTGCTTCACCGGTTTACTTGTCTTCTCACCCTTAACTTGTGCCTCTGCAGGCTGCATCGCCAACATGGCAAATGCGAGTCCTATATATAATAATGTATGTTTCAGCATAAATATCCTAATCTATTATTTACTAATCCACTACGACTCTTCCTTCCACCTGAGACTCTACGCTCTCGCCTTTCGCCATCTTCTCGCGGAAGTAGCTCATGATGATATAGCGCACGTTGTTCTCCTTTGCCTTAGGAGCTACGACATCGGTGCCACTCTTGAAAGCAACAAGTTGGTCGTTTCCCTCTGCGAGATAATCCAAGGTGGCGATACGATATTGCTTCTGTGGGACAACAGGTTCACCATTGATGGTGGCACTCTTGAGATGACCATCCTTGGTGATGACGAGGCGCACCGCATGGCTCAGTCCCTCACCGCCACGATGAGCGATCTGCTGGAAAAGTTCCGTCACCTTCTCACCCGTCAAGGTCAAGAAGCAAATCTTGTTCTCGAAAGGAGCCATGTCGTTGACATCTCCCACCGTCACCTTGCCCTTGGCAAGATTGGAGCGGATACCTCCCATATTATACACGGCGAAGACCGGTTGCTCATGGAAGTCTCTTCCACCCCATACGAGGATGTCGGTGAGCAAGTTACTGAGTTCGCTCTCTGGACGATGGCGAGTCATGTCATGGGAAAGAGTTCCCACAACAGGTCCCATGATGCTGTCCACCTTATTCTTATATGGAGCGATAAAGGCTGCAGCCTCAGCATCAGGCTGGGCATCCCATTGTTTGTCTATCAAGATGCGAGTACGTTCCACTTTTGCCACCTTGTATTTTTGGGCGGCACAAGGATTGGCAATGAGCAAGAAGGTTGCAGATGCCAATGCTAAAAATGTTTTCTGTCGATTTCTCATACCTATTATTACTATTGTGTGTGCAAAGTTACAAAATAAATCGGCGAAATCGGCGAAATCGGCAAGAAAAAGCCATCACAATCAAAGAAAAAAGATGAAAAACGACGTGAAAGTCCAAAGAAAGTACCTGAAAATTTGCGAGATACGAGAAAAAGTCGTAACTTTGCACCCGCTTTTCGGCGTAACCGCTGTTGTCTGGGCAGAAGAGTTGCCCGTCCATGTTGCGTTGGAACGACAAACAATTTTTAATTTCTATACAAAAATGGATTTGATTAAAGTTGCTGAAGAAGCATTTGCAACCGGCAAGAAGTTCCCTGAGTTCAAGTCAGGTGATACTATCACAGTCGCTTACAAAATCGTCGAGGGTACTAAGGAGCGTATCCAGCTCTACCGTGGTGTTGTTATCAAGATCTCTGGTCATGGTGACAAGAAGCGTTTCACCGTTCGCAAGATGTCTGGTACAGTAGGTGTTGAGCGTATTTTCCCTATCGAGTCACCAGCTATCGATTCTATCGAGGTGAACAAGCGTGGTAAGGTACGTCGCGCTAAGTTGTATTACTTGCGTGCTCTTACTGGTAAGAAGGCTCGTATCGCTGAGAAGAAGACTGTTGCCAAGGGTGCAGAGTAATTCTCTTGCTTACTATCCTAGTAAAAAAGATAAAAAGGAGATTCCTTGCAAGCGTGCTTGCGGAATCTCCTTTTTTCGTGTCCTTTCTTTTGTGTCCTTTCTTTTGATTGAGGATGAGTCTTTCGAGAAAGGATGATAATCATAGACTAGTCGATGTCATCCGACGAACCATCCTTGAGCTCATGATCTTCATCCGTGTCATAGCTCAAGTTGCCATCGTCCTCACCATCGAGGGCCTCATGGAAGTCGTCCCAACTCTGATAGCCAACGAAGAGAGCCAACTTATTGAGTGTCTCACGACTAGGCTTTTCCTTTCCACTCACATAATTCCATACCTTATGCAGTCCCTGTGCGCTCACCATCAGATGGTGCTTCACAGAGAAGATGGAAGCTAGTTTCTCAAAGTCAGAACCTACGTGAATCTTTTTACCGATTTTCTTCTCCACTTCATGCGTGAGAAGCTTTAAATCATTTTTCATAAACGTATGAGTTTTGCAATTCTCTATAATAACATTACTAACGTATTCTCTATATCACTAACTATTTGTGTGCAAAATTACAAAAAAGTTTGTTTCCATGATAGTAAAAAGCGAGAAATTTTGTACCTTTGCAGCAAATTCTTAATAAATACATCTTTGCAATGAAAGAATTAGCACTCAAGTACGGATGTAATCCGAACCAGAAGCCTTCCAGAATCTTCATGGAGGATGGAAGCGAACTCCCTATCGAAGTGGTTAACGGCCGTCCTGGCTACATCAACTTCCTCGATGCCTTCAATTCTTGGCAATTGGTCAAGGAGCTCAAGGCTGCCACTGGTCTCCCAGCCGCAGCAAGTTTCAAGCACGTTTCTCCAGCTGGCGCAGCAGTGGGATTGCCACTGAGCGACACCTTGAAGAAGATTTACTTCTGTGATGATGTCAAGTTTGAACTCTCCCCATTGGCTTGTGCCTACGTTCGTGCCCGTGGTGCCGACCGTATGTGCTCTTATGGTGACTTCGTGGCATTGAGCGACGTGTGTGACGAGGCTACAGCCCTCCTCATCAAGCGTGAGGTAAGCGATGGCGTCATCGCTCCTGGCTATACCCCAGAGGCTATCGAAATCTTGAAGGAGAAGCGCAAGGGTACTTACAACGTCATCCAGATCGACCCTAACTACACTCCTGCTCCTATCGAGCGCAAACAGGTGTTCGGTGTCACCTTCGAGCAAGGTCGCAACGAGGTGAAATTGGACGACCCAGCACTCTTCGAGGACATCCCTACACAGAACAAGAACTTCCCTGCTGATGCAAAGCGTGATCTCATCATCGCTCTCATCACATTGAAATACACACAGAGCAACTCTGTATGCTACGTCAAGGATGGTCAAGCCATCGGTATCGGTGCCGGTCAGCAGAGCCGCATCCACTGTACTCGCTTGGCAGGTAGCAAGGCTGACGAATGGTGGTTGCGCCAGTGCCCTAAGGTGATGAACTTGCCTTTCAAGGAGAAGATTCGCCGTGCCGACCGCGACAACACCATCAATGTCTATATCTCTGACGAGTGGGAAGACGTACTTCAGGATGGTGTTTGGGAACAGTTCTTCACTGAGAAGCCTGAGCCATTGACCCGTGAGGAGAAGAAAGCTTGGATTGCTCAGAATACAGGCGTTTGCCTCGGTAGCGATGCCTTCTTCCCATTCGGCGACAATATCGAGCGTGCTCACAAGAGTGGCGTAGAGTACATTGCTCAGGCTGGCGGTAGCATCCGTGACGATAATGTCATCGAGACTTGCGACAAGTACGGCATCGCCATGGCGTTCACACACGTTCGTTTGTTCCACCACTAATCCATTCTTGAATTAAGAATTAATAATTAAACATTCATGAACGATATTGACGATATTATCATGGGCGGCATGGTCTTCAAGTCGGGCGGTGGTCCCAAGAAGGACGACGACGGCAAGGTGAAGACTAAGGCAAAAAAGAAAAAGTATATCACCGGTGCCCACGGCAGTGGTTCTGCTCGTCAGAAAGCGAAATATCGCCAACAGCGTGCGAACCGAAAGTCACAGAAGAAATAAGAATACGTCTAGAAAGTATCAGACCATCCTCTGCTAGGATAGAAGATACCACTAGAATACGAAAAAAGGTCAAGGCTTTTTGTAAAAAGTCTTGACCTTTTTTCGTATTTGTCTCAATCTACCATTATTTTCAGCCCTACCCCCACTTTGATTCATACCTAGTTAGGGAAAAATTCCTACCTAACTAGGCGCGAAATTTTCCCTAGGCAGGAAGCAAGAATTCACAGGGGTTGCCATAAGGCGATTCCTCCTCACCTTGTCATTATTTTTTCTTGACCTTCAAGGCGCTTCCCTTTGTCAACTGCAAGGTAGAAGACTTGAGTTGGCGGTTGGCATGGTCGAAGACCAAGGCTGGGTCGAATCGCTTGCCTCCAAATGACATCTCGAAGTGGAGATGCTCGGTAGTGGCACGTCCGGTACGGCCTGTCAATCCTATCACCTGTCCTGCCTTCACCTTATCGCCCTTTTTCACCTTGTTGCGTGACTGGTGACTATAAAGCGTCTCAAAGCCAAAGGCGTGCTTGATGCGGATGCAGTTGCCATACCCATAGTAAGGACCAGAAGCTATTACCACACCATCGAAGGCTGCTACAATCTCATCGTTCGGACGAGTCTTCAAATCGACACCCGAATGACGGCGCTTGCCACCATAAGGACTGATGACTTTGGCACCAGGCAAAGGGTATGCCCAGTGTTCTGCCTCTATCTTCTTCAAGTCGAGTTCAAAGGTATTCGTCAAGACGAATGGGTCGTTTACCTCGTCTGGGTCCAATGTCTCACCACTAGGCCACGCCGTCACCTTACCATCTATAGCAGGTCCCTTGTCTGAAGCCTGATTCTTCTTGGTTGATGATGCCTTGTCTGCACTACCACCCTTATCCTTACTAAGCGAAGAATCCTTGCCACCGATGACAGAGACGTTGACACGACTGCCGTTCTTTCGGAACTGTACTGTCTGGCGACGCAGTTTATGGCTCTTCACTTCCAAGATAGTCTCAGGATTGATACGAGCACCATTCACCATGATAGAGAACTCACAGTAAGTCTCATTGTTCTTGGTTCCTACGATGGCAATGGTCTGTCCTGCCTCCACACGTTGCCCCACCTTCACAAGGTTCTCGGCATTGTTGGCATAGACGGTTTCCAATCCATTATCATGACGGATGACGATAACATTGCCCTGACTCTCTGTCTTGCGAGACAAACGCACATGACCATCAAACATCGCCTTGACAGCATCCCCCTTGGAAGTCTCTATCTTGAGCACACTATTGCCAGACAACAAGGTTGCCTTACCTACAGGAAGTGGAAAGGAATATTCCTTACTTCCGAATATCTCGAAATCGACATTGAAAGCCTGGCTACGGTCGAAAAGTCCCGGCGTAGCGATACTGATCTGCTGTTGTTCGGCAGGGGTAAAAAGATTCTTGACAGGCGTGAAGGAGGCAAACAAAGCAAAAGCGATGCCTACTATCGCCACCTTATTATATATATGCTTATTCTTCATTGATATAGTTGCCTTTCTGGACATACTCAAAAAAGTACATCCATTCTTGGTTCCATGCGAAACCAAGAATGGATGTTATCTTGAATGATCATTTACTTGATTAGGATTCCTGTATAGATTCTGCCCGACTCGATGCCGAGTTTTCTTGCAGAGAAATACTCGTCACTATGAGCATAAGTACAGATACCGCAATTTTGGATATTCTCCTCTGGCACGCCGATATGCTTCAGTATCATCTCATTGCATTTCGGAAGATCTATATGCCATTTAAGTGGTTGCTCCACATTTCCCTCCCTTGCCATTCGCTCACGCTCCTCTGCGTTTGCCTTTAAAGCAGCATTAGGATATTGTGCGGCAATTTTATCCATAGGGAAGGCGGCTTGTTCGAAAGCCTCATAGACCTCATCGCCCACCTCGAAGTTCTCCAAAGAGATGCCTGGTCCAATGACCGCCTTCAATTTCTTCGGATCGGTCTTAAACGCAAAAGTCATCTCTTGAACCGACTTATGGACAATGCGCTCTAACGTACCTCTCCAACCTGCATGGATAGCAGCCACAGCCTGATGTTCCTCATCATAGAGAAGCACCGGGATGCAATCGGCAGTAGAAACGCCGATGCAAATACCTTTTTCTTTGGTGATAACCGCATCCACACCTTCGAGCACCATCTTGCGGATATTCTCTGGCATAGACAAGAACTCACCTGCTATCTGGCGCACCTCAACGCCATGTACCTGATGTGGCATAATGATATGGTCGGTAGAGATACCGAGTTCATCAGCCAACTGCTTGCGATTGGCAGCGATATTGACAGCCTCATCACCGCAATATTCATTGATATTGAATTCACCGTAGTTGCCAGTGCTCACACCACCCTTTCGAGTGGTAGAGAAAGCCTTGACACCATCGGCTATGTTATATTCCTTGATCATAATTTATATTTTTACTCGTACTCGAAATCATCGAGGTCTTCTACATCTTCGATTTCATCATCATCGATGTACTCCACGATGTCCTCGCCCTCTGCTTCGAGTTCTTGCTGGAAGCGAGACATATCCTTGTCACGATGCACAAGAGTATCCTCGGCGGTAATCTCCTGAAGTTTGTTGCTCTCTGAATTGAGTTCCTTCCAAAGTATGTCTTTCAGTTCTTGAATGCCCTGTCCGGTCACTGAGGAAATGAATACCACAGGGAGGTCGGTAGGAAGAGTCTCCTTCAACATCTCTATGAGTTCATCATCGAGCAAGTCACACTTGGTGATAGCAAGTACACGATGCTTGTCGAGCATCTCTGGATTGAAGTTCTTCAACTCACCGAGCAGCACCTCATATTCTTTCTTGATATCATCGGTATCACCAGGTACCATGAAGAGCAAGAGAGAGTTGCGCTCAATATGACGGAGGAATCGTAAACCCAGTCCCTTTCCTTCGCTCGCACCCTCGATGATGCCAGGGATGTCTGCCATGACAAACGACTGGTGATCGCGATAGTCCACGATACCCAGCGATGGTTCGAGCGTAGTAAATGGATAGTTTGCTATCTTAGGACGAGCACTGGAGACAGCAGAAAGCAATGTTGACTTACCAGCGTTAGGGAAACCCACGAGACCGACATCAGCCAAGAGTTTCAACTCCATGATGATGGTCATCTCCTGCATCGGTTCACCTGGTTGGGCATAGCGAGGAGCCTGATTGGTAGAAGTACGGAACTGGAAGTTGCCCAGTCCACCACGACCACCCTTGAGGAGCAGCACTTCCTGTCCATCATAGGTGACATCGCAAACATACTTACCAGTTTCGGCATTATAGACCACGGTACCACAAGGCACATCGATGTAGATGTCCTTGCCATCCGTGCCGTGGCACTTGTCACGTCCACCATTGCCACCATGCTCAGCGAAGAAGTGGCGTTGATACTTGAGGTGCAGCAACGTCCAGTAGTTGTGGTTGCCACGGAGATAGATGCTTCCTCCACGTCCGCCATCACCACCGTCAGGTCCACCATTAGGTTGGTACTTCACGTGGCGCAGGTGCATGGAGCCTTTACCACCCTTACCAGAGCGGCAGTTGATTTTTACATAATCTACGAAATTGGATTCAGCCATAATAAATAGTTAAGAAATGAGGAGTTGGAAGTCAAGGCTTCCAACTCCTATATGAATTACAAGTTGTCGATAACATCACAAACACGAGCGAAAATCTCATCTACAGTGCCGAGACCCTCGATGTGGTGGTGGATACCTTCCTTCTCATACCAGTCGATGAGAGGAGCAGTCTGAGTATGATATACGTTGAGACGCTTCTTGATAGTCTCTTCGTTATCGTCAGAGCGACCGCTTTCCTTACCACGGTTGATCAAGCGAGCCATCAACTCATCCTCAGGAACAGCCAACTCAATCATGGCAGCTACCTTGTGACCACGCTCAGCGAGCATCTTCTTCAAAGCCTCAGCCTGTGGAGTAGTACGTGGGAAACCATCAAAGATAACACCCTTGTGGTCCTTACCGAAGCTATCATATACGCTAGCGAGGATGTCGATCATCAACTCGTCTGGAATCAACTGACCATTGTCGATATAACCCTTAGCTGTCTTACCGAGTTCAGTACCGTTTTTGATTTCGTTACGCAATACGTCACCTGTTGAAATGTGACCGAGACCATACTTCTCGATCATCTTGTCGCTCTGTGTGCCCTTACCTGCACCTGGAGCGCCGAAAATTACGATATTTTTCATCTTTCTTTGTTATGTATAAAAATTATGTTGTTATTCCTCTACAATCGTATAGATGTCTCGGAGGTTGCGACCTTCCTGATCGTAATCAAGGCCGTAGCCTACGATGAAGTCGTTAGGGATTTCCATGACGGCATAGTTGATGTCAAGGTCAACTTTCAGATTTCCTGGTTTAACGAGAAGTGAGCAGATTTCGATAGAGGCTGGATTCTTTTTCTTCAGTTCCTCTATCATGTGAGCCATAGTGAAGCCTGAGTCAACGATGTCCTCCACGATGACGACATGGCGACCCTCCAACTCCTGGTTGATACCCATGAGTGTCTTCATGCTACCCGTAGAGGAAGTGCCCTCGTAAGAAGCATACTTCACAAATGAGATTTCACTTGGCACGGTTATCATACGCATCAAATCGGCTGCGAAGATAAAAGAGCCATTCAACACTGCCAAGAACACAGGAGTCTTACCCTCATAGTCCTTGTTGATACGATCTGCTACGACCTGCACTTTCTTCAAAATCTCAGCTTCCGGAATGGAAGTCTTAAAGGTTTTGTCCTTGATTTTAACTACGCCCATAGTCTAATATGATAATATTTTGTGCAAAATTACGAAAAAAATGCGAAACAACGCTTTTTCAATGGGCTTTTTTTAGTACTTTTGCATTTGGAAGTCAACAAACAACTATGTTTTGACCCTAACACTTGTCTTTTAACTCTCTTTGCAACATGAAAATATTCACAAGCGCTCAGATACATGAGCTTGACAAATACACCATCGAGCACGAGCCTATCTCATCTCTCAACCTGATGGAACGTGCCGCCAAAGCCCTCACGAGAAGCATCGAGGAGGAATGGTCCAACCGCACACCTATCGTCGTGTTTGCGGGTCCTGGCAACAATGGCGGCGATGCCCTCGCCGTAGCCCGTCTCCTCAGCGAGGATGGCTACCAAGTATCCGTTTATCTTTTCAATGTACACAATAAACTTTCTGCTGATTGTGCCACCAACAAGAAGAGACTGACGGAATGCAAGAGCATTAAGCACTTCACAGAGATTACCGTCAACTTCGACCCTCCACAGTTGACGGAGGGCACTCTTGTCGTCGATGGTCTCTTCGGCAGTGGTCTCAACAAGCCATTAGCTGGCGGTTTCGCAGCCATGGTGAAATACATCAACCAGAGTCCCGCCAAGGTGGTGAGCATTGACATTCCATCGGGCATGATGTGCGAGGACAACACTTTCAATATCCATGCCAATATCATCCATGCCGACCTCACGCTCACCTTGCAGCAGAAGAAACTCTCCATGCTGCTCACCGACATGCAGCAATACCTCGGACGACTGAAGGTGCTCGACATCCGATTGTCGCAGGAGTTTATGGTAAAGACGGATTGCAAGTACCAGATATTGGAGGAATCAGACATCCGACAGTTGATGAAACCTCGTGAGGATTTCGCCCACAAAGGAAGCATGGGCAATGCCCTCCTCATCGCTGGCAGCTATGGCATGAGCGGCGCATCGGTCCTCGCCACCAAGGCTTGCCTCAGGGCTGGTGTCGGCAAGGTGACCACCCATACCCCGAAGCGCAACTACGACATCATGCAAATCAGTGTACCGGAAGCCGTATTGCAACTGGACCATGAGGAGACATACTTCAGCGAACCCGTAGAGACAGAAATGTTTGATGCCGTAGGTATCGGACCGGGGCTTGGCACCAACGAGAACTCCGCCATCGCCCTCATCGCCCAGATACGTCGCACCAACAGTCCACTCATCATTGATGCCGACGCCCTCAATATTCTGGCAAGTCATCGTGCCTGGATGCAGCAACTGCCAAAGGACATCGTGATGACACCCCACCCGAAAGAACTAGACCGATTGTTGGGAAGTCCTAGCAGTAATAGTTATGAGCGATTGGCGAAAGCAAGCGAATTGGCAGAGCAACTGCAAGCCTACATCATTCTGAAAGGACACTATTCAGCCCTTTGCCTCCCAAATGGACACGTCGAGTTCAACTCCACTGGCAATAGCGGAATGGCAACGGCTGGTAGCGGTGATGTGCTCACTGGCATCCTGACCGCCCTCCTAGCCAGAGGTTACAGCAGAGCCGACGCTTGTCGCATCGGAATGTATCTCCATGGGCTGGCAGGCGACCTCGCCATCAAGGACACCGGCAAGGAGAGCCTCATCGCCAGCGACCTCATCCAATATCTGCCAAAGGCATTCCTAAGGATGGAAGACTAGAAAGCACGATTCAGCAACACCGAAGCATCAAGATATGCTTCGATATATCCCGCCGAACTCAGAAAGGCTACATGACCTTTCTGAGTTCGGCGATTTTCATTTCCAAGGTACCACGCAGGTCATCCTTACGATCCATGTTGAGTTTCTTTCGGATGTGGCATCGCTGACTGGTGATATTGGATTCCGACTTGTCCAACCGTTGACAGATGTCCTTGAGACTATTGCCTTCGAGCACCAACTTGCAGATTTCCTTCTCACTCTTTGTCAAATCGGCGCATACCATATCCCAAGCCAACTTTTCCACCTCTTCCTTACGGAGTCGCTCGGTGGCATGATGCACAATACGCTGACGGATTTCCGGACTGAGACGTTCGAGCAAGTTGCCTGCCTTGTCATAATCCATATCACGCAAGTTTGCCAACATCTCCAAGGCTTTCCTCTCTTCCAGGCTGATTTCCCTTGGCTGCCGCAACCCCTTTGTCACTCTACTCATATTATAGGTATAGACATACGCCAGCATCAAGACACCCACCAGAATAGGTTTCATCGTATAAAACCACTCGCCATGCGGAAGGGTATGATAATAGAAAGCTATCAGCGGTATCACCATCAGGGTAATCACCAAGGAAGTCTTCTGAAGCATCAAGCTCAAGGCGGCGATGTCGAGGATGAGCATCACAAAGATGTTGCCTATCACCGTGACATCATCATCGAGTGCTCCAAAGTAAGTACAGAGCACGCTATCTGCCACCAGTTTCACCGCCACGAGCAAGAAGAGTGCCGATACGCCTTGATGGAATCGGAGCACCTGCTTCCATATCATATATTGTATCAAGATGAAGGCGACGAGATGGAGGCAAACCATCGTAAACCCACTGGGTTCCCAAACCATCAGGAACAAGAAGAAATGGAAAGGGATGACGATCAACTCGATGAGTGTCGTAAACAGATAGGCAATCACACGTCGTCTATCTACCACACCACAATATTGTGGACAAAGATAGTATTCCACAAATTGAATCAGTCTTACTATACTAGAACTAAGCTCTTTCATACACAAATATTGTTTTCAGTTACCGCTGCAAAGATAGATATTTTTCTCGATACCTCATTTGCATTATCCACAAAAAAAAGTGTAATTTCGTAAAAAAAGTACCCCTTCGAGAGGGTAAATATTGACATTTTCAGTATTTTTCAGTGTTCAAATCGTAAAAATATGTGTAAATCAGTATTTTTCAGTGTAGAAAAACTTGCTTCCTACTGATATTTCTCCTAATTTTGCCATTGCAAGTTCGAAACAGAACTGCTAGTAGAATTTTAGATTAATGATTACGAATTCATTTGCTTTTGATTAGACTGATTAATCTGTCATTTGGCTTTTCTAAGAACTATTTTGAATGGAATTTCTAAGAACTATTTTGAATGGAATTTCTAAGAACTATTATATATTTAAAAAGTAAAAGGTTATGAAGAAAAAGATGATGATAACAATGATTGCCTGTCTAGGTGTCGTCCACCTAGCCTCAGCGCAAAAGGCAGCCATCAAGACCAACCTCCTGTATGACGCCACCACCACTTTCAACCTTGGTGCTGAGTTCGCCCTCTCCCCGAAGTGGACACTGGATGTGTCGGGGAATTACAATCCTTGGACATTCTCAAACAACAAGAAATGGAAACATTGGGTCGTACAGCCGGAGGCAAGATATTGGTTCTGCAACAAGATGATGGGACACTTCCTCGGCTTCCATGCCCTTGGCGGTGAGTACAACATCGGTAACATCGACGCCGACTTCATGTTGCTCGGCACCGACTTCGCCAAACTCAAAGACTACCGTTTCGAGGGATGGATGCTCGGAGCTGGCATCGCCTACGGATATACCTGGGCATTGTCGAAGCACTGGAACCTGGAGGCAGAGATTGGTCTCGGTTACGTATTCTCCAAGTACGACCAATACGAATGTGAGAAGTGTGGCGAGAAAGTGAAGGACAACAAGACACACAACTATGTGGGACCGACCAAGGCTGCACTCAACCTCGTCTATGTGTTCTAAGGCATCATCCCGACGACCATCATCCATCACTATATTCTATCATTTTAAGTAAAAGATCACGATTATGAAAACAATCCATATCATCAGAACATCCCTTACGGCGGCATGGCTTGCCTTCTGCACCACGGCTACGGCACAACAGTTGGTAGGCGGAAAGGTCAGTCTGCTCAACAAGGAAGTGAAGAAGCAAGGCAACAACGTGAAGGTAGGCATGGACTTGAAGCTCGACAACCTCCAGCTGAAGAGCAACCAAGGCATCGTCCTCATCCCGATGATTGTCAACAGAGACGACACGCTCCAAATGCCAGCCATGGAAATTATGGGGCGCAAGCGATACATCTATTACCAGCGCAACCAGAAGACTGCCACTTTCGCTCCACTCATCGTGGAAAAGAGAAAGAACGGCGAGCCACAAAACATACATTATATATATAGTACCCCTTACTGCCAGTGGATGAACAACTCGCAGTTGGTGATCGGACAAGATGTATGTGGTTGCAACCAAGCCATTGTGGAAGAAGGACTGCTCTCCACGGTGGGCGACATCCTCCCTACCCCAGTGGCACCTCCAAAGCCAATCGAGAAGCCAAGACCTCCAAAGATTTGGCAGGAGAAAGGATCTGCAAGACTTAATTTCAATATCAATAAAGCTTTTATCAATACCAAACTTAACAACAATGATGCGGAGCTTGACAAGATATGCAGAACCATTGACAGGGTGAAGAACAATCCGAATGTTCGCATCGTATCAATCACCCTACATGGTTACGCCTCTCCTGACGGCAACTACGAGAACAACAAGCGTTTGGCTGAAGCTCGTACCAAGGCGGTGTACGACCACCTCATCGGCATCTACCCTGTGGAGAAGCATCTTTTCGAGTTCTCCTCTACGGCAGAAGACTGGCAGGGAGTGCGTAACTATGTAGAGTCACACGACATTCCACAGAAGAATATCGTGCTCGACATCATCAACAGCGACATGACTCCAGACGAGAAGGAGCAAGCCATCGCCAAGAAGGCAGGCAATGCCCACAGATTCCTCATCAAGGAAGTTTATCCACAGTTGAGACGCACGGAATACTCCGTCAACTACGAGATTAAGGAAACTCCTCACAAGTAAGAGGCAACCATGAGATAAAGAAAATAAGTAAAAGATGAAATATAACATCTATATGCGAAACACTATTTGAAATTCATTGTATAAGTAATATAAGTTTAACTTTTTAAGAACGTAATTTATGAAGAAATTAAATGTAGCCGTAATGAGTTTGCTAGCGACAGCAGCATTCACATTCAACAGTTGTAATACAGACGACGCTTTGACACCGGGTTCTGGTACAAGTAATCAAGAGGCTTTTCTGAAGACGCAGATTGTCAGTAGTGGAGAATCTGAGGGCACAAAAACCGCCCAGGAAAATGAGTTCAACGCCATTGCTGGCGAGCATGAGGTAAACAGCGGAACACTCTACATCACCGATGCCGACAAGAACATCGTGTTTCAGAAGACCTTGACTACTGCCGATTGGGAAAAGGCGAAAGTTCCTAGCGAGTCATCAGCAGGTCGCACCACGCTAGAGATTCCGGTCAAGTACGTCACCTTCGGCGTTACCTACAACGTATATTTCTTGGCTAACACCACAGATGCCGCACCTTGGAATGGCACATATACTGCTACCACCAAGTTTACCGGCGAATATGGAAAGCCTAACCAGTTTGCGATGTTCAACCAGAATGATGCTACTGTCTCTGCTGACGCTTACAAGGTAACCTTTACGGAAGCCAACAAGGGTAAGGAGAATGCCGCTACCATCCAGGGTGGCAAGGCTATCAAGGTAGAGCGTATCGCAGCTCGTATCGACCAGCCAACTTCTGAGGCTGTGAAACTTGTGGATTACAAGGAGTTGATGACTCCAGATAAAATCAGAGATTTGACAGAGAAGCAGAAGGCTATCATGGACAACGCCATCGAGCGCGTTGAGTCAATCACCCTCAGCAGATACGCTATCGCCAATGCAGCCAAGTCAACTTACATCATGCAGCACTGGGGTGACAACTTCTCTTCTTTCAACACTCACGCTACTGCTTGGTGGCAACCATACGGTGAGTTTGGCACAACAACCCGAAAGGACAACGATGGTTACTTCAAGGCAATCGCCTCTACCACCGAAGGCAAGCAAGCCAACTTCGAGTATGTATTCGAGAACAATGTAGCAGGCACGGACAATGCCACCAGCATGTACTTGGAATACACCATCAACTTGAAAGATGTAGCTGGTACCCACAAGGACTTCACCGATGGTACATTCTATCGTTTCGCTAATAAGATTTACACCAGTATCGAAGACATCCTCAAGGCATACGAGAATCAGAGCAATCCATTTGGTACAGATACCAAGGATGGCCTTCTCGCAGAGTTGAAGATTGTTGATGGCAAGACCACCGCTACCGAGGCAGAACTTGCCAAGTTCCGTACAGACCATGCCATTGAAATCTTCGTAGGAGGTAAGGCATACTACAAGACTACCATCGACGACAAGTTCCTCTCCTATACAGGTCGTCACCTGATTCAGCGCAACAGCGTATATCAGTTGAACATCAAGAACGTGTACAATGTAGGTGCCGATGTTCCTAATGGTGACCCTACCACAGTGGATCCAATGTACTATCTCAACGTGGAGGTTACCGTCAACCCATGGGTTCTCAACACGATCGATGTTGATTTGAAGTAATAGTTATTCATCAGTTTTGTTTTCAATCTCTCGGAGGTTCCTCTCTCTCCTCCGAGAGATTTCACAAAAAAAAAGGGAGAGATACACAGCAAGACCTTCAAGGGACAGCACAACAACTCAAAACAAAAACATCAGAACTCTATACCTTATTATATAATATAGGTGAGAATCATACCGTGCTTCCACCGCAAGCACACCTAGGAATGAGAAAATCAAGATGCTGGAGACGCAGCATCCTGCAACCCCAGCACTCCACATAAGAGATCATTATTTTCTAAGAATATTAACAAGTAAAAGATTGAACAATATGGCAAACTTCATCACTAACAGCTTGTGCCGAAGCGCACAACATACCTCCAACCATTGGGGCAAATGGGTATTCCTTTCTGCCATAACCCTCATGTCTATGTCATCCTGCATCAATGACGACTTGGATGATTGTCCTGTTCCCGAACCACCTGTTCCTGCCCAGAGCAAGCTATCCCTCTCGTTCGACTACACCTACAATGTGAAGAATTCCGACGCCTTTGCCGAGGAAGTCAAGAACATCAATGTGTATGCCTTCGACGAGAACGGCAAGTTCTTCGACTCCTATATCGAGAGCAAGGAAAAGTTTGACCAAGGACACAAGATGGACATCACCGGTTTGAAGGATGGCAAATATACCTTCGTCTGCTTAGCTCGTGACCGTCAACTCGCCACCAGAGCCGAGGGCGACGAGATGGAATTCAGCTTTGCCTCCCTCACCCCAGGCATCTCCACCATTGACGACCTGACCGAGCGAATGGGCAAGCCTGATGACGAGGGTTATGTAGAGAATGACAAGAACTTCGCTGCCCTCTATACCGCCCAGACCACTGTCGATTACAAGGAACTCGATGAGAATGGCAAAACGGGCAATGTGGTAGCTGGCAACCTTAGTTTGATGAAGTGTACCAAGACCTACCGCATCGTTCTCCTGCCATTCGACAATGAGCAGACCGATTTCCGTCCAGAGAACTTTGATGTCTATATCGAAGGTTCCGCAGCATGGCTCGACCACAAGGGCGACAAGGTTCGCAATGAACCAATCTACTATCTGCCTTACAACAGCGAGCATCGTTATCAGTACTCAGACAACACAACCATAGAAGGAGAATACATCGACCAAGCCTTGGTCTATGACCTCTCCTCCTCTCGTATGTTTGAGCGAGAAAACGAATGGGAAGAACCATCTGTCAAGTCTTCAATACGGAATTCCTACTCCTACGACGACAAGCGAATTGTCATTTGGGACTTGCGTGACAAGGAGAATCCTAGAAAGGTATTCGACCACTCTCTCCCTTGGTTCCTTGCCCTCTGCGGAGAAAGACAAGGCAAGGGATGGGGCGACCAGGAGTATCTCGACCGCCAAGACCATTACATCTTGACCTTCTATGTACCAGACAAGCGAGACTACACGCTCGATGCCAAGGTAAAGGTGAACGGTTGGGTGCTCAATCTACAGAACACCGACCTCGGTGGCGACAACAAAGAATAAAGAAAGGAGGACGATATGAAACATCTCATAAGGATATACGAAAGGAAGCATGGCTTTGATACGAAGCCTTTCCTATATCAACTATCTGCAAGTCTGATAGCCCTGCTAGCGATTTTCTCCCTCTCGTCTTGCGTCTATGACGATTACGAGCCGGGCACGGAGGCTTACAAGGGTGACACCTTCATCAACCTGAGTGTCATCACCTCTGGCACAGCCGAAAATCGTGAAGCCTTAGCCAAGGGCACAAGGGGAGCAGATGACGAGAACCCTGCCAATCCGACATCCGAGAGCAACATCCATAGCATCCGAGTTTGGGTATTCGACTCCGAATCCAACAACGACAATGCCATTGCCATCGGGTATCGCAAGGAGGTCTTGCCACAGCCTGTGAATGGAGAAACAGAAATGCACTCCGTCAGCATCCAGTTGCTTCGCAATGCCATCAAGCAGAACAACCAGCACCTCGACCTCTACGTCTTGGCGAATGCCGAGAGCATCGGAACGACCTCGCTCAATGGCAAGGACATCTCCTTCGCCGATGGATTCGATGAGAAGACGCTCACTCGCCAACAGTTGAAGGAGCTAGTCATGAAGAGCCAGTTTGGTATCACCAATGAGGGTGTACCGCAAAACACGGTAGCGCCTACCACCGGTCTTCCTCTCTCCCGTGCCATCACCCACATCCAGGTAGAAAACCACGTGGCTGACACCGAGACCGGAGCCGCAGCCAAGGCAGTCACCGTACCATTGGTCAGATCCGTATCAAAGCTCCACTTCTTCTTTGCGAGGAAAGCGGATGGCGGTACTGACAAGGCTACCATCACCAAGATTGAGTTGGACGAGAACATCATCCCGACAGCCAGCTATGTCTTCCCGGATGCGACCACCGAAGCATACATAGACGAAGATGGACTCACTTCCACCTTATATAATAATAGTACGGAATATGTCAGCCGAAAGATGATGCTCGAAGGAGTCGCCAACAAGTACATCAATGCCGTGGCAGACCCTCTCACCTATCGTAGAGGAAGTGCAGAGAAAGCGGCAGCCTATATGACCCGCCTCGCCGAAGCCAGCTTCATCTCTCACAACACCAGCTACTTGCGAGAGAGCAACAAACCAATCAAGGGAAGAATCTTCTTCAAACTCGACGAGACTTCACCTGAGCAAAGCACCGAGTTTGTGATACCTAGCAACATGAAGCCAGCGGCACGCAACCATGAGTTAGTAGTCTATGCCTACTTCCTCGACAGTGGCAAGTTGACCATTGAGCCATCCGTTCTCGACTGGGAAGACGGAGGAAAGTATGACTTCATCGACAAACTGGAAGTACATACCATTGTGGAAGGTGGCTACCAGACCACTGACGGCAGAATACAAATCGGTTACAATGACCCGACCTTCGGTCCGAAGATTACCTTCGAGAACATCTACACGGGTGGCAGAAAGTGGGTATTGCAAAGCAGCAATCCACTCTTCGGTTTCATCCTTGCAGGAGATGCCAGCGGCGAAATCCGAGACAACCTACAAGGATATGGCAACAAGGAAACCATCAGTTTCTATGTCGTGCCAAGACTCGTCAAGGACATCGCCAAGCCGCATACCTACGAGACCGACATCTACCTGACTGTAGTGCCTAACAAGAAAGCACTCATCAATGTAGGAGAAGACGAGGACAAACTGCCAGGTACACCAACAGAAATCAGTTTCATACAAGTGAAATAACCCATAAAGACTTAGATTATGAAGACGTGGAACAAATATCAACTACCTTTCATCGGATGGGCGACGCTACTGATGAGTGCGCTCCTAATAGGCTGTGCCAGTGAGGATGACTTCGACAAGGGAACCGATGCCATGCAAGCATTGGCTATCTCTCCACAAGTCATCGACTCCAAAAACAGCACCGCCTCCGATGCAAGCCTCAACGAAGCGAAGATAGACCATTTGGATGTCAAGCTATTCGACAAGACTGCCTCGGCAATGCGGCTCAACCGATGCTTGGGCAATATGACAAGCGGCTCACAAGCCATCCTCGACCAAGGCAACTGGAAAGACAAGAACAACCTAGTGGATGGCGAGACCTATCAAGTACTCTGCATCGCCAACGCCAAGGAAGACCTCCAATCTGTCCAAAGCCTAAGCGAGCTAGCAAACAAGACACAAGAGGATGCCGACATTTGGAAACCATACCATGCCACTTCCAATCCTGGCAAGAAATTCTTGATGAGCAGCACCAGCGACTACCTGATGACAGCCGCTGCTACTCAAAACATTCCGGCTAGCCTCAGCAGGGCTGCCGCCAAGATCATCGCCCAACTCCACATTGAGGTGCCTGGCTATACAGCAGGGCATCCTACTTGGAGTTTTAAGAATTTCAACACCTCCACCACCCTCTTCAGTGAGAACACATCGAAGACCTTGGGCGACATGGGCGACACCTTCGAGAGTGCCAACGGCAGCAATGGCAACTATACGATTACCACCTACAGTTATGCCATGCACTGGGAAGATAATCCTGAGCAAATGCCGCAACTCATCGTCAAGGTGCCTTTGACCAAGACGGACGAGAGTGCCGAAGGTGAAGGAAGCGTCGGGGAGACCATCGACAACTTCTATAGCATCCCTGTCAGAGATGTCAGCCAGACCGAACTGAAGCGCAATTTCATCTATACCGTGGATGCCAAGATTACCAATATCGGCAGTAGCACCGAGATTATCTACGGCACTCCGATGGAGCTGAAATACGACGTGATGAAATGGACGGAAGGAGAACAGACCATCATCAATGCCGACAAGCAGAATTATCTATTGGTATCTCCTACCTTCCATATCATGAGGAATGAGAAGACCGACTACAAGACCATCCAATTCTATGGTTCCGATGTCTGCATGGTCAAGATAGACGAGGTGTATTACTACGACAAGGACGGAAACAAGAAGATGATCACGGGTGGAAGCAATTATCCACAAATCAACCTCAACTTCGCCAATGGTCACACAGAGAAGAAAAACCAAGGCATCGTCAACATCGAGGCTGGCGAATTTGCTCCCCTCACCGTGAAGTACATCAAGTTCACCATCACTTCGGGCGACAAGTCGCAGCAGGTCACTGTCAAGCAGTATCCTCTGGAGTATGCACAGAACATCGCAGGTTGGTATTCTAGCAGAAGTAAGGATGGATGGGTGTCACCTGGCAACACATACAGAAAGACATCAAGCGACTACAACGGTGCTTATCACGCAAAGATTTACAATAACGGAAGATTCGGCTATTTGGGAACAGCAGGAAGTTCCGACCTAAGTAATCTCACCAACAATAGAATGTATGTCATACAGATTACAAGTACCATCGGCAGCCAATATACCATCGCTCATCCTAAGAAAGAATCAGATGGTTCCACCAAAGACCACGTAGTCTCACCTGCCTTTATGATTGCATCACAGTTGGGAGCCGTTCTATCAGCTGGTTTTGACAAGAATACAGCCCTTACTCACTGCAAGACCTACAGAGAGGTAGCCAAGAACAGCGATGGCACAGAGACAAAATTTGACGGATGGAGATTGCCTACAGAGGAAGAGATTTCCATCATCATCAAATACCAAACTGACTCGACGTCTCCTATCGACAAGGTTTTGGCAGGTGCTGCGTATCGGACAATGAACAAGACTACAAAAGCAACGGGAATTGCCAATGCAAATTCTGGTAACTTCGTCCGTTGCGTACGTGACTTGACTCCTGAGGAAGTACAAAAGTTGGAAAACCAAAAAGACTAAGAAGGAGGAATGATTATGAGAAAAGTAAAATATCATATAGCAATCTTCGTGGGGCTGTTGGCGATACTGACAGCCTGCACAGACACCTTGGTGGACACCAACTCTAGCCAAATCTCTGAGCTAGAGAAAGGTTTCTACCCGATCACCACCCAGATGGCGATTCCTGCCTATCATCAAGAAGTGCTGACCCGAAGCCAGACTTATGGCAACGAGGGCATCGAAAGCTCTGCCGACATGCACTTGTTCTGCTTCGACAAGGAAGGTTTCTTCATCGGACTTGCCAAGGACGTGACCATAGAGGCTACACCCAAGAACGAGATTCAAGAAGATGGAAGCAGCAGTCTCAAAAGCATCAAGGCCTTGGTGCCCAACAGCACAGCTAGAATCCACTTCGTAGCCAATGCCACCAACGACTTCTCACAGTCGGCTAGTTGGATGGGAATGCACGAGAACACCCTCATGACCTCTTTCGAGTCGAGTGCGGGTGAAAGGCAAGACCAGAAGATCGTCTATTGGGGATATGTCAAGAAGAACACCCCTGCCGAGATGAAAGAGTTCTTGAAAGGAGGACAAATCGACAACGTGGTGCATCTCATCCGAGACAGAGCCAAGGTGAAGGTAGAACTCGACGGAGCGGCGGCTAATGACATCCAAAAGGTTATCGTATCCATCTATGACGGACAGGAGCATGGAACCATCGCCCCCTTCAACAAGAACCTGACGTTCCCTACAACCAACGACATCACTGCTTGGACACCCGACGACATCACCCTATCCGAAAACCAAAACACCTACAAAGGTTCGGAAGGACAGATGGAAAACGTGGCATACACCTTCGAGAATCGCAACGATGCCGACAAACCTCTCAAAGTCATCCTTTGGGTGACCTACAAGAATGGCACCGACAAGCGTTTTCTCGTCTTGTTGCAAAACCAAGAGAACAAGTTGTATCGCATCAAGCGTAACCACGAATACAAGATTATCGTGAAGAAACTCAACCCCGAACTGGGCTACAACAGTTTCGATGCCGCCGTCAATGGAATGCCTGCCAACAACCCTTGGATTGCGGTAGAGGACATCGTGCCTGAGATTTGCGATGGCAAATACACGTTGAAGATAACAAACGGCACATACGTCTTGCTGAACGAAGGTAGCAACATGCCACAAACCATCCTATTCGAGTATCGAGGGGACGACGATATAACTGCCAATGACTTCGAGGCTACCTGGACGAAGAACATCAACTTCGGCAGCAGCGATGCACCTACCATCAGCTACAGCAATGGCAAAGGTTACGTCCACTACACGCTCGGCAGCATCGAGAACGAACTGAAGGAAGGTGTCATCCACCTGCTCGACAAGAAGCACAACCTCAGTCGCAACATCCATCTCTATAGCATCACGCAGTTCGACTATGAGTTCCGTTTCCCGACAACCATGGGAAAGGAAAGCACCTCCACCTCAACGTTGAGCCTCAAGATTCCAGCCAACTATCCAAAGGAACTGTTGCCGATAGAAATCCGCATTGCTTCCAATGACATCAATCCACAATACTGTGGCGTGGAAGTAAGTAATACCTCAGAAGTAGATGGAGGAGCAGGATGGAACAACTGGTTTGTGAAGAAATACGAATCGGAGGACGTGATTGGGACTACCCAAGAAATCGTCGTCAAGAACGCCCGTACCAACAATTATGGTACGACAGGAAAATTCTATGTGAAAGCCAACTACTACAATGGTGGTTATGAAAAGACCAAAGCCAAGGAGTTTACTTTCACATACCGATAACAGACAATAAGAAATCTTTAAATATCATTTACTTTTACTAAGAACTACAAGGTGCGAAGACGTTTATTTATAAAACTGGTCGTTGGAGGTATAGTTGCCGAGACGTCTCACCTTCTATGGCTCCACGGCTTTCGTATCCTAGTAAAGTAAATGAACCGCAATATTCATTCTTAGTAAAATCAAACGATATGAAGAAAAGAATCATCATCATAGTAAGCCTCATCTCTTGCGCCCTCCACCTGATGGCACAAGGCAGTTCATTCACCTACCCCACCATGCCCGACTCCCTTCAGACCGTGGAGAAGCGCATGGAGTATCTCGCCCTGCACTATTGGGACCGCTTCGACTTCGCCGACACCTTGCAGCTGAACGATGCCAACGTGGCGGAGCAAGGCTTCGTCAACTATATCGACCTCTTGCCTCGATTCAGTCAAGAGTTGGCACAAAGGAGCATGGAAGTTTTCATCGCAAAAGCATTCCCTGGTTCCACATCGGAAACAAGCAGTGCCGCCCCAAGCGGAGCGAAATCTCAGAGCAAGACAAAGTTTGAGAGCCTCATCGACCATTATCTCGACGACCCTCGCTCGCCGATGCGCAACGACAGGGTCTATCTTCTCTTCCTGAGAGGAATGAAGAGTTCGATGGCTTTTGATGAAGCCGAGAAAGAAAGAATCGGTTTCAAAATCAAGATGCACGACAAGAATCTTCCTGGCACTACCGCCATCGACTTTTCCTTCAAGGGAAAAGATGGGAAGCCTCATCGTCTGAGTGATTACAAGGATGAGAAGGTCATCCTCTACTTCTATGATCCCGATTGCGAGAATTGTCATCGCATATCCGCTTGGCTCAGCCAGCAAACGATTCCACAAGAATACCAGATGCTAATGGTTCATGCCGACGATACCATCAGCCATCTCTATAGTTTGCAGGCGATGCCTACGATATACCTACTTGACAAAGGCAACCGAGTGGTGCTGAAAGACTGTTCCGCAGAAACGCTGGTCAAGCATTTATAAAACTGGTCGTTGGAAGATACTAAGAACTACTGCTTTGCCTTGGATGAATCGTATGTCATCTTAAACTCAGCTCGTACATTACTGTTACGTCTTACGATGATGGAGTAATCGCCATCTTTGAGTGTGCCAACGGTAGCGACCAAAGTATAATAACCATAGTTGCCCGACAGACCGTACTCTCCCATTTCCGTCACATACAAGCAGTTGCCTTGCAGATTGACTTCCACCTTGACAGGAACAGCATCATCGAAAACCACATTCTTATGAGTGAGCATCAATTTGCCTCCTGGCAAAATCTTGCAGACCAACTTCTCGTCCATCCCCTCGCTATTGCTACCATCCTGTAGGATCGGTGTGCTCTCCGACTGGGAATAACCCAACATCGAGAACGAAGAAGTCGTTGTCATCGTTTGTTCACCGAGCGAACTTCCGCCCAACTCATCATCAGATGCACTGCAACTTACCAAGCTCAGTGCCATTGCCAGTCCAACTACTGGCATCCAACAAAATCTGTTCATTGTATAATATCATTTACTTAAAACTATATTGTCTTCATCAATATGAAGTCATCTTCTCATGATTCTATTTCTTCCGTTTTCGCCTATCATTCCATCATCTTATTACTAGTACATGATATTATATTAGAGAGAATGCTTCCCTTCCAAAGAAGAGTAACATCTATTTCGGTGGCAAATATACGCATTCTTTCTTGATACACAATGGGAAAGGGAGTTAAAGTATATTAAAATACGATAGGGTGTCCTATCATTAAAAATGGAAAATCGTTTTCGATGTCCCTTCACTACAAGTATCTGATATACAATACTCTTTCCTTGAAAGTGAAGGGACATTGAAAATGTATTTTCATTTTAGAAGGCTTACTGCTGAATAGCCATTGATTGGCTGATTAAATATATTGAGCTATACTTTGAGTTAAATCTGAATACTTTGAGTTAAATCTGACTTTACAGTTAAATCATAATCTAAAAAAAGAGCGAGTGAGAATCACTCTGAATTCTCACTCGCTTTATGTTTTGTTGAAAAATCTCGATGAAATTAGTCGAGGTTAGCCAACTTGTTGTCAGAATGAAGAACATCCTTGATCTTGTGGCTGTAAAGGTCAACCATGTACTCACGAGCCTTACCGCAGTACTGACGTGGGTCGAAGTACTCTGGGTGGAGAGCCAATGTCTCACGAACACCTGCTGTGAAAGCAAGACGAGAGTCAGAGTCAATATTAATCTTGCAAACTGCACTCTCAGAAGCCTTAGTCAACTGCTCCTCTGGGATACCAACTGCGTCTGGCAACTTACCACCATACTGGTTGATGATGTCAACATACTCCTGAGGAACTGAAGAAGAACCGTGAAGTACGATTGGGAAACCAGGAAGCTGCTCCTCAACTGCTGCCAATACATCGAATGCCAATGGAGGAGGAACGAGGTGACCTGTCTTAGGGTCACGTGTGCACTGCTCTGGCTTGAACTTGTAAGCACCGTGAGAAGTACCGATAGAAATTGCCAATGAATCAACACCTGTACGAGTTGCGAAATCTACAACCTCCTCAGGCTTTGTATAGTGAGACTCCTCTGCTACTACGTCATCCTCAACACCAGCGAGGACACCAAGCTCACCCTCAACAGTTACATCGAACTGGTGAGCATAGTCAACTACCTTCTTTGTCAAAGCGATGTTCTCCTCGTAAGGAAGAGCAGAACCGTCGATCATTACAGAAGAGAAGCCGAAGTCAACACAGCTCTTACATGTCTCGAAGCTATCACCGTGATCGAGGTGAAGAACGATCTCTGGGTGGTTGCAACCCAACTCCTTAGCGTACTCTACAGCGCCCTCAGCCAAGTAGCGGAGCAATGTAGGGTTAGCGTACTTACGAGCACCCTTAGAAACCTGAAGGATAACTGGTGACTTCAAGTTAGAAGAAGCCTGGATGATAGCCTGCATCTGCTCCAAGTTGTTGAAGTTGAAAGCAGGAACTGCCCAACCGCCTTTGATAGCTCTTGCGAACATAGCTTTAGTGTTCACAAGACCGATTTTCTTGTAATCTACTGCCATAATAATTTTAATTTTATTGTTTTAATGAAACATTCATCTTCATTTGAAAGAGAGGCGCATCTAGATGCACATCCCTTTAAACGAGTGCAAATTTACTTTTTTCTTTTGATACGACAAAATGTAAGATTGCTTTTTCGTATAACAATCGAGTTAAAAAAGTTAATTCGCACTCGTTTAGCTACTAAGTTTTGGTGTTTTGCAAAATACAGATAGCAAAACACAGTACTTTATAGGTATTACTGCTTACGAGCAAGATAGTACTCACGGGCTGCAAACGCCAATACGATGAAGAAACTGACGAACGGCACCACGAATGGCAAGACCACATGGGTGCGGTCGGCTATCAATCCCATCAGCAAGAAGCCGCAGCCACCTATCGGCGTCATCATCAAGAGAGAGGAAGCCGACTTCGTGAGGTTGCCCAATCCCGTGAGGGCAATGGCAAAAATCGTAGGGAACATGATTGCCTCGAAGAGATAGTTGGCTATCAGGGCTATCAGCGAAGCCTTGCCCAAGTCGCACAATACCAAGCCGATGCACACCACGCTACCGATGGCACAGATAAACAATGCCGTCGTCGCCTTGATATAGCGCATCACCCAACTGCCGAGGAAGCGACCCACCATGAAGAAAGCCAAGGCTACGGTCAAGACCAAGGAAGCCGTGCGGTCGGTCATCCAGTGCATACCGGTTACGAAATTGATGAAGTAGGAATTGATGGAAATCTCCGCTATCTCATAGCACAAAAGTGCCAAGAGTCCGAAGACAAACATACCATGATGCTTGAAGAGTTTGCCGATGTTGGAACCATCCGCCTGGTCTTCTTCCGTCTCCTCATGCTTGATTTCTGGCAAGTGGACACGTGAGAACACCAAGGCTATCACGAGCACCAAGATGCCGAGTATCGTATAAGGCACAGCCACATTGCCACCCTCATCGGTATTATTGAAGAGGAACTGACCGATGCAGAAGGTAGCGAAGAGGCTACCCAAGCCATTGAACGACTGAGAAAGGTTTAAGCGACTGGTTGCCGTCTCCTTGGCACCCAACTCGGTGACATACGGATTGGCTGCCGTCTCCAAGAACACCAAGCCACAACCGATGATGAAGAGGCACAAGAGGAAGGCATAGAAACTGCCCATCGCTGCTCCTGGAATAAACATCAACGAACCTGCACCGAAGAGAATCAGTCCGAAGACGACACCACGACGATAGCCATAACGATTGATAAAGATACCCGCAGGAATCGCCATCAGGAAGTAACCGAGATAAGTGGTTACCTGGATGAGCGAGGAATGGGTGATACTGATATGCAAAGCATTCTGGAAGTGCTTGTTGAGCACATCCAGAATGGCACGAGCGAAGCCCCACAAGAAGAAGAGCAACGTGATTAAAACAAAAGGTACGAGATACTTTCTGTCTGTTATCTTATTTTGTTGACTTGGCATTACTTCTTATTTTCTGGTTCAATAACTTTCCAAACGCCAGCAGCCAACGCACCACCGATGCACTGATAGATGACATAGTTGATAGCTGGATTAATGTGGCATCCAGAGATACCGCCAATGGTGTAAGCCATTGCTACCACAGCAAGACCGAAAGTCATCGCTGTACCCACTACTGTTGCAGGAGCGCCATTGTCGCAACCCAAGCTGACTGCTGCACCGCAGCCCAGTAGTACGAGCACCATCGTGCCGGCTAACTCCGCTAAATACTTTTTCATAATTTACTTACTTTAGTGTTAATGATTATTCGTTTATGTTTATGACCATTCTATCAAGAATAACGCACAATCCTCAAAAATATTTTATACCGAGGAGTTTTGCCGTCTATTTTTCATCATAATGGAAATAGCCGAAGTCGGCATAGCCTGCCTTGCCTTCTGCAAACATACCTAGCGTTACGCCAGTAAAGCCACCAGCCACTTCTGTACTCATCAAACTGCAGTTGACGGCACATAGTTCTTGGAAGTTCTTTCCATCGTGAGAGTAATCAAAATAATACATCTCGCCATTGCTGCGAACACGCAATTTGACCGCCTTCTTCTGATTGGTGCGTAACACACTCTTCACCTCGTAGTCGATGCTCTTCAACTTGCACTTGACGGCAACCTTGTTCTTGGATACCACGAAGTCAAGATGTCCGTCATTGATTTGATAGATGGTGAGACCCGCCTCAGCCTCTCCCATAGGAGTGACCTCTGTCTCCAAGACCATGTTGGCACTTTCCTGTCGGCGTCCCAAGAAGGTAGGTTGATTGTTTTCCGTCAAAGTACCGTGAGGATGCAGACGGATGATGCGCTTGCTACCGGAGCCTAGGCGTTCGTAGTTGCTGGAGATAGGATTCTGGATATACATCCACTCAGCCTTGCCTGTGGTTGGTGCGAAGTTCTTGTCGGCATCGAGATGTTTCTCCAGAGGAACAGCAGGCAATGTGTTCGCCTTCACCAAGGTGTCGATAGGCATGGCTCCATTCACGACAGGCCACTCACCTTCCTTCCACTCCACCGGAGCGAGATAAGTCTCACGTCCCAGATGGTGATAGGAACCGCCATAGTTGCGATAAGCCAAGAAGACTATCCACCAAGAGCCATCAGTGGCTTGCACGAAGTCGCCATGACCAGTGCCCTGTATCTGCAAGGACTCGCCCAGACGGCTACAGTTGGTCAAGATAGGGTTGGCAGGGTTGCTCTCATAAGGTCCTTCTATGTTCTTGCTGCGAGCGATCGTGAGATGATGCGCCAGTTCGGTTCCACCCTCTGAGATTAGGAGATAATAATAGCCATCCTTCTTATAGATATGTGGTCCCTCTGGGTATCTGCCTCCATCACCTTGCCACAACTTCTTGCTCTCAGTGAGCTGTTCGCCGGTCTTCGGATTGATTTCACAAAGCCAAATAGCATCGCCTGGATTGCTCACCATATAGCACTTGCCATCCTCGAAGTAGAGCGAAGGGTCGATGCCTTGCTGCTTAAGCCACATCGGTTCGCTCCAAGGACCACGTGGGTCGGTGGCAGTCACCATGAAGTTGCCGCCATTGCCCACATTGGTGGTAATCATATAATAGGTACCCTCATGATAACGAATGGTCGGGGCATAAATGCCGAGCCAAGAGCTAGCGCCCTTCAAAGGCAACTGACTGTCGCGGTCGAGCACATTGCCTATCTGCTGCCAATGCACCATATCCTGGCTCTGAAAGACAGGTACTCCAGGGAAATACTGGAACGAGGAGTTGACGAGATAGAAGGTATCTCCCACCCTGCATACCGAAGGGTCGGGATGATAGCCCGGTATCACTGGATTGCGATACTCCTGAGCAGATGTCGGCAACACTGCCAGCATCAGCATCAGTAAAGACATCATTAGGTTTTTCTTTTTCATGTCATTAAGTTTTTTATATGGTTTATATATGTATAAGTTCTATTACTTGATACGTTACCTCATTCTACCTTATCTATATGTAAGTTCTGTTCGATGAGTTTCTTTAGGAGGAAGGTGGCGTTTTGGTTCTTTGCCACTCCCCTCTGTATCTTATAGGTATAGGTGACATCCAAGCCCAAGTCGATCTCGAAGCAATAGTTGTGGAAGCGTCTTCCCTGTTCGGAGCCGTTTTCCATCTTGGATAGTTCCAAGTCGTGGGTGGCGATGACACCACTCACTGGCAAGTGGGCGATAGATTCAAGGAAGAGGCGTGAGCCATTGAGCTTATCCACCGAGTTGGTGCCCTTCAAAATCTCATCGAGGATGATGAGGGTTCTGAGGGAATCGCCTTTGCAAGCCAACTTACCTTGGCTTGCAAAGTTTGCCTTATGTTTTTGAGCATCTCCCTTGCAGAACTGCACTAACTGTTCCAAGCGCAAGAGTTCGGCATTGAAGTAAGAGATGCCATGCGTCAAGTCGTCGGAGGTTCGCATACTGGAGAAGAGACGGAAGCGAGAAATGCGCAGAGTATCGGCAAAGACCGGCATACCCGCCATCGCCAAGATATAGTTGATGCCGAGGGAGCGGAGGAACGTGCTCTTGCCCGCCATATTGGCTCCCGTCACGATATAGTAATTGCCGTCATCTATACAGAAGTCATTCTTCACCGCCTTGGCTCCCAAGAAAGGATGATAGAGATTCTTTGCCTCGAAGACAACAAGGCGCTCATCAATCATCTGTACATCCGTAGCCTCAGGGTGATTATAGCGAAAATCCGCCATGCTTACCATCGCATCCAGTTCACTCACTATCTCAACCCATTCCTCCATCTGTGCCATATAATTGTTCTTCCATTTCAAGAATCGGCGAACCAGGAAGAAGTCGCTCAACAGGAAGCTATCGGTGAAGAACAAGCCGAGGAAGTTGCCACGGCGATCATATCCACTCAATATCTTCTCCAACTCCGAGAAAGAAGGCAAAGCCTCTGCAAGTTTCTCTTGCATCTCCTTGCCGAGTTTGCTACTGAAAGTGCGCTGCGAGATGAGACGGAGCACTTGCGAATATGCCATCAACTGATGACGAAGTTTTCCACCGTTGCTATCTATCTTGTCAAGTGAAGACTTGCAGACGGCGAACACGACCATATACTGCACCATCACCCACCAAAGAGGAAAATCGACAGATACCTTTCCCAAGATGGCAAGAACAACGGAGGCACATATCCCCATCATCAAAAGCCAACCGACCACGAGAGCCAACCCAGAACCGAACCACGCTGGCAATGACATCTGCGAAACCTTTGCCATCGCCTCAACCACAGCAGCAGAATTGATTTTTCCGTGAGAAGATGATGATGACAAGCCTTGCGACTGTGCCATTCGATTCAACTCACCCAAGGTAAAGAACTCCAATCTCCACTGATGGGCAGACTCCGCCAAATCTTGCTGCAACTCCCTGCGACTTTCGATTTCATCAATAGACAAAGGTGTCTCACGGGAGAGGTTTGCCGCAAGAGCATCAGATCCGCCAGTCGTGATGGTATGGCAAATGCGATTGTACAAGGAGTCCTTGCCAAAGACATCCAAGTCGAAAGCATAGGCATGGTGTGGATTCAGATAGGCTTCTCCCTTCTCATAAGACGAGAAATCTCCCTCCATCGCCTTCACCTCATCTTGGCAAACCTGCATGAGGGCTGTCTTATGCTCTATCCTTTCCTTGTTCTTGTCATCGAAATGGCGCACCAGGAAGTAAGCCACCAAAGAAAGAAAAGCAGCGCAAAGCCAAAGGTGGGTATCGCCATCGAGGGCGAAATAGCAAACCAAGCAGGTCGCCATCGCCCCGAACAACAACAGTTCACTTGTGATGAAAGCATTGTTCTTACGCTTCAAGGCTGCCACTTCTACGGCATACTTATCCACACTGTGTTGATAACTTTCTTTTAATTTATTTTCCATTAGTTGTTTCTATGCTTGTGATTTCTATGTTTGTGACTTGATTTCCAAATACTTGTTGATGACATCTACAGACAAGTTTTCTGGAGTGGTGAGCAAAGCCAAGATACCATGATTCTTCAAGGTTGACACGACCAATCGCTGTTCGTAAGCAAACTGTTCGGCGATGACATGACGATAATATTCCTCATCGGTATCAGGCCGAGTCGCTATGTATTCTTTCAACTCATTGTCAACGAAGAAGACAACCAAGAGACGATGCCTTCTGTTCAACTGGATGAGATATGGCAACTGGCGTTCCATGCTCACCTTATTGGCGAAGTTGGTATAGAGAACGACCAAAGAGCGCTTGCTCAAATGCTGATTGACATGAGCTGTCAAAGCAGAAAAGTCTGACTCTGCAAACTGTGTCTGTTGACGATAAAGCGTCTCCAAGATTTGTTGCATGTGTCCACGTCGAGCCGAAGGAGGAACGAAATCCTCAAACCGATCGCTAAACGTCATGATGCCAGCCTTGTCTTCCTTTCGCATCGCAATATACGACAACACCAAGGAGGCATTGATGGCATAATCGAGATAGGTCATACCCTGGAAGGCTTGCTGCATCACTCGCCCCTTGTCGATGACACACACAACTTGTTGCGACCGTTCATCCTGATAGACATTGGTCATCAAGTGAGAAGTACGGGCGGTAGCTCGCCAGTTGATACGACGGAAATCATCCCCTACCACATAATCCTTGATTTGCTCAAACTCCGTATGATTGCCGATGCGGCGAATGCGCTTGATGCCCAAGTCGGTGAGGCGGTTACTGATGGCAAGCAACTCATAATGCGTCAACATCAGGTAAGAAGGATAAACCTTGACATCACAAGGCGTGCCAAGCGTAAAGCGGCGTTGCAGCAAGCCAAGAGGCGACTGGGCAAAGACACGAATATGTCCGAAGGAATAGGTTCCACGAACAGTAGGACGAAGAGCATATCTCACCTTCTTGCCCTCCCTTCTCAACAGTCTCAACTTGAAGAGCACATCACGACGCTGGAATATCGGCGGAATCTCATCAATGATTTGCAAGCGAACAGAGAAAGGATATTGACTCTCCACACGAATATCCACCTCATTGTCATCTCCATTGGAGAACCTCTCCGACATCATACGCCATGCTTGGATTCCCGTCCGATGATAAAGCAACGCCATATCCAGGAGCAGCAGCAAGCAAAAGGCACCAAGCATCCATCTCCCGACAACAAACATCAGGGGAACTGCATAGCCCAAGCCTATCAATAGGACGAGGGCTATCCACAATGCGAAAAACCTAGGAGTCAGATACACTTTTTTTCTATTTTGGTACTTCGACCTTATCAATCAACTTCATTGCTACCTTGTAAGCAGTATATCCTTCCATCTCAGCCTCAGCAGTAAGTACCAATCGATGCTGGAGGATGGATGGAGTGACCGCCTTGATGTCCTCAGGAGTAACAAAGTCTCGTCCTTGCAAGAGAGCGTATGCCTTGCTTGCCTGCAACATCGCTACCGAAGCACGAGGTGAGGCGCCGAGATAGACGGCACGACTGCTACGAGTCTGCTGGACAATTTGGGTGATATAACGCAACAAGCTCTCGTCGATGAGAACATCATTCATATAAGAACGAAGCTGCAACACCTCTTCCTTCGTCAAAACCGGATTGACATCAGAAAGTTTTATCAAGTCGGTACGCTGCTCATGACGTTTCAAGATTTCCAACTCATCATCGGCGGAAGGATAACCCATGGTCACCTTCATCAAGAAACGGTCGAGCTGTGCTTCTGGCAAACGATACGTACCTTCCTGCTCCACTGGGTTCTGGGTGGCGAGGATGGTATAGAGTTCTCCCATAGGGTAAGTGGCACCATCCATACTCACCTGTCTTTCCTCCATCACCTCGAATAGCGCAGCTTGGGTCTTGGCAGGAGCACGGTTGATTTCATCCACCAATACGATGTCTGAAAAGACGGGGCCTTGATGGAACTCAAACTCCTGCGTCTTGACATTGAAGATGTTGGTACCCAGTACATCACTCGGCATCAAGTCGGGAGTAAACTGCACACGACTGAACTGGGCATCGACCAATCGAGCGATCAGTCGAGCCAAGAGAGTCTTTGCCACTCCAGGCACGCCTTCTATCAGCACATGACCATTTGCCAAGATGCAAGTGAGCACCAAGTCAACAGTCTGTTCTTGTCCCACGATCACCTGGGCTATCTCATGGCGAAGCTTTTCTATCTTTTCTGAGAAAAGAGTCAAATCTAATCTTTGTTCTTCCATATTTTTATCGTCTTGTTTCTGAAGTATAAACAATATCTTCTTGCTTTTGAAGCTACAACCATCAGTATGTCATATCATACTTAAACCTTTTCCAATATATGGTTCATGGCTTCTATCATCTCTCTCATCTTCGATGGTTTGATGTCTTCCTCGGAATGGATGATGAGACGGATTTCTCGTAAGGTCTTTTGGATATAAGCTTCGCCAAGACCTGTTTTCTCAGCAAGAAATCTCACCTCGCCATCATCGGTGTTCACATCCCGGACATCTATACCACACCTCCGCCGTAGTTCTTCGGCGAAGAAGGTGAACTTCTTGCGAACCAACTCCGCATGGGTGCATCGCTGATAATAAAGCGTACCGATGAGACGAACGAACTCCAGCGACTTGTTGAGCGGAGGAGCGATGATAGGAATGACTCGCTGCCTGCGTCGGGCGGTAGTGACCATCAAGAGGATGACACCCAGCATCAACAGATAAAGTGCCCAACGCAAAGGAGGTCGCTTGATAAGTTCACGGAATGGAGAATAGTTGACATCCATCGTGGCATCCGTTTTCATATACGCCTCGGTACGATAAACCGGCACATCTGCCATCATCGACATCAAGCGGAAGATATACTCCGACGTGTTTCCCTCCAACATTCCATAATTAGTAAAAAGAAGAGGTGACGTGACAAAGATGACCTCGCCCTTACCATAAGGGACTGAGGCTGCAACGAGCATCGTATCTGCTTCGAACGCCAAAGAAGAATTGGTTTGCAAAGAATCAAAATCAAGGTATCCACCTACCAATCCCTGCCAAACGATATAATCATGGTTAGGATACACCTTTGGCTTTCCACTCCAAGTAATCGTATCTTTATATTCAGACTCATTTCCTGTAGCCCGATTATAGATTCGATAATAAGAGAAATAATATTCTGTTTCTATCCTCACCCCAAACTTACGCTCCAGTTCATTATAAGGCGCAGTATCACATGCTGGCTGTTCTTCCGAATGGCTTGCCGCAATCATCACCTTTCCCCCTCGCTTGGCAATATTGCACAAATGCTCGATATCAAGTTTCATTAAGTCTTGCTCATCCACAACCATCAGCACACCAATTCTCCGAGACGAGTACGCACTATCCAATTGCAGGAATGTCTTGGACGTAACTTGATAACCTTTCGGCATAGACTCCGCCAAGACGCTATCAAACACATAGCATCCGAATGGCTGGCGATCGGCATGGTGATAAGTGGACTGCCACTCGAACTTCTTCGGCAACTGCATCTGCAAAGAGAACATCAGCGCAAAGAGAACCACCATCGCCAAGATAAACTTATGACTACTCTTCATGGTCGCCTCCTTTCTCTCCTTGCAGAATCGCACGTCTGACAGCCTCTTGGCAAACACGCATCTCCGCAATCATCTTTTCCGTTGCCTCAAATCCTCCATATCTCACCTTGACAAAGATAAGAGTTATCTTTTGGAAATCCGCATTGCGCCATTCGTTCGTATATTGTGTAGGAGTCTTGAAAGACTGCCAGTCTATCTGATGGTTATCACTCAACCATTTCAATGTTTGCAGATACATCAGTCGCAACGCCTCCCGATAGTCGTGGCGGTCGAGAGCCTTCTCTATCTCGGAAGGGAAATCAATGCCATAGATGGTGTCTTCCGTCACATCATAATTCAGCGCATCGACCTTCTTGCCAGAACGCATAAACACCGAAGGGCGTACCACAAAGACAATCCAAAGAATTGCCAAGATGACAATGATACCCAAGACCGTCCACATCCACTCTCGATTTTGAGCAAAGACATTCCTGAATATCTCATCCGTGAAGTCGCTCAACCTATCCTGCAACCATTCCCCAAAAGTATCTTGATGAGGCACCAACTCCCTACCGTAATCATAAGCACCATCCTGCCGCCAAACAGAAAGCTTGGCGGAATCAATGACTAATGTATCGGAAGGAGACGTAAACATCTTGTCAGATAATTACACTAATGGTTCTGATTGCTTGAAGAGGTCATCGTCATCTGGGTTGCTGTCAGCCATCCCCTCGAAATCGTCAATGCCTTTTGCCACCGACATATCATCAAGTTTTTCTGCCGCATGGCTATACAGATAACTGATGCTCACGAGGAAGATGGTAGAAAGGGTAAACTGCCCAATCCACATGATGACACCGAAGACGTACTGCAATAAGTCCACGATGATGTTTATGATGTTTGGATTATATGGATCGCTATAACCAAACACTGCCTTGATGAGGAACACCACATACCAAGGAATCGCAAAGACAAAAGACAAGGCATTGCTGATGAAAGTCAGCACAAAGCCCAAGGCAAAGATGCCTACCCAAGTTTTCCAGCCCAAGCGAAGTCCACGAGCGTAGGCTTTCCATACTGAAATGTCCTCATATATATAGGTAGGAAGCACCATCAAGAGCGGGATGCACAATGCCAAGACCACAATGAATGCCACTATGTAAAAAGTTACATCGACCATGGCACAACACACAAGAATCGCTATCACTGCAAAAGCTACGGGTATGCCTGCCAATCCACACTTGAAGATGCGTCCGGCATTTCGCTTGGCGTATGGTTTGAGGTCTGCAAAGGTGACGTCCTCCAAACCATTGGCTCGCTCATTGTACAACTGCATACAAGCGAACACGACGGAGCCGACCCACAGACCGACTAGCACACAAACTACCGACAAGAAGATATAGTTGCCGAACAATTGAAGTCCAGTATTGACAGGTCCGTCCCCCACAGCATTCATCGTGCTAGACATCAGGTTGTCAACCGACAATGCCGCCAACAAACTAAGAGGCAGCACGCCATACAAGATATATCTGAGCATATATCTCCAGTTCTGCTTCAGAAATGAGAAGACCACATTAAACTTCTCGCCGAAGCTTCTTTCTGCATAAAAAGGTATTTTATTGTTCATCATTGTTATTATAAGTTTTAAACTTTCTAGTATGATTGATTCATTATCATTTATTATTTATCATTTGCCATTTGCTGCCGATGCCTGATTCTTGGCAAAACGATAAAATAGCCAATCACAAACGCCAGCGACAACAAGATAATCAAGAGTCGGACGGCATTCAGTATTTCGGTATGTCGAGTGACAAATCCCTCGATGAAACCAGCCATTATAAAAATAGGTATCGTGCCGACAATGATTTTCATTCCCCTCTTAGCTCCTCTTCGGAACGAAACCATCCGAGCGTAGGTGCCGGGGAACAGCCAGCCATTGCCTATCGCCAATCCTGCCGCACCCGCAATGATGAGAGCCGAAATCTCCAGCGTGCCATGCAAGAAAACTGCCAAGAAGGACTCATACAGTAAACCATGCTGGGCAAAGAAGGTCTCAAAGCATCCCAGCATCACACTGTTCTCGAATATCATAAGACCTGTGGCGATGCTGGTGAATATGCCCGATACGAATTCCATGAACGACACTCGGATGTTATTCAAGGTAATACCCAAGAACATCTCCATCTCATTGCCGCCATCATACACAGCCATCGGCTTTCCCTTGGCGATATTGTCGAGCGTCATATCCACATAGTAATCTCCCAATATGATGCGACAGAAACTTTCATCGAGACATTGCGACAAGATACCGATGAAGACACTGAGTAAGAAAATGATGAAGGAAACCAATAAGAGTTTGCGCTCTTGATACATCACAAGCGGAACCTCTTGCGTCCAATAGGTGATGAGACGTGACCATTTCTCTCGCTTGTTGCGATAAATAGAATTGTGGAGAGCCGAACAGAGTTTATTGAGGTAAATCGTAATGCGTGACTGAGGATAGTGAGTTTGCGCAAAAGCCAGGTCGGATGTCAGGTCGGTATATACCTCCGCTAAGCGATCTGGTGACTGAGAGGCTGCATCGCTAATGACGATTTCAGCTTTCTGCCACTTATCGATATTGCTTCGTATGAAGTTAAACTCTTTCACCTTTACTCTACTTTAACGTTACCATTATTCGATGCAAAAATAAGGATTTATTCTTGCATCAGCAAATTATTGGTGCGATTATTCACGTTTTTCGTCAAAAAACATGCTTTTTCTTTGAATATTTGCTATTTTTTAGTTAAGTTTGCAGACAAAAGTTCAAATAACTAAGGAAATAGATGAAATCATGACTCATACCGACATCATAACCAATCAATTTGTAAGAATCGCCCAGACCCCAGCGAGCATCGCTGAGCGCATCTCTGCACGCATCATAGACGGCATTTGGATATTTGTCATCTGCATATCCGCCTTTTATGCGTGCGCCAATTTCTTAGAATACGATGGCGCATGGTGGTTGATGTGGATATTCGGCATAGGCATTTGGCTGTGGGATTTTCTCTGGGAGACATTCAACGATGGCAAGACACCGGGGAAAATGATCATGAAAATCAGGGTCGTCAATAAAGATGGTTCTCGTCCCAACCTAGGCTCCTTCTTTATGAGATGGCTCTTGGGCAACATCGACATCGGGTGCAGTTGCGTGGGTATTCTTTTTATCTTACTCACGAAAGACTCGCAACGATTGGGCGACTTGGCAGCAGGGACGATGGTCATCAAGGAGGTGAACATCGAAGACATCCACGTGTCACTGGATGAGTTTTATTATGCCAAGAAAGATTATCATCCAACGTATGAAGAAGCCAAGAATCTTTCACAAGCGCAAGTCGAGGTTATCGAGAAAACCGTTTATTCTGGCAATGACAAGCACGAGGAGCAAGTGGATGCCTTGGCTCGAAAGGTTGCAAAATTCCTAGGTATTGAAGAACGTCTGAAGGCTAGCCTACAAAAAGGAAATAGCAAGGAAAAATTCCTTGCTACTATCCTTTATGATTATAATTATTACTTGATGGAACTCATTTAACACCCATTTGAAGGAGCTAACACAACACCGCTCCCTCCTGCTTCTTACCATCCATCAAAATCCTCAGCGGATGCTCGAAGCGAACATGGCGAACATATTTCGTCTCCTCGACAGCAGGCATCGCATCCAACATCTCCTTATTGACAAATCCTCCATTCTCCACATTGGTATCTACCGTGAAGTAACCCACACCAAAGGAAGTGAGGTTTTGGAAAAAATGAGTGCCTTGGCTTGGATCGATGTTGTAATTCTTCAACGCCACCTCAACGATGACACGAGCGGCACTGATATGCGGCCACTTCACTGGCACGCCGAGGTAATGGTCGCTGGAACCCCAACGGCCAGGACCTATCAAGACGTAATTCTTGCCTTCGGCGAGGAACTGGCGATTGATGCGCTCGATGTCGTCAGCCACATAGTAATTGTTCATCGCCGAGAAATGATCGTCGTACTTCACATACACCACGTCGGTGACATCCTCGCTGATGCCATGTCCCAACGAGTTGTGGGAGCGCAACAGGCAGTCGGCATCCGGTATCGCCTTCACATCTTCATCCAACATCTCCTTGGCATCCACGATAGGTCGAATCTGTAAGAGATAGAAATCACAAGTCTTGTCGGCATTGACATTGCAAGCGAACTCGATTTCCACAGGGCGGCGCATCGCCTCCGAACCATACTTCATCGACATCTGCAATATCTCCGGCAATGGAATCACCTCATGCTGAAGTACACCGGCGAAGGTGATGACCTTGCGCCCCGTCTCATAGACACCATCGTTGAGCACCTGATCGTATGGGTCGAAAGTAGAGGCGATATAGTTGAGCGACTGGTCTTCCACAGCTTCCTTTACCTTCAGTCTGAGAATGTTGAAGCCATCATCCACCTTGAAGTCCTCCCCCACATGCTTCATGTCCAGGGCATAGAACTGAGTCTGAGTCTCGCTCAAAGCCTTCTCCAACTCGGAGGTTTGCAAGACCTGTGTAGGATGGTAAGGGCAAACTCTCAAGGTTTGACCGCCATCCACGATATACTTGCCCAGTCCGAGCGCCAAGCTGGCGATACCCTCCTCCGCTGTCTCATCCCCTATAGGATAATAGTTGAGGGAGCGAAGCACGCCACTCATGTTCGGATAGAATCTGTCACCATGATCCTTTCCTACCACCTGCTGCAAGATGACCGCCATCTTCTCCTGGTCGATGACATTGCTGGTAGCAGCCATATACGCCTTGGAATCACGATAGAACACCGAGGCATACACACCCTTGATGGCACAAGCCAACATCTGGAGCATCTGATACTTGTCCTCCAGATAAGGTATCATATAGGTGGAATAGATGCCGGCGAAAGGCTGATAATGGGCATCCTCCAAGAGCGAACTGGAGCGTACGGCGATAGGACTCTTCGTCGCCTCAAAGAAAGTGAAGAAGTCGGCTATCAAGGAATCCGGCAACTGCGCCCGCAAGAAGTGCTTCAGGATTTCATCATCGCTGGCATCGCTCAGGGCTATCGGATAAAGATTGTTGGTCATCATAAACTCATCGAAGATGTCGGTACACAGCACGACGGTCTTCGGAATCTGCACCGTGGCATTGTCATACTGATTGAACTCCGGATGACGCTTGATGACATTGTCGAGGAAAGCCAAGCCTCTGCCCTTTCCACCCAAGGAGCCTTCGCCGATACGGGCAAAGTGGGCATACTTGTCAAACTTCATTCGGTCGAAGACTGCCACGATACCCAAGTTCTTCATGTGACGATACTGTACGATGGCATCGAAGATAATCTGTCGGTGGGCATCCACATCCTGCAACTTCTGCCAAGTGACATGCTTCAAGAATGCCGAGACTGGGAAGATGGCACGGGCGCAAAGCCAACGGCTCATGTGGTTGCGACTGATATGGTAGAGCATTGAATCGTTGGGAATCGCGAAGATATGATCTTGCAACTCCTTCAAACTGCAGATGCGCATGATTTCCTGGTGCGTCTTTGGGTCACGGAAGATGAAGTCGCCGAATCCCATGTGCTCCTCCATCAACTGGCGGAGATCGACACTCATCTTCTTGGAGTTCTTATCGACAAATCGAAAACCTTCTGCCTCTGCCTTGGCTCTGTTCTCGCTCTCGGAACTTTCGAGAATCAATGGTACAAATGGGTCATGACGGCGGATATAACGGAAAAGGCGCAAACCTGCATCTGGACATTTCTCACGTCCAAACGTATCGGTCTTTCCCTTTAATCCTGCTTTGTCATTCTCCAGGACTGTTTCCTGCAAAGCCTCACGCAACTCTTGAGCCAAATCATCATTCAAGCCCTCACTTTCTGCATTTCCAAAACGATTACAAAAAGCTTTGGCTGCATTCTGCAAAGGGAAACGGGCATCGCTGATGACGCCCAGGGTATTGTCAGAATACTTACGATAGAGTTTCAAGGCCTCCTCGTATGTTCGAGCCAAAACCACCTTTGGACGACCTCGCATTCGCATCGTGGCGGCATGGCGATTCAAGGCTTCCTTGGAGAAGTTCTTGCTCTGTTCGAGGATGTAATTATAAAGGTTCGGCAATATCGAACTATAGAATCGGATGGAGTCTTCCACCAAGAGTATCATCTGCACACCTGCCTCCTGGATGTCATGCTCCAAATTCATCTTGTCCTCTATCAACTTGATGATGGAGAGGATGAGATTGGTGTTGCCCAACCAGCAGAACACGTAATCGAAGATACTCAAGTCCTCATTTTCCATTCGCTTGGTGATGCCATGGGAAAATGGGGTCAGCACCACGCAATGAATATCAGGGAACTTGGACTTCACATCACGAGCCACATCAAAGGCATCATTGTCGGCATTGCCCGGCATACAGATGACCAAGTCGATATTCGTGGAACGCAACACCTCGGCTGCCTCCTCGGTAGTAGAAACCTGGGTAAAGGTAGGCGGATAACGAAGTCCCAGTTCGACATATTCATTATAGATTTTCTCCTCAATACGCCCATCGTCCTCCAACATAAAGGCATCATAAGGATTAGCAACTATCAGGACATTATAAATGCGACGCATCATCAAATTGACAAATGATACGTCTTTCAAGTAAAACTGATTCCACTCCTGTGGTATGTTTTTCTCCATAATTGTAGTTTTTAGTGATGCAAAGATACTGATTTTCTGATAATTACTTGCATTTTTCAACAAAAATTATTATTTTTGCAGCCATATCTTTCATAGATGTTGCCTCTTTTGCCTCATGGCAAAAGAGATAAGTAATATAAATGAATCTATTTATGGACAATTCCTATACAAAAAGGCCTTGGAAGATGATGAAGAATTCTTATGTCTCCAAACTTATCACTTGCGCTATGTCTATCATGTCGGCATTGTGCGTATTGCCTTGTTCTGCCCAAAAGAAGCAACATGGCAAGGCTTCCTTCTATTCCAAGAGATCAACTGGAGCTAGAACTGCAAGTGGACAAAGACTGCACCATGATAGTTTGACGTGCGCCCATCGTTATTATCCATTCGGCACTAGATTGAAGGTAACCAACTTGAGCAACAACAAGAGCGTCATCGTAAAGGTCATCGACAGAGGTCCTTTCGGAAGAGGCAGAATCATCGACCTTTCGTGGGCTGCCGCAAAAGCTATCGGCATGATAGCGCAAGGAGTCGCATCGGTCAAGATTGAGACGGTAGAGAATCCTATCCCTTATCGTCCTGAAGAAAACAAACTACCTCACGTTGATTTTGAGGTGGCTGAGTCGGATTACGAATTCAAGCCAACATGGAAACATACGAAAGAACAGGAAATTGCGACAAAAGAGCCGAAATCTACCAAAGAGCCTAATCAAACAAAAAACACAAAGGGGAAATTGGAAAATACGGAAGTAAACAAAAGTCAGCAAAACCATACGAAGCATGAATTCCAAAACAAAAGCTCGCATAAGTCGCAAAGCAAAAGCTCGCATAAGTCGCAAAGCAAAAATTCGCACGAGAAACGCAGAGTCTTCGAATGACAAAAAAATGTGTCTTCGAGAGATGATAGATGCAAAGCCGCTTACAAAGACATTAATGCGGAGGCGCTTACAAATCAATTATATCAGGGTGAAGCTTGGGTGTAGCCTAGGTGAACCCTAAATGGTCGCCCTTCACCCTTGGAGCCCAAGAGTTCATGGGCTTTTCAGTCAAAAAGATGAAGGGTGAAACCTATTTTTCTATTTTGTGGTTGGAATATTAAACTCATTCACTTTGGAAATAGCTCGGTCACCATGAATAACAGAAACACAGAATTTGGCATTTCCTTCCTTCAAACGTGAATCAGACTTAACAACTGCAGTATAACGAATACCTTTACCTGCATCAATCTTCTCCACATGAATATTAGGTGAAATGTAAATATGTTTGTTACCAGTAACTTCCAAAACAGTAGGAACAACATCATAAACCGGACGAGTGCCTCGGTTTATGATTTCAAAGATCACCTTACATGTCTCGTTACGATTCAACTTACCGTCAAGATTTTCATCTACAAAACGAGCATTTACAATCTCTAACTGAGGAGAATATTCTAACTGTGAAGAACTAATTTCATCTACAGTAGAACTCTTGCTTGGAAGTTGAGATGTCGGTTGCTGCGCCGTATAATTGCCTGTATAGTCAGGACCATTGAAGTCATAGAGTCTATCATCCCCGCTATTAGAAGAATCAAATCCACTACCAACATTTGAATCATTTAGATAAGGTGACTGCTGATAAGCATCATCCTGATAAGAACTTTGTCGATTTTGAGTTTGATTGTAAATTCGCTCTCTACGCTGTTCACGGCGTTTCTCTTGTTGCTGGTCAGCTTGGCTTCCAATCGTCGCTCCGACAGCGGCACCACCAGCCATACCAATAATCGTTCCTATGTCAGAGCCTCGAGGTCCACCAGCTATTCCACCGATAGCTGAGCCTAAGATGGAACCAAATGAACCACCTACGTATGCACCAGAACCAGTATATGTTCCACAACTACTCAAAAGCAAAGCAGAACTAAGCAATATCATAAAAGACTTTTTCATATCTATGCTATTTAAATTCTAAAACTGTGCAAAGATAGATATTTTTCTGCAAAAGCAAAAGAAAAAAATCCCTAAAAGGCAAGGGGAAATCCCTAAAAAGCGAAAAAGCACTTCCACCATGAAGATGAAAGTGCTTTTGTATTGAGATAGTGTAATTTATTCAGCCTTTGGAGCTTCTTCTGCTGGAGCCTCTGTAGCTGGAGCAGCCTCTGCTGGAGTCTCCTCAGCCTTAGCCTTGCGGCTACGACGAGTCTTCTTGGCAGCAGCCTTAGAAGTCTTAGCCATGTTCTCATCAAAGTCAACAAGCTCGATGAATGCGATTTCAGCAGCATCACCCTGACGTGTACCCAACTTGATGATACGAGTATAACCACCAGGACGATTACCTACCTTCTCTGCAACAGCACCGAAGAGTTCCTTGACAGCGTACTTGTTCTGAAGATAACGGAAAACTACACGACGTGAAGTTGTTGTATCATTCTTAGCACGAGTGATCAATGGCTCAACGAACTTCTTAAGAGCCTTAGCCTTTGCGAGGGTCGTAGTGATTCTTTTGTGCTCGCTCATGATCAACGAAGTAGCCATGTTAGCCAACATCGCATTACGATGAGAAGCAGTACGACCTAAATGGTTGAATTTCTTATTATGTCTCATTTTAATTTTTAATCTTTAAGGGAAGGAGAGATTAACCCTCCTTATCCAATTTATACTTTGAAATATCAGTTCCAAAAGAAAGATTCAGACTCTCGAGCAAATCATCAAGCTCTGAGAGCGATTTCTTACCAAAGTTACGGAACTTCAAGAGGTCAGTCTTATTGTACTGAACCAAGTCACCAAGAGTCTCTACATCAGCCGCCTTCAAGCAGTTGAGCGCACGAACACTAAGGTTCATATCTACGAGACGAGTCTTGAGCAACTGACGCATATGAAGAACTTCCTCATCAAATTCTTGGTTACCCTCTTGGTCTGGACTTTCAAGGGTAATCTTCTCATCAGAGAAGAGCATGAAATGATAAATCAATATCTTCGCAGCCTCCTTCAAGGCATCCTTTGGACTAATGGAACCATCTGTTGTAACTTCAAGAGTCAGCTTGTCATAATCGGTCTTTTGCTCAACACGATAAGGTTCAACTGAATACTTTACGTTACGTATAGGGGTGTAGATGGAATCGATTGGGAGAACGTTAACGTCTGTGCAGAATTGACGATTCTCATCAGCAGGAACGTAACCACGACCCTTGTTGATAGTTAAATCAATCTGCATCGAAGCTTTGGCATCTAAATGACAAATCACCAATTCAGGGTTTAACACTTCAAATCCAGTCAGATACTTACCAATATCACCAGCTTTGAATTCTGTGGAATTCTCTACGGTGATACTAACTTTCTCATTCTCGAATTCTTCTACTACTTGCTTGAATCGAACTTGCTTGAGATTCAAGATAATGTTGGTAACATCTTCCTT
>JABLTN010123149.1_pt1 | contig 67102 bp, 49 predicted proteins | sample 7160141 | NCBI WGS metagenome assembly JABLTN01 (sample SAMN14651226, study PRJNA627086) | human gut metagenome | isolation source: feces | host: Homo sapiens | reverse complement strand
AGCGTCTGCGCACAACGCCCGTGCACCATGCACCGCATACGACGCCGCCCGCGCACCTCGGCGCCGCACCGCATCTCGCGCGTCCGCGCATGCAAAAGGCCAGCACGGGCTGGCCTTTCAACTTTCACTTAGCGATAGTTCTCGGGGTTTTTGAACTTGTCGAAGTAACGGAACACGTGAATCTTCACCCAAGCCCAACGCATGGGATTGAAGCGCAGATCATACGGGTAATCAAACGTCATCGATTCCTTGCCGGCAGCCACGAGCTTCTTCGCGCGTTCAACAAAATCGGGGTCTTTCACGTAATCGTAAACGACCTTGCGCGGCACGGAATGCCAGAACACCTCGTTGGTGTTTTCGACGCATTCACCCAAATCACGCTTATACACACGGTCTTCCACGACGAACTTTGCGAGGTTGTGGCCGGCAGCGGTCACATGGTAGTTCGTGCGGCCTTGGCGCAGGTTTACCTCGAATACCTTGTACGAGCCGTCGCGATCGTCGCGCTTAATGTCGAAGTTCGCGAAACCCGTGAAATGAATTTCCTCAAGGAAGTTTTTAATGAGCTGCTGCAGCTCAGGGTTGGGCTGCGTGATAATGGCGCACGGGTTGCCAAGCGCGGTGGGCGTGTGCTCCTCGAGGCCCTCGCGACCGAAGCAGATGAGCTTCACCTTGCAGTTGCGATCGCAATACGCGGTGAGCACGTTCATGTTGCAATCTTCGCCGACAACCATGTCTTGCAGCAGCACTTCATCGGGATAGCCCGCACCGAAAATGAGGCCCAAAATATGCGCCGCCTCGGCGGGGTTTTGCGCGGTGTACACCTTCTTCATGTGGTCAAACGGGTGCTCCCAATACGTGGAACTCATAGACGGCTTCACGATGATGGGGTATTTGAAACCGATTTTCTCCTCGGTAAGGTCGGTCTCGGCCACGCCCTGTTCCCACTCGCTAGGGCGCACCACAAACGTTTTTGGGTACGGAATGCCGTATTTATCGCACATCTCGTAGAAGCTCAGCTTGCTTTCAAGCTTGTCGCGCAGGTCGGGCTGAATGTAGAGCGTGACGCAATTTTCGGGCAAATCGTTCTGGATTTCAGAAATGACCTGCGCATATACGTCAGCACAGCCCCACACTAGATGCGTTTTATCGGGGTGCTGAGCGGCAAATTCCTTCACCTTCGCCAACACCACTTCGGGCTTGTCCATATGCTCGTCATAGAAGCACTCCACGATGCGGCTATGCATGGTGTCGCCCGCGGGGAAGCGACCAAACGCGTAGCTCTTCACGCCATATTCCTCGTGAATGGCGCGCGCGACGCTGTAGCAATTCATATCGCCGCCGATGAGAACGGGAATGAAATCGGGTTTTTCGGTTGCCATAAATGCAGTTCCTTCAAAAGATGGTTTGCAGAAAGCTTGTACGATTATACGCCGCATTGGGCACTTCCGTCGCACCTCAAAAAAGAGCGCACGAACGACCCTGGGGCAAGATTCTTGCGCATTGCTTCGTTATCAAAGAAGCGCGATTCGAAAACCGCGCTTCTTTATGATTAAAACTCTGTTCGATGGTGTTGAGCGCCAGCTACGACAGACGGCTGCCAACTTCCTTGGCGGCCTGAGCCTTGTCGAAGTTTCCGCCGGTGGCAGCGGTAAGCGCGCCCATAACCTTGCCCATTTCGCGCTTGGTGGTGGCGCCAAGATCAGCAATGGTTTTCTCGACAAGTGCCACAAGCTCGTCGCCCGCGAGCTGCTTGGGCAGGTAGCCCTCAAGAATCTCGACCTGCTCCTTCAGCATGGCCGTGCGCTCGTCGTTGTTCGCAGCTTTGATAGAGCCCTCGAGCGTTTCGCTCGTCTGCTTAATGACGCGCTTGAGCATAGCATCGACGTCGGCATCGGTCACCTCGCGACGCTCGTTGACCTCGATATTCTTGATCTCGCCGTGCACTTGGCGCAGAATGTCGCGACGCACATTGTCGTGCGCCTTCATCGCGGCCTTGATTTCATCTTTGAGCTCTTCGTATTTCATGAGTGCCTCTTTCTAAAGTGCCATCTATCAGCGAGTATAGCGCGAACACGTACGTGTGTGGAAAACGGCAAGCCAAAACCATGCACGAAGGAGCACGTGCGGTGCGGACGCGCGAAAGCGGAGCGCGGGGCGCAAGTTTGTTTGAAGGCGCACCGCGAGAGCAGCGTGCCAGAAATATGCGCAAAAAGGTGCTCGAATGTGGCATTTTAACCGAGCACAGACCTGAGTTGAGCGACTTGCAATTAGAAAAGCCCAGGTCGCAACGCATCACACTACAATCGACGCGCAAGCGAGCATAGATCGTTGCCACATTCGAAGCTATTTTTGAACAAGTTAGCGAATGCGTTTGCCGCGCAGAATGACGCCCGCGACGTCCAGGTCGGCATTGAGCAACACCACGTCGGCAACCTTGCCCGCGTCGAGACTGCCGCGCTCGTCGAACACGCCAATCGCGCGTGCGGGGTTTTCCGTCGCAGCGCGCACAGCCACCTCGAGCGGCAAGCCCATTTCAGTAGCGGCAACCTTCATGCAGCCCATCAGGTCGGTCGCGCTTCCAGCCAACGTACCGTCGTGCAGCGTGGCATGCGAGCCGTTCTTCGTCACGGCCTGACCGCCCAGGCTATATTCGCCATCGGGCATGCCGGTGGCTTCCATGGAATCGCTGATTAGAATCATGCGCTCGGCACCAAACATCGAGAACGCAAGGCGCACCATGGCGGGGTGAATATGCACGCCATCGGCGATGATCTCGGGAGTCGCGCCTGCCTCGAGTGCCGCAGGAATCACGCCCGGCTTGCGATGATGCAGCCCCGGCATGGCGTTGTACAAATGCGTCACATGCTTGGCGCCGCGGCGGAAGGCCTCGGCCGCCTGATCGTAATTCGCGCACGTATGGGCAACGGAAATGCGCACGGCATCGTGCATTTCATCGACGAATTCGAGCGCGCCGGGCTCCTCGGGGGCAATATCGACAAGCTTGATTTTACCGCCCGACGCATTCTGCAAGCGACAAAACATTGCCGCATTGCACTGCTGCACGTAGGCGGGGTTTTGTGCACCCACCTTTTCAGGGCTGATGAACGGGCCTTCCATATTAATACCCACGAGCGCGGCAGCATCGGAGGCGTCAACATGCTCAGCGGCGCATTCCATAATGCCCGCGAGCTTTTCCTCGGGGAACGTCATGGTCGTGCCGCACCATGCAGTTACGCCGCGGCTGGCCTCATAGCGCGTGATGGCGTCGATCGACTCATGCGTACCGTCGCAGAAATCGTGCCCCACCGCGCCATGGGAATGCACGTCGACCAAGCCAGGAATGGCGAGCAGCCCCTTGGCATCGATGACCTCGCCCGTCTCGTCGCCGGTCGCAACGATGCGGTCGCCTTCGGTGAAGATATCGTCTTCGACGAATTCGCCATTCCTAAAAACTTTCGCACCAGCAATTTTCAGCATGCCGCGCTTCCTTTCGTTATAGACAGGAAACCCTGCCTCAATTAAATCGTGACCAGTTGAAATACACGTTGCGAAGATGGCGCCGCGACGAGCGCGCAGCGTCCACGCTTTGACGAAACGTTGCGCGAAGGCCAATGTCGCACACCTAGCCCAAAAAAGAAGCGGCCACAGGGGCCGCTTCCTCGGTTTACTATTCGTGGCAGCCGCAGCCTTCGCCATGCTCGTGGTCGTGGTCGCAATCGCAATCGGGATCGCCGCAACCGCAGCCTTCATCGGCAAGGTCGCCGCACAGCGAGAACGCCGCTTCGTCCACAATAGCCACCGCATTGGGATGGAACTGCAGAATGGACGCGGGAACCTCGGGGGTCACGGGGCCGAAAAAGGCATCGCGCACGATTTGCGCCTTGTCTTCGCCGCTCACCACGACGAGCACCTGCTTGGCGGCCATGATGGTACCAATGCCCATGGTGTATGCCTGGCGGGGCACTTCGTCGACGGAATCGAACAGGCGGCTGTTCGCGTTAATGGTGGATTCCGTAAGGTCGACGCAGTGGGTTTCCTTCGGGAATTCGGGCGCGGGCTCGTTGAAGCCGATGTGGCCGTTGTGGCCCAGGCCCAGAAGTTGCAGGTCAACGCCGCCGGCAAGCAGGATGGAAGCCTCGTAGGCATCGCATGCGGCCTGAGCATCGGGGTTGGCGCCATTGGGCACATGCGTGTTCTCGGGGCGCACGTTAATTTTGCTGAACAGGTGCTTCTGCATGAAGTAGTGATAGCTCTGCTCATGGTCGGCAGGCAGGCCGCGGTATTCGTCTAGGTTGAACGTTGCAACGCGCGAGAAGTCGATGTCCTCGGCTTCGTGGCGCTTGGCGATTTCGGCGTAGAGGCCCTCAGGCGTGGAGCCGGTGGCCAAGCCCAACACGCAGCCAGGTTTTTCCTCGACCAGGTCGACAATCATGTCGGCGGCGGCTTCGCTCATTTCCTGATAGTCTTTGGTCACGAAAATCTGCATGAACGCATCCTTCTCTTCGTTGTATTTTGCGACTATTCATAATACATGCTCACGCGGCAATTTCCAGGTGCGGCGAGAAAGCAACAGAAGCCTTAGGGCGTTTGCGAGGCGGAACGCGCGACGGCCAAGGGGCGCAACGCTCGATACCAAAAAAACAGCGAACGCGAGACGAAACATGCGCGGAACGAAACCCAACCAATGTCCATAACGATCACCTAAAGACGCACCGAGCAACTCGACGGTCCGAGCAGGCTGACCCCACCAAACAAACCAGTCCCGCCGAGCACGATGGCGAACCAGCACGACCAGCCGGCCCCTCTCGAGCAAACGAGCCTCGAGGGAGCCCGAACAAACTCGCATTCCCTCAAACGAGCAAACGAATATGCCCGCAGGCCGACCCCTTTCTCGAACGAGCGACCAGTCCCGCCGAGCATGCCGACACCTTTTCGGAAAACACCCACCACACGCGCGCCAAATGCGGCGGGTATACTGCGAGCCGGTCAAAACCTGCGCGGCACGGCCGCGCCAACACGAAAGGATCCCACGATGGAATTGCTTCGCACCCACGAACCGCTCGAGGCGTTCGTGTTCGATATGGACGGCACGCTGCTCGATTCGCTGCCCGACCTGGTCGACGTGACCAACGAAACGCTCACGCACTTCGGCTACCCCACGCACACCACCGAGGAAATCTTGGCCATGATTGGCAACGGCTTGCGTTCGCTTATTCTGCAAGCGCTGCCGCAAGACCTAGACGACAACGCCACCGAAGCGGCGCTCGCCTGGTGGAAAGCGCGCTACGACGAAGTGGGCAACCAGAAAACGACTGTGTACGACGGCATGCTCGACACCTTGGCCGAACTGAAGGCACGCGGCATGAAGCTCGCCGTGCTATCGAACAAATACGACGGCGGTGTGCAAATTCTAACCAAGCATTACTTCGCTGACCTCATGGATTTCGCGCTTGGCGATGGTCCTGTGCCGCGCAAGCCCGACCCGAAAGGCCTCACGCTCGTCGCGAAAACACTCGGCATACCGGTTGAGCGCGTGGCGTATGTTGGCGATTCTGATGTGGACATGCAGGTCGCGAACAACGCTGGCGCATTCCCCATTGGCGCGAAATGGGGCTACCAAACGCTCGATCACCTTACGAGCAACAACCCCGGCGTGCTCATCGACGCGCCCGCCGAGCTGCTGAAGTTCGCGGAATAAGCAAGCAGGCAGACGAAAGCCCCGAGGGAGAAAGGCTGAAAGCAGCAGGACGAAATGCGAAGCGAAGCAGAGCACGACGTGATTTCGATCGAATTTGGCAAAAGACGCGTCAATACATAAGCCCCAATGCCCAAAGCGCGATAACGTTTCCGTAGGAAAACTCAATATCGTCTTTCACGACGTATCCATGCTTGGCTTCGGCAATTTGATTTTGACCCTTGTTCTTTCCGCCCACCTCGAACGTAAGCCCATCGATCTCGAAATCGGAAATCTTCGATGCGGTCACCTTGTGCCCCACGCGCATTTGGTTGAAAAAGAATGTCTCTCGCACATTGCCAATATCTTCACTTCCTTCACTGAGGTTGTACAGAATATTGGTGTTGTCGAGATACACTTTCTCAGTTTTTCCAAGCGCGCCAAGCCCGCCCGCATTCGTGCGCAGCTGCGCAACCATGCCCGCTTTCTCCATATACAGCAGGTAATCTTCGACGTTGTTTCGACTCACTTGAATTTGACTACCCAAGCTTGTCATATTCGGTTTGAAGGGAGCCAACGTACTCACTATCGCCATAAGCCGCTTCAATTTGCGGCCGGTCGCCGCCGTCATGCCCGCAAACTGGGGGATATCAACCTCGAGCGTTCGTGTAATGACCTGTCCAAGCTCAATATCGAACTGCTCGTCGTCACCAAAGGGATAATAGCCGCAACGCAAATAGTCTTTGAACAAGGGCAATGGGTGTTCGACCCCAGGAATTTCCTCCTTATGCGCAAGTATGTCCGCAAGCGAAAGGCACGGAGCATGCACGCCGTGACGAACGGCTAAATATTCTCGGAACGACATTCCCTGCATAAGGTATTTCGGCGCACGACGACTCAAGTCGGCCTCGCCTTTCTCGATATCAAGAACCGAGGAGCCTGTGAAGTACACATGCAAACTAGGAAGAGAATCGTACATGAGCTTGAGTTCGCGCGACCAGCCTTCGTATTTATGAACCTCATCAATAAAAAGATATTTGCCGCCGTTTTTAAAAAACTCCTCTGCCAGGCCATACAAGGAATGGTTGGCAAAATACATATGTTCGGCCGAAACATACAATGTGTCGTCCGTCGAGTGATGTTCCTTGATACGTTGTATAAACAGCGTCGTTTTGCCAACGCCACGTGGCCCGACCAAACCAAGCATGCGATTGCCCCAGTTGATTTTGTCGTACATATATCGGTGGAATTCATCGTTTACGCTTTTCAGTTGACGATTCATGTACTCGTAGAGCCGCTCCATGAAGCACCACCTTTCAAATCGCACTATTACAGTGCAATTTTAACTCGAAATCGCACTGTAAGAGTGCGATTTTCTTCACCCCGACGTACAAGGCGGCTGCGCCAGCACGCCATGTTTCCTCAATGGGATCGCATCATCGTGGCACGCCCCTTGCAGCACCGATGTGCGCGATACAATAGCCCTCGCACTTCGCGGGGTCACCCATAATTCGAGAACAGAACGCCCGCGTTTATTACAACCAATGTAGAAAGGCATCGCTTTGATGCAGATACCTTCTCGCGAGCATGAATCTCGCACCATACCCGCGCGTTTTGCGGCGCTGTTTGCCGCCATCGCCCTTTCGCTGTGCTGCACGTTGCCGCTTGCCGCATGCGAGAGCGGCTCTTTCAGCGGCGCCCAAACGAGCAACCCCGCCGCCGTGCAGATTGCCGACATTCCCGAATATTCGGGCGCGCTTTGCATTGACGTCAACAACGGCGAGCCAGGCTTTACCGACGACGACTTCAAACGCGGCGCATTCATGGAATTCTCCGACCTCGATTTCGAAGGGCGCTGCGGCGCGGCATTCGCGCGCATCGGTACCGACACGTTGAGTAACGCGCCTCGCGGCGACATTTCGCAGGTGCACCCAAGCGGCTGGGAGCAGCACCGCTACGACTTCGTTGACCAGGAAATGCTCTACAACCGCAGCCACCTGATCGCGCATCAGCTTTGCGGAGAAGACGCCAACGAGAAAAACCTCATCACGGGCACGCGCACCATGAATTCTGTTGGCATGACTTATTACGAAAACATCGTGGCCAATTACGTGAAGCAAACGGGCAACCACGTGCTCTATCGCGTGACGCCCATTTTTGCCGCGAACGACCTCGTGGCACGCGGCGTGCAAATGGAAGCGGAATCGATCGAAGATGGCGGGCAGGCCGTTCGCTTCAACGTGTTCGTGTACAACGTGGAACCCGGTGTGGAAATTGATTACGTCACGGGCAAAAGTCGTGAGTCGAGCGACGTGCCACATGTGGCGACCGGTGGCGAGGCAACCACTACCGGCGCGGGCACGGCGCCGAACGCGACCGGCAAAGAAGCCAGCGGTGCATCCACCAAAAGCCCCAATGGAAATGCTCGCTCGGAGCGCACGAATAATACGACTTCGAAGGGCGATGCCGAAAACGGCCAAACCAACCAGTCAAACAACGCAACCGGTTCGAGCGACGCAAAGAATCCCAGCAACGGCGCGGGTTCCGAGAAAGGCTCGGCCACCTCATATGGGTCGCAAGAATACGTGCTCAACACCAAGAGCATGAAATTTCACCGCCCAACCTGCTCTTCGGTCGACGACATAGCCGATAACAACAAGCAAGAGGCCACAGCTACGCGCGACGAGCTTATTTCGGAAGGCTATTCGCCCTGCAAGCAGTGCAATCCCTAAAGACACATGGAGCAAGGCGGGCATTCGAAGGTGATGCCCGCCTTGGATCCTTCCACTTCCGCACTCAATCGGAAGCAGCATACTGAAGCCGAACGCCAAGAGCCATCAAACGACACGAGGACAGCCGCGTCGGCGGTCTTCGCAAAGCGTCAGCGCCATCCATGGTAAGCGTGGCGTCATCGAGCGTGGGCGAGGCATCCTTGTTTGCGCACACAGACATCCAATTCCACTCGGCGGTATACGGGGTGGAACCAATGCCGGCCATGCTTGCATTGACATCCTTAAGCACGAGCGCGTGTCCCCAAAGGGCGATACCTTTGTCGGTAAACTTCAAGGCGTGGCCATTGCCATCGATGGTGAGGTCATTATTAAGGTTAAGGCCAGCGGTTTCGGCATCGACAAGGAGCTTAATGGGCGCATCATAACGGATAGGAAGGAGACGCGCGGCGAAGACTCGCGAAATATCTGTGAAACAAAAAAGCCGCTCATTTGAGCGGCTTAAACATTTAAGTGGTGCGCCGTGAGGGATTCGAACCCCCGACGTACTGATTCGTAGTCAGTCCCTCTATCCAGCTGAGGTAACGGCGCGTTGCTTTGTCAGCTCGTCTATAATAACAAGCTTTCCTAAGATTTGCAAAGACTTTTTTAAAGATTTTTCCAACTCGATTATGGCCTCGTATTTTGTATTAATTCTCACGAGATGCGTGAGCTATTGGCCTTAAAGCAGGAGGCGTGAAAGCAAAGGGAACAGCAATTATGCCGCCACGAGGCAGAATTCGTTTTCATTGATACCCCGATCAACCTGAGCTCAAATAGACCAAGGAATCACACTCAGGGACACATTGAAACAGGAGCGAATTCTTCTCTTGCCGAACACGCGTTATACTTCGGTCATGCAAAACGATGCGATTCATATTAAGAAGGAACTCCGCCACGAGGTGCTTACCCGGCGTGACGCCATGTTAGCTTCCGCCCGGGAACAAGCCTCACATGCCATTTGCCGGAAGCTCAAGGAACAACTTGCAAGCCTAAGCGCAGGTTCGACGGTTGCTGTATATGCCTCAATGAAAAGCGAGGTCAACCTTGAGGATTTCATTGCCTGGTGCTATACGCAAAAGTTAACCGTGGTTTTCCCTTGCATGAATACAAAAGGTTCTACCCCTCGCATGTATATGCGCTCGGTCGAATACTGGGCTTGGCGAGATGGAAACGTGCCTTTTATCGCTAACCCTCTTAAACGCTTCGCGGAAGACGATCAGTCAGTTTCCGATTTCCCTATTTGTGCACCTGGATTCATTGATGCGGTAATCGTACCCATGGTCGCATTCGATGGCGACTTTCAACGCTTGGGGTACGGCGGTGGCAATTACGATGAATACCTCGGGCTCGTTTCACGTGAAAAAAATCCTGGAGCCAATGTCGAAATCATCGGTGTGGCATTCGAAACGCAGCAGGTTAATCAGGTTCCAACCGAGCCGCATGATTTGCCTTTGCCATGCATTATTTCAGCATAGGCACGCTTCTTTTACTATACTAATCAAATTTCATGCAGACATCGCTAAGCGGCAAGGCATCAGCTTCCCAATGTTTTGGCTGGCACGTTCCGCTAACTTCTCTTGCAAATCAACTTTCTAAATAATCCCATGCCAGAGGGCTTTTCTTTATTCATGCACCCTTAGAGGGATGGGGCCGTGGAGATAGGGGGATGACGACAGCGTCGACGCATGCGGCCTGGAGGGGGCGACCGCATGCGTCGTACGCGCTCGAGAGGGAGGGTCGTGATACGATTTGGTTGAATGGGCTATTCCGCGATTTCGCCGTTTACAATGTGCTCGCCGGCAAGGTAGCCATAGGTTAGTGCGGCTGCATGGCTGGCGCCTGACAGGCTGAACGGATAATCGTCGACGAACCTGCCACCTTGAACGTTTCCAACCGCATACAGCCCCTGGATGGGATTCAGGTCGTCGTCAAGAACCCGTGCGTTTGTATCGGTGACAAGACCACCCATGGTGACAAGAAGACGCATGCAGCTTACGTCTTCGACGGACGTATGCTTGAGCGTATCGTAAGTTACCGCCTTAAACGGGGGCTCGATAATCGGATGCATTTTCTCGGCGGCTTTTCCGAAGTCGTCGTCGTGTCCCTTTTCGCAAAGTTCATTGTATCTTTCGATGCTGGCCACAAAGGTGCTTGCGGCATCATTATCGAATCCAAGCTTGGCAGCGAGTTCTTCGAGGGTGTCCGCCTCTGCAGAGTACGTCTCACCGTCTCCATAGCTTCTCATCATGGGAAGCACCGTGTCAATCGGATAGTAGTCGTTCGCCTTGGCGTCGATAATTTGAAAGACTTTACTTCCAGGCTGATTCAGTATTACTTTCGCGATGTTTGTCATGCTGAGGTCTTCATTGCAGAAGCGTTCTCCTCGCTCGTTCAGCTCGATAAAGTTTTCGATGCCGAATTGGAATATATGCGCCATGATTGCATGGGGAGCGATATCAAGGTGTCCACCGACGCTGATTCCAAGCTTCTGGCCGTCGCCAGTGCTTGCGTGGTTTCCTTTGCAGTCCATTCCTTCGTGAGAGAAAAGGTAGTTATCCTTGTGGGCATACACCCAGGGGGCATACTTTTGAAGCATCTCGTCGTTATAGCTGTAGTCACCCGAAGCAAGAATCACACCCTTGGAGGCAGTATAACGCGTGTAGGTGCCATCCTGCAGGTTTTTGCATACTACCGCAGACACCTTGCCGTCTTTCGTTTCCAGCTTCACTGCGGGAGAGTCGTAGACAGCTTCAGCGTTGCCGGTTTCCAGGGCCTTTTCGATATTCGCCTCGAGAATCGGTCGATGGGTTTCGTCTCCGCCGCCTACGCAGCAGCATGCTGCGAACATGTGCTCATGATCGATGCCGGGTCTATATGTCGACCCCCCAACGCTTTCCGCATACAGATAAATCTGGTCGGGGTTTTCGGGAAGGGCATCTTCCGGTCCTAGAAGCAGAAGGTCCTTATAGGCTCCCACATACCATTCAAACGCTTCTCCACAATGCTTGAGCCAGGTGTTGATTACCCTGTAGTCTCCGCGATGCGCCATCTGAGTCATGAGCTCATTGCCGATTTCTGTTGGGTCGATATCGGGAATTCCCAGTTTCCGAGCGGTATCACAATTGAAAGCGGCGATCATGTTCGAGCGACAATTCGCGATGCTCGTTTTTTCAACGGCGATGACGTGGGCTCCTGCTTCGGCTGCAGACCTCATCGCCGCGACGCCAGACACTCCCAAGCCGACCACTACAACGTCCGCTTCTTTTGTCTCTTTAATCTCGCTTTCGTCGATTTCAAGGGCCGTCTGCGCCTGTTCGGCATCGGCGCCAGTTTCAGACGGCTTGGCCGGGGCGCACCCTGCGATTCCCGATCCTGCAATAACAGCGCTTGCAGCCGCCAAGCCTAAGAATCCCCTGCGCGTGACTCCAGCTTTGGCAACTTGACAGCTTGTCTTCATGATTCCTCCTTGGTTTTGGCATCGGTGTCGATTCCGTTGAGGGGAAGCATGACCCATGGCGTTTAGGGGCGATAGATGCGAAGTGCACCTAATTGCGGGAAAAAGAAGTTACATACAAAATATATGCATTACATGAGCTGGGGTTTCAGGACAGCCTATAGGATATAGAACATGCTGGAACCTGCCGTGTCCCAGGTAGCGATTCCGATGAAAGCGGATGGGAAGAGATCTCATCTTGTTTGCACCTGTGGGTTATTCGGACGTTTCTTCGACAAGAGAGATGAGCTCTTGTCGGGAATGAACCCCACATTTCGAATACACTTTTTGGAGATAGGAACGTATGGTGTTTTCGCTCAAAACGAGCTTTTCCGCAATGAAGGGGCAGCTTCGTCCGACCACGGCCAGATAGAAGACGTCAGCTTCTCTGGGAGTGAGCTTGGACCGCTGGGCGACAAGCTCGGCCTTTTTCTTGAAGGCCCCCGATGCGGGGCTTTCGTTCGCTCCGATGGGACGAAAAGGATTGATGAGCGTGTCGATTCCCCTATCCCCCATAAGCCAAATTGCTGCGCAGATAAAAATGAAGCTTAAGACGATCACAAAGTGGGAGCTGGTTATATCGATGCCCAATCCGACAAGCACGAGCAGAATCAAGGAGCTGAACGAGAGCATTGCGTACGTGGTCCCTACCGCTTTTAGCGTGTGGTACGTGCGGGACTTAACAACGAGCGCTAAGGCGTAGTCTGCAATGCTCGAGAGCACGGAGAAGGCGATTTGGGAGAGGAAATACGATGACAGAGGCGTTGCTCCTGGCATTAAAAGAAGAAGCAAAGCCCCGGCGGTAAGCGATGAAATAATCTTAAGCGCAGTTGAGAGGCGTACATCGGGTGCGTTGGCGATGATTGCGACGACGATGACAAGCGCAATGGCCGACGGAGCTGCAGAATAGAGGGAGCAAGATGGGTCCTCTATAAGGGCTATGCTTTGCGTGGTTCCCGCGACAAGCCCCACAAGACACAGTCCCGTGATGGTTCGCGCGACGGTGCTCGTATCGATGGTGGAGGCGTTTTCCGAGTGCTTAGGCGGCGTGGATGTTACGGTGTCGTCGGCGTATTTCAAACAAAGAAATCCGAGCGCAAGCAAGAGGATACCGAAGTACTCGTAAAAGGAGAGGTAATCCGTTATGAGCGTTACCAGGATTGTGGCAACCGTATTCCCCGCAATAATCACCATAAGCTCGAACGCGGTAACGGAGGCGAGCAATTCAATCCAGTAGAAGGTCATGAAGGCGCATCCAAATGAGAATGCGATATACAGGCACATTGACAATTCCGGCATTCCGGTAGTCCACATAGCCGAAATCCCGACCATTGCGACGCCGGCGGAAAGGTGGAGCGAAAGGGGGTGTCTCCTCAGCGACTGCCACTTCGCGCTTAGGGCGATAAGGACGAGGGAGGCTATTGCGGTGACAACAACAAAGAGCGTGGGGTGGAAAAACCAGAAGGAAATTGAACGCTGGGTGTTTTGGACAATGCTGCAATCATGGATTGCGCAGAAATGTCGATGCACGACGCGGACAGCACGAGCGCAAGAATACGGCAAACAACTTTTTTCGATAGTCTGCCTATGTTCGAAAAAGACGGGATCTGCATGTTCGGCTTCTTTTATCGACAATGAGGGTACGGAGTAAGTCTATCAGTTCCATTGGGGACTGGTGGGGGTGCAGGAATCGATTATTGATGCCGAATTGTTAATTCCTATCTCAAATGTCTGCATTTGCGGCCGCCAAGTACACCGACGAGTTCAGGCGCAAACCGCTACGGCGACGCAGCTCGTCCCAGGGCTCATGGATGGCGGGGAAAGCATGGACTTAAGGAGGATTCCCGGTGACAAAGCTGCACGATACGCTATACTGTCATTCGCTAAATTGCGGGCGTGGTTCAATGGTAGAACTTGAGCTTCCCAAGCTTACAACGCGGGTTCGATTCCCGTCGCCCGCTCCATGGAATCCGAAGCCAGGGACATGTTCCTTGGCTTTTTTTTATTTATGAAAACGTAGCGGGGCTCGAGTCCGTTAAATGCTCGCAAGCCGATTAACGAAACAACCGAAACGGGCAGACACCCGAGAAGCCATATTAAAAAAGCCCCTTACGGGGCTTTGATGATGCTTTATTTTGCAGCTCCAATGCGGCAGATGGTGGTTCCGCAATCGGGGCACTTACCCTTGGTGATGGGCTTACCGTTCTTGGTAACGCCCTCAACGGGATCCTGCATTTCCTTCTTAGCCTTGCACTTCACGCAGTAAGCCTCGATAGCCATAAGTAACCTCCAATGGTTCATTTGGCAAGCACCCGAGGGGCGCTCCTTAACACAACGACCTTCCACAAGGCCGTTTGAGTACCGACATATAATACCGTATTTTCTAACCCCTCACCTCGCGATTTGTCTCCGAAGAGAACAGGAATCGCCTGAGGTAGCAAAAAAGCCGCCGAATGGCGGCTTTTTTTATAGACTAGATATTCTTCAGCAGTTCCACAACGAAATCGGCAGCCGCATCGACACTCTGGGAATCGATGTTTTCCACCATGTCGTTCGCTTGAGCGTAGCGAGCAGGCGCGTAGCCATCCATGCCGACGAGCGATACGGCCTGCATGCGATGCTTCGCGGCATAGCTTGCCGGACTTTCTTTCCAATCGATGGAGGCGCTTGCCAGCTGCACGCCCGACGCTTGAGACGCCTTCTTGATGAAGCGCTTCATACGAGGCGAGCATTTAGCCTGCGAGAGGTCGCCTTCACGCTCGAGGTAGGAAAGTGTGCCGCCGCCCAACGCCTCGAGGTTCACGATAACAGCGCCGCGCATTTCGGGCGCATGCTCGGCAAGGAACGCCTTGATGCCGCCGTTGTTGGCAAGTTCGGAACCAAGAGCAACAAACCACACCTCAGTGTTGATATCGCCGGCCGCGAAAGAATAGATTTGCTGAATCTCTTCAGCGGTTTCGATCTTATCGCCCTCAGATTCCGCATGGCGCAACGCAGCTTCATACGCTGAAGCGAACGAATCGGACGAAACCGAAGCGCCCTGCGACAAAGGCTGAACATCGGACGCTACCGCAGACGCAGGGGCCGGAGCCGCCGCATCATTGGAAGCGGCTCCATTCGCCTCACCCAAAACGCGCGCACGCATATTCGAAAATGCGCCGCCGTTCCAATCGTCGTCTTCGTCACGGAAGCTCTCCCAGCCACCGCGGGCCTTTCCAACTTCACGTGCGTCGAAATCGTCGCCCACGCCGAGCCATTCGGAAGCGCTTTCCTCTTCTTCCTTTTTCTTGCGACGGAATTTCCCGAAGAACTTGCCGACGCGCGACTGGGGCATTTCAACATAGCCAGGTCCAGCAAATGCGCCGGTCTCGGTGAAATCGCTCTGGAAGGCAGAGTCGTCGGCGTCATCGATATACATATCTTCAGGTTCAACGCCGTCGAGAAGCTCATCACCCACAGGCTCAGCGCCAATAGAGCTAATAGCCGAGAAAGAACCCGTGAGGCTCACATTGGAGCGTTGCTCGACGGAAGGCACCTCGTAGGCGCCAGCGCCAACAGCAGGCACGGCAGGCATAGAAGGCATTGCAACGGTTGCGCCCGGCGCCGGGGCTTCTATTTGAGGGACCGATGTCGAAAGCAAGCTCTTGGCTGCTTCGGTGCCGCGATTCTCGGCGGCGCTGGCAAGCGGGGCGCGCTGACGCAGTTCGTCGAACGTAATAGGCTTCGGCTCAGGCGCCACCATGGCGGGCAGCTCGATGCGTGGCAAATCAACCACAGGAATGTTCGCGGAAATGACCTTCGCGGCAGGCTGGGCCGGAGCTACGCCTTCGACACCCTCAGAAATGCGGGCGCTTCCAGCGATTGCCGCTTCGTATGCAGCAACGCCCGATTGCTGGGCTGCCACTTTTTCATCCACGGCGATATCCACGGCTTCAGCAGCCGTCGCTTCGACAATCACGCGAGGCGTTGTCGCACGCTCGGCCTGCACGGCAGAACGATCGGCGGGCGGCTGGTAGTACATCATTTGGGGAAGGCGCGTCGTAGCGGCGGCAGGGCTCACGGGAGCCTTGTCGGCAGCGGGCTGCTGCGCTTCAGAAAGGGGCTCCTCGGAAGCGGAGACGGGCGCGACTTCGATTTCGGATTGAATGGGCTGATTCTCCTGAGCAGGTTCCTGCACAGGATTGGCTACCTCGATTGAGGGTTCGACGGCAACAGGCTCAGCAGCCTTCACGGCATATATATCGGCGGAAGGCTTGGGGGCTTCGATTTCCTGAGATTCATCCGCAACGGATGCGGCCAAAGGTTCCGCAACAGGTGCGGCCTGAGCGGCGGGAGCAGCCGATTCAGAAACAACCGGCTCAGAAGCCGCAACGACCGCAGGGGCGGCAGCTTCATCCTGAACCTTTGCAGACTCGGCGGCGGCGCTTGCCTGAGCAGCACCCGTCGGGTAATCGGCGAAACGGGAGCGATACGTATCGTCTGCGGCGGCCTGTTCGTTCGATTCGGCCATTTTCTCGCGAGCCTTTTCGGTCGCCTTCTTATACCAATCGGGCACCGAAGCCGGGCGGCTCGCAGCCGCAGCCGCAGCAGCGCTCGCTGCCTGCTCCTCGACGATGCGTGCAGCCTCGGCGGCTGCGGCTTCGGCCTCGTGGCGAGCGCGTACGCGCTCTTCATACGCGGCGCGCGCGTCGGCAGCTGCTTCTTCCTGAGCATGTTTCTCGTTCAATTCGGCAGCCTTCGCGGCAACCTCGGCGAGCGGACCTTCGGGGGCGCCGGTCAACGCGGCCATCGTTTCCTTGCGCTGTTGTGCGGTGTCGGAAACGATGGGGCCGTCTTTCAACTGCACCAGATTGTCGGAAATGCTCGAAAGCTCACGCTTTTCAGTAACGAAAGAGACATCTCCACCAGCGGCGATAGGCGCATCGGCAGAAACTTCGCCATTGCCAAGGCGGCGGGCGACTTCAAGCATGACGGCAACGCCAGAAGCGTTATCGTTCGCAGCTTCGGTAAAGGGACCGAATTTTTCAAGCAGGGCAAACACAAGCAGAACAGCGCTCGGAACAAGGCATACCCCCGCGAGCACGGCGAGCACCAAAGAAGCGGCGCCTTCGGAAAGCACCATCCCGCGCAGAAGCATGAACACTGCCGCAGCAACCATTCCGCCAAGCGCACCATAACGCAGGGGGCGTAGTGCATGAACGAAAACGCCGGCAGTTTCGCGGCGCACCTTGCCACTATCGTAGTTGGCAACCACAATAACCTTGCGGCGGCGCGAACCCGCAGCATCGCTCGATTGAGTGGGCTCGTACTTCGCAACGATGTTCTGGCTCACGCCCTTCGTGAACACCTGTGAAAGAAGAGGGTGGTCGAGCGCCTCGGAAATGGCAACAGCGGCCGCAGCCAGAGCCAACACGCCGGCCGGAATAGCGATAACAGGCAGAATAATGCCGAGCAGCACTGCAACGATTGCCACGCCATAGCAAATGATCGGCGTCATAAGCGCGTTGGAGTTGCAGGTGAAATCTTCGATTTGTGCAGATAGATGGGCATCTTTTTGCAAGCGCTCAGTAATATAGAGCGCAGCTTGCTGTTCCTCTTCGGTTCCCGCGGGACGCGGGCCAATTTCTTGGGAGAGGTATGCTATATGATCCATTGGTGTGCTCATGTTGCACCTTTCACAGACTTTATTCGCCATGATGTGGGCATATTCGTTTGAAAGTATACTCCATCAACCGCTGATGCCGAGATAATCACGAAGAAACGCATCGCATGCGGCTGCCTGGGAGCGTATTTCCATATACTGCTGACGCGAATCGCCGAGCGATTCATCGAGCGCCGACACAATGGGCGCTTCTGTGGTTTTGGGAAGCTTGGCCGCGAGTTCGGCGGCAGCAGCGTCGCATTCGTTGTACTTTTCATTGTTCGAATCGGCGGTCGCCTTGTCTTGCACGTAAATCGCTTCGTCAGACGCGATGGCATACGCAATCGACTGCTGCCGCGCTGCAATGTAGTCGTCGAACGGGCCATAATCAGCGGGATACAAGGCTTGCGCTTGTTCGAATTGCGACGACGCTTGCATCAAAAGCTCGCGGGCGTGTTCGCATTTCTTTTGGGAAGCCCGCGTATTTTCCTCATTGGTATCGGTCACCAATTCGGCGGCCTCTCGAAGAAGGGCGTCGGCGCTGAGCACGTTTTCCCAGCACGAAGCCATGAGGTTTGAGGCTTGCTTGGCAGCCTGTTCCTCGGTCAAAATTGTTTCGGCGAGTTCGAGCATGGTTTTCCGAGCTTCAGCCGAAGCCGCAAGCTGATCGGCGGCCTTCTCATCATCACCCGAAACGCCCTCTTTGGCCGATTCGGCAAACGATTTCGCGGCGGAAAGCTTCACATCGACATCGGGAATCTTGCCTAGCACATCGGGAATCTTCGATTCATCGAGGTCGTTAAAAGAAGCCACCACCAATTCATCGGCGGCAAGCACGACCTCATCGGCCGAGGTGAGTTCGCTGAAACCTTGGCTGAGCAGCGATTTGTGTTGTTGATTGTCTTCATACGCGGCCGTGAACACGTGCACCGCGAACGCCGAAGCGCCCGCAAACGCCGCAAGCGCGAATGCGAGACCCACTGCGCGCCAAGCGCGGCGCGCAGTTTTGCGGCGTTTGATTTCAGCTTCAGGGTTCGCGAGCGCACGATCTCGTGCCTGGTCGCTTCTGTTTCGACGGTCGGAAATCGACAGAGCGATGCCCGCGACGTCGGCGCCCGTAATGGGCTGCTTTTTCGAGGAAGCGCCCGGTGCACGTTTCGACTTCCCTGAAAAAACGTGGGGCATGGTGAATGAAGGGGAAGCACTCGAACCGCCTAGCGACGCATCCTCTTCGTCTTTTTGCGCGCTGAGGCCACCGAGCACCGAAAGCGACAGCTCGTTGGACGTTCCCTTGGTGTTTCTTTTCAAATGGAGGTTCGCCACAATGGTGCGGTGCTCCCTAGTATGGACTTTTTTCTTCATGCGGCTATTGTATCGCAGAGCCCACAACGCCCCGACGCAGCGCCTCAATCGCTTCGGCGCGCGTGCATTTCACGATGTTTTTCGACGGAAGCGAACGCAGGAATACCCTTCCGTAACCCTTCGTAACCAATCGCTTGTCAGCCAGCACAAGTGTACCGGAATCGGTTTGAGAGCGAATAAGGCGACCTGCCGCCTGCTTCACTTCGATAACCGCCTGGGGCAGGGTGTAATGCGACCAGGCGCTCGAATCGCGCATCGCGCGCTCGCACGAAAGCGGATCGGTCGGCTTGGCGAACGGCAGCTTCGGAATAACCACGCCTTTCAATGTGGCACCGGGGGCATCGAAGCCTTCCCAGAAGCTCTTCAGAGCGAACAGCGACAAGTGCTCGTCTTTCAAGAAGTCGTCTCGCAGGCCTTTCGTGGAAACGCCCCATTTTTGGCATACGAGCCGCAGCCCCGCTTCTTTCAGCGATGGGTCGACCGCGCCGAAGCATTCTTCCATTTCGCGACGATTCGTGAACAGCGTGAGCATGCTTCCGTTTTGCGCAAGATGCGCCTGCGTAAGGAAATCTTCGAGCGTTTCCAAGTAGCCAGGCTGATTGGGCTCGGGAATATCGGTGAGCACAAGCACCTGCATATTCTTGTCGAAATCGTAGCTCGAACCCAGCATGCAGGTATTTGCCCGCGACTCCTCGGTCTCGCCAAGGCCCATGGCGCCGAGGAAGTTCTTGAAATCGTCCCCCACGGCGATTGTCGCGCTCGCATACACCACGGAATGCGTTTTCTCGTAAAGGGTTTCGTCGAGCGTAGCGCCAATATTCACGATAAGAGCCTCGAGGCATTCGGCGACGCGTTCAGGCTTGCGAGAAAGCTTCGCGGCATACACGTAGTTCTCGTCGACTTTATTCAGAATAAGGTCGCATGCTTGCAGCATGCCCTTCGCATCGATGACTACCGTGGCAACATCTCGCTGCACATCGGCAACACCGTCGACGCCTTCGAGGAATGCGACGAGCTCGCTCGCCGCGGCGACGAGTTTTTCAGCCGATTCTTGGAATTTCTTGCCATATTCGCGCAGGCCAGCGAACTGCTGGCTCGTGCGCACCTCGTCGTTAATCCACAGCTCAATGTTCTCGTAGTTGCGATTCTGACGATTCGTGTCACACGCCACCAGGTCTTTCATGTGGTGGGAGAACGCGATCGCATCGCCCGAGAACGCACGGCCGGCCTTGGCTGCCTTTTCGGTGAGGCCATAGAAAAGCGAACTCGCTTCGGGCATCGTCGCCTCATTCATGGGCGCGCGACGCTCCAGACGCACGAAGGGGTTGCGCTTCGCATCGGTTGCGGCCAAACGATTCGCAAGGCGCACGATTTCGGCGGCATCAAGCTTCACGGCAAGCGCGCGGCGGGCTTCCGCCTCGGCGCCGTGGGCCTCATCGACGACCCAATAGCGCGTCGGAGGCAGCAAGAAACCCTCGGCGGCAAGGTCGCAGAAGAACAATGAGTGGTTCGTTACGAGCACGTTCGCCGATTCGGCGCGCTTTCGCAAGCCATGCACGAAGCATTGCGGGCCAAAGAAGGGACATTTGCGCTTCAGGCATTCACGCGACGTGGTGGTAATGGTATAGCGGGGAAGCACGCGGTAATCGAGCTTCAGGCCGTCCATGTCGTCATATTCAGTTTGTTCAATATACGAAAGCAGGGCGGCAATTGAAGGCGCCTGACTCGCATCTTTACCCGTCACATTCACCATGCGCGCGCCGTCGCTTACGATATGCGACACTTTTCGCATGCAGGGGTAGTGCGAGAATCCCTTTAGCGCCACGTATGACAAGTCGCCTACACCGGCTTCGGCAAGCGCGCTTTTCAGCAGCGGCAGTTCCTTATAGACGATTTGGTCAAGCAGGGCATTGGTTTTCGTAGCCACACCAATGCGCGAGCCGCTACGAAGGGCGCCAAGCGCGGAGGGCAGCAGGTAAGCCATCGACTTGCCGACGCCCGTACCCGCTTCAACCACCAAATTCGTGCTCGTGGAGAACGCCTTGAGCACTTCTTTAGCCATAACGACCTGCTCGTCGCGCGGCTCGAAGTCGTTATACAGGCTGCCTACCAGGCCATCGGGGGAAAATGCCGCTTCAATCTCCTCGGCAGCGGGGAATTCCATCGGCAAATCTTCCGATTGCTCATTGATGGAAGCATTTTCGGAAGCGGGTTTCGGCTGGTTCGCTTGTGAAAAACGGCTACGACGCATAGCTGAAAGCGAAAACGGGAAGGTTTCCGCCTTCTCGCCCGCCGCCGATGTCGCACGTTCGCGCTGCTGGGTCGCGATGAGTGCGAACACCGCGCCCGTCGACCATTCCTCAATGAGTGCAAGTTTGGAAATATACTCGACCAAATCGTTCGGCATATCGCTCACAGCGGCCAAAAGAATGCGGTATACCGCGCACAGGGCCTCGACGTCGGCGTCGGCACGGTGGGTTGAAATAGGTGCGTCGAACGCGTGAACCAAATCGATCAGGCGATGCGACTTCAAACGCGGAAGCGCGATGCGCGCCAAATCGAGGGAATCGATCCAAAGGTTTTCTTTCAAGCATGCGCCACCCGCGTTTTTCGTCACGAAATGGCGGTCGAATGCGGCATTATGCGCGACGAGCGTGGCGTCGCCCACGAAGCGCGCGAGCTGCTCGCACGCCTCAACGGGCGTGGGCGCATCGGCGACATCGGTATCAAAGATATTCGTAAGATGAGAAATTTCATCGGGAATAGGCTTGCCGGGATTCACGAACGTCACAAACCATTCAGTGATTTCGCCGCGCTCAAGACGGGCGGCGGCAATTTGCGTGAGCTCGTCTTTCCGTTCGGAAACGCCCGTGGTTTCGGTATCGATAACCACGATATTGCGGTCGAGGTCACCATAGTCGGCATGCAAAGCTTGCGTTTTTAACGAGGCGTAACGCGCCACCACATCGGCGGGCGTGCCATCGGTCACAAAGTCGTATACACTCGTGTGTTGATCGTCTATTTGCATTCGTTGCACTTCCGATTCGATTCATTCATCCATATATGTTTTGAAGCCTACCACGAAAGGACGCCGCATGACCTCTCATAAGCCCGGCGATATATATTTTGGCGAGTATGTTCGCTTTTCCACCTCGGATAAAAAAGTAGGAGCAGCGCTCGCGGGCCCCGATAATGCCGTGGGCGACATTGGCACCATTGAATTCGTGCTCGACGACTTCAAAAGGCAAGTCGCGTGGCTTAAAAACCCTTACGGGCAATTGGTTGGCTTTTTGAATAACCACGACTCATACAACGCGGCCGTCATGGCCGCAAAAGGCTGGGAGCTGCATTACGTGCTCAGCTTCACCGCCTACAGCGAAGAGCCTGAACCGGGCGAGTATTGGGGCCAGGTTGCCCTTATCGCCTTCGCACCGCGTTACGCCGAGGAATTCAATGTTTTCTTGAAGGCGTTCGCAAAGGCAGCTGGCGACGGATCGCGCCCTGATCCCAAGCTCAGCAACGACAGCATCGTTTCCGTGCTTGCCAACCCTGCCGAATGGAAGCCTTCCTCAAAAATCAAAATCCCGCGCGGCGGCGGACGCACTGCGATTTTGAAAGACCATCGCAGCGTGCACGACTCCATGCTCGACGCCGCTCGTTCCAAAAAGGTCGGCTGCTACATCGTAAGTTGGGCCTTTATTCTGGCGGTTGTCACGCTCGTGGTTTGGGCGCTCCATAAATTCGGCCTTTTCTAAGCCGTTCTAAGACATTTTCGAAGCCTTAGTAGACTAACGAGCCCTGCGGAGGAGAAAACCCACCGCAGGGCTCGTTTCATTTGATTTAAGCGATTTGGTCTATTCCAAACCGAGCGCAACGATCTTTTCGCACAGCTCAGGGAAGCTCATTCCTGCAACTTTCGCCGCATCGGGAACAAGCGAGGTTCCCGTCATGCCGGGCAGGGTGTTCGTCTCAAGAAGCCAACATACGCCGTCGGCATCCATCATCACGTCGCTGCGGGAAATGCCGCGGCAACCCAAAACCGAATGTGCCGCAACCGCGAGCTCCTGCACAGCTTCGGTTGCCTCTGCGGAAAGCGGAGCGGGGCACAAATGTTTGCTGCCGCCTTGAGCATACTTCGCATGGAAGTTATAGAACTCATCCTCAGTGGGTACGATTTGGATAACAGGCAGCGCGCGCGGATCGTCGTTGCCAATAACGCCCACGGTAAGTTCAGTGCCTTCGATAAACGCTTCGATCATGGCTTCCTCGTCGACGCTCAAAGCCAAGTCGATCGCGCCGCGCAATTCATCATACTCATGGACGATTGTCATACCAAGAGAGCTGCCCTCGGTCGTGGGCTTCACCACGCAGGGAATGCCAATCTCGGCGGAAATCTCCTTGAGGTCTTCGTCATCGAGCTCGTCGCCCTTGCCAATAACGGCGGAAGCGGCAACATTCAAACCAGCGGCGGCATACAGCTCTTTTGCCTTGCCCTTATTCACGGCCTGCGCACTTGCGAGAATGCCCGATCCTGTATAAGGAATGCCTACCGTTTCGAGGAACCCCTGAATCGTGCCGTCTTCGCCGCCTTTGCCGTGCAGCGCCAAAAACGCGATGTCGTAATTGCCGTCGATGAGCTTCTTCAGATCCTCTTTCACCGAGGGGTCGACAAGGTCAACAGCGAAGCCAGCTTCTTTTAATGCATCGGCGCATGCGACGCCGGAATTCAAAGACACCTCGCGCTCGCCGCTTGTGCCGCCATACACCACAGCGACGGAATAATCCTTCGGGTTGCCTGAATACGCCATTTCATTCCTCACTCTTATCGCAGCTTTTCGCGATGGGCTCGCGCCCTCTTAAATTGCCTTCGCCCAATATAACCCATGCACGTAAGGCGTGCTTGCATTGGGCGTATTTTCTGCCGACACAACATACGCCGAACCACATTCAAGGTTACCGATTCTTCGTATTAACGATGCGAATTTCAGAGTTTTTGAATCGCGTACGGATCCTAGCGTTTTTGATTTTTAAGCTGGCCGCACGCCGCCGCAATGTCGCCACCACGCGAATCTCGCATGGTTGCTTCGACGCCCGCGCGTTCAAGCGTTCGAATGAATGCATCGACGCGATGTTTGGAGGCGGGCTGAAAAGGAGAGCCCGGAACATTATTGAGGGGCAGCAAATTCACGTGGGCGGAAATGCCCTCGCAGAAATCGATGAGCGCCTGCAGGTGGTCGTCATCGTCGTTGAAGCCTTTGATAAGAAGGTATTCGAGCGAAACTCGACGGCCACAATCGGCTTGGTATTCCTCAATTGCACGATGTAAAGCGGAAAGCGATTGATTTTTCACGCGAGGCATAAGAGCATCGCGAGTTTCCTGGATGGCGGAATGCAGGGAAACCGCCAGAATAAACTGCTCGGGTTCTGCGCCGAATGCTCGAATGCCATCGAGAATGCCGCACGTCGAAACCGTGATGTGGCGCGCTCCAATGTTGAGCCCATCTTTGCCATTCAGGAAACGAAGGGCTGCAAGGGTATTGCCATAATTCAAAAACGGTTCTCCTTGACCCATGATAACCACATTGCTCACGCGGGTGCCCATATCGTTCTGAGCAAGCAGTACCTGCTCGACAATCTCTCCGGGAAGCAAATTGCGCGTGAATCCTTCTTTACCTGTGGCACAGAACGAGCACGCCATCGCGCAACCGACTTGCGACGAAACGCATACCGTAAGGCGATCGCCTGACGGCATAGCGACCATTTCCGCCGTGCAGCCATCGGTATATCGAACGATATATTTCCTCGTGCCGTCACAAGAAACCTGCCGATCGTCGATTTCCGCACTATACAGCGGGGCAGCTTCGGCGAGCTTCGCGCGCATGTCTTTCGAGAGATTCGTCATTTCATCATACGAGGTAGCTCCTTTTTGATAGAGCCATTGCTCGATTTGCTTCGCGCGGAATGCAGGCATGCCGGCGCTTTTCATAAACTCGGCAAGGCCTTCCCTTGAATACGCTTTGATGCCCTTTTCGATATCTACCATGTTGTATATCCCTCGTCGAAAGAAAAGGCCTTCAGAATATCGCGAAGGCCCTTGGTTATATGTCGGTGCTATTCAGCAGAATGCTTCATAAGGTCGTAGAGACGACGCAAGTCTTCTTCGTCCTTGAATTCGATTTCGATCTTATTCTTTCCGTTTACGCTGCGAACTTGAACCTTCGTATCGAACGACTCAGAAAGGTCTTTCGCGGCACGGCGGAAGAAGCGGGGCTTTGGCGGCTTTTTCACCGGATTGTTCTTTTGCTTCTCGCGGCCAGCAATCAGGCGAGCGAGCGATTCGGCCTCACGAACCGAAAGCTTTTCCTTAGCAAGCTTTTCGGTGAGCTTTGCGCGACCTTCATCGGAAGGAATGGCCAAAATCGCGCGGGCGTGACCAGCTGTGATTTTCTCCTCGTACAGCATCTGTTGGGCGTCTTCGGGAAGGTCAAGCAAACGCAAAGCGTTCGCGATGGTCGAACGGCCCTTCGAAACCGCACTCGCAACTTCAGACTGCGTACGGTTGCCGCGCTCCATCATGCGTTTGTAGCCATACGCCTCTTCGATAGGGTTCAAATCACTGCGTTGGAGGTTCTCGATAAGCGCAAGCTCGAGTACCTTCATATCGTCGGCCTCTTTGATGCGAACCGGAACCTTCTTCAGGCCAGCAAGTTGGGAGGCTTGCCAACGACGCTCACCGGCAATAATCTCATAGCCCTCAGCATCTTCGCGAACCAAGATAGGCTGCAACAGGCCATCTTTCTCAATTGAAAGCGCCAATTCGTCGAGCTCTTCCTTATTGAAATGCATACGCGGCTGGTTCGGATTCGGATGCACCAATTCGATAGGAACCTCATCCAAATGATGAGGTGCTGCTTCAGCGGAAGATTCAGGAGCTCCAGCAGTTTCAACTTGAGGTTGAGCCTGAGTTGCGGCGGGAACTGTCGCTTGAGGCGCGGGAACTGTCACTTGAGGCGCGGACGCAACCTCGCGCTGCATCAAACGCGCATCAAGAGCGCTCGGACGATTAGCTTCCTCCATATAGCGGGCAGCGGGCGTCGCGGGACGTTCGGTGACGCTTTTAATGGTCACGCCATCGGGCTCTTCGATGAGCTCCGTCTTCGCGACCACATCTTTCACCGCAATGCGCGAACTCAGCGGCTCGGTTGCGGCAGTCGGCTTCGCGTATTGCTTCGGCGCGGAATACTTCTCGCCATCGAGCGTTTCGCGATCTTCGGGAGCGAGGTCTTCCTCACGAATCACTTCACGTTCGACAACGGGAGCAGGTGCGGCGGGTGTGAGTTCCGCGACCGAAGCCGCCTGCGTCTCAACGCGTTCCACCTGACGTTCGGGCGCTACACGAACAGGCTCGGCGGGCGCTTCATACCCACCAAGAAGAGAATTCAAACCACGGCCGAGACCGGCCTTCTTATTTTTAGCCACGCTGGCTCACCTCTCTTGCAAGGGCGCAGTACGCCTCCGCGCCTTTACCAGTCGGGTCGTATTCATTAATCGGTTGGCCGAAACTCGGCGCTTCAGAGATTTTAACCGTACGAGGAATCACCGTATCGAAAACCGTGCGACCGAAGAAATTGCGCACTTCGGCGGCAACCTGCTTCGAAAGCGTGGTACGTCCGTCGTACATCGTGAGCAGCACGCCGTAGATTTCCAAGCCAGGATTCAGAAGGCTCTTCACGCGCTTCATTGAATCGAGCAGCTTCGTCACGCCTTCCAACGCATAAAACTCGCATTGGATAGGAATGAGCAGCTTATCGGCAGCAACGAGTGCATTCACCGTAAGCAGGCCGAGCGAAGGCGGACAATCGATGAAAATGTAATCGTATTTGCCGCGCACATGGCCAATCGCTTCCTTCAGGCGTCCCTCGCGAGCCATTTCGGAAACGAGCTCGACTTCGGCACCTGCAAGATTGATAGTTGCGGGAGCAACATCGAGGCCTTCGCATACATCAGGAATAATGATATCGGTAAGCTGAGTGTCGCTGATGAGCACATCGTAGATACATTCATTCAAAAGGTTCTTTTCGATGCCCAAGCCGCTCGAGGTATTGCCCTGCGGATCGAGGTCGATAAGCAGCACCTGTTTTCCCATAGCTCCCAATGCCGCACCAAGGTTAATGGTCGTCGTCGATTTACCGACGCCACCCTTCTGATTAAGAATCGCAATAACCTTCGTGGTGCCCACGACGTGCCTCACGGGTTTCTTTTCCGCATACGAACGGAGCGGAGTCGCGGTATATACCGCCTCAGAAGGAGCGGGTTCATTCGTGTATGCGTCAGCCTGAAGATCTTCCTGGGTGGAAGAAACAACGGATGTTTCACGTGAAACATTTGGATCGCGCTCGATAACCGGAGCGTTCTCAGGGTTGTAGCCGATCTGTTCGCTTTCGGCGGCGTTGCTTTCCTGATTCTTGGGCTTACGACTCTGGTTCTTTAAACCATCAAACAGTCCCACGCGTCCTCCTTCATTGATACTGCGTGTATATGCGAGGCTTATAGCCAATGTAGAACGAAGATGAAGGATGTTTCACGTGAAACATCGAAACCGACGGTAAAAAACGCGAGGCTCAAGCCATTGCGAATTTCACAGGCGAGCCGTCAAGCGCATTTCCGTCGCTAAGTTGTTCCATTATATATTCAGTAAGGGAATTAGCCGCAGCAATCCACAGCCGTGCCAAAAATTCCTGGTTCGCCAACTTTTGTCACATCGGCGGTTTTGACGCGGAAAGAACCGAACACGATATCGACGCTTCTTAGAGCAACCCCCAAGACGCGGATATTCAACCGCACTAACAGCGTTTCTCGTAAGCAGTCTTGGGAAGAGGGGGTCGGGCTTGTTATCGACGCTTCTTGCTCTTCTGACCGCTCTTCTGAGCGAAGTCGGCAGGCGTAAGGGGATTGCGCTGCGCCATGCCGACGCGACGAGGAAGCGCGATACGCGGGTTTGCGGCTTTCTGGAACACGAAAATACGGCGCGTGGAACCATCGCTTAGCTCATAGCTGTCATCGCATACGAGTTCGAAGCCAAGCGGTTTCATAATGCCGAAGGCGATTTCAAGTTCCTCTTCAGTCGGTTGCGCCTTGTAGCACACCAAACGACCGCCTTTACGCAAAAGGGGCGAGGCCAGCTCGAGCAGTGACCCGAGCGAGCTCAAAGCGCGAGCCGTGAGCACCGAAAACTCCCTCGGACGCTCAAGGGCGAGGTCCTCAATACGGCCGCCATACGTGGAAAGGCGATTGCCAACGCCGAGCTCTTCAGCAACAGGCTCCAGAGCGCGAACCTTCTTCTTAACCGAATCGACGAGCAGAGTTTCGCGGCCCGTAAGCACGCACAGGGGAATGCCAGGGAAACCGCCGCCGGTACCTAAGTCGCCATAGAGGCCAACCGGCGCATCGTTCACGTACGGCAAGCCGAGCACGCTGTCTTCCAGATGCAGCACCATACCGTCTTCCTCGGAGAGAATGCGCGTGAGGTTCATGGTCTTGTTGATTTCCATAATGGCATGTAGGTCGTCGAACAGGATTTGTTCCTGCTGTTCGGTGATGTCGATGCCGTGGTGCGTGGCCAGAATATCGCGAAGCGTGCCCATGAAAACCTCTCTCGTTGCGCGGTGCGCGTGTTCATTGCCTGCAATTGTACCGTGTTGGCCAAAGCGCGCCATAAAGAAAGGCCCTTCTTCAGAAGAAGGGCCTTAAAAGCATGCATATGAGTTTTTTCCCTAGCAGGGGATGATCACCACGTGACGAGCGGCACCCTCACCTTCGGAAGCGGTTTCAACGCCAGGCTCATTGCGCAGGGCGAGATGAACCAGACGGCGCTCGTAGGGCGTCATGGGGCGCAGCTTCACGCTGCGATGCTGCGACTTCGCGCGTCGAGCGGCGGAGTATGCCGCAGACTCGATTTTCTGACGTTGGCGGTTCTTATAACCCTCGACGTCGACGATAACCGGGTAACGGAAGCCCATGGTGCGCGTTGTGATGGCGGAAATGATGAACTGCAACGCGTCGAGCGTTTTGCCATGACGGCCAATAAGGATAGCCAGGTTGTCGCCCGTGATATCCAAAATAAGCTCGCCCTCATCGCCCTCGTACTCGTCGATGGTGACTTCGCCCACATCGAAGTGCTCGAGAATACCCTTCAACGCGGCAATAGCGGTGTCGGCGATTTCATCGAGCTCTTCTTCGCTCACATCGTGTTCTTCGCTGTGCGGCTCATCGCCTTTGAGCTGGTCTTCGGTGGTATCTTCGACCGCTTCCTCGTTAACCTGATCGTCCATGATTTCGTCGGACATGGTTCAATCCTTTCTGTATATGCAAGCGCGCCAGATATGGCGCGCGGCATGGTCGGATCGATATTAGTGCTTTTTGGTCGGACGCTTCTTCTTAGCCTTGCGCTCGACGTCAACTTTGACGGGCTCGACTTCAATGCGAGCAGCCTCGGCCTGAGCCTCAACCCTCTTCAGGTGACGCATGGTGAGCTGCTGCTGCAGAATGCCGATAACAGAAGACGCACCCCAGAACAGCAGAACGCCAGCGGGCGAGCTCCAGGAAATCCAGAGCATGAAGATCGTCATAACGCCACCCATGATAAGCATCTGGTTGCGCTGTGCGGAATCGTTCTTGATGTTCTGCAGAACCATAGGCAAAAACGTTGCCAAGGCGAACACGAGCATGAGTACCAGGTACGGGAAGAATGCGCCGAAACCGTCAGAAATCACGTTTGCAGGCGTTTTCGTGAGGTCGGTAACCATGCCGTAGAAGCTGTATACCTCGTCGGGGTGCGAGTAACCAATCTCACGCAGCGTTTGGAACATGGCCAAGAAGATCGGCATCTGGATGAGCATGGGCACGCAGCCAGCCAAGGGATTGAACTTGGTTTCAGCGTAGAGCTTTTGCATTTCCTCGTTCTGACGAACGGGGTCGTCGGCGAACTTCTTCTGAATCTCTTGCATAAGAGGCTGGACCTTCTGCATTTGGAAGGTCGACTTGATTTGCTTGTGCATGATAGGAGCAACGAGCAAACGGAAGATAACCGTGATAACGATGATCGCAAGACCCCAGTCGCCAAGGAAATTGGCGAAGAATGCGATGCAATCGAATATCCAGTCCTTAAACACGTCCCACATACGGCACTGCCTTTCTAGAGCTTGTCGGGAACAGGATCATAGCCGCCCTCATGGAAAGGGTGGCACCTTGCGATGCGTTTTATGGCGAGCCAGCCTCCCTTGCGTAAGCCGAAACGTCGAATCGCCTCGAGCCCGTATTCTGAGCACGTGGGAACATAGCGGCAGCAGGGGCCAAAAATTGGGGAAATGGCAGCACGATAGAATTGAATCGCGAGCAAAGCGGCCCGCTTAGGCAGCGAGCGCACAAACGCAAACACGGCATTCATCGAATATGCCTTCTTCCACAAACTCCCGCCCGGAGCATTATCGCGAAGCAGGATTGATTAAACCGGCCTTTTCAAGGGCCTTTTCGCATGCGTGGCTCACTTTACTATAAGAAGCCTTCAGAATGGCGGAGCGTGCCGAAATTACGACGTCCCAACCCTCCCACGGGCCCCCAAGATCGCACACGATTGCACGGAGCCGGCGTTTCGCGGCATTGCGCCAAACGGCGTTGCCAAGCTTTTTTCCCGCTATAAAAGCAACACGACCATGCAAATCATGGTCGTGTTGCTCAGTTCTCTTCAGCACAAGCACCGTTGCGAACGGTGTGCTGAAGCGTTTTCCCTGCGAAAAAAGCCGCGAAACGTCGACGCTCGACCTAATTGTCGATTTCACGCCGACCTCCGAGGTTTTTACACGGTCAGACGCTTGCGGCCCTTGGCGCGACGACGAGCGAGAACGGCACGGCCGCCCTTGGTCGCCATGCGTGCGCGGAAACCGTGGGTCTTGGCGCGCTTGCGGTTATTCGGCTGATAGGTGCGCTTCATTTCGACTCCCTTTCACGTTATTGCAGCATGTGTTTCTCAATGAATAGCCGTACAAGTATAACGTAGCGAAATCGGATGTAAACCCCCTTTTCACGCAGTTCATAAAGCATTTTCGAAAGAAAACGGCACTTTCGGGCGAAAAAACGCTACTAGTAGGCTCGCTTATGTATTCAACACTATATATAGGTTTCAATTCACGACGAATTCTTCACGAGTGGAAAATGGAACGGAAAACAACGACTTTTCCAACCGCGGAAAACTGCCAGGGCGTCGTTGCGGCTCTTTCCACCGCACGATCACGGACTAAATAAGCTCCATTGTGGAAAACTAAGCTTATTCACCGTCTCAAAATGTGGAAAATGAGGAAAACCCAGGCATTACGCGGTTTTTCCGGTGGAAAACTACGCGGAAAACCGTGAAACACGTTTTGGAAAAATGTTTTTCAGTATCGCGAAAACCACTTTGCAGAAACTTCAGAAAGCGGTTACGAGCTGGGCTTTTCCGTGTTTTCGCCAATTTTTCCAGTATGAATTCAAAACTTGCTCTGGACTTTTCAGGAAAGCGTACAAACTGTCGTGTTTTTCTGTTCTCTCCCCTTTGTTTTCCAGTAAGTCAAGCTGTTTTTCAAGGTTTTCCGCATTGGTTTCCAATCATTTCCACCGTTTTCCACATTCCTTGAATAAAAAGTGGAAAACTCGGAAAACATGAGGTTGATGGCTATGGAAATTTCCACCATGAGTGGAAAGAGTCTTGAAAAACATGACTTTCCACCTCTAGAATGGTGGAACTCATTCGTGAAAAAGTTTTTACAATTTTCCAAGCGAATGAAAATTAGCGGAAAACCTGGAATAACTTGGGAAAAGCGTTGGAACCTACACTAAACACAGCACAAAACGCACCCGAGCCCGCATCTGGAGTCAACGAGGATTACTCTCGCGCTATCGCGAGCGCACGAATCGCTTGCTATGACGACTTCCGAAGCGCGCCACGCGTGACTGAAATAGCTCCTACCACCACGGCGGAGTTCATCGAGAATCTTGCCTCCACTATCTACACCCAGGCCCAGCAAGCCGGCGGCAGCATTCCCTATACTGCGATTCGCGAGGTCAGCGAGAATTTCATCCATGCCCAATTCAAAGAAATCGTGGTCTCGATTTTCGATAAGGGCAACACGATTCGCTTCACCGACCAAGGCCCCGGCATTCCCCAAAAGGAAAAGGCGCAAATGCCTGGCTTTTCGTCGGCCACAAGCGATATGAAACGCTACATTCGCGGCGTCGGCAGTGGATTGCCCCTGGTAAAGGAATATCTTTCGTTCTCGCACGGTCGCATCACGATCGAAGACAACATCAAATGCGGCTCCGTGGTAACCATCAGCGTGAAACCCGAGGAAGATTTCGACGTGCCGAAGGGCGCACCCACGCGCGAACAGCGCAAACAAATGGTGCCCGCCCTTTCCGACCGCGAGAAAGACGTGCTCTATTTGTTCTTGGACCAGCCAACGCTGCGCGTGACCGATATCGTCGAAGAACTTGGCCTTGCGGCGAGCAGCGCCCACCGCGCACTCAAAAAGCTCGAGGAGGCAGGCCTTATTACCACCGTCGGAAAAATGCGACAGGTCACCGACGAAGGTCTGCGCGTTATCGACGCGTTGTTTTAATTTCCACACCCCGTTGAAGACACCACAATTGGAGGATTGGCCGCTATAATTTCGATACCATCTACGGAGGGAAGGCGGCTTGAATAAATATGGATCCAAACAACCCCTATGAAACCTGGCAAGCCGTTATTGAAAAGGTCAAATCGTATGGCACGGTGAATCCGGCGCAGGTCGACGCGTTTCTGGGACGCATGCAGCCGCAAGCGTCGAGCGTGGGTTTCCTGCTCGCCACCGTCGATACCGACTTCATTAAAGGCCAAATCGAAAAGCGCTTTCTTTCTCAAATCGAGCAGGCGCTGCGCGACTTGTTCGAAACTGAATACGTGGTAGAAATCGAGGTCGACCCGGGTTCTTCGGCGTTCATGCAGCAATTCGCCACGCAAAACGCCCAGCAAGCGGCACCTTACACGCCGCCTGCGCAACCGGCAGCCCCCCAGGCAGCAGGAGCGCAGGCGGGTGCTGCGCCCATCGCGCCCGCACATTCCGAACCTGCAGCGCCAGCCGCGCAGCCGATTCAATCCCAGCCCCAGGTCGCACCGCAAGTTCAGCCTGCTGCCGCGACGCAGCCGAGCTCCCCGCAGCCGCCGGCGGCGATAAGCCACCTCACCGGCAGCCAAATCGCGCGCGCGAACGGCATGGACACGGGCGCCGCCGCGCTGACCTTCGAGAACTTTATCATCGGCGATTCGAACCGTTTGGCCTATTCGATGGCCGTATCGGTAGCGGAATCGCCCGGCAAGTCGACCTTGAATCCCCTGTTCATCTATGGAAAAAGCGGGTTGGGCAAAACGCACTTGCTGCGAGCTATCCAGAACTACATTCTGGAAACGCGGCCCGATATGCGCGTGGTGTATATCGACGCGCAGGAGTTCATCACGGAATACTCCATCGCCGCGATTGACCACAGCAAAGACAAATCGAGCTTCCAGGCGTTCCAAAGCCGCTATCTCGACGCCGACGCGCTGCTCATCGACGACGTGCAGTATTTCCAGGGCAAATCGGCCACAGTAAATATCGTGTTCCAGCTGTTTAACCGCCTCACCGACGCCGGCAAACAAGTTGTGCTTTCGGCCGACCGTTCGCCGAAGAGCATCGATATCGATGAACGCTACAAGAGCCGCTTCAATTCGGGCGGCACCTACGACATTCAGCCGCCCGAGGTCGAAACGAAGCTCGGCATTATTAAGTCGTTCATCGAGGAATACAAGCGCTCCGAAGGCAGTTGGGATTTATACGTCCCCGAAGATATACAAATGTATATCGCGGAAATATCGAGCTCAAACGTACGCGAGCTCAAAAGCGCCGTAACGAAGGTCATTTCGCAAATGACCGCGTTCGGAAACCCCGACATCACGCTTTCCGACGTGAAATCGCTGCTCGAGAACCATTTCTCAGCCGGCGCGTTGAAGAAGGTCACCGTCGAAGCCGTGCAGCACGAAGTCGAGCAGTACTATCAGGTGAGCCATGCCGACCTCATTGGCACGAAGCGATCACGCAATATCGCCTACGCGCGCCACGTAGCGATCTATTTGTGCCGCCAAATGATTGACATTCCTTACAACGACATCGGAAAGCGGTTCAATCGCGACCACTCGACCATTATGAGCTCCGTCGAGAAGATTGAGAAGAAGACCAAAGAGAGTCGAGAGCTTCAAGAAGAGCTCGAGATCATTATTAAAAACATTCGGGAAAACTAGTCGAAAACTTGAGGAAAGCGGTGGAAAGATAATATAAGCAATAAAAGCAGTGGAAAGCGGGCGCAGATTGTCAAACATTCTTCAGTCATCATAAACAATGACTGAACAGGCACGATGCAACCTTTTCCACTTTTCCACCGTCCTTATTACTACTACAATCATTAATTATTTATTTAAGAGCAGAAGGGCAAAAAAGTGAGATTCAACATTAACAAGAGCGAACTCCTTAATGCATTGACCATCGTGTCCAAGGGCACAGCTTCGCGCTCTACCATCCCTGTGCTTTCTGGCGTCTACATTAAAGCAGAGGGTATGGGGCTGGTTATGGAAACCACCGACCTCGAACGCTCTATTCGTTACAGCGTTCCTGCTCTCGTTGAAGAAGAGGGAACAACCGTTATTCCCGAGAAGCTTCTTCTGGATATCGTAAAAAACCTGCCTGAGGCAGCTGTAGAGTTCCAGACGAACGATTCCACCGTCACGGTATCGTGCGGCAAATCGTCGTTCACGCTCAAAACGCTCGATGCGGCCGACTTCCCCCCGTTCCCCAACGTTGACGTTTCGAGTTCCATCGAGGTGCCGTTCGCAGAATTCTGTTCTATGGTTAAGCGTGTGGCGAAGGTTGTTTCGAAGGACCAAAGCCGCGCAGTGCTCACGGGCGTGCTTATCTCCACGTCCGACGAAGGCTTGCGCATGGTTGCGACCGACTCGTATCGCCTTGCTGTGGCCGATATTGCGCTTGAGGGCGTGCAGGAGAATTTCGAGGCGATTGTTTCTGGCGTGTTCCTTCAGGAGGTTGCCGGCCTGCCGAAGATGGAAGAAAACATTACCATTGGCCTTACGGCGAACCAGATTGTGTTCACCTATCAGAATATGGTGCTCATCAATCGCCGCATCGAGGGAAATTTCCCGAACTATCGTCAGATTATTCCGCAGTCATGGGCAACGAAGACGTGCTTCACTACGCAGGAGCTCATTACCGCAGTGAAGCGCGTGGGCTTGGTGAGCGCACTTTCGTCGCCCGTGAAAATCGACATCAACGCCGAAGCGGGCAACGCGATTATCAACGCGGCCACGCAAGACGTGGGCTCGGCTGAGGAAGTTGTCGGCTGCGAAGTGGCAGGCGAAAGCATTCAAATCGCTTTGAATCACCAGTATGTGCTCGATGGCCTTATGTCTGTCTCGACCGACCAGGTGTTCTTCGAGACCTCGTCGCCCATGAAGCCCGGCATTTTCCGTGCGGGCGCAGGCGAGAACTTCCTGTATCTCGTTATGCCCGTTCGCGTATCTTAAGGACGTGCTCGCCGTGGCAAACGATCTTCGCATTCAGGAAGTGCGCCTGGCCGGTTTTCGCAATTATCGAAGCCTCGCATTGGGCAACATAGGTGGACTCACGATTTTCGTGGGTCCTAATGCCACAGGCAAAAGCAACGTCGTCGAGGGAATTCAACTTTTGTGCGCCCATGGGTCGTTTCGTTCGGCCCGCGGGCGCGACCTTATTATGTGGGGCGCACCATTCGCTCGCCTCGAAGCGCGATTCGTATCCGACTCGCGCGACTTAAGCGTTGCGACGGTGATTGAGCCGGCATCGAGGTCGTACACGCTCAACGGGAAGCGTCGTGCCGCGCAAGATTTGCAGGGAATTCTGCCCGCCGTGGCGTTCTCTCCCGACGACCTTGAGCTTGCGAAGGGCTCACAAACGCCCAAGCGTTCCGCAATCGATTTGCTTGGCAGCCAGCTTTCGAAGAACCATCGCGTCATTCGCCGCGATTACGAAAAGCTTTTGCGCAACAAGAATGCGCTTCTGAAAGACGAAGCGTCCGATGTGCTCATCGACAGCGTGAACGATGCGCTTATCCCCGTAGCTGCCCGCCTGCACATGTATCGCGTTGCGCTGTTCCGCAATCTATGCGGACGCATGGCTCGCATATACGGTGACATCACCGACGGCGCGGAGGAGCTCTCGTATTCGTACATTCCTTCGTGGCTTCCGGAGGATTTGGCAGAGTTGGCTGAAAGTCGCCCGTACGATGCGGAGATGTCGAAAGACGAGGTTCTTGATGCGACGGCGAATGCGATGTTCTCGCGCCGCCTTGAGGAGCGCGCGCGCCATCGCGCGGTTGTAGGTCCGCATGCCGACCGTATGGAATTTTTCATCGACGGGCGCAATGCTCGCACATTCGCTTCGCAGGGCCAGCAGCGCTCCATTGCGCTTGCGTGGAAAATCGCTGAGGTTGAATTGGTTAAGAAAATGCTTGGCGTCAAACCGGTGCTCTTGCTCGACGACGTGATGAGCGAGCTCGATGCCCGCCGCCGCAGTGCGCTTGTTGATTTGCTGCATGAAGATATCCAGACATTCATGACCGCTACGGATTTGACGTGTTTCGAGGACGATATCGTCGATCGGGCATCTGTGCTCGATTTGTCGAAGGCGGGTGTTCGCGCATGAGCAACTCCATGAAATCGTTTTCCATGGCTCTTCAAAAGACTCTGCGTGGGCAGGCGTCTTCAGATGTGCTTGCGGCTAAAGCGGCGCGCGCCGCGAAGGTGAAGCGTATGTGGAAGTCGGCGCTTGAAGCGTGCGCTGGCCCCGCTGCTGCGGTAATTCTCGACCACACGAATTCGATTTACATCATTCGCAAGGCCGAAGAAGAGACTGATGTTTCACGTGAAACATTGGAACGAAACGAAACCTCGCGCACCTCGCCGACCGCGACTCGTTCGGCGTGCGGCGCATTCGCGCGCCGCAAGCCGCCCGCGGGCGAGCTCATCGTGTATGTGGAAGATAGCCTTATTGCAGCGGAGGTCGACGCGCGCCGTGAAATGATCAAACTGAAGTTCCTTGAGCTGTTTGGCGAAGAAATCGACGAGTTTCGCATTCGCGTCTCGCGCGGCAAGTACAAGCTCTCTCATCCTTACCGCGAAGAAGCCGAAAAAACGGCGGCTCAAGAGAAAGCGCCGCGTGTGGCGCTTTCTGAGGCGCGTATAGCCCAGATTGACGAGGAGCTGTCCACGATTCCCGATAAAAAGGTGCGAGAAGCGCTTAAACGCGCCATGATTTCCGATTTAGAGGTAAAAAACGCTGCGGCAGCCAAAAAAGGCGACAATGGGGCCTTGTAGGCCGTGTGGACTATCTTAAATCGCGTGCTGAAGCGCGGTATAAAACCATGAATATGGTAAAATTCGCTAGTTGGATTGCTTGAGTTTTCGCGCCCTCTCCAGCTGGCGCGCTCCTCGGCGTCCTGTTTTATGTGAAATTGGCGGTTGAAACGCTTTATGCCTATGGCGCCGGCGTATGTCGGCGCATCCCGATTTGCATCGGGACGGAAAGGAGGAGGTCGTGGTCAAAGAAAAGCCCGACCACTACGACGGCTCAGACATTAAGGTCCTCGAGGGCCTTGAAGCCGTGCGTATGCGCCCCGGCATGTATATCGGTTCGACGGGTCCGTGTGGTTTGCATCACCTTGTGTATGAGGTTGTGGACAACGCCGTCGACGAGGCCCTTGCCGGCTATTGCACCAAAATCGATGTCACGATTCACGAAGACAATTCCATCACGGTTATCGACAACGGCCGCGGAATTCCTATCGACGAGCATCCGAAAGAGAAAATTCCTACGGTCGAGGTCGTTCTCACCATCCTTCATGCAGGCGGTAAATTCGGCGGCGAGGGCTATAAGGTTTCCGGCGGCTTGCACGGCGTCGGCGTTTCGTGCGTGAATGCGCTTTCCACGCGCCTCGAGGTTGTCGTGTGCCGCGATGGTGGCAAGCATGAAATTGCGTTTGAACGCGGCAAAACGGTCGAGAAGCTGCACCGCATTGGCGACGCCGACCATACGGGCACCATGGTCACCTTCTGGCCCGACCCTGAAATCTTCACCGACACGGTCGTGTACGACTACGACACGCTCGCCGAACGTTTCCGCGAAATGGCCTTTCTGAACAAGGGTCTCCATATTCAACTCACCGATGAACGCGAACACGAGGAAGACGGCTCTTTTAAGACAGAATCGTTCCAGTATGCCGGCGGTATCGTCGACTTCGTCACGTGGCTCAATCGTGGCAAGGAAACGCTGAATACCCCGATTTACTTTACGGCTGAAAGCGCCGAGGGCACGGTGGAAGTTGCTATGCAGTGGTCAACGAGCTACAGCGCTCACGGTGTGCTCGCGTTTGCAAACAACATCAATACGCACGAGGGCGGCACGCATCTCGATGGTTTCAAGAATGCCCTCACGCGTACGATCAACGAATACGCCCGCGCCCATGCCATCCTGAAGGAAAAGGACAGCAACCTTTCCGGCGACGACGCCCGTGAGGGTTTGGCGGCTATCGTGAGCGTGAAGCTGCACGATCCACAGTTCGAGGGTCAGACGAAAACCAAGCTCGGCAACACCGAGATCCGCGGTTTGGTGCAGGGTGCCGTGACGAAGGGCCTCGCTGAATACCTCGAGGAGAACCCCGCCCCAGCCAAACGCATCATTAGCAAGGCAACCCAGGCGCTTAAAGCGCGCGAGGCCGCCCGCAAAGCTCGCGAAATGACGCGCCGCAAGGGCGTGCTCGATTCGTTCAGCATGCCGGGCAAGCTTGCCGACTGCTCGAGCAAAGACGCTTCGCTGTCTGAAATCTTCATCGTCGAGGGCGATTCCGCAGGTGGTTCGGCCAAGCAGGCGCGTGACCGCAAATACCAGGCGATTCTGCCCCTGCGTGGCAAAATATTGAACGTCGAGCGTGCCGGTTTGCATCGCGCACTTTCGAGCGACACCATTTCGAGCCTTATTACGGCAATTGGCACGAATATCGGCGAAGATTACAACGGCGACGCGGCCCGCTACCATCGCATCATCATCATGACCGATGCCGATGTCGACGGTGCGCATATTCGCATTCTGCTGTTGACGTTCTTCTATCGCTATATGCCCGACCTCATCAATCGTGGCTATATCTATATCGCGCAGCCCCCGCTGTACGGTTTGAAGAAGAAGAACTCCAAGTCGGGCAAGATTTTGAAGTACATCTACAACGACGAAGCCAAAGACAAGCTCATGGCCGAACTCGATGATCCCGACAAGTACGACATTCAGCGTTACAAAGGTTTGGGCGAGATGGACCCTGAGCAGTTGTGGGAAACCACCATGGAGCCCGAGACGCGTACGCTTCTGCAAGTGACCATCGAAGATGCCGCCGCGGCCGAGCTGGCGGTTTCCGAGCTCATGGGCGATCAGGTTGAGCCGCGTAAGGAATTCATCCAAAAGCACGCGCTCGACGTTCGCTTCCTGGATATTTAAGTTTGCGCCGGCCTGACGGCCGGCGCAAATGCCCGACGCTGTGCAGCAACCGGGCGGCGAATTTCAGGCTCAGCCTTTGGCTCGCATACCAAAGTTTGGGTGAGCGCCGTTCTGGCGAACGACGCCCACCGCCGCCGCTGCGCAGTGTTTTATGCGGCACCTTGGCCATCAATCGCAGCTCGCGTACTGAAGTACGCTCTGCTTCTCTTTCTAGCCAATCTGCTCGCCTAAAACCCATGCTCGCTGGCATTCGCTTCGAAAGCATCCGGGGAATATCCCACATCCGGGGTATTCCCCAACTTAAGATTTAGCCGTTCTTACGAAAGGACAAAAGTGGCTGATCAAGATATCATTGCAAGCTCTGATTCGGGGGCTTCGGGCATCAAATTGGCCGAACTTGGCCACGAGATGCGCTCGTCGTTCCTCGAATACTCGATGAGCGTTATCGTCGCCCGCGCGCTGCCCGATGTGCGCGACGGCTTGAAACCGGTTCACCGCCGCATTCTGTATGCTATGTACGACAGCGGCATTACACCCAATCGCCCGCACAGCAAGTCTGCACGTACGGTTGGCGACGTTATTGGTAAATACCACCCGCATTCCGACTCTGCGGTGTACGACACCATGGTTCGCATGGCTCAGGACTTCTCGATGCGCGTGCCTCTGGTCGACGGCCACGGCAACTTCGGCTCCATCGATGGCGACTCGGCCGCAGCTATGCGTTATACCGAGGCTCGTTTGGCTAAACCTGCCATGGAATTGCTGCGCGACCTTGAAAAGGAAACGGTCGACTGGAATCCCAACTACGACGAAAGCTTGCAGGAGCCTTCCGTGCTTCCCGCGCGCTTCCCTAACCTGTTGGTGAATGGTTCGAACGGCATTGCTGTGGGCATGGCGACGAACATTCCGCCCCATAACTTGGGCGAAACTATCGACGCGACGTGCATGATGCTCGACAATCCCGATTGCACGACTGAAGAGCTCATGACCGTGATGCCCGGCCCTGACTTTCCGACCGGTGGCGTCATCATGGGCAAAAAGGGTATTCTCGATGCGTACGAGACTGGTCGTGGCAATCTCACGATTCGTTCGAAGCACGAGATCATCGAGGGCAAGAACGGCAAGCATTCCATCGTGATTACCGAGATTCCCTATCAGGTGAATCGTACGAACCTCATGCAGAAGCTTGGCGAGCTCATTCGCGACAAGAAGCTGCCCGAGATTTCGAATGTACACGACGGTGCCGACCGCAATTCGCCGGTCGACATTATTATCGAGCTCAAACAGAACGCGATTCCCCAGGTCGTGCTCAATAAGCTCTATAAGCATACCCAGCTGCAGGTCGGTTGGGGCGTTATCATGTTGGCCTTGGTCGATGGCGTGCCCCGTACGCTTTCCTTGAAGGAAATGCTGCATTACTACATCCTCCATCAGGAAGACGTCGTCACGCGTCGCACCAAGTACGAACTGCGCAAGGCCGAAGAGCGTGCCCATATTCTTGAAGGCTTGCTCGTTGCCTTGGACAACATCGACGAAGTTATCCAAATTATTCGCAGCAGCGAGACCGACAAAGAGGCGTCTGCTCGCCTTACCGAGCGCTTTGGCCTTACCGACGCTCAAACGCAGGCCATTTTGGAAATGCGCCTGCGCCGCCTCACCGGTTTGGAGCGTCACAAGCTCGAGGCCGAGTTGAAGGAGCTCAAAGAGAAGATTGATTACTTCAAGCGCATTCTTGCCGACGAGAACCTCATGCGTCAGGTTATCAAGGAAGAGTTGCTCGAAATCAAAGCGAAGTACAATACGCCTCGCCGCACGCAGCTTTCCGCCGCCGCTAAAGATATCGATGTTGAAGACCTCATCGCTGAGGAAGACATGGTTATCACGGTGACGAAGGCCGGATACGTGAAGCGCCTGCCTGTCGCGACCTATCGCCAGCAAAAACGTGGCGGCAAGGGCATGCAGGGCGTGAGCTTGAAAGATAACGACTTCGTTGAGCACCTGTTCATCGCGTCGACCCATAGCTACATGCTGTTCTTCTCGACGCGTGGTAAGGTCTACCGCCTGAAGGTTTATGAGATTCCCGAAGCGAGCCGCCAAGCTCGCGGCACGGCGATTGTGAATCTGCTGCCGCTCGAGAAGGGCGAGACCATTTCGGCGATTATTGCGACGAAAGATTTCCCCGAAGATGAATACCTTATGTTCGGTACCGAACAAGGCATGGTGAAGAAGACCTCCATGAGCCTGTACGATCGCAGCCGCCGTGATGGACTTATCGCTATCAACTTGAAGGAAGACGATAATCTCATCGCCGTGCGCCGCGTGAAGCAAGGCGAGCGCGTGATGATGGTCTCGAGCGCAGGCAAAGCGATTACCTGGGACGAATCTGAAGTTCGCTCGATGGGCCGCGATACCATGGGCGTGCGCGGCATGACGGTTCCCGCTGGCGTGCGCGTGCTTGGCATGGAAATCGCCCGCCCGGGCACCGAGCTGTTCGTGATCACCGAGAAAGGTTATGGCAAGCGCACCCCCGTTGCCGACTATCCGCTGCACCACCGCGGCGGCCAGGGCGTGTTCACCATTACCATGACGGCGAAGAAGGGCCAGCTTACGGCTATGAAGGTCGTCGAGGAAAGCGATGAGCTCATGATTATCTCGGAGGAAGGCGTCGTGATTCGCACTTCCGTCGAGAGCATTAGCCAGCTGGGACGTTCCGCCCAGGGCGTGCGCGTGATGAACGTCGCCGATTCCGACAAGGTGTGCACTTGCGCCATCGCGACCGAGGATAAGAAGAAAGACGGCGACGAAGACGACGATTTCGATGAAAACGAAACCGCTGACTTGAACGACGCCGACGACACCGAGGTTGAAGCCGACGTCGATGTTGAAGATGAGGCCGATGCCGAAGACGACGAATAATCGCTCGTGAGAATCGTGGCCGATCGGGGCAAACCCGGTCGGCCACTAGTTTTTGAAAAATTTTTTCAAAAACTCGTTGACTTCTAAGCTGTATGGGTTATTATTATCGAGCTGCTTATGAAGTGCGCCGTTACCTCAGCTGGATAGAGGGACTGACTACGAATCAGTACGTCGGGGGTTCGAATCCCTCACGGCGCACCACTTTCTCGCCGATTGCAAAATCGGATTAAAATTAGCCGATAAGCAGTTGCGCCGCGAGAGCGGCTTTTTTATTGTCTAGGAGAAAAGGGCCATTTTGAAGGTTCGAAAACACATAGTTCGCTAACCTTGAGGTCCTCCGCTTTCCTTCGTGGGCCTCAGGCCGCATTGTTCGAGGGGAGGCAAGCTTTGCTCTACTTGTCCAACATGCTGGGTAATCCCGTGTACGATTCGACGGGAGAAAAACTCGGTGTTGTGTCTGATCTCGCTATTTCCACGGGCGAGATGTTTCCACGCATTACTTCTTTGGCGTTTAAAGGCCCTGGCCGCACGCCGTTCATGATTAGTTGGCGTAAGTACGTCGACAGTTTTTCGGAAGACGAAGTTCGTCTTAATACCGAGTCGTACAACATTCGCTTCAGTTATCTGCAGCCTGACGAAGTCTTGCTTGCCCGCGATTTGCTCGACCAGCAAATCGTCGACACGCAAGGCCTCAAGCTCGTGCGCGTTAACGACTTGAAGCTCTCCCCTTCTGGCACGCAGCTGCGTCTTCTGGGCGCCGAAGTTGGCGTGCGCGGCATTCTGCGCGGCTTGCATCCGCTTCTCGAGAAAGCCGTTGTGGGCGCGGCGAAGCTCTTCGGCAAGAAAATCGACGAAAAGATTATTGCCTGGAACTATATGGACCTGCTCGATCGCGACTTGTCCAAGGTGCAGCTTTCCGTGACGCACCGCCGCTTGAATGAGATGCACCCTGCCGACGTCGCAGACATTCTGGAGCAGCTCGATCCCAAGCAGCGCGCCGAGGTGTTCAAGCACCTTGACGATGCGCGTTCGGCCGAGGTTATCGCCGAGTTGGAAGATGAATACCAGGCTGAAACGCTCGACGATTTGGGCGACCGTGAGGCTTCCGGCCTTTTGGGTCAAATGGACCCTGACGATGCAGCCGATATTATTCGTGACCTTCCTTATGAAAAGGCTGAAACGCTGCTTCGCCTGATGGGCGTTGAGGATGCGGCTGAGATTCGTTCCCTGCTCGGCTATAAGGACGACACTGCCGGCGGCATGATGACCACCCAGTTTGTCGCCATGAAGGAAACCGACACTGTGCTTGACACGGTTGAAGTGCTGCGCGCCCTCGATGAAGACTTCCCGACCGTCCATTTCGTGTATGTGCTTGAGGAAGACTCCGAGAAGCTTGTCGGAGTGCTGTCGATGCGCACGCTGGTGCTGGCGCATCGCGAATCACAGCTCAAAGATATCATGTACACCGAGATCATCTCTGTGCCGCCCGATGAGGATGAAGAAGAGGTTGCTGCCGATATCTCGAAATATGACATGGTCGCGTTGCCTGTTGTTGACGAATCGGGACGCATGCTTGGCTTGGTTACCGTTGACGACGCCATGGAGGTCATGGAGGAAAGCACTGAGAGCGAAAAGAGTACGTCACGCGCCCTTACGGTGGTTGCCGGCGTTATCGGCGGCGCGGCGGCTCTTGCCGTGTATACGCTCATCGTGCTCGAAATCGCGGGGGTGCTGTAAATGGCCGCCGCGCGTCGCGATGCAACGTATGACGAGGTCATGCAAGAACGCCGCGAGGCTGAATATGCCGCGCGCAAGGCGGGAAAGCCCGAACTTGCGGAAACCTCATCCGATTCTGCTGTCGCAGAGGAATCGGCCGACGAAAAGAAGAAGCCGTTCTTCCTGCTCGTGCTTGCAGCTATGGGTCCTGGCGTCGTAAGCGCCATGGCTGGTAACGATGCGGGCGGCATTTCGACGTATTCGACGGCGGGCGCCGATTTCGGGTATGCCACGCTTTGGGTTATCCCCGTGATGTGCGTGCTGTTGCTCGTCGTGCAAATGACCGCTGCTCGCATGGGCGCGGTAACGGGCAAAGGCTTCGCCGCCCTTATTCGCGAGCGCTTCGGCATTCGCCTTACCGCATTCGCCATGTGTGCGCTGCTTATTGGCAACGTCGCTACGACGTTCAGCGAATTTGCCGGTATTGCATCGGGCATGGGGCTTTTCGGCGTGCCTACCTGGGTAAGCGTGCCTATTTCCGCCGTGATCGTGTGGCTGCTCGTGGTGAAAGGGAGCTATAAAAGCGTCGAGAAGATTTTCCTCGCGATTTCCCTCGTGTTCGTGACGTACATCGTTGCTGCATTTTTGGCTGGTCCCAACTGGGGCGATGTTGCCCATGCTACCGTGGTGCCGCAAATTCCTGCGAACGTGCATTTCGTCTCACTTGTCATTTCAATGATTGGTACCACCATTGCGCCGTGGATGATGTTTTTTGCACAAAGCAACGTTGTCGATAAAGGCGTTGGAACCGACCATGAGGAAATGTTCCTGCAGAAGGTCGATGTGACGGCTGGTACGGTTGTTGCCTGCTTGGTCGCCTGGTTCATTATCGTTACCACGGGTGCGGTGCTCTATCCGCAGGGCATCTCGATCGACTCCGCGCAAGATGCCGCTACCGCGCTGGCCCCGTTCGCGGGCGAATACGCGCAAATTCTGTTCGCGGCTGGCCTTACCGCGGCGAGTTTCCTGGCTGCGTGCGTGCTGCCGCTTACGACGTCGTTCGTTATTTGCGAAGCGTTCGGTTGGGAAGCCGGCGTCGACTTCACGTGGAAGGAAGCGCCCATGTTCAAGGGCATTTTCACTTCCGTCATCGTGTTTTCGGCGATTGTGGTGCTTATTCCGGGTCTCAATCTTATGAATATCATGCTTACTGCCCAGTTTATCAATGGCGTTGTGCTGCCGGTGCTGCTTGTGTTCATGGCTCTCATTGCAGCCGATAAGCGCATTATGGGAAAGTATGCGAGTGGCGTTGTGGGACGGGGCCTTATTTGGTTCACTGTGGCCATCGTTACGATACTCACCGTCGCGCTGCTTGTGATGCAGGTGCTCGGAATCGAATAGGTCTGATCGGTCGCCCCTAGATTTCTGGGGGCGATTTTAGTCTTCGCGCGGTCTTGGAAATCTGCTGCATCTCATTCTTGTGAAAGTTGTTTCATGGGCGATTCTCGCGGTATGCGGAAAGATCAAGGGACGGGTCTTTCCGTCTCCATCGCTTTCAGCGCATTCGACCCTCTTGTTCCCCCTTTGCGGGATGCGTGAGGAATTGGCTCTGCGTTCATCCTTGCTCTTCATTTCAAAATGAAACGCAGCGAGGCGAGCGCATAGTGAGCCGAAGGCGAACGATAGCGAACCGTCCAATTCCTCACGCATCCCGCAAAGGGGGAACGGGATGATTCGATGAATTCTTCACTCTAGTCAAATAAAGTGTACTGTTTCGCTCGCATTTGAATTACAATACCGTACTTAGACGCTAAAAATCTCTCGTTGAAGAAAAGGGGGTCATCGACATGGGTAGGGTTTACAACTTCTCCGCGGGTCCCGCGGTGCTGCCTGAGAGCGTGCTTCGTGAAGCTGCCGAAGAAATGCTCGATTATCGCGGTTGCGGTATGTCGGTAATGGAGATGAGCCACCGATCTTCAGCTTTCAAGGCGATTATCGAAGAGGCTGAAGCCGATTTGCGCGACCTCATGGGTATCCCTGATAACTATAAGGTGCTGTTCTTGCAGGGCGGCGGTTCTACGCAGTTCGCCATGGTGCCCCTGAATCTTATGCGCAACGGGTTTGCCGAGTATATCGTGAGCGGCTCTTGGAGCAAAAAGGCCTACCAAGAAGCGAAGCGCTTTGGCGATGCCCGTATTCTGGGTGATTCTTCCGATGATAATTTCAGCTATGTGCCCAATGTGGCCGAGCTGCAGGTGAATCCGAACGCCGATTACGTGTACATCTGCGAAAACGAGACCATCTATGGCACCAAATACCACTCGCTGCCCAAAACGGGCGACGTGCCGCTGGTGTCCGATGTTTCGTCGTGCTTTTTGAGCGAACCTATCGATGTGGCCAAGTACGGCCTCATTTATGGTGGCGCTCAGAAGAACGTGGGTCCTGCGGGCGTTACGATTGCTATTGTTCGCGACGACCTTGTCCCCACCGATGATTTACCCAGCGTTCCCACGATGTTGCAATACAAAACGCATGTCGACGGTGGCAGCATGTATAACACCCCGCCGTGCTACGCGATTTACGTATGCGGAAAAGTTTTCAAGTGGATTAAGGCACAGGGTGGTCTTGAGGGCATGCGCGACATCAACGTCGCCAAGGCTCAGCTGCTTTATAACGCGCTTGACGAAAGCGATGTGTTCCATGGAACCGCTCGCAAGGAAGACCGTTCTCTTATGAATGTGCCGTTCGTTACGGGCAACGCTGAACTCGATGCGAAATTCATCGCGGAAGCCGATGCTGCCGGTCTGAAGAATGTCAAGGGTCACCGCAGCGTGGGCGGAATGCGTGCGAGCATTTACAACGCCATGCCTATCGAGGGCGTGCAGGCTCTCGTAGACTTCATGCGCGACTTTGAATTGCGCAACCCCGCGAGTTCGCGATCTATCTAGGGCGAGACCTCGCCCCAAATTCATTTTCTTCACAAGCGTGGCGTTGCCAGGCTTGATTCGCACACCCGCGTACGCCTTTCGGCGCGCGCCCAACGCCCTTTGACTGGTCGGGCGCTTGGTGGGTGGTCATACTCGACACATAATCATTGTTGTAATGCGAACCTTGAATCTGCCAGGGAATCGACGGGTCGCCACGGTCTTCGGGAATCGAGGACTTCCGTTGAATTTGGCATGCGGGTTCGATAATTAAAAGGAGATTTCCATGCGCTATATCAAAACCATCGACGACATCACGAAAGACGGCCAGGTTAGCTTTGGCGACGGTTACGAGTTCGTGACCGAAGCCGAAAAAGCCGATGCGATTCTCATGCGTTCGACCGACCTGCATGGCTATGAGCTGCCTGAAAGCATTCGCGCCATCGCGCGCTGCGGCGCCGGTGTGAACAATATTCCCATTGAGGAATACGCCAAGAAGGGCGTCGTGGTATTCAATTCGCCGGGCGCGAACTCCAATGCCGTAAAAGAGCTCGTTTTGGCGATGCTCGTGCTTTCGAGCCGTGGTGTTGTGCAATCGATGAATTGGGTGCGCGAAAACGCTGCTGACCCCGATATTTTCGTGAATGCGGAAAAGGCGAAGAAGGCATTCGTCGGCCGCGAGCTGAAGGGCAAGAGCATTGCCGTTATCGGTTTGGGCAACGTGGGCTCGAAGGTCGCCAATGCCTGTGCCGATCTGGGGATGGATGTGTATGGCTACGATCCGTTTATCTCCGTCGAGCATGCGTGGGCGCTTTCCCAGAAGGTTCAGCGCGTATCGACGCTCGAGGATGCGTGCCGCGACCGCGATTACCTCACGCTGCATGTGCCCTCGAAGGCCGACACAATTCATATGATTGGCGAGGAGCAGCTGAACCTGCTTGCTCCCGATGCCGTGCTCATCAACTATTCCCGCGAAACCATCGTTGACGAGGATGCCGTGGATGCCGCCCTGCGTGCCGGCAGAATCGCATGGTTCGCGACCGACTTCGCGACCCAGAAAACCGTGCTTATGCCGAACACGTTCATTACCACCCATTCGGGTGCTGGCACGGGCGAAGCTGAAGCGAATTGCGCCGATATGGCAATTTCCGAGCTTAAAGATTACTTGGAGAACGGCAATATTGCCAATTCGGTAAACTACCCCACCTGCTCCATGGGCAAAGCACGTGCGGCGAGCCGTGTGGCTTGCCTGCATGCAAATGTTCCGAATATGATCGGGCAAATTACGGCAGTGCTCGCTCGAGATAATGCCAATGTGCAGCGTATGACGAACGAAAGCGCCGGCGAGAATGCCTACACTATGTTCGATACCGATGAGCATCTCGACGACGAGACCATCGATGCTCTGAAGCAGATTCCGAGCATCTATCGCGTGCGCGTTATTAAATAAATTACGCCGTTCTACGAACGGCGTAATTGCTCGACGCTGCGCTGGGTTCTGACGGCACGTTTCGGGCGGTGATGGCCCAGCTAAGCTGGGCGGCGCCCGCTCGGGCGCAGAAGTTTGGGATTGAATATGCCCCATTAGGCATATTCAACAGCTCACGTACCGAAGTACGCGTCGCCGCGCCCACGCCCGAATCGCACTCGCCAGAACCCATGCTCGCTGACTTTCGTTTGACCAGCGTTTTAATGCAACTATGGATCGGCGGACTGTCCTCTGATCCATTTGAGGCAAGGGAGTTTTCCTATGATTGTTAAACCGTTTGCTGCTGTTCGACCAACTGCGAGTGTCGCTGACCAGGTCGCGGCCCTTCCTTATGACGTGTACGACCGAGCCGAGGCTGTCGCCGCCGTCGATGGCGAGCCCCTCTCCTTCTTGAACATCGATTGCCCCGAAACGCAATTTTCGGCTGATGTCGATATGTATGCGCCCGAGGTGTATGCGAAAGCTCGTGAACTCTTCGATGCGCGCCGCGCCGATGGCACGTTCGTCACCGAGCCTGCGCCGTGCTTCTATTTGTATGAGCTCACGATGAACGAGCGCTCGCAGACGGGCGTCGTTGCATGCTGTGCGATTGACGACTATCTCGAAAACGTTATCAAGAAGCATGAGAATACGCTCGAGAAGAAGGAACTCGATCGCATTCGCCATATCGATGCCCTCGATGCGCAAACGGGCCCTATTTTCCTTACGTATCGCGATTCCGATGCAATCGATATTTTGGTTGCGGCGGTGAAGAAGACCGCGCCGCTCTACGATTTCACCAGTGAAGATGGCGTTACGCACCGTGTATGGCGCATGGCTGCGGCGTCGGAGGAAACTGCCTGTTCTCAAGCGTATGCCGGTTTGGTCGCGGCGTTCGCTAAGGTGCCGTGCGCCTATATTGCCGATGGGCATCATCGCGCGGCATCGGCCGTGAAGGTTGGTTTGGCGCGCCGCGAGGCGAATCCGGGTTACGACGGAACCGAGGAATTCAACTATTTCATGAGCGTGCTCTTCCCCGCGTCGCAGCTTTCGATTCTTGCCTACAACCGCGTGGTGCGCGACCTTAACGGCCTCACCAAGGATGAATTCCTAAATGCCCTCGCTGGCGAAAACGGCCCGTTCGAGATTATCCATACGCAAGAGTCCCAGCTCGAGCCAATCGATAAAGGCGCTGTGGGAATGTATCTCGACCGTGAATGGTACGGCCTTGGCGTGAAGCCCGAATTCGAGAGCAGCGATCCCGTTGATGGCCTTGACGTTTCGATTCTTCAAGAAAAGGTGCTCGCGCCTATTCTGGGAATCGGCGACCCTCGTACCGATGAGCGCATTGAGTTTGTGGGTGGAATTCGCGGCCTACGCGAGCTCGAACGCAAGGTGAACCGCATCGATGCGCACGGTGATGGTCCCGCGGTGGCGTTTGCGATGTTTCCCACGTCGATTGACGAGCTGCTCGATGTGGCCGACGCCGGTCGCCTTATGCCGCCGAAGTCGACATGGTTTGAGCCGAAGCTTCGCAGTGGTTTGTTTGCTCATTTGATTTAATCGCGGCGTGGTAGTTTGCCGCTGCTTTCTCATTCGTAAGGCCAAGCAGCGGCGCACCGCTACGTTACAAGTATATTTCGTTTACCGAAAGGCCGTCTGAACTGCTATAAGCTCGTCATACACTTTTCTTTCGCAGTAAATCGTGGGCGTTTTTGGCGCCGGGAGGGTTGATGCTCATGAAGGAAAGCTTGCCGCTTTACACCGATTTTGAGAAATGCCATTCAATCGATCCGTGTTATTACACCACTTACGATATCAAGCGAGGCTTGCGCAATGCCGACGGTACGGGCGTTGTGGTTGGCGTTACAAATATCTCGAACGTGCATGGCTACGTTGTTTCCGAGGGCGATAAAGTTCCCGATCGCGGCCGCTTGTCGTATCGCGGCTACAGCATTTCCGATTTGGTCGACCATGCTGTTGCCGAAAACCGTTTCGGCTTCGAGGAAACGGCATACCTGCTTATGGCGGGCGAGCTTCCGACGGCCGAGCAGCTGAAAACCTTCAACGACCTCATCGCCGCCCAGCGCGACCTGCCCGATGGATTCACGGCGAATTATATTATGAAGCCGCCTACGCGCGATTTGATGAATGCTATGAGTCGCGCGGTGCTGCAGCTCTACGCTTTCGATGACGAAGCGGAAAACCGCAGCTCGGAGCATGAAATCGATACGGCTATCATGCTGCTCTCGCGCCTTCCGCGCATCATGGTGCTTTCTTACCATGTGATGCGCGATAAATTCTTCGGCGACTCCATGTTCATTCACCACTACATTCCCGGCCAGTCGACCGCTGAGACCATTCTGTCGATGCTGCGCCCCGATCGACAATTTACCGACACTGAGGCGAAAACGCTCGACATTATGCTTATGCTGCATGCAGAGCACGGCGGCGGCAATAACTCGACGTTTACCTGCCGCGCTGTTACGAGTGCCGATACCGACCCGTATTCCGCTTACTCCGCGGCGATCGGCAGCTTGAAGGGTGCGCGCCATGGCGGTGCGAATAATCGCACGCTTCGCATGACCGATGACATCAAGCAGCATGTCGCCGACATTACCGACGAAGGCCAAGTGGCCGATTACCTGCGTAAAATCGTTCGCAAAGAGGCATACGATTGCACGGGCCTTATCTATGGCATGGGCCACGCGGTGTACACGCTTTCCGACCCGCGCGCCGAGTTGCTCCATAAATATGCGGAGCGTTTGGTTGTGGGCACCGAGCATGAAGCGGAATTCCGCTTGCTTGAGATTATCGAGCGCCTGGCGCCGCAGCTGCTCGCCGAGGCCGGCAAGAGCAAAGATATTTGCGCGAATGTCGACCTCTACAGTGGCTGCGTGTATTCCACGTTGGGCATTCCTCGCGAATTGCTCACGCCGATGTTTGCAAGCGCTCGCATGGCTGGCTGGAGTGCGCACCGTTTTGAGGAAATCGTCTCGGGAAAGCGCATTATGCGCCCCGCGTTTAAGAAAACGGGCCATGCGCGCGAGTATGTCGACATCGCCGAGCGAAAATAGTCCCGTTTTGCCGAATTTTGGCACGAATTTGCGGTTGTGAACGATTTCCGTGCTTGAAATAATGGGTTTTCTGAAAAGCCTTCCGCATAACCCCAGTTCAAATGCATGCTTCCATTCAGAAAGCATGCGAGGGCGCTAAAACAACCGTTCACAACCGCAATTCTCTGCCAGAAAGGCCGCTTCGGCGGCCCATTTCTTTCTTAAGGCTTCGTCGTGTCTGCGGAAAGGGCGCGTACAATGCTGGAAGATGTGCGTACGGAAGGAATCTTATGGCCCTGACCACCAATACCGCGCTTGCGCAGCTGCAACCTTCGGGTATTCGTCGCATTACGGCTTTCGCGAAGCAGACGCCTGGGTGCATTTTGCTTACGCTCGGCGAACCAGACGGCAATACGGCCGATGTCGTGAAGGAAGAAGTTGCAAAATCTCTTGCTGCAAACGAAACGCACTATCCGCCCAATAACGGCACGGTGGAATTGCGTCGTGCGATTTCGGCTCACATGGAAAAGCGCAACCTTGCCTATGGTGAAGATGAAATCATCGTGACTTGCGGCGCGACCGAAGCATTGTTTGCGGCGCTTTCGAGCATTCTTAATCCCGGCGATGAAGTGCTCGTACCTACGCCGGCGTTTGGTTTGTATGAATCGATCATCTCGGTGAACCGCGCGACGTTCGTTCCCATTGACACGCGTCCAACCAAATTCCAGCTCACGTTGGGGCGGCTTGAGGCGGCGGCAACCGATCGCACGAAGGCAATCGTGCTCACGTCCCCGAACAATCCCACGGGTTGCGTGCTCAATCCGCGTTCTTTGGATGCGGTTGCAAAATTCGCAAAAGCTCATGACGCGTTCGTCATCTGCGACGATGTGTACACAAGTCTCGTTTACGAAGGCGTGTACAAAAGCGACGAAGGCATGCACCTTGGCTTTGCAAGTTGCTATGGCGAACTGCGCGATCGCATTATCGTGTGCGACAGCTTTTCGAAGCCGTACGCCATGACTGGTTGGCGTCTTGGTTGGGTTGCGGCCGATGCTCCGATTTCGGCACAAATCGCAAAAATGCATCAGTATATGGTGTCGTCGGTTCCTTCGTTTGTGCAGCGCGCGGCGATTCGGGCGTTGAAGGAAGACGTTGCACCGGCGCGCGAAGTGTATCGCGGCCGCCGCGACTATGTGCTTGCCCGCTTGAGGGAAATCGGCTTTGATGTCGTCGAGCCCGATGGCGCCTTTTACGTATTCCCCTCTATCGAGAAATTCGGCATGTCTTCGGATGAATTCTGCACGCGTCTCATCGCAGAGAAGGGCGTCGCGCTTGTGCCCGGTTCTTGTTTTGCCGCCGAGGGGTTCGTGCGTCTGTCATATTGTTGTAGCATGGAAAACCTTGAAGAAGGATTGAACCGCTTGGCGGCCTTTGTCCAAACCTTGGAACAGCATTCCGTATAGTGGAACGGGTTTCCCGTGGATAGGCCCCGCTCCCTCAAATGCGGTGTAGAATAACGTCGTTCACAATCTCGCGTATCGAGATGGTTGTGCGTAACGCTGTCGTGCGATTTCGTTCGGCGGTTTTCCAACCAAGAAGGGGACATATATGTCTGATATTAAGAATATCCTGGTCACCGGCGGCGCTGGCTTTATTGGCAGCCATACGTGCGTCGAGTTGCTCCAGGCTGGTTATGGCGTGGTCATTATCGATGACCTGTCGAATTCCTGCGAGAAGGCCGTTAATCGCATCGCTCAAATCGTGAAGCAGGCAGAAGCCGACGGCAAGGCTCCGGCGGGTGCTTCCGAGCGCATGAAGTTCTACGAGGACAATGTGCTCAATCGCGACGCGCTCGAGCGCATCTTTGCCGAGAATGATATTTACGGCGTTATTCACTTCGCTGGGTTCAAAGCTGTGGGCGAGAGCGTCGAAAAGCCGCTCGAGTATTACTACAACAACATTACCAACACGCTCATTTTGTGCGACGTTATGCGCAAACATGGCTGCAAGCGTATTGTGTTCAGCTCGAGTGCCACGGTGTATGGCGAGCCCGATAGCGTGCCTTTGAGCGAGACTGCGGAAAAGAAGCCGGCCACCAACCCCTATGGTTGGACGAAATGGATGATTGAGCAGATTCTTACCGATCTGCACACCGCCGACCCTGAATGGGATGCTGTGCTGCTTCGTTACTTCAATCCCATTGGCGCGCACGAAAGCGGCCTTATCGGCGAAGACCCGAAGGGCATTCCGAATAACCTCGTGCCGTATGTCGCACAGGTCGCGATTGGCAAAATGAAGGCCGTTCGTGTGTTCGGCAACGATTACCCCACGCCCGATGGTACGGGTGTGCGCGATTACATCCACGTGGTTGACTTGGCACGCGGCCATGTCGCGGCGCTCAACTGGATGGATGGCAAGACGGGCGTTGAAGTCGTGAACCTCGGCACCGGTAAAGGCTCGAGTGTGCTTGATGTGGTGGCGGCGTTCAGCCGTGCATGCGGCCGTGAGCTTCCCGTTGATATTCAACCGCGTCGTGCGGGCGATGTTGCGGAAAACTATGCCGACCCACAGAAGGCCAAAGACGTATTCGGTTGGGTTGCGGAATACGACCTCGATCGCATGTGCGCTGATTCGTGGCGCTGGCAGTCGATGAACCCAAATGGGTATGCCGATTAGCTGCGGAATTCGACGTGCTTGTCCAGTGCGTGTTATAATGTATACATCAGCGATGCCCGCCTAGTTGACTCGGGTAAAAGGCGACTAGCTTGCGGGTGACGCCGGTGTTACTTTGAGGGCGGTTTGGTTAATCCAGCCGCCTTCTCTGTTTTCTCGACTTCCTCCGCTTCCTTCTGAACAAATCGAACAGTCCCATCACGAATGAAAAGATGGAGCAAAGCCCCGCGATTGCGTTGAAGATATCCATTGGGTGCCTCCTTCTTTTCAGGAAGGCGCAACCCGCAAGACGCGGACACCACTGACGGACAAACTATATCAAAAATATCGAATAAATGTTCGTTAAAAATAGAACTTTTGGTATTGCTTAAGGAATGCCAAGAATTCTTCGTCTTGGGGGCTTAAAGTTCGGTCGGTGCGCCATGCCACGCCGAAACCCCAGGTGAGTTCTTCGACTGGAATGCCTATAAGTCCTTCTTTCTCGAAAAGCGTTGCGTGGGGTTGCGGCATGAGAGCCACGGCGCGCCCTTGCATTGCGGCCTCCAATACAGCAATCATCTCGGTCGTGTAAATGAATTGCGCTTCAGGGGCTCCCTCGCGAATGATGGGATCGTTCTTTCTGCTGGTTCTGAATTCCCCGGGGGTGACGCAAGCGATGGTGAGCCCGTTTAGATCGGCCACGTGAAGTATGCTTTTCTGCGCAAGAGGGCAATCCTTTTTCACGACTAAATGCATGCGGTCCTTCAGAATGGGCAACGACGAAAACATCGTATGGTCTATAGGGTCGTTGATCAAGGCGAAGTCGCATGTTTTCTCGTAAAGGCTGCTTTCGCAATCGTAGTCCACGACATCGCGCGATATTTCGACGCGTGTCCCCGTGGAGTTTTGCTCGTTGAATTTATCGATGATGTTATGCGGCAGCGAATTTGTGAGCCCCGTCGAAATGGCGAATGAAATATTGCCCGATTTGCGTTTTTGCAGGGCCTCTATCTCGTCAAGCATAACGTCATATTCGTTATGTATCGTGCGCGCTCGACGATAGAAGAGCTTTCCGTATTCCGTCAGCTCAAGCGCCCCCGACTCGTTTGCAATAAGAGGAACGCCCAAAGTTGCCTCTAATCGCTTGATTGCCGTTGAAAGGCCTTGTGTTGTAAGGAAAAGTTCCCGAGCCGCCCTCGCATAGCTTTTCGTGCGCGCAAGGGTAGTGAAATACTGGCAAACTTTGATATCCATAAGCCATCCCTCCCATAGGCTTATTGCATGGGTGCGGCTCCCCAACCGCGCCTTCTAAATAGGTTCCCTCACCGGCGCTTGGGGGTCAAGGTGTTTGAGCATTCTCGGTTTGTTTCAAAACATAAAAAAGCTGTTGATTTCATTTTCGGGTCGTTCATCGCAGAATTCGTGGTGAGGGAGCCGCCAGGGAGGGCGGTTCAAACAAGGGAATCCACAGGAGGGAAACATGGATATCTCAAGGCGTAATTTCTTGAAGGCCGGCGCGGTTGCGAGCGCTCTTGGCTTGGGCGGTGCCGCTTTGGCGGGGTGCTCTTCGCCGTCTTCGGCGAGCGAAAGCAAAGCGAAAGCGAAGGATTCCGCCGAATACGACCCTATGGCATGGCTGGGTGAAGCGCCCGATTTGACTCCGGAACAGTGCGATGAAACGGTCGAGACTGAGGTTTTGGTCGTTGGCTCTGCGCTTGCTGGTTCCATGGCTGCGTATGGCGCTGTGAAAAATGGCGCTAAGGTGAACGTCATCGAACGCAATGGCGCACCTCATATTGGCGGCATGACCATCTCGTTCTTGAACTCCGAGACCCAGCTTTCGCAAGGCTTGCCGAAATACGACAAGGTGCAGGTTGCGAACCAGATGTTCAACCTCACGCAGTATCGCTCTGACATGAAACTCAATGCCGCGTGGTGCAACCGTTCGGGTGAAATTTTGGATAATCTGGTGAAGGATTTCTGCGAACCCTATGGCCAGTATTACCAGCCGCTGAGCTTGGAAGGTATCTTCCCCGATCCCACACAGGAAATTAATTCCTATATTTCCACGGGCGTGGCTTTCTCCGAGAAAACCGACATCCTTACCGACTTCACCCACAACATTCACAAGTTTCTTGAGGATGAGGGCGTTATTACCGACTACAACACGCGCGGCGAAGTTATCGTGAAAGACAATTCCGGCAAAGTGACCGGCGTTATTGCCAGCAAGGGCGATAAGAAGGTTTACTACAAGGCCAGTAAGGGCGTCATCATGTGCACGGGCTCGTTCGGCGCGAACGAAGCTATGGTGAATCGCTTCTTCTCGCCAGAGCTTGCGAAATTTGCCCTCGAGAACAACTCGTATAACGCATATATGGGCGATGACCCCGTTGATGAAGTTATGGACGATGGCCTTGGCCATAAAATGCTGTGCTGGGCCGGCGGCCAGATGGAAGACCGTTCCGGCTACGCTTCTTGGCAGACCACCGCATGGCGTTCGTTCCCCTATTTGCTGGTTGACAGCAAGGGCGAGCGTTTTATGAATGAATGTACGTCGCTTCTGACCAGCGTTCACCTGATTGCCGATCTTCCGGGCGACGACAATTATGTGTGGCAGATTATTCCGACCAACGATTTCGCCATGCCTTCTTCGTTCGGCTACAACAAAGAGCAGGCGGCGCAGGTGTTCGATATTGAAAAGACCGAACACTATGAAGCCGATTCCATTGAAGAGCTTGCCAAGAAGATCAACGTTCCCGCCGACGCTTTGGTTGCCACGGTGAAACGCTACAACGAGATGTGCGAGAAGGGCGAAGATACCGATTACATGAAGGCCAAGCGCTATCTTGATCCGATTGACGACGGCCCGTACCAAGCCTGGAAGATGACGTATCTGTTCTATTGCACACTCGGCGGTGTTCGCTGCAACGAGAACTTGCAAGTGCTCGATGAAAATCGCGACCCCATTCCTGGCTTGTATGCCGCCGGCAATACGGTTGGCTACCGTTTTGGTTCCAGCTATGAGACATTGCTGCACGGCGGTTCGAATGGCCTGGCCGCAACGCATGGCTACCTGGCTGGTGAATCTGCCGCGAAAGCATAGTCGAGAAAATATTTCTTCGCGATTCCCTTGCCCCCATCGAGCCCTTCCTTTATTCGATGGGCATATAGAAGAAACCCGCAGTCGTGCGATCTGCGGGTTTCTTGTTTCATTAGCACATTATTGGCCGAGGTCTTGCGTATCGGTGGTATTGATGCGAGCCCCCTTATTCGCTTCTTAACGTTTCGACCGGGTCTTTCTTCGCGGCGGCGCTTGAAGGAATGAGACCTGCCAAGAATGTGAGCAACACGCTTATGCCGATCAGGGCAATTGCGGCCTGCCACGGCAGGATTGCGACGTTTTCCACGTCAAATAACGAGTATACAATCGCGTTCGCGGGAATGCAGGCCAGAGCCGTAAGCCCGATGCCGATAACGCCTGCCGCGAAACCGACGATGATGGTTTCGGCGTTGAATACGCGGCTGATATCGCCCTTGCTCGCACCAATCGAGCGTAAAATGCCAATTTCTTTCTTGCGCTCAAGCACGCTGATGTAGGTGATGATGCCAATCATGATAGAGCTCACCACAAGCGAAATCGCGACGAACGCTACCAATACATAGCTGATCATATTCACGATGGTAGTCACGCTGCTCATGAGTGCGCCCACGATGTCGGTATAGTTCACGACTTTATCTTCGTCGCCAGTGGCGTTCATTTTGTCGTTGTAACCATCGAGGATGTCAATCACGCTTTGCTTGCTTTCGAAATCCTTCGGGTAAATGTCGATGCTCGCCGGCTTCGCGTAGTCGGCCCAGCCGAACTTCTTCATGTTGTTATCGTAGCTGCTCTGCTCGGTTGACATGAGGCTCGCCATGAGCTCGGAAAGCTCCTGCTCGTTCATATTCATTTGGAATGCGTCGGCGAAGGCGCTCTCGTTAATGCCCATAGCTTTTGACATATTTGCCGAAAGGGTGGACATATAGGTGGTCATCGCAGAGGAGACTTGGTTTTGAATCGCGGTTCCATATTGCGTCATGACCTGCGTCATTGCTGTTTGCATATACGATTGCATAGCTGCGGAAAGCTGCTTTTGCAGCTGCTGCGAAATAGCTGCAGAAAGAGCAGGCAGAAGCTGCGCTTGCAGTTGCTGTGAAAGCTGCTCTTGCAGCTGCTGTTGGATTTGTTCGCTCACGCCGCTGAAATCGATGCTGTCAGCAATGGCCTTTTGCATGGCAGCTTTCGTGGCGGGGTCTGCGAGATACGCCTCAACTGCCGCTTTTTGATCGGTGGCGTATTCGGGGTGGTCGCCCTTGATTTGTCCCTGGAGCCAAGAGGGGTACGCCCCCATGATATTCATGATGCCCTGGGTTAGAACATCGGTTTTGATGTCGGGCTGGGCGCCATCGAAGTTGAGCTTGATATTGCTGAAGTCGAGGTTTAACTGGCTCATGTCGATCTTGCTTGGGTCGATTTGAACGCCCGAAGCATCGAAGGCTGGCATGTTGGATAAGTCGATACTGGCCCCCGACAAATCCATGCTGCTCGAGAGGTCGGCGTTCGAGAGACCTGCGGCCAGCGCGCTTTCGTCAAACGTGAACGCGCTCTGCAGCTTTTCGCCGTCAATCGTGAACAGGCTCGACATATCGAACCCATTGCCATCTTTCGCCTCATCTTCTTCTTCGGCGAACGATTTGCCTGTAATCACATTGGTTGCGGGGTCTGCCTGCTGATCCTTTACGATTTGTTTGTCGCTCGCCTCATCAATGAGGTGGTTGATCAAATCGTCCGAGTAATACAAGCCCGTTGAAAGCGAAGTAATTTTCTCGCCCTCTTTCGGCTTCACTACGCCGCACACCTTAAGCGTTTCGCCATGCTCGACCAAGCTTTTCATGTAGTCGGCATCGCCGCTCTTGTCTTTCCAAACCTGGTAATCGCTGTCGTACTGATAGAAATCGGCGCCATTGACGAGCTTGAACTCCACATCCATGAGGTCGTCGTAGTCGAGGTCGAGCGTGTTGTCGGGCACCTGCACTTCTTCCTCGTTGGCGAATTCGCGCACCATTTCTTCGAGTTCCTTATGGTCGCGCAAGCCCATGGAGTACAGCATGAAATCGCTCACGTTGCCGTTCGGTGTGAGCACTGCTACGACCTCGTCGTAATTTTCGGGCCAATGGCCTGCGACGACGTCGTATTGGTTATCGACCTGGCTCATGTTCGCGGGCAGCTTGTAGAAGATGTTCGTGCTCATCATCGACGACATGATGCCGTTGCTCGATGCGCCTAATCCCACGCTCGCGAACGATTTATCGGGGTTTACCTGGTGTACGCCGTCGTCGGTGTTTGAATTGAAAATCTGCGGAGTGACGCTATAGCCGTATTCGATTGAATTCACGTAGCTGTCGATGTCGGTGCCGCCGTTGTCGAAATACTCTTTCAGCGATGCGAGGTCGTTGCTTCCGATGCTCGAGAACATGCCTGTGATCATTTTCGATTCATGCACCGGCTTGTCCGAATTGCTCGAAGCGGTCGCATCGTTTGCCTGTGAGTTTGTGCCTGTGTTTGAATCGTTGCTCGCTCCGCCCATGCCCATCGTCATCATGCTGGTCATGTCGAATCCCTGGTCTTGGATTTGCAGCGGGTATTCTGAAAGCGTGTTTTCTTCGACATTCGCGATGTATTGGTTCACGCCATTCGCAAGCGACAAAATGGCTGCGATGCCAATAATGCCGATGCTGCCCGCGAAAGCGGTCATGAGTGTGCGGCCTTTTTTCGTGAGCAGGTTCTTGAATGAAAGCGAAAGCGCTGTGAAAAATGACATGCTCGTTTGACGTGCGGCTTTGGCTTCGCGGCGTGGCTCATTGCTTGCGTCGGGGTCAAAGGGTCGCGTGTCGCTTTTGATAACGCCGTCGGCGAGGTTCACGATGCGTGTAGCGTATTGTTCGGCCAGCTCGGGGTTATGCGTCACCATAATTACCAGGCGGTCGCCGGCGATTTCGGTGAGCAAATCCATGATTTGCACGCTCGTTTTCGAGTCGAGGGCGCCGGTGGGTTCGTCGGCCAGGATGATTTCAGGCTCGTTAACCAGGGCGCGCGCAATGGCGACGCGCTGCATTTGGCCGCCAGAAAGTTGGCTTGGCTTCTTGTTGATATGCTCGCGAAGGCCTACCCGCTCGAGTGCCGCGCATGCTCGCTCGTGTCGCTCCGCACGAGACACGCCTGAAAGCGTGAGGGCCAATTCGACGTTTTCCAGAATGGTTTGATGGGGAATGAGGTTGTATGCCTGGAAGACGAAGCCTATGCGATTGTTTCGGTAAGTGTCCCAGTCCCGATCACGGTATTGCTTGGTGGAGATGCCATCGATGAGCAAGTCGCCCGAATCGTAATGGTCGAGGCCTCCGATGATGTTGAGCATGGTCGTTTTTCCCGAACCCGAAGGGCCTAAAATGGCGACGAATTCGTTATCGCGAAATGCGAGCGACACATGGTCGAGCGCGACCTGCGTGAAGCTGGCCGTGGTGTATGACTTGCATACGTCTTTGAGTTGTAGCATGCAATGCCTTTCGAAAATGCGAAAATAATTGAGCTTCTAAAGCATTATGCCCCAATCGCCGCGGCTCGCCTCGCTTCGTTGCCCAGCCGCAAAAGAAAACGCCATGATTGAGCGGGGCGTGATCGATGAAGCTTCACTCTGGTCGCAATCGCTGTTATTTATGGCCAACATCTGTTTGCTTGGCAAAAGCGAAGCATACCTTTCTCCCGCGTGCGCGAAAGACATGCTAGAATAACAAGGTTTTCAAATGCCTCCGTAGCTCAGGGGATAGAGCACCGCTCTCCTAAAGCGGGTGTCGACGGTTCGAATCCGCCCGGGGGCACCAGGAAAATCGCAGGTCAGATGGTGTAAATCGTCTGGCCTGTTTTTGTATGGATAGGGGCAAAACTCGATTGAGAGGTGAGCTAGGGGTGAAAGTTCTTTCTATGGTGAAATCATCTCAACTCCATATTTTGTCCTCGGAGCCGGTTTCAACCCTTCCCACAGCCTACGGGCTGGATGTAGGGCCCTTCGGCTATGCAAAGCGTTGAAAACCTAGGTTGACGTTGCTGTGAGATGGGCGAGTTTCCAACAGCCCCCGGCGTCTCCGAGTATTACTCGGGACCCTCCGACACCGGGGATCGTTGAAAACTCGCCCTTCCGTCCGTGGTGCCACCCTTACCCCTTAAAATTGTCCGAAAGAGATGACGACGCAGGAGGTCCGGTATGCCTGCCAGCAAGAAAGAGGCAAAGGAGTTCGTCAAGCGGTGGAAGAAGCGCCTCGGTGCCATCCCCGCGGGCTCCAACAACGAGCAGCAGGATACGCAGAAGTTCTGGGTCGACCTGCTCATCAACGTCCTGGGCATCCCGTCCAACACCATAGACAGCTTCGTCGACTTCGAGCGCAAGGTGAGAGGCCGTCGCATCGACGTGTTCGTCTCCGACCACAACTTCCTCTGCGAGCAGAAGTCGTGGGGCATCGACCTCGACAAGCCTGAACCCAGGAACGGCGGCATGGAGACGCCGCTTCAGCAGGCCATGTGGTACGCGCGGCACCTGCCGTACTCCGAGCGCCCCCGCTGGGTGATGACGTGCAACTTCGGGACCTTCCGTCTCTACGACCTCGACAACGAGCGGCCCGAGGACACTGTGCAAGAGTTCTCCCTCGAAGAGCTCCCGGACAGTCTGTATCTCTTGTCCTTCCTGACCTCCAACGAGACGAGCCGCCTGCACAAGGAGCAGCAGCTCTCCATCGAGGCTGGGGCCTACGTCTCCAGGCTCTACGATGCCCTCGCCAAGCAGTACCACCACATTGAGGAGAAGGATGAGCGGGCGCAAGAGGAACAGCGCTCCCTCAACGTGCTCATCACCCGAATCATCTTCCTGCTCTACGCCGAGGACGCCGACCTCCTGCAATCGCACCAGGCGTTCGGCAGGTACTGCGAGGGAGACCCCGCGAAGCTCCGCCGAAAACTGGTCGATTTGTTTGAGACGATCGACACGCCCCTAGAGCAGAGGGACGAGTACATGGACGAGGACCTCGCGGCCTTCCCCTACGTGAACGGCGGTCTGTTCGCCGACTCCTCCATCATCGTCCCGCAGATGACCTCGGAGATCCTCGAGGCCATCACCGACGCGTCCCAGGACTTCGACTGGCGCGAGATCTCGGGCGTCATCTTCGGCGGCGTGTTCGAGGGCACGCTGAACCCCGAGACGCGCCACGCCGGGGGCATGCACTACACGAGCGTCGAGAACATCGAGCGCTGCCTCAAGCCGCTCTTCCTCGACGAGCTGTGGGACGAACTGCACGAGGCCGAGGGCGAGAGGACGGCGGCGAAACGCAAGCAGGCCCTGGCGAGGCTGCACGACAAGGTTGCCTCCATCACCATCGGTGACCCCGCGTGCGGCTCGGGCAACTTCCTTACCGAGGCGTACCGGCAGCTGCGCACCATCGAGAACCGAATCATCGAGGACGAGCTCAGCGAGGAGACCGGCAACGCGGGGCAGACGTCCCTCGTCATTGCACAGGACAGCCCCGTCCGCGTATCTCTCGATCAACTGTACGGCATCGAGATAAACGACTTCGCCGTCTCGGTCGCCAAGACCGCCCTTTGGATCACCGAGGAGCAGATGCTCCGAAAGACGCAGGAGATATACGTCGGTTATGACTTCGACTTCCTGCCGCTCAGGAGCCTCAGCAACCTCCATGAGGGCAACGCCCTCAAGACCGATTGGTCCGAGGTGTTCCCCGATGACCTCACGTACCTCGTGGGCAACCCGCCCTTCCTCGGGGCCCGCAACCAGTCCAAAGAGCAGAAGGCCGAACTCCTTGAGGTCTTCGACGGCGCGAAGAACGCGGGCAACATCGACTACTGCGGGGCCTGGTACATGAAGGCCGCGAGGTTCACGCAGGGAAAGCGCACGCGCTGCGCCCTGGTCTCGACCAACTCGATATGTCAGGGCGAGCAGGTCGCCAACCTCTGGAAACCCCTGCACGACCTGGGTATCCACATCGACTTCGCTCACAACACGTTCCGTTGGGACAACGAGGCGGCAGATAAGGCCCACGTGTTCTGCGTCATCGTGGGCTTCTCGCGAGAGAACTGCGAGAAGAGACTGTATGTCCACGACACGCCCGATGCGGCTGAAGTTAAGAAAGCCGCGAAGAGCATCAATGCATACCTTTCCGATGCTCCGGACGCATTTATTTGGAATCGGAATAAGCCTATTTGTGATGTTCCCAAAATCGGAATTGGAAACAAGCCCATTGACGGCGGCTTCTATCTGTTCGCCGATGAGGAGAAGACTGATTTCCTAAATAAAGAGCCAGGAGCCGAGTCGTACTTTCACAGGTGGATTGGTTCCAGGGAATTCCTGCATGGTGAAAGCCGCTGGTGTCTCTATCTTGGAGACGCTGCCTTTGCGGAGCTGAAGGAGCTTCCCCGCTGTCGTGAGCGCATCGAGGCTGTTCGCGAATATCGTTTGGCTAGTAAAAGCGCGCCAACTCGAAAGCTCGCAGATAGACCAGCTCATTTTCACGTTGAAAATATGCCGAAGGGGAACTCGATTGTGGTCCCCAAGGTATCATCCGAGCGTAGGCGTTATATCCCTATGGGTTTCGTGGGTCCAGAGACGCTCTGCAGTGACCTGGTGTTCCTTATCCCTAACGCCTCCCTCTATCACTTTGGCGTGCTTCAGTCTCAGTTCCACAACGCATGGATGCGCACGGTTGCAGGTCGTCTCAAGTCTGATTACCGCTACTCGGGAGGCATCGTCAACAACAACTTCGTCTGGCCCGAGCCCACGGTATCCCAACGCGAGGAAGTCGAGCGTTGCGCCCAAGCCGTGCTCGACGCTCGGGATGCCCAAGAAGGTGCGACGCTCGCGGACATGTACGATCCAAAGAACGAAACGTTCTTCCCCGAGCTGATGGCAGCGCACAGGGCGCTCGACGCCGCCGTCGAAGCCGCCTATGGCGTCGACTTCGGTGGGGACGAGGAGAGGATAGTCGCCCATCTTTTCAACCTGTACGCCAAGAAGGTCGGTGATAGCGAATGATCCACCCCACGCGTTTCTCCTTGCCTGACGAGGAATACCTGACCCTTCTTGGGGAGGCGGTATACGTATTCAACTGGAACGTCTCGTTCTTTGTGGAGAATCTTATGCACGCCGGGGCTTCCGATTGGTATGGGCTTACCGACATGATGACGGGGCAGCTCAAGGACGAAGGAAAGAAATGGCTTGTGAACGAAGAGGACGTAAGAATCCTGGAACTGCTCTGTGATCTTGGAAATGAGAGGAACAGAATCATTCACAGTTTTCCGGTGACGCATGATGGGCGACAGGAGCTCCGAACGAAGGTTAAGGCCAAGGACGAAGAGCGCCCAAACTATCAATACCAGATTGACCGTGAACTGCTCTGCTCCTTCATCGACAGAAATCAAGAATTGAGCGACGAGCTATACAAGTGTAGAGATAGGAATACCGCCAATGCCTAACTCCATCTATAACCCCATATCGCTGGAGGTTGGTAACATCCTGAAGGACGTTCAGACGGGCAAGATCGGTCTGCCCGACCTGCAACGACCCTTCGTGTGGGGCAACGAAAAAGTCCGCGACCTGCTTGATTCCATGCTCCGCGGATACCCTATTGGCTATGTGATGCTGTGGGACTCTCCGAGCGACAACGCGGGCAAGAAGTCTGCCATAGGCTCGAACCAAAAGGTGTATGCCGTCCCCAAGTCCCTTGTCATCGACGGACAGCAGAGACTCACTGCCCTTCTGAGCTCCCTGTACGGCGTGTCCGTGCGAGACAAGAGCTTCAGGGAGCGAACGGTGAAGGTCGCCTACGACCCCATCGCACGCTCATTCAAGAATGCCGACGCCTCGACTGAGAAGGATTCGCGCTATGTGCCGGACGTATCCGAGGCCTTCGCGGCGAACCACGACAACAAGCTGAGCGCCTATCGCAGGGCGTTCATCAAGCGCCTTAACGAGGCGAATGCCAAAAAGGGAGAACCCGAACTCGACGATGACGGCGAGGATGCCGTCGAGAGCGGGCTCAACGCATTACTCGGGCTTGAGCGTTATCTTCAGCCGACGCTGGAGATTTCCGAATCGGCTGACGAGGAGACCGTATCGGATATCTTTGTGCGTGTGAACTCGCAAGGGCAGGCGCTTAAGCAGGATGACTTCATCATGACCCTGCTTTCGGTCTACGAACCTGCCATGAGGGAGCGCATAGAGGAGTTCTGCGCCATGAGCCATGCGCCCGCAAAGGGCACCTCGTACAACCCGCTCATGACCGTCTCGCCGACGCATATCATTCGCGCCACGGTGGGCGTGGGGTTCAAGAGGGGTCGCCTGCGTTATGCCTACCAGATTCTTCGCGGGCGAGATCTCAAGACAAAGGAAACGACGCCCGAGACGAGGGCCGAGAACTTTGCCACGTTCGGTCGCGCCCTCGATCTCGTGCTTGACCTGAACAACTGGCATGCCTTCATCAACACACTGGCGGAGGCGGGCTACGTCTGCTCCGACCAGGTGGGGTCGGGCAACGCGCTCATGTTCTGCTATGCGTTCTACCTTATCGGGCGCTATGAGTTCGACATGGAGCCGCTGGCTGTGCGCAGGCTCGTGCGGCGCTGGTATTTCGCCGCAGCCATAACGGGGCTCTATGTGGGATCCTTCGAATCCGAGTTCGAGCAGCAGCTTAACGACGTCTCGCGCCTTGATACTGCCGACGAGTTCCAGGCGTACTTCGACCGTAGGCTTGCCGCCATCATGACGGACGATTATTTCTCCATTTCGCTGCCCAGCTCCCTCGATGCAAACGAGGCGACGGGTCCGACCTGGTGGGGCTTCGTCGCGGCTCAGGTTGTGCTCGGTGCCAAGGCGCTGTTCAGCACGGCCCCTCTTTCTCAGCTGCTGCTTACCGGTTCGTCGGGCTCTAAGAAGGCCCTGGACAAGCACCATCTGTTCCCAGATAACTACCTGAGGGCCAAGGGCTACCTTTCGCAGCGCAGCAACCGAGGTAACTTCACCCTCGTTGACTACCAGAACAACATCTACATCTCGGATGATGCCCCGAATGAGTACGTTCGTAGGTATCGCGACGCGCTGGGGGAGGACGAGTATCGCCGCAACTGCGAGGAGCACGCCCTGCCCGTTGGGTTCGAGGACCTCGATTATGAGGAGTTCATCAGCAAGCGAAGGCAGCTTATGGGCGAGCTTGTGAAGAGGGCCTACGAGCGGCTTTAGGCTTGCGCTGTGAACCTGCGATGGGGGGGCTGAAGTGACGAAGGTTTTCATATCCTACGCATGGGAGAGCGAAGAACATCGTGCATGGGTAAAGGCACTGGCAGACCGTCTGTTAGCCGATGGTATCGAGGCAATTGTGGATCAATATGACCTTGAGCTCGGCGATCGGTTGCCTCAGTTCATGGAGCAGTCGGTTAGGTTGTCGGACTATGTTCTTATTAAAGACTTTAGTCTGGCGCGCGCGTAGCCGCGCCAAGAAAACCGCCCGCTATGCGGGCGGACGACAATCCGCTTTACAAAACCACCCTCCCGCCCGATATTGACGATTGTTCAGGCCGTCAAGAACTCGGGACGAAAGGGCGTGAAGGCCATGGCGCAGAAAGCGTACAGCCTGGCGCACACGAAGTGGATGTGCAAGTACCACATCGTGTTCACGCCGAAGTATAGGCGCAAAATCATCT